>Ga0302238_1000443_pt1 | contig 42492 bp, 34 predicted proteins | sample AAG_UR_Asn_MG_FD_193527 | JGI IMG/M metagenome (GOLD analysis project Ga0302238, IMG submission 193527) | Enriched activated sludge microbial communities from anaerobic digester in WTTP, New Holstein, Wisconsin, United States - AAG_UR_Asn | ecosystem: Engineered > Bioreactor > Anaerobic >... | reverse complement strand
TGGCTGCGGCGCGGTACACGGAACTCAATCCGGTGAAGGCCGGTTTGGCCGCGCAAGCGGAAGACTGGCCGTGGTCGAGCGCTCGCTATCATCTGGCCATGCAGGACAGGGACCCGCTGATCCGGGACCGGACGCTGCTGGGGCTGGTGCCCGACGCCCGCGCGTGGCGCGAACTCCTGACCGGCGCGGACGAACCGGCCGAGAGGCAACTGCGGCGGTCGTCGCGCACGTCGCGCCCGGCCGGCGACCGGGAGTTCGTCAAGCTGGTGGAGAAGCTCACCGGGCGGGACCTGGAGAGACGGCCGAGAAGGACGGGCGGGTAAAAGTGTTGTGTCCCCGGAAGCCCCCCCGGAAGCCCCCCTTCGACGGCTTGGCGCTCAGGGCCCAGGAGGGGTGTGGTAGACGATGGCAGGTCGTTGTGATGGCGGAGGGGTGGGAGATGCGGGATTTCGCCGTGGTGTTGGCCGGCGTAGCACTGATGGCGGCTCTGGGGTGTAATACAGGAACCATCGGCGGACCTTCGGGCGAGGAAGCCCCGCCGGCAGCGACGCCAGGCACTGCAACAGCCGAAGGCGCTGTGCCTCTCAAGGCGTCCGAGCCCGCCAAGCCCGAGACGCCGCCGTCGGCGACGGAGGCCGAGCGCATCAAGAAGGTAATCAAGCAACTCGGCGCCGAGGAGTTCGAGGAGCGGGAGAAGGCAACGGCCGCGTTGATGGCTTTGGGCCGCAAAGCCCTGCCTTTCCTGGAGGAAGCGGCCAAGAGTGCCGACCTCGAAACAGCTAACCGGGCCATCGAGCTTGCCTGGAAGCTTCTTTGGCCTTTCGACGCCGCAGAGGCCGGGCGGCGGCAGAAGCTGGCAGCGGAAGCCCTGGGTGTCCCGGCGGAGAAGTTGGTGGACCTAGGCGGCGGGGTCAAGCTAGAGTTGGTACTCATTCCGGCAGGAGCGTTCGAGATGGGTAGTCCGGCTGGGAAGAAGGCCCGTCAGGAGCCCGATGACCAGGTTCATCGAGTCCGGATCACCAAGCCGTTCTACTTGGGAAAATACGAGGTGACGCAGGAGCAGTGGGAGAAGGTGATTGGGAAGAACCCTTCTGACTTCAGGGGTCCGATGAACCCCGTAGAGCAGCTTTCTTGGGACGATTGTCAGGACTTTCTGAAGAAGCTCAACGCGCTCGTGTTCGCCCCTGTCCCTGTCGGGAAAGGGGCTGGGGCAAAGGCGGAGTTCCGTCTTCCGACGGAGGCGGAGTGGGAGTATGCGTGCCGAGCGGGGTCGAAGGGGCGGTTCTGTTTCGGGGATTCCGACGACGAGCTTGGCAAATATGCGTGGTACCAAGGCAACTCCGGCGACAAGACGCACCCGGTCGGCGAGAAGAAGCCGAACGCCTGGGGAATGCACGACATGCACGGGAACGTGTGGGAGTGGTGCCAGGATTGGTATGGAGTGTATGCTGGAGGGGCAGCACAGGATGATCCCATTGGCCCGGACAAGGGTTCGACCCGGGTGTTGAGGGGCGGTTCGTGGAATGGTGACCCGGATCTCTGCCGCTCAGCGATCCGTGCCCGGGGCGCTCCGGCGGACCGCTTCGGCGTCGGCCTGCGGCTGGTGCTTGTGGTTCCTGTTCCAGAGTCCCAGTAGCCCCCCAGCACCTGGGGCTCCGTGGTCGGACCACGGCATCTCTCTGTCCTGCAATGGGTTGACCATGTTTGGAGGTTGGTTTTGGGCCCGTCCGTGCGATTTTCTGCCCAGAATTCTGCGCGCACGGACTTTTGTGGTGCGCTCGCCGGGCCGCCGGCCCCCTGCAACCGGCGCGACAGTTCAAATACATAAGCCAAAACGGCTGCGACACTCCTAATACATAAGTTGACGGGTCAACCAGACCGGCTTCTGTCAGTCGGATGCCCGGCTCTGCCTCACCGCCTCCCGGCGCAGCAGGCTGCTGCGGTACTGGCTCGGCGGCCGGCCCATGCGCCGGCGGAAGGCCCGGCTGAAGGAGTAGATCGAGTCGAAGCCGCAGGCCGCGGCCACCTCGGATATGTTCATCTCCGACTGGCCGAGCAGGGCGCAGGCCCGGTTGATCCGGTTGCGGAGCAGGAAGTCCCCCAGGCTCGTGCCCATCTCCCGCAGGAAGACCGCGCGCAGCCGGCTGGGGGAGAGGCAGACGTGGGCGGCCACGTCGGCTATGGTCACCCGGCGGGCGATGTTCTCGTGGGCGAAGGCCACGGCCCGGCGGATGACCTCCTGCCGCGGGGAGGCGGCGCCGGCCGGACGCGCGCCCTCCGGCCGCTCGGCGCGCCTGACCAGCCTGGCGAGCAGCTCGGCGATGCGCAGGCCCAGGACGTCGCCGGCCGACGCCTCCCCGGAGCGCTCCGCCAGGAACGACTGAGCCAGGCTCTCGACCAGGTCCAGGCAGCGCTCGTCCAGCGCCTGCGGCGCATTGCGCAGGGCGCCGAGGCAGGCTTCATCCCCGTAGTCGAAGGTCGCGAAGAGCCAGCAGACCGGGCCGGGGTCGAAGGCTCCGTAGTCGTGCGCCTGGAAAGGGAAGACGAGCAGCCCCTGCCCGGGCGACAGGACGTGCATCAGCCCGTCGACGATCACCGTGCCCCGGCCCTCCAGGCAGCAGATCATCACGTGGCGATGATGATAGGCCAGGCCGCTTCCGGTTATCGCCCGGTCGCGGCTGAAGAGCAGCACGTTGGTCGGCGTGCCGGCTACCACGGAGCTCACGCCCCGGTAGTAGTCTGCGGGATCGGGCAGAAGTTCGGCCAGCTCGGTCAAGCGCATGTCAGTCGCTCCTGTTAAAGAAACCGGCATTAGTGCTATTGATTGTACCCTGGCGACTGGGGTATACAAGCCATGAAGGCGGCAGCAGTCGCTGCCCAGCGAGACGGGAAGGAGCATGAGAGAGATGTCCAAGAAGATCGGCGTCATCGGGTGCGGCGGCAGGATCCGGAGCATTCTGAAGCGGCTGCCCGGCTTGGGGCAGGATCTGATCATCACCGCCATCTGCGACCCGAGCGAGGCTTCGCGGCGCAAGACCATGGAGGCCTTCGCCCCGGCCGCGCGCGTCTGCTCCGACTACCGGGAGCTGGTCGCCGCTCCGGACGTCGACTGGGTCATGGTCGGCTCGTGGAACTGCCATCACCGCGAGCACGCGATTGCCGCGCTGGCGGCCGGCAAGCACGTCTTCTGCGAGAAGCCGCTGGCCACCACGCTGGAGGACTGCCTGGCCATCCGCGACGCCTGGCGCGCCTCGGACCGGACCTTCTGCCTGGGCTTCGTCCTCCGCTACAGCCCGCACTACCAGAAGATCCGGGAGATACTCATGAGCGGCGCCCTCGGCCGGATCGTGAGCATGGAGTTCAACGAGACGCTGCACTACGAGCACGGCGGCTACATCCACGGCGACTGGCGCCGGCGCACGGAGTGGGCCGGCTCGCACCTGCTCGAGAAGTGCTGCCACGACCTCGACCTGATCCTCTGGCTCACCGGCGGCCTGCCGCTGCGCGCGGCCAGCTTCGGGGGCGTGAGCTTCTTCCGTCCGGAGAACGCCGGCTACGTGGAGAAGCTCGGGGCCCATCCCAAGGGGCAGCCGGCCTTCTCCAGCTGGGCGGACTTCGCGGTGACGCCCTACGTCAATCCCTTCACCGCCGAGAAGGACATTGTCGACAACCAGGTGGCCATCATGGAGTTCGCCGGCGGCGTGCGGGCCACCTTCCACACCAACTGCTCGACCAACCTGCCGGAGCGGCGGATGTACATCTGCGGCACCGAGGGCACGCTCCGCGCCGACGTCCTGGCCGGGAGCATAGAGTACCGCCGGATCGGACACCAGGAGGAGCTGATCCGCCCCGAGACCGGCGCCAGGGGCGGGCACGGCGGCGCCGACGAGACCCTCTGCCGCAGCCTGCGCGCGTGCATGCTCGAGGGCGCGGCGCCGCTGGCCGACCCCGAGGACGGGGTGCGCTCGGCCATCACCGCCTTCGGCATCGACCAGGCCATGGCGGAGGGGAGGGTGGTCGACCTGTCGCCCATGTGGGCGCGGGCCGGGATCGATCCCTGGAAGAGGGAGCGGCCGGCTCCGGACCGGGAGCTCGCCGTCGCCGCCGGCTGACCTTCGGCAGCGTCCCTGAGCACGAGGACAACGTCTGTCTCACGCCAAGCCGCCAAGCGCGCCAAGGGCAACAACAGCGGGGATGCCTGGTGCTGTCGTCTGGCCGTTCTTGGCGTTCTTTGCGGCTTTGCGTGAGAACAACAACGGCATTCCTCACGCCAAGCCGCCAAGCGCGCCAAGGGCAACAACAGCGGGGATGTCTGGCGTTGTCGTTGGCTGTTCTTGGCGTTCTTTGCGCCTCTGCGTGAGGAACGTGCTCCGTCCGCGCGGACGGGCGTCAGGGCCTGTCCGTCTCGAACGCCAGGTAGTTGTTGATGATCGACGGCTGGTGGGCCGTGTGCCGCAGGGCGGCGTCGCGCACCCGGAGGACGTCGTCCGGGCCGCGGTGGGCGAAGGCCACCGAGGCGGCCGAGTCCCGGAAGAAGAGCGCGAGCGCCCCCGGCCCAGCCGAGGCCTCCGCGGCCGCGCGGAAGGCCGTCGCCCCCTTGCCCGAGCCGTTGTCCTCCCGGCCGTTGATGCGGTGGCGGAGGTCGGTGTTGGCCACGATCAGCACCTTGTGGCCGCCGACGGCGGCCTGGCCGACCATGCCGCAGCGGGTCTTGTCGTAGCCGGCCGTCGGCAGCAGCCCGCCCAGGCCCTCGGTGTAGCCGCGGTCGGCCGGCACCTCGGCCCCGACTCCGAACTCGAAGCCGCCGGCCGGGCTCCAGCCGACGTAGCCGGCGGAGTCGATGGTCCGGCCGTCGCGGTTCCGGTAGGGCTGGCCTCGCCCGCGGACGCCGCCGCTGATGATCCCGCCGTTCGTCATCTTGGTCATGTGGCGCTCGGGGTTCTCCCGGAGCGAGCGCTCGTCGCCGGGCGGCGGATCCGTCCGGCCGTCGGCGTCCCAGACGCTGCCGCCGTTGACGATGACCGTCTTCTCCGGATAGGCGGCGGCCACCTGGCCGATGTCCAGGAGCTTCTTCCCGGGGCGGTGATAGGCGTCGATGACCTGGAGCCGGGTCGCCTCGGAGCGCATGACCGCCCAGGCGAAGCCCTCCTCCAGGCCGGGCTCTCCGGGATGGAAGACCGCCTGGTCGAGGAAGAGTCGGGCGCGGTTCTGGACGATGTAGTTCCGCGCCGCGGCGAAGTAGCCCGGGTCGCCGATCCGGGCGGCGACGGTTACGGTGGTCGTGTCAGTGTGCCAGACTTCCTGCTCCGAGCGGCCGTAGAGCAGGCGCAGTTCGAAGCCGGCCGCCTCGGGCTTCGGCAGGTCCACCAGCATGTACAGCTTCCCGGGGGCCGGCGCTCCCGCGGCGATGGAGATCGGCCAGGCCACCTCGTTCTCGGCAGCGGCGATCCGGCTCTTGAAGAACCGGAGCTTCCCGGCTTTCAGCGTGGACTCGACCCACAGCCGGCCCTCGGAGCCGAAGCCCTCGCCGAAGGCCAGTTCGAGCTCCTGCAGGTCGTCGTCGCCGTGCTGGGCGTCGTCGTGGGCGCCGTTGGCGAGGTTGTCGCCAGGCCGGACGCAGAGGCCCGTCCCCCGGCCCTTGAGCTCGTCGTCGAGCGAGTCGATGGCTCCGTCCCCATCGACGTCGGCGCGGAGCGAGGCGGGGGGCAGGGGCTTCGGAGCGGCAGGGGAGTGGACCTTGATCGGCGGCGCGACCGGTCCGGTTATGGGTTCTGAGCCCTTCCTGCGGGTGCCCAGAATGATGACGGCGATGCCGGCGGACGCCAGAAGTGCCAGGATCAGGAGGAGGCCACCGCGCGGAGCGTTCATCGCCTACAGGTCCGACTGGAAGGCGTAGCCGAACCGCCGCTCGGCCTCCTTGAGGAAGGCTTCGATGTTCGCGCGGTCCGCCCGCCGCGAGAAGGCCAGCTTGCGCGATCCCTCATGGCACCGGATCGCCAGATAGAAGCCCCGGCTGGCCGCCCGGTAGAGCGCCCATCCGCCGAATGGCAGCCAGATCAGCAGCAGGGGCAGGGTCGAGGAAATGCCCCCGCCGTGGATGAGCCAGAGCACGACGCAGGGGACGGGGATCAGTCCCAGTGCGAGCAGGATGGCTCCGAACCCCAGCAGCACCCAGGGACGTTCGGCCTGCCAGCCGCGACAGAGCCGGGCGGAGTCCAGGTCCTCGCGCCGGACGGCAAGGGCGGTCCGACCGCCGTCGACTTCGGCGAGCTCCCCTGCGCCGATCCAGACGCCGCAGTACTCGATAGGCTCGGCGGCAGTCTCGGGCGGGTGATGGCTCACGGCGCTCTTCCGATGCTCAGAGCGTCACGCAGACGCCTCGGGGCGTGACTTCGTGTCGGGCACCGTTGACGCGTATCGTCAGGCTCCGGCCCTCCTCCAGCCGGGCCAGGAACCTCCGGCGCTCGATCCGCACGGCCAGGCGCCGGCCGCGCCAGAGGAGCTTGAAGGAGACTGCCCGCCAGCGCGGCGGCAGCCATGGGCGGAAGGCCGGCGGCTCGTCCGCGCCCGCGGTGCGCAGGCCGCCGAAGCCGTTGACCGCCGCCTGCCAGGTGCCGCCCAGGCAGGCCGCGTGGATGCCGCGGTGGCTCTCCTTGGTGAAGCGCAGGTCGCGGCAGGCCGAGACCCGGAAGGCGCGCAGGGCCCGGCGGTGCTCGCCGATCTCGATGCCCACGATGGCATAGGTCCCGGGGGAGAGCGACGAGGCGTGGGTGGTCCGCGCCTCGTAGTACCGGAAGGTGGCGCGCTTGACCTCGTCGGGGAAGCGCTCGCCGAGCACGTAGAGGAGCATGACCGCGTCGGCCTGCTTGACCAGCTGGGTGTGCTCCGGGAACTCGCGGTGCTTCTCGGGCATCACCGGCCAGCCCTGGCTGTCGAAGCGGACCTTCACGTCCGGCAGCCGGAAGTAGCCCTGGAACTGCTCGATCACCCCGCCGCGCGCCGGCCGCGGCAGGTGCATCCGGGAGCGGACCTGCTCCATGCGGCGGAGCTCCGCGGGCTTCAGGCCGATCCCGGCGCAGAGCCTGCGGAAGGCGGCGGGGCGGCGCCGGCGGAGGTCGGCGGCGGCCTGCAGGCCCAGCCGCAGGTTCTCGGCCGCGCAGTGGTTGGTGTAGGCGTTGTTGTCGACCGGCACGTGGTACTCGTCCGGGCCGGTCACGCCGCGGATGACGTAGCGGCCCGTCTTCCGGTCGGGCTCGGCGTAGCTGGCCCAGAAGCGGGCGGTCTCGATCAGCAGTTCCGCGCCGTGGCGCAGGTAGAACTCCTCGTCGCCGCTCGCCGCCACGTAGCGGTCGACGGCCAGGGCGATGTCCGAGGTGACGTGCAGCTGGCTGTCGGGCACCGGCTGAGCCTCGCAGTCCCGGCCGCTGAGCACGTCGGCGGTCATGTACTTCGGCGGGGTGATCTCGTCGCCGGTCAGGCAGCTCTGCCAGGGGAAGCGCGCGCCGCGGTAGCCGCTCGCGGCCGCCAGGCGCCGCGCGGCGGCCAGCCGCCGGCAGCGGTACATGAGCAGCGAGCGGGCCACCTCCGGCCGGGTGGCCGTGAAGAACGGCAGCATGAAGACCTCGGTGTCCCAGAAGATGTGCCCGCGGTACTGCTCGCCGTGCAGGCCGCGGGCGCCGATGGACACGTCCAGTTCCGGCAGGTCGTTGCCGAGCTGCATGAGGTGGAAGAGGTTGAAGCGCACCGCCCGCTGGCTGAGTTCGTCGCCCTCGATGCCGACGTCGGATACGGCCCAGCGCTCCGCCCAGGCGGCGGCGTGGCTCTCGAGCGACGCGGCGACGCCGTCGCGGAGGGAGGCGGAGAGCTCCCGCGCCACGGCCGTCTCCGGCCGCACTCCGCCGATGGGCAGGCCGCAGAAGGCGGCGTGCTTGACGAACTCGACCGGGCGGCGCGGCGCGATCCCGACCGCGTGGACCTCGCGGAGCAGCTCCCGGCCGTGCTCGACCCGGGTCGAGGCGCGGCCGGCGACGAGCAGCCGGGTCCGGATGGCCAGGGGCAGCCCCGTCCGGAAGGTCCCGCCGGAGAAGAGCACGCCCTGCCGGTCGGCGCTGAGGCGTCCCCCGTAGAAGTGCCGCAGGGCCACGGCCTTGGGCTGGGTGAGGTTCTCGGCGTTGGCGTCGATGCCGCCGGCCAGGGTCAGCTCCCCCGACCAGTTCTCGGCGGTGATCCGGCCCCAGAGCAGCCCGCGCTGCTTGTGGACGAGGTGCACCAGCCGGACCGACTCGTAGCGGCTGACCCGTCCGGCCGAGTCGCGCCAGCGCAGCGAGGTGAGGAGCAGCCCCCGGCGCAGGTCCAGCGTCCGCCGGTAGGCCAGGAGCTGCGAGGCCCCCGGGTCCAGCTTCTCGCCGCCGGTGCGGACCTCCAGGTCGAGCCAGCTGGGGGCGTTGGCCATGTCGTCGGAGTGGACCGGGGCCATGTCGTAGATGCCCGCGAAGTACGCCCCGGGCAGGCCGTAGTGCGTCGCGAACTCCAGCGACCCGCGCATTCCGTGGTAGCCGTTGGCCAGGGTGAAGATGCTCTCCATGTGGCCGACGCGGTCGGCGCGGAAGCGCTCCTCGCAGACCAGCCAGTCGGCGGGGCTGGGGGCGGGGAAGGGCAGGGGGCCGGCCGTGCGTTCGGCGTTCATGACCGGGCCCCTCCCGGGGCCGCACCGTCATCCGGGGCCGGAGCAATCGCGGCCCCGGGCGCCAGGGCTTCCCTGGCGGCGCGCGTGTTGAGCATGATCAGCAGCGCCAGCGGCCAGGCCGCGGCGATCAGCAGGGCGAACACCGCGCCCACCGTGCCCTGCACCGCCATCATCGGGCCCATGTCCGGCATGGGCGGGCCGCCCGCGCCGGCCGGCATGTTGGCGATGGACTCCTGGAACTTGCGCATGCCCTCGGCCATGGCCGGCATGACCACGGTGAGGACCAGAACGAAGTAGACGGCGGCCGTCACCAGCCGGCCGATCGCCGCGTAGATGGCCAGCCGGCGCGCCCACGGCTTCATGGCCAGGAGCCCGAAGCCGGCGATGAATACGAGCAGGTTCATGATGGCGGCCGACAGCCCCTCGAACAGGTAGCAGCGCGTGGCCTGCGGCGAGGCGAGGCCCTCGAAGAACGCGTTCATGTCCGGGGGCGCCTGCCGGTCGAGCTGCGCGATCCGCTGGTCGATCGCGGCGATCACCTGCTGGTCGGTGGTCTCCGTGCGCTGCCTTTCGAGGTCCTGGCGCTCCTTGGCCAGCCTGGCGCGCTCGGGCTCCATGAGCGCGTTCATCGTCTTTTTCTGCCACTGGACGATGACCGGTGTGGCCATGACCGCGCCGCCCTGGCCGCAGCAGCAGAAGCCCAGCAGCAGCGAGCCGATGGCCGCGACGGTGACGATGATTGGCCTGGTTTGACTCCCCATTGTCGTCCTCCAGGCGGCGCCCGAGCGCCCGCCGCGGCGGATTCTAGCCGCCGAGGAGACGGTGCGCCAGTCAACGGAGGGGGGCGGGGGCGGCTGCCGCGCTCGCGGGGCAGGGCGACAAGGACATGGGGCCGCGGGCCCCGCCGCTCGCCGGAGATACTTTATGCTTGACAGTCCCCTGGGGCAACTTAACATTCCCTCCGTCGGCAGGGCAGCAGACGCGGTGGCCATTCCCCTGCCGCGGGAGATAGCGGTATGCCGGATTCAGCCGGGCCGGGCCGGACGCTCAAGGTCGAAACCCGCGACGAGGGCAGGGCGCGGGTCCTGAAGGTCGTCGGCCAGCTCACCGAGACCGAGGCGCCCCAGTTCCTCGAGATGCTCAAGCGCGAGACCAGCGCCGGACGGGCCCGGGTGGTCCTGGACATGGACGGCATCGAGTACATGTCCAGCGCCGGGCTGGGCGCGCTGGTTTCGGTGCACCCCACGTTCATCGGGTCGGGCGTGCGCTTCATCCTGGCCGGCACCAACCCCAAGGTGCGCAAACTGCTGGCCCTGACCAGCCTCGACAAGCTGATCGAGAGCGCCGAGACGGTTCCGGAAGCCATCTCGCGCCCGTGAGCATCGACCTGGACTACGCCCGCCAGGTCTTCGCGCGCGAGGCCGAGGCCATCCGCGGAGTGGCCGAGCGCATCGGCCCGGGCTTCGCCTCCGTCGCCACCGCCATTCTGGAATGCCGCGGCCGGGTGGTGGTCACCGGCATGGGCAAGGCCGGGATCATCGGCCAGAAGATCGCGGCGACGCTCTCCTCCACCGGCACGCCGGCGCTCTTCATGCACCCGGCGGAGGCCGTGCACGGCGACCTCGGCGCGGTCCAGGCCGAGGACCTGGTGCTGGCGCTCTCCAACAGCGGCGAGACCGAGGAGGTCCTGCGCCTGCTGCCGGCGGTGCGCCGGATCGGCGCGCGGGTGGCCGCCATCACCGCCTCGGCCGGCAACTCCCTGGGCAAGCTCAGCGACATGGTCGTCGAACTCGGCGAGGTCCGCGAGGCCTGCCCGCTGGGCCTGGCGCCCTCGGCCTCGACCGCGGCCATGCTCGCGGCCGGCGACGCGCTGGCGCTCTCCGTCCAGAAGGCCCGCGGCTTCACCGCCGAGCAGTACGCGCTCTACCATCCGGCCGGGGAGCTCGGCCGCAAGCTGCTGCGCGTCGACGAGCTGATGCGCACCGGCGCGGCCAACCCGACCTGCGCGCCGGGCACGTCCATCCTCGACGTGCTCAGCGCCATCTCGGCGGCCCGCGCGGGGGCCATGTGCGTGGTCGACGGCGGCGGGAAGCTGCTGGGCATCTTCACCGACGGCGACTTCCGGCGGCGCTACGCCCGGGACAAGTTCGACCCGGCGGCCACCGCGGTGGACGCCCAGATGACCGCCCGGCCGGTAAGCATCGGCCCGGAGAAGCTGGCCCACGAGGCCCTGGCGCTGATGCGCGCGCGCAAGATCGACGAGCTCCCGGTGGTCGACGCCGCCGGGCGCCTGGTCGGGATGCTCGACGTCCAGGACCTGCTCGGAGCCGGGCTGGTCTGACCGCCCGTTTCCCCGGGGATTTTCCGAAAGCCGGCCCGCGCGGCGTGCCAATAGGCATCGTGGCGGGCCACTGGTGCCCCGAGCCGATCGAAAGGAGCCGCGCGTGGACGGAGACAAGGTGACCGCATCCGGAGCCGGGCACAACCGCCTGGCCATGTTCCTGCTGGGGGCCACCCTGGCCCTGGGCTTCGCCCTCTCCGCCTACATGGTGGCCGGCGCGCTGGTGCGCATGCGCCAGGCCGACACCATCCGGGTGAAGGGCACCGCCCAGACCAACGTCACCTCCGACCTGGCCGAGTGGGGCGGGAACTTCACGGTCCGCTCGCCGGAGCTCAAGGCCGGCTACGAGACGCTGGAGAAGCACCGCGAGGCCGTGCGCCAGTTCCTGGCCAAGCGCCTGCGGCCGGAGGAGTTCTCCTTCTTCGCCGTGGACATCAGCCAGGAGCGCAAGAAGGACGAGAACGGCAACGACACCGGGGTCATCGAGAACTACGTCCTCAAGCAGGGCTTCGGGGTTTCCAGCGCCAACGTCGGGCTGATCAAGGAGCTGTCCCGGAGCATCACCGACCTGATCCGGGACGGCATCGAGATCTCCTCCGGGCGCCCGGAGTACACCTACAGCGGCATCGAGAAGCTCAAGCTCGACCTGCTCGGCCAGGCCACCCGCAACGCCCACGAGCGGGCCAGGCTCCTGGCCGACAACGGCGGCGGCCGGGTGGGCAGCCTGGCCTCGGCCTCGCAGGGCATCTTCCAGATCACCTCGGCCAACAGCACGGACGTCTCGGACAGCGGCACCTACGACACCAGCACCATCGAGAAGACCGTCCGGGCGGTCGTCACCCTGGAGTTCCACGTCAGCAAGTAGCGGATGCGCCCGGGCGGGCCGAGGTCAAGGAAGGCTGACGAGCCGTATCCGGGAGCGATACGGCGAGGAGGCCTGACGCCGAGATCGGCCCGCCCGGCGCAACCCGGATGCCGCGGCCACCCCCATACGAATTTGTGAATTGGAGCACTACGGCTTCTTGAACTCCTCGCCGGGCTGCGGCTTGCTGCCCCACTTCCAGCCCTGGGCCATGAGGGCCTGCACGGCGGGATGGTCGCGGCAGCGGTCCTCGTCGGGGATGTCGCCGGGGGTCAGGAGCCTGCCGAGGCCGCGGCCGACCAGCCAGCCGAGCCCGGCGGCCAGCAGTCCGCCGAGGACCGAGACCACCAGCACCCCGATGAAGCCGTCGAGCTGACCCCACGCGCAGAGCGCCGCGACGATCACCGCCAGGACCGGGACCATCGTGAACCCGGCCAGCAGCCGGCCGCGGGTGGCGTGGGCGCCGGCGCAGCGTGCGCAGCGCGGCACCGGGACCTTCACGACGTTCCAGGCCTTCTCGATCCGGTAGCCGGTGACGGTGGTCCGCACATCGGTCAGGCGCACGTCGCTGTAGAGCGGGGCCTGGAAGGCGCACTCCGGACCGGCCGGCGCGCTCCGGCAGTACCAGCACTGCTCCCCGGCCGTGCCGGCGGCGGCGTCTCCAGTCTCGCGGGGCTCCCCGGGCATGGCGGGTTCTCCCCTACTGCATGAGCGGCCTGTAGACCAGGCTGAAGAGCAGGTAGTTGAAGATCAGGATCAGCAGGAAGTTGTAGACCACGCTGCGCATGGTGGCGCGGCCGACCCCCTCGGCGCCGCCGGAGGTGGACAGGCCCTGGTCGCAGCTGACGATGGTGATGATCGTCCCGAAGGCCACGCTCTTCAGGATGCCGAAGGCCACGTCCTTGAGCTCCAGGGCGTCGGCGGCGCTCGTGAAGAAGGTGTGGAAGGTGCTGCCCACCTGGTACTTGGCGACCACCGCCCCGCCCAGGATGCCGACCCAGTCGGCGAAAATGGTCAGGAGCGGCACCGCCACCAGCATGGCCGCCAGGCGGGGCATGACCAGATAGCGCACCGGGTCGATGGACATGACCTCCAGGGCGTCGATCTCCTCGCTGACCTTCATGGTCCCGAGCACCGAGGCCATGCCGCCGCCCACCAGGCCGGTCACGACCACGGCGTTGAACACCGGGCCCATCTCCCGGCAGATGGAGGCCCCGACCAGCGCGCCGAGGATGTCGGAGTTGCCGAGCTTGAGGACCAGCTCGTTGCCGGCCTGGGCGGAGAGCACCGCGCCGGCGAAGAAGGCGGTGATGGTCACCACCGGCAGGCTGATCACCCCGCAGAGGAAGATCTGGCGGACGACCTCTTCGCGCTTGGACCAGGCGTGGCGCATCGCGGCGATGGACTGGACGAGCAGCACCAGGCCCCGCCCGGCGGTGTCGGCCCAGTCGATGAAGAAGTCGCCGGTCTCGGAGAAGAACTCGGTGCCGCGGCGCAGCCGGCGCACGCCGCGCCGGCCCATGAACCAGATCTTGGCGAAGTTGCGCCAGGCGGCCATAGGCGTCTACAGGCTCCGGCCCTTGAGCCCGGCCGTGCGCTCCAGCCCGAACATGAGGTTCATGTTCTCGACCGCCTGGCCGGCCGCGCCCTTGACCGTGTTGTCGAGCGCGGTGGTCACGACCACGACGTTCGAGCGCTCCACGAACTTGGCGGACCAGTCCAGGTAGTTGGAGGCCCGCACGTTGATGGTGGCCACCTCGGCCGGGTCGTCGAAGACCCGCACAAACGGATGAGGGGCGAAGAACTCCCGCGCCGCGGCCAGGAGCGCCGCGGTGTCGAGCTTCTGGCCCTTCGCCGGCCGGGCGAAGGCCGTGGTGTGGATGCCGTAGGTCATGGGCGCCAGGTGCGGCACGAAGGTCACGGTCACCTTCCGGCCGGCGGCCGTGCCGACGCCCCGCTCGATCTCCGGGATGTGCTTGTGGGTGCCGACCCCGTAGGCCCGCATGCTCTCGTTGCAGGAGACGTACAGGTTGTCGCTCTTGGGGTTGTAGGTGCGCCCGGCGCCGGAGAGCCCCGAGTGGGCGTCGAAGACCAGCCCCTCGGAGTCGACCAGCCCGGCGCGGAGCAGCGGCGCCACGGCGAGAATGGAACCCGTCGGGTAGCAGCCCGGGTTGGCTACGAGCTTGGCCTTGGCCACCTTCTCGGCGAAGAGCTCGGGCAGGCCGTAGACCGCCTCGGCGAGCAACTCCGGGCAGGTGTGCTTCTCGCCGTACCACTTCTCGTAGTCGGCGGCCGAGGAGAGCCGGAACTCGCCGCCGATGTCGATGACCTTGACGCCGCCGGCGAGCAGGGGAGGGGCCAGCTTCATGGACTCCGGCCCCTTGGTGGCCAGGAAGGCGACGTCGACCTTGCCGACCAGTTCGGCCGGGTCCTGGGCCACGGTCACGAGCTCGCACTCGCCGCGCAGGACGGGGAGGACCTTGTCGATCCTCTGGCCGGTGGCGTGGGCGCTGGTCAGCACGGCGAGCTTGGCCCCGGGGTGGCCGAGGATGGCCCGGATCAGGCCCTCGCCGACCTGCCCGGTGGCACCGACGATTCCGACGCGGATCATGGCTGTCTCAACTCCTCCTGTCGAGAGGGGTTATAGGCTGGCCGGAGGGCAAAGTCAAGGATGCCATGCCTCACCCGTTACCCCAGCCAGCCTAGGTACACCACCCAGACCAGCGTGGCGACCGGTGAAGCCAAGGCCGCCATGAGGCTCACCGGCAGTCGCCAGCCCTTGTCTCGGGAGTTGAGCGCGTAGGCCAGCACGGATATGACAATGCCGAGGAACGGCAGCCAGAAGAGCAGCACAGCCAGGACTGCCATGCGCCTCTGCCAAGGCGTGGGGCCGATTATCAGGTGGCCGATCACTTCGGCCGGAGTCTTGCCGGCCAGTTGGGCCGCTTTGAGGCTTGAGAGGATCTCGTGATGGCAGTGGCTGCAGCGCACCCATGAGGTGGAGTTGTGGATGACGGGGATGACGAAGAAGACGGTCAGGGCTTCCTCCCTGTCCCACGTCGAGGCAGGGCCGGAGTGCCTGCAGTTGGGGCAGTCCAGGGGTATGGTGGGCCCAGGCACGATGTGCTGGGCGGTCCCGAAGAAGAACTGCACGGAGGACTCGTCCCCGGCTCGCCGGCCGGTCTAGGCCTTCCTGCGCGACTTGGGCCCGGTCTTCTTCGCGGCCGACTTGGCCTCGTCCTTCCCCACCGAATGCAGCAGCGCCGCGCGGGCGAGCAGCCGGGTGGAGTCCAGCACCGGCAGCGGCGAGTCCTTGGGCTCGACCAGCAGCGGGATCTCCGTGCAGCCCAGGACCACCGCGTCGCAGCCGAGTTCGCGCAGCTTGTGGACCACGTGGATCACGTAGCCGCGCGAGGCCTGCAGGAACTTGCCCTTCACCAGCTCCCGGAAGATGATCTCGTCGATCTTCTCGCGCTCGGCCTTCTCGGGGACGGCGTGGCCCAGGCCGGCCTCGGCCAGGGCCTTCCGGTAGACCGGCCCGTCGCAGGTGTACTTGGTGCCGAGCACGCCGAGCTGGCGATAGCCGCGGCGCGTCGCCTCGCCGGCCACCACCCGGGCGATGTGCAGCCAGGGGACCGGGCTTCGCCCGGGGTGAACGAGCGTGGGCGGTAGGCGGTGGGCAGTGGGCAGTAGGCGGTCGTTGTCTGCTCCCGCCGACTGCTTACTGCCGACTGCCAACAGTGGCAACGCTTGGTGGATGGTGTTGTCCGGGCAGACGATGAACTCGGCGCCGATGGAGGCGAGCTTCCGGGCGGAGTCGAGCATCAGCGCGGCGACCGCGTCCCAGTCGCCGGAGCGGATGGCCTTCATGTAGTCGGCCAGCTGGTGGGTGTGGACGCTCATCTCCGGGTGCTGGTGCTCGCCGAGCAGCGCCTCGCTCTCGGCGGCCACGGTGCGGTAGCAGAGCGCCGCGCCCTCCACGCTGCAGGCGACTATCCCGATGTGCTTAGCCGTCATGCTGGCTCCTTACGATGCTTAACGGTGGGAACGTCTCTTCCGCCGATCCGCGTGTCAGCCTCGAGCCGGAATGCGGAATCAGGAATGATGAAGGATGCATTGCCGAGATGCTGCTTGCCGTGCGACGTGCTCCATTTCATCATTCTTCCTTCATCATTCTGCCTTCTTCCGCTTCACGTTGGCGATCTCCTGCTCGACCCTGGCGATCCGGTCCGGAGTCGACGGGTGGGTGCTGAAGAAGGCCGGGATGCCGCCCGCGTCTCCGCCGGACTTCTTCTCCATCTTCTCCAGGCGCCGGAAGAAGGTCACCAGGCCCTCGGGATTGTAGCCGCCGCGGTGGGAGTACGCCACCCCCAGCTTGTCGGCCTGGTACTCGTCCTCCCGGCTGTTGGCCAGGAGCACGAACTGCCCCACCACCATGGTCGCCGCGGCGGCCGCGGCCGCCGCCTGGGACGACTTCTTCTCGTCCTTGCCGGCCATGGTCGCCGCCGCCGCCGCGCCGACCGCCACGCCCTGCCAGATCATGGCCTTCTGCATGCGCATGGCGGTGTGCTTGGCGGCGACGTGCCCGAGCTCGTGGGCCATGACCCCGGCCAGTTCGTCGTCGCTCTGGATCAGCTTCATCAGCCCCTGGGTGGCGAAGACGTAGCCGCCCGGGGCGGCGAAGGCGTTGACCTCCGACGACTTGAGCACCCGGATCTGGTAGTTCCACTCCCGGGCGTCGCAGACCTGCACCAGCCGGCGGGTGACGCCCTCCAGGCGGGCCTGCTCGGGGCCGTCGGCCGCCAGGAAGCCGGGCTTCTTCTGCATCTCGTCGAAGACCTGCCGGCCCCACTGCTGCTCCTGCTCGGGGGTGATCCACAGGTAGGAGCTCTTGCCGGTGGCCGGGTTGGTGAAGCGCGCGCAGCCGGCCGTCGGCGCGGCCAGGAGCAGCGCGGCCAGGGAGACGAGCAGGAGCGGCCGGAGCGGCATGGCGGTTCCTGGATCTTGAGCCCGGAGGCTGCGTCGCTCGTCGTCGCTGTGTCCTTTGAACACAGCTTCCTCCTCTCTCCTCGCCTCCGGCCTCAATCCCTCGCGTCGCGACCCTGCCAGGTTTTGGGATGGGTTCGAGGCCCGCGCGATCACTCCACCGGCGGACAGGCGCCGCAGCCCGCGCAGTCCGGCGATCCGGGCTTCGACGGGCAGTCGACCGAGGTCCTGGCCTCCAGGGACTTGGCGCGCTCGGCCAGGAGGAAATCCCGGCCGGCGCCGGCGGAGATGTGGTCCCAGGGCAGGCGCTCGCCAGGATCCCTGGCGCGCTCGGCGTAGAAGGCCGGGTCGACGCCGGCTTCCCTGAAGGCCTCGGCCCAGAGGTCGGCCCGGAAGTGCTCGCTCCACCCGTCGAGCCGGCAGCCCTTGCGCCAGGCCAGCTCGATGACCCGGCCCATCCGGCGGTCGCCGCGGGCGATCGCGCCCTCCAGGCAGCTCGGCGCGGCATCGTGGAACTTGAGCTCCACCCGCCGGGAGCGCAGGCTGGTGAAGACGATGTCCCGGCGGCGGAGCAGCTCCGCGGCCGGGAGCATCGGCTCCCACTGGAACGGGGTGCCCGGCTTGGGCACGAAGTTCGACACCGAGGCGGTCACCCGCCCGAAGCGCGGGGCCTCGCGCCGGCCCAGGTCGGCGACCCGGGCGGCGAGCCGGGCGATGGCCGCGACGTCCTCGTCGGTCTCGGTGGGCAGCCCGATCATGAAGTAGAGCTTGACTGAGTTCCAGCCGGCCCGGAAGGCGGCGGCCAGGCCCCGGAAGAGCTCGTCATCGGAGACCGGCTTGTTGATCACTGCCCGCAGCCGCTCGGTGGCCGCCTCCGGCGCGACGGTCATGGCCGACTTGCGCACCGAGGAGACCAGCGCCGGCAGCTCGGCGAGCTTGTCGCTGATGCGCAGGCTGGGCAGGGAGACGGAGACCCCGCTCTTGGCGTGCCGGGCGTTGATGGTGTTGACCAGCTCGAGCAGGTGCGGGTAGTCGGAGCTCGACAGCGAGAGCAGCCCGACCTCGTCGTAGCCGGTGGCGGCCAGCCCCTGGTCGATGATCTCCATGAGCCGCTTCACCGAGCGCCAGCGCCGCGGCCGGTAGGTGGCCCCGGCCTGGCAGAAGCGGCAGCCGTGGGCGCAGCCGCGCATGATCTCGACGCACAGCCGGTCGTGGACCGTCTCGACCAGCGGGACGAGCTGGCGCACGGGGTGGAAGCCGGTCTCGAGATCCTGGACGACCCGGCGCTCGACCAGCGCGGGCACGTCCGGCTCCGCCGGCTCGACCGAGGCTACCCGTCCGTCGGGCAGGCAGCTGACGCGGTAGAGGGCCGGGACGTAGGCGCCGCGGATCCGCCTGGCGCACTCCAGGAGCGTCTCGCGCCGGCCGGCGCCGGACGCCTTGGCGCGGGCCAGGAGCTCGACCAGCTCGCTCAGGGAGTCCTCGGCCTCCCCGATCAGGAAGACGTCGATGAAGTCGGCCAGCGGCTCGGGGTTGTAGGCGCCCGGCCCGCCGGCGATGATCAGGGGGTGGCCCGCGCCGCGCTCGGCGCTGCGCACGGGCAGCCCGGCCAGGTCCAGGACGTTGAGCACGTTGGTGTAGGTGAGCTCGTACTGCAGGGAGAAGCCGATGGCGTCGAAGGCCGCCAGCGGCGTGAAGCTCTCCAGCCCCCAGAGCGGCAGGCCGCGCGCGCGGAGCTCCCGCTCCATGTCCGGCAGGGGCGCGAAGGCCCGCTCGGCGGCGGCGTCCGGACGGGCGTTGACCATCTCGTAGAGGAGCTTGAGGCCCAGGTGGCTCATGCCCACCGGATAGGCGTCGGGGAAGACCAGCGCCAGGCGGCAGCCGACCGAGGACGGCTTGACCGCCGAGTTGGTCTCCCCGCCGATGTACTGCCCCGGCGTCTCCACCTCGGGCAGGACCTCGCCCAGGACCCGGCGGCGCAGCGCCTCGGGGGAGGGCAGGGGGGCGGGGGGCTGGCTCATTTCGGCGTCGGGACCGGCCCGGGGCCGGGCGTCTTGGGCGCGCCTGCGGGCGTCGGGGCCGGCGGCGCGGTCGGGGCCGAATCGGTGCGGCCCTTGTCGCGGCCGGAGAAGGCCTTGCTCAGGAGGTAGCCGCCGGCCAGACAGGCCGACACCAGGACGACCAGTCCGGCGATGATGGCCCAGGCGGGGAGCTTGCGGGGCACCTCCTCCGTCAGGGTGGTGCGCGGGCCGCGCGTTCCCGGGCGAGTGCCGGAGCGGGTCACCGGCTGGACCCGGCTGCGCGTGGCGCGTTTGGCCGGGACCACGGGCACGTCGCTGAAGTTCATGGGGGCCAGCTTGCTGGGCCCCTTGGGCCCGCCGCCGACGCTGCGCACCGAGGAGAGTCCGGCCTTGAGCTCGGCGGACCTGGGCGGCTTGCCATCGGCCACCAGGCGCAGGTCGACCAGCAGCTCCGTCGGGGTCTGGTAGCGGTCCTCGCGGCTCTTGGCCATCATCCGCTCGATCACCCGGCACAGGCCGTCGGGGATGGAGCGGTCGATTTCCTTGGGGCTGATGACCTCCTCCTGGATGTGCCGGAGCATGACCTGGGCGGCGGAGGCTCCCTCGAAGGGGGGCTTGCCCGTGACCATCTCGTAGAGGGTGGCGCCCAGCGCGTAGATGTCCGAGCGGATGTCGATGTCCTCCTCGCCGCGGGCCTGCTCCGGCGAGAAGTAGAAGGGGGTGCCCATGGCCAGGCCGCGGCGGGTGATGCGCGGCTTGGCCAGCACCGAGGGCTCCTCGATGCACAGGCCCAGATCGGTGAGCTTGGCCTTGCCGGTGCCGTTCTCGATGAGGATGTTGTCCGGCTTGATGTCGCGGTGGACGAGGCGCTCGCCGTGCGCGTGCTCCAGGGCCTCGGCGATCTGGATGGTGATGCCCACGGCCTCCCCGGCATCGAGCTTGCCGCGCTTCTCGAGGATCTGGTAGAGGTCCCGGCCGTCGACGAACTCCATGGCGATGTAGTGGTAGCCGTCGGCCTGGCCCATGTCCAGCGCCCGGACGATGTTGGGGTGGCTGAGCTCGAAGGCCGCGCGGGCCTCGGCCTCGAAGCGGTCCAGGAACTCGGCGTCCTGGGCCTTGGAGCGCGGCAGGATCTTGAGCGCCACGATCTGGCCGTCGAGCCCGCGCTGGGCCTTGTAGACCGCGCCCATGCCGCCGGCGCCGAGCTTCTCGACCAGGCGGTAGTCCCCGACCTTGGGGGTCTTCAGCGCCGCCGCCTGGGCGGACGCGGACAGGCGCTCGAGCTGGCTGGTGGTCAGGGAGCCGCGCTCGACCAGCAGCGCCCCCAGTGCGCCGGGGGTGTCGGAATGCCCACGGCGCGCGAGCTCCTCGCGGGCCGCGCGCATCTCCGCCTCGCTGACCAGCCCCTGGGCCATGGCCAGCTTGGCGAGCTGATCGTCGATCTGCTCCGCCAAGGGAACCTTCTCCGCAGACGGGGACGGACCGCCCCCGACAGCAGGAGTATAGCCGGGCCCGGAGGGGCGTCAAGGCGGGGGCGCCGCCAGTGCGAAAGTCGCTTGAGAAGGCCGCTTCCGGCGCTAGACTCCCCTCTGCCGGAAACCCCCGGAGGACGGGGCGGGCTGCGGACGGGGCGCTGGAAGTCATGAAGAACGTCGTTCTCCTGACCATCGATACCCTGCGGGCCGACGTGCTCGGCTGCTACGGCAGCCGGCTGGGGCTGTCGCCGTTCATCGATTCCCTGGCCGCCTCCGGCCGGCGTTTCGACCAGGTCCAGGCCGTCGGCCCGTACACCCAGGCGTCCTTCCCCGGCATCCTCACCTCCTCCTACTACCTGGACCACGCCGACCACGGCAAGGGCAAGCGGCTGTCGCCGGAGCGGCTGCTGGTCTCCGAGGCGCTGCGCAAGGCCGGCCTGGCCACCGCGGCGTTCCACTCCAATCCCTACCTCTGCGCGCTCTTCGGGTGGAACCGCGGCTGGGACGTCTTCTACGACTCCATGCAGGACCAGGTCACCGACGAGGTCCCGTTCATCCAGGCGGGGGCGATCAACGCCAAGGTGGACGGCTGGCTGGCCTCGCGCGGCTCCGCCGCGGGCCGGCCGTTCTTCCTGTGGGTCCACTACATGGACATGCACGAGCCCTACGTGCCGGCCCAGAAGCACGTGGACGCGGTCGACCCGTCCGTGCGCCTGTCCCCGCAGGAGATGTTCGGACTCTTCAAGGGGGCGCTCCTGGCGCGGGACGTCTCGGACCCGGCCAGGGTGGAGCTCCTCCGGAAGCTGTACCTGGCCAACCTCCGCAAGGTCGACGACTGCGTCCGGGAGCTCTTCGCCATCCTCGACCGGCGCGGCGTGCTCCGGGACTCGGCGGTGATCATCACCTCCGACCACGGCGACGAGTTCGGCGAGCACGGCGGGCTCTCCCACGACGGCAAGATGTACGAGGAGCTGCTGCGCGTGCCGCTGCTCCTGCTGAGCGGCCCGGGCGGCGCGGGGGTCTGCAGCGCGCCGGTCAGCGGCCTGGACATCCCCCCGACCGTGCTCGACCTGTTCGGCCTGCCGGCCGAGCCGAAGTTCCAGGGGCGCTCGCTGCTCGCCGGCGCGGACCCGGCGCGGGTGCTGTTCGCCGAGGCCATCGGCAAGCGCGGCCGGCAGAAGGAGACCGACCGGCCGGTCTACGCCTGCCGGGATGGCGCCCTGCGCGTCAGCCACCGGGTTGAGGGCGACCGCTGGGAGCTCTTCGACCTGGCCGCCGACCCGGCCGAGCGGCTCAACCTGATGGCGTCCTCGCCGCGCGCCGGCGGGATGAAGGCCAGGCTGGCTACCCGCCTGAGCCGCCAGTGACCCGATCCGACGGAGACTGATGAGCATGCCTGCGAATTCCCCCGGCGTGAACCTCGGACGCGAGCGCGTCGCCGAGCTGGAGGCCAAGGTCGCCAGGTCCAAGGAGGTCTTCGCCCAGGCCTACGCGCGTTTCCCGGTGGGCGACCTGCGGGTGATCTGGTCGGGGGGCAAGGACAGCACCCTGGCGCTGTGGATCTGTCGGGAGTTCTGCCGGGAGCGGAAGCTCCCCCTGCCGGTCTGCTTCACCATCGATGAGGGCGACTGCTTCGAGGAGATCGACGCCTTCCTGCACCGCTACGAGCGGGAGTGGGGCCTCCGCCTCGACTGGGGCCGGAACGAGGACGTCCTCCGGGCGGCGAACCGCACCCTGATGGCCGACGTGGAGGTGGCCGGGCTCTCGCCGCGCAACCAGGCCGAGATCCGGCGCATCGGCATGGGGGACCTCGCCCGCTTCCCCTTCGAGGCCGAGAGCTACATCGGCAACCACCTCATGAAGACGGTGGTCTTCAACACCTATGTCGAGGAGCGGGGCGTCAGGGCGGTCTTCCAGGGGCTGCGCTGGGACGAGCAGGCCGCCCGGACCCGCGACGAGTACTTCGATGAGGTGGCCGCGGCGGAGCTGACCCCGGCCCACACCCGGATCCGGCCGATCCTGCACTTCAGCGAGCGCGACGTGTGGGACGCCACGCTCCACTTCGGCATCCCGTTCTGCCCGCTGTACGCGACCGGCTACCGGTCGCTGGGGGCCAAGACCACCAGCGCCAAGCTCTCCGAGATCCCCGCCTGGGAGCAGGACCTGGCCGCGTCGCCGGAGCGCGCCGGCCGCCGCCAGGACAAGGAGGCGGCCATGGACCGCCTGCGCAAGCTGGGGTACATGTAGGCGGCGCCGGGGCCTATTCGGGGGCGGGCTGCCCCTTCTGCATCTCCCATAGCTTGGCGTACTTGGTGAAGACGGAGCAGGCCGCCAGGCCGCAGAGCACCGCGCCGGCGGCGCCGTCCAGGAAGCCCAGGCGCAGGAAGTACATCTTCAGGAAGCGCGCGGCGGGGCGGGTGACCAGGTTCCAGACCGTGGCCCGCCTGCCGCGCGCGGCCAGGTCCTTGGCCGACCAGGTGGTGTAGCGTCCGAACTTCTCGAAATACTGGTCGAGCGAGCGGTAGGTGTAGTGGTCGAACTTCCCGCGGAGCGTGACCACCGGCCCGTCCACGTTCATGTCGGCGTGGACCCACTGCTCCGGGTAGCGGGCCCTGTCCTTCCGGAAGAGACGGGTGACCGCGTCGGTGTCCCATCCGCAGTGGCGGATCTCCCGGCCGAAGAAGAAGGTCCGCCGGTGCATCCGGTAGGCGGCGGCCGGGGGGCCGCCGGGGGCGGCCAGCAGCGCCCGGACCTCGGCGGCCAGCTCGGGGGCCACCCGTTCGTCGGCGTCCACCACCATGACCCAGAGGTTGGCCGCCTGGGGGATGGCCCAGTTCTTCTGGGCCGCGCTGTTGACGTACTCGTGCTGGACCACCCTGGCCCCGAACTCGCGGGCGATCTCCAGGGTGCGGTCCGTCGAGAAGGTGTCGACCACGAAGATCTCGTCCGCCCACTTCACGGACTCCAGGCAGTCGCGGAGGTTGGCCTCCTCGTTGCGCGTGGGCACCAGCACGGTGAGCTTCTCGGGCATGGCGGCGAAGGTTCTCCTGCTGACGGGGGCATTCTATGAGCCGGGGCGGGGGAGTCAACCGGATGCGGGCGCGCTAGCGCAGCGACTTGCGCAGCGCCTCGACCTCGTCGTCGGCCAGCCAGATGGGGGCCAGGCGCACCGGCTCGGCCTCGCCGCCCTGGATCCAGAAGAGTCCGGTCAGCGCGTCGGCATCGGTGCCCTCGGGGAAGGCGGCCAGCAGGCACTCGTAGGCGCCGGGCAGGCAGTCGCGGTCCGAGGCCTGCCGGACGACGGCCCGGACGCGGGCGTCGTCGCCGCGGGCCGCCAGCGCCTTGGGCAGGTCGACGGCCGCGATCTGGGCGTGGTCCTCGGTGACGCCGCGCAGCGGCTGGTCGGCCGGCCGGAAGCGGAGCAGCTTCTGCCCCTTGCGGTTGTCCAGGGCCACGGCCAGGCCGCGGAGCCGTTTGCCCGGGGCGGTCTCCAGCGCCGGGGCCAGCGCCCCGCGGTGCAGGGTCTCGGCGGTCAGCACGGTGATCACCCCGCCGGCCGTTTCGCCCTGCCAGGCCCGGGTCCGCCCCCCGCCGCCCACGTTGATGAGGCCCGGCTGGCGGACCGGAGGCGGCCCCCAGGTGAAGAGCTCGACCGTCTTGAGGCCCGAGCCGCCGCACGAGCGGCAGGCGGTCGCGCCGGTGCCGGCGCAGGTCGCGCAGGTGGCCGGCAGCCGCCCCGAGCCGCCGCAGCGTTTGCAGGCCCGCCGGCCGTTGCCGGCGCAGACGTCGCAGGGCACGTCCTTGGCGCCGTTGCACTCCGGGCAGATCCGCTCCATGTTGTAGCCCAGCGTGCCGCCGCGCACCAGGCCGGTGCCGAAGCAGCGGGTGCAGGTCAGCTTGCCGGATGCGTTGCAGACCGGGCAGGCGGACTGGCCGGCCCCGGCGCAGTCCGGGCAGCGGCCCTCGCCCTTGCCGCCGCAGTCCGGGCACTTGCCCCGCCCGGAGCCGGCGCAGGCCGCGCAGCGCACCGCCAGGCGGTCGTCGGCGGTGCGGAGCAGGCCCTCGACCGTGCTGCCGCCGCCGTCGGCGAGCTTGGGGAAGTGCCGGCGCAGCAGGTCGCGCTGCAGCTCGGAGCGCCTGCCGAGCTCGGCGTCCGCGAAGTCGCGGCGGAAGGCCCGCAGCGCGGCGGCGCCCTCCTCGGGCCCCTTGTCCTCCAGGAGCCTGGCGGCCGCCAGCAGGGCCTTGACCGCCTCGCTCTCCCGGCGCTTGTCGAGCTCGGCCAGCTGCGGCGCGGCGGCCGGGCGCAGCGCCGGGTCGAGCGTCAGCGCCAGGCCGAAGAGCCGGCGGGCCTCGGCATCCATGCCGCTGGCCGCGCACCAGGCGCCCAGGTCGAAGGCCCCGCGGGCGTCGGCCGGGTCGAGCTTCTCGATGGCCTGGCGGTAGTATTCGGCCGGGGCCAGCAGGACCTTGGGGTCCACCGGCCGCCAGACCAGCCGGCGGATCTGGGCGCGGTCGATCTCCACGGCCCCGGCGCGCACCCGGATGCGCACGCGGGCGCCCTGGACGCCCAGGCCGGCGCAGGCCGCGCAGGGGGCCTGCTTCCCGCCGGCGCAGGCGGCGCAGGGCTTGCCGCCCTGCCGTCCGGATCCCGCGCAGGCCGCGCAGGCGGCCGTCCCGGTCCCGGCGCAGTCCCCGCACTTGTCCGAGAGTATCTGGCCCTCGAGCTGGGCGCCGTCCTTCATCTCGATGACGTCGGCGCGCGCGCCAGCGCACGGGGCGGCCAGCTCGGCGGCGAAGGACGCCAGCGCCAGCAGGGCGGCGGCCAGGAGCGGGCGCAATCAGGTCCCCTCGGTGCCCTGGCCGGGCCGCGCGCCCGTGGGCGGGGCCGGGCCGTCCTCGGCGACCTCCAGGGGGGCTCCGGGGATGCGGTAGTGTCCGTCGAACCACCTGCCCAGGTCGAGCAGCCGGCAGCGCTTGGAGCAGAAGGGGAAGTTGGGGGGCAGCTTCACGGCTCCGCCAGGCGCCGCGGGCTGGGCCGGGGCGTCGGTGGCGCGCCCGCAGATCGGGCACTTGGCGGTTGTCATGGCGGGAATTGCCCCGGGTCCGGCCGTTCCGGTCAGGACTCGACGGCCTTCTCGATCTTGTTGATGGCCGACTTGACCGATTCCATCTCGCGCCGCCACTTGACCCGGCCCTCGTAGCCGACCACCACCTGGTACATGTGTTCGGCCTTGCGGAGCTCGCGCTCCAGCGCCCTCAGCCGGTCGGCATCGGCCCGGGCCGAGCGGGCGGGGTCGCGCTCCGGTGCGATCGACGAGATCGTTCCCTTCCTGTAGACCTGTCCGTAATGCCTGCGGCAGTAACACCTGGCGTGAACGGGCTCGCTGCAACCCTTCACCATACATCTGCCGGCACTGGCCATTGGCACCTCCCCACAGGCCCAATTCGTTCCGTCCGACAACGGGATCGATTCTACGTCCCGGCCGGCGACTGTCAAGCTTCAGCGCTTGGCCCTGAAGACCAGGACCGAGCGCGTGGATTCGTCGAAGACGAAGACCGTCTCGTAGAGGCTGGCTGCCAGGTCGCGGGGCCCGTCGCACTCGGCCGGAAACTGGGTGGTGCGCGCCAGCACCTCCCCGGTCTGCGGGTTGCAGAGCAGCGCGGCCTTCTCCCGGGAGTCCAGGGCGAACACCCTGGAGCCGCAGGCCTTGAGGCCGACCAGCCCCTTGAACTGCGCGGTCCAGGGGGCCTTGGCGCCGTCCCTGGAGAGCCGCTCGACCTGCCCGGAGGCCGTTCCGGCGTACACGTTTTCATCCGCGTCCACGGCGACGAAGCGCGGCTTGGAGGCGGTCATCGGCAGCCCGGACAGCTTCTGGGCGTCGACGTCCGCGCGGACCATGGCGTTCTCCTTCCAGGAGCAGGCCACGGCCACGAAACCGCCGCGCAGGGCGGCCAGGGCCGCGGCGTCGGTGATGCCGTCGGGCGGCGTGCCCTTCCTGACCAGCTTGCCGGCGGGCCGGCCGGCGGCGTCGAAGGCCAGGATGGCGTAGGCGCCGGCGTCGAGGACGTAGATCTTCCCCTGGGCGTCGCAGGCCAGGTCGACCGGGTCGTCGAAGGCCTTGCCTCCGCCGAACTCGGCGAGGACCCAGCCCCGCGGATCGACGCGGCGCACGGTCCGGGCCTTGCCGTCGAGCGCCAGAAGCTCGCCGGAGGGCGTGCAGGCCAGTCGCGCGGCCGCCCCGAAGGGCTCCCCGCCCAGGCGGCCCAGGAACTGCCCGGCGACCGAGAAGCGGTCGACGTTGCGGCCCTCGTTGCAGACGGCCAGCACGTCCCCAGACCGGCTGACGGCCAGCCTCGAGGCCGCGGCCAGTTCGCCCGGGCCCGGGACGGTCAGTCCCAGGGAGCGGTCCGCGTGGCGCTCGCCGGCGGGAGAGAAGACCGCCACCTGCTTGAAGCCGGCGTCCAGCACCAGCAGGCTGTCGGTGCCGGGGTCGTAGGCCACGTCCACCGGCCGCCCGGCCTTGTCGGAGCAGGTGAAGCGCCCCGCCGGGCGCCCGCCCCGGAAGGAGACGATCCGGCGGGTTCCCGCGTCGAGAACGTGGACCGTGCCGGCCAGGTCGACCTCCACCGACACGGGGTTCTCCAGCGCCCCCGGCCCGCCGCCGCCGCAGCCGAAGCTGTTGACGAAGGAGCCGTCCGGGGCGAAGACCTGGATGGCCGCCGCTCCGGGCGGGGCGTCGAGCACGCAGATCTCCCCGGCGGGGGAGACGGCCAGGTCCACCGGGTTGCGCAGGCGGCCGTTGCCCTCGCCCCGGGAGCCGATGTCCGCCCCCTCGGCCTTGGCGAACGGGTCGCCCGCCGCGAGCGAGAACCGCTTGATCGTGCAGTTGCGGGTGTCCAGGCAGTAGAGCACCCCGGCGTGGGCGGCGATCCTGGAGAACTCGGTGGGCCACCGGCCGGAGACGGACCTGACGCGGAAGTCGCGGTCGAGCACCACGACCCGGCGGAGTCCGGCGTCCAGCAGGCAGGCGGTCCCGCTCTCGTCGAAGGCCGCGTCCTGGACCCGCTCCAGCAGGTCCGGGGCGCCGATCCTCCCGAGCAGGTCGTAGCGGGCCGGCGGCCGGGCCTCGGGGCCGGTGCCCGCCACCTCGATGACCGCCGGGGCGGAGCGCTCGCCGCGGGAGGAGAGCACGGTGACCGTGATCCGGCACTGCCGGGCGTCGGGCGGCGCGGTCCACTGCACCGTCGGCTCGCTGGTCCGGGCCGCGCTGAGCAGCCCGCCGTCGGCCGACCACTGGTAGGTCAGGAAGGCGCCCTCGATGGCCGGCGCCTCGACGGAGACGGTCAGCTGCCGGCCGGCCGCGGCGGAGGCCTCCTTGGGGGCGATGCTGTGGCCGGTCACCACCGGGGTGGTCAGCAGCCCGCGGCGCACCAGCGAGCTGGCGGCCAGCATGCCCTTCTTGACCCTGGCCCTGGCTTCCGGGGCGACCTCGCGGAGGAAGGCGCAGCGCGAGGACTCCCGGTCGGCCCGGGCCACCTCGACGGAGGCCACCGGCAGTTCCTCGATGAAGACCGGGGTGTCGCCGGCCAGGGGCAGCCGGACCACCCTGGCCTCCGAGAAGATGTCGAAGACCATGCGGTCGGTCACGCCGTGGTCCGCGCCGCGGTCGATGACCACCGCCTCGCCGTCGACCTCGCGGACGCGCGCGGCGATCATCCCGGCGGCCGGCTGGCGGCCCCCGGCCGCGGCCATCTCCACCTTGCCGTTGGCCGTGACCCGGGAGATGAGCCAGGCGCCCCGGACCATGTTGAGCTCCAGCACGCGCGGGGCGCTGCCGGAGATGCTCTTGCCGGCCTCGCCCAGGCGCACGGCGAACTTCCAGACGGCCTCGGCCTGGACCCGGACCGGCGCGCCGTCGCCGGAGCGCTCCACGACGCTGAACCCGCCGATCTCGTGGCGGCTGGACTCCACGGTCACGCCGGCGCCGAAGAGCTCGCGGGCGTCGCGCTCGAAGCCTATGGCCAGTTCGTGGCCGTCCTTGGCCGAGCGGTCCACGAGCCGGACCATCCCGTCGACCTCGCCCTTGGCGAAGGCCGCGTCGAAGACGGCCAGCTGGCGCTCGACCCGCTCCTGCTCCTGGCCGGTCTCGGCCCGCGCGCGGATCTTGCCGACGCGGTCCTGGTCCTCGGCCGAAAGCCCGGACTTGATGCCGGCCAGCGCGGCCAGGCAGGCGGAGTACTTCCTGGCGCCGAGCAGGGCCTCGGCCTCGGCCAGGCCCTTGGCGGCGGAGTCGGCCATGGCCCCCAGGTTGTCGCAGGCGGCGCCGCGCTCGACGGCGTCGCGGAACTTGGGGCAGACCTTGACGACCTCGTCGTACCGGGCCTTGGCCTGGGGGTACTTCTTCTCGGCGAAGAGGACCTCGGCCTCGTCCCAGGCCTTGCGCGCCTGGGCGGTCCGGGCCGACAGGGCCTCGATCTCCGGAGTGGCCGCCGCCAGGCGGCTGAGCACGGCCAGGTTCTCGGCGGCCTCGCGGAAGCGGCCCTGCTCCTGGCTCTCGCGCAGCAGCGCCAGGCTGGTGCGGACCCGGCCGTCGTTCTCGTCGGCCTTGACCATCAGCTCGCGGGCGTCGCGGTAGTGGGAGTGCCACGCCGGGATCCGGGCGAAGCCCTCCCGCGCGGCGGCCCACTGCCGGCCGGTGAACTTCTCGTCGGCCCCGGCGAACTCCCGGTCCCAGCGCTCCTTCTCGGCCGCCTGGATCTTCCTGGCCCGCTCCTGGAGCGCCTCGGCGTCGCGGAACCGGGGATCCAGGGCGGCGACCTTCTGGAGCTCGGCGATGGCCGCGCTGGCCTGGTCGTACCCGGGGCTGGCGGCGCCCAGGAGCTCCGCCGCGGTCCGGTAGGGGGCCTCGAGCTCCTTGGTCGGCTTCATCTCGACGGCCGCCTCGGCCAGGGCGGGCGTCACGCCCTCCGCCGACAGCTGCAGGGCGAGGTCCAGCGGCTCGTATCCGCGGCGGCGGATGCTCAGGGTGTACTTGCCGGCCGGCAGTTCAGGGACGTCCTGGAGATTGGCGGCCGAGAGCTGCCGCGTCCCCCCGGCGGGCAGGGCCAGGGAGAGCTCGGCGTCCTTGGGGACGCGCGGGGCCAGGGCCGAGAGGCCCAGGGTGAGCGAGGCGTGCGGCTTCCGGGGATCCTCGACGGCCGGCGGCCCAACGGGGGTGGTGTGCGGCGGCTTCTTGGGGTCGTCGACCACGGGCAGTCCGGGGGGCGTGGCCTCCGGCGGCCTCTTCACGTCATCGACCACGGGGAGCCCGGGAGGGGTGGCCTCCGGGGGCCTCTTCACGTCGTCGACCACGGGCAGCCCGGGAGGCGTGACCGCCACCGGGCCGGGGCCCGCCGAGGGATCGGCCGGCGGCTTCGCCGCGGGGGTCTTGTTCAGATAGAAGGCCGCCCCGAAGCCCAGGCCGACGGCCAGGAGCACCACCGCGGCCACGGCCACCAGCAACCAGCGGCCGCCGCCGGCCACGGGCGGGTAGGCGCTGGTGCCGGTTCCCGGCGCGGGGGAGGCCGGTCCGCCCCTGCCGCCTGCCAGGTCGGCCGGAGTCAGGGTCGGCGGGGTCAGCTCCCCGCGGACGTGGGCCGGCAGGGGCATGGTCGGCTCGCCCACGGCCCGGGCCGCTCCGCCGATCAGCATGGTCGGGTCGGTCTGGCTCTCGCCGGACTTGACCCGGGCGACGGCCTTGAGCAGCTCGGCGGGGGTCGCGAAGCGTTCGTCGGGCTTCTTGGCGATGCACTTGAGGACCAGGCCGTCGACCTTGGTCGGCACCTTGGGATTGACGGCGCTGGGCGGCTTGGGGGCCTCGTGGAGGTGCTTGTAGATCACCGTGCCGGGGTTGTCGCCGGTGAAGGGCACCGCGCCGGTGAGCAGCTTGTAGAGCACCATGCCCAGCGAGTAGATGTCGCTGCGGCAGTCCACCTCGGACCCCTCGCCCTGCTCCGGGCTCATATAGGAGGGCGTGCCGATGACCAGCCCGGGCTGGGTGATGTTGTTGAGCTCGCCGGACGGCTTGGCCAGGCCGAAGTCCATGACCTTGACCACCTCCTTGCGGTCGATCATGATGTTGGCCGGCTTGATGTCGCGGTGGACCAGCCCCTTCTCGGCGGCGGCGTCGAGCGCCCGGGCCACGTGCATGATGATGTCCAGGGCCTCGTCGACCTCGAACTTGCGCCCCTCGGCCAGCAGGCCCTCCAGGCTCTGGCCCTCGACGTACTCCATGGCGAAGTAGTGGACGCCGCGCTGCTCGCCGACGTGGTAGATCTGGACGACGTTGGGGTGGACCAGGCTGGCCGCCGCGCGGGCCTCGCGGCGGAAGCGCTCCACGAACTCGGGGTTCTCGGAGAACTGGCGGGGGAGGAGCTTGAGGGCCACCATGCGCTCCAGGCTCTCCTGCCGGGCCAGGTATACCGTGCCCATCCCGCCCTCGCCGATCTTCTTGACCACGGTGAAGTCGCCGAGCTGGACGCGCGTGGGGTTGTTCATTATCGGATCTCCAGAGGGCCCGCGTGCCGCGGCCGTTTCGCCGGTCCCAAGGTTACCTCCCCGGGCGGGCTCTTCAACTGAATTTCGGCCTGCGGATTGCGGATGGCTGCCAGGCGACGAGTCCCTGGACGAGGCCGCAACGACGATTCTCACGCCAAGCCGCCAAGGACAACGGCAACAACGGGTACCTGGCGTTGTCGTTGGCCGTTCTTGGCGTTCTCGGCGGCTTTGCGTGAGAACGACAACGGTATTCCTCACGCCAAGTCGCCAAGCGCGCCAAGAACTGCTGGGTCTCTCTCGACATGGAAGACCGTAGCCGTCGTTGTTCTTGGCGGCTTTGCGTCTTGGCGTGAGATACGCCGCCTTCAAGCGCCCGGCGAGTCACGCACCCGCGCGGAGCGGGCGCGGCCGGCACTTTTGCCTTGCCATCCCGCCGCCCGCGGCTATGCTCGGGCCAGTCCGGAAGGGGGGATCCTCCGGAGGGCTTTCGATGGTCTGGATGCGCCGGTCCGCCTCAATCCTGCTGGCATTGTTCACGGGCACGGCTCTGGCTGCGGCCACGGCCGCGGCCGACGCCCCGGCCCCCAGGCCGGCGGGGCCCGCGCCCGGCGAGGTCCCCGCCGAGACCGCTCCCGCCAGGCCTGCGCCGCCCCCGTCCCCGCCGCTCAAGGCGGTTCGCGACATCGACTTCTCCGCCGCCCTGGCGGAGGCCCGCAAGGCCGCCGCCCCCGCGTCGGCCTCCCCCGAGAAGAAGGAGCTGCTGGCCGGCCTGCTGCTGCTCTCCGGCCGCGCCGACGAGGCCCGGGCGGTGCTGCTGGCCCTCCAGCCCCCGCGCGACCGCCCCGATTCCGCGGCGGCCATGGGCCTGGCCGTGGCCGCCCTGACCGAGCAGGTGCGCGCCCAGCGCGAGCGCCGGCGCGGCGAGAAGTTCACCGAGGAGGAGGCCGCCCAGCGCCTGCGGCTGGGGCTGCTCTGCGTGGCCAGCCGGAACGAGCGGGCGGCCCACGAGGTCGTTGCGGCCCTCGGGCCGCTCCAGGGGCCGGCCGAGAACCTGCGCCTGGCCCTGCTGGGGCTGTCGGCCGCGGCGGCCGACGCGCGCGAGGAGGGCGTGCGCGCCGCCGAGGAACTGGCCCGGCGGCTCTCCGGCGAGAACCGCCTGGATCTGCGGGCGCTGACCCTGGTCGACTCGGTGCAGGCCTACGGGGTCTACACCGAGCGGGCCGCCGGGACCTGCCGGGTCGGCGAGGACCTCCGGGCCTACTGCGAGGTGCTCAACTTCGCCTGCCGGCAGCTCGATCCCGCCCCGCCGGCCGGCGGCGCCGCCCCCGAGCTGCCCGGCACGAGCCACCTCACGGCGCTGGACGTGGACCTGACCTTCCTGGAGGACGTGGCCGCGGCCGCCGCCGAGCGGGACCGGCCGGAGCAGAGCCGGGTGGTCCTGCACAGCCGGGGCTACGCCCAGGTCCGCCACCGCACCCGTTCGGAGATACACGACCTGCACCTGGTCATCCGGTTCCAGGTGCCCCGCCAGTTCGCGGCGGCCGACGGCCGGCGCTGCTGGGTGAAGGTCACGGTCAGGGACATGGCCACCGGACAGGAGGCGGTCTCCGCTCCGCTGGAGCTGAAGATCGCGGGAGGACAGTGATGGCCGCCAAGGTCTGCCCCAACACCGTCAAGTGCACCTGCACCTACCCGGGCTGCCCGCGCCACGGCAAGTGCTGCGAGTGCCTGGCCTATCACCTCGCCCAGAAGCAGCTGCCCGGCTGCTGCTTCCCGCCGGCGGTGGAGAAGACCTACGACCGGTCCTTCGAGAGGTTCGTCAAGGCCAACGGCGGGTAGGGTGCGGGCGCCGTTGGGCGTTGGCGCGGGAGCAGGTATGGGGAGGCAGAAGCGCAGGGGTTTGCTTACGGCCTTCGGGGAAACACTGGGGGCGCCCACGGGGCGCGGGAATTGGTAGGGGAGGGCTTGGGCTTTGTCAGATGCTAGAGTCCCTCGTCGCCGGTTGCCGGGCCTATGGTGTCTGGCGGTCGTGCTTGTCGGCGTTTTGGCCGGCATCGGGGCACTTGTCTGGAGAAAGAACGCGAAGGCACGCGCTGCTAACGGATCTCAGTCGCCACGCACTTGGTCTTGTACGCATCCGACGCCCGCACCGGGCGAGCCCAGGGAGATTCATAGCCTGATCGAGCAGTTAGCCTCCACAAATGCCCCACCCAATAGACCATTTGGGCCTCTTCCTGACGGCTATGACGAGAAGGCGCAGGAGCTGGTGGAAGAGGCCCAGACGAAGTTGCTGGCCAAGGGCACAGCCGCATTCCCGCTCCTGATTGCCCATCAGGAGGATGCCCGCTATTGTGGTACATATCCCACATCAATCCTGCGGGACTTCACCGTCGGAGAGATCTGCCTCCAGATAATCGAGCGGCAGATTGACTTGAGGCTGGGCTCCTACAAGGGCCGTACGGGCGCGGATGGCGAGTCCCATGGGCCGCCAGACTACTTGCAGGAACATCGCCCTCTGGACAGATGGTGGGCCAAACGATCTCACTTATCACTACGCGATATCCAGATAGAAGTGATGGAGTGGACCATCACTCAAGAGCGTGAGATCGGGTTTCCAGATGCCAAGTCCAAGAAAGACTGGCTGGATCCGCTGGTCGCGAAACTGGCTGAGCTTCGGAGCGAGGAACCGCCGAAGTGAGCAGGGAAGCAGCGATGGCCTTCGGAAAATTAACCGGGCTGCTCACAAGAGCTGGGCATCCTCGTTGGGCATCCTCGTCGGAGCACGACATCTAGCTGCGGCATAGGGGGTTAGGTGCTCTGGAGAGGCCGTTTTGGGCCCGTCCGTGCGTTTTTTGCCACCCGATTCTTGCACGGACGCTTCGGGCGGGTATGATGCGCCACCATGCCGGTAGCAAACAGATATGTCCTGCCCGGAAGCGCCTGCCACCTGACGCACCGCTGTCATGACCGGAAGTTCCTCCTTCGCTTCAAGGCGCACCGGCAGGGCCGCGAGGCGCAGTGGACCGACTCGATCGCGGTGGGCAGCCAGGAGTTCGTGAACGGGGTCGCGGACGCGAACGAGTGGCGGGCGAAGCTGGAGATCCGGCGCGGCGAGGGCGGCTCGTGGCTGGTGCGCGAGGCCGAGGAGCCCTACGGGCGGGTGCCTGCCGGGGCAGAGGCGGGGAAGGGGAAAGATTGAAGGCCCCGCGGAGCGGCACTGCCGAGAGGCCATCCGTGCGTGGCCTTACCCGCCGGCCGGAGGCCGTACGCGCTGATTTGGCCTCCCGAAAACGCAACGGACGGGGTGCAAAAGAGGTTTCGGGAGCATCTAACTCACTGTGCGCCAGGAGGATGTCGTGCTCCGACGAGACGGGGGTTATCACCTCGCCCAGAAGCAGCTGCCCGGCTGCTGCTTCCCGCCGGCGGTGGAGAAGACCTACGACCGGTCCTTCGAGAGGTTCGTCAAGGCCAACGGCGGGTAGGGTGCGGGCGCCGTTGGGCGTTGGCGCGGGAGTACGTATGGGGAGGCAGAAGCGCAGGGGCTTGCCTACGGCCTTCGGGAAAATACCGAGATCGCCGGTCAATCGGCCATGGAGATGGCGATGTTGATGAGGAGAATCGTCCTGGCCCCCGCAGTTGATCGGGGCTTGATCTGTTCATACGCCAAGCTTCTTCGCGATAGCCAGAAGCGATTTGCCACCCTTATGCTCATGGACTTGGCGGGGCGTCAAGTTGGCGAACCACTGTTGAAGCAGGTGCAGTCGGCCAATGTCCGCCTCTTGGATATCGATTCACTCATCAGAGCCGATGTGCTTCGCAATGCGGCTGTCACTGTCTTTGGCGAAGCCAACTTCCTTTACAGGGAGGTGGATGACGAAGACACGGACATCTGCGTGCCCGATGCCGCATGGCTGGACCGCACGTTCAAGGCGGACGGACTCGCGTGGTTGCTTCTGCCCGAAGAAGAACCGATACCTTGGAACAGGGCTTGTTTCTACGTGTTCCCCGGGAACTCCGAGGCTTGGGACGTGACTGTGCCGGTCCACGCCGGCCTCATGACCGTTGCACGCCCAGGCGAACCACGTGCCTGTCCTGCTTGCGACACTACGTACACAAGCAAACGCCAGGACATGTGTCAGTGCCCGAGCAGGGAATGCGGCTTCGTGGCGCGCCCCTTTGCATCGGTCCCGGAGGCCAAGAGCATTGCCCCGGTTCCTCTCGACGCCTTCGCATGGGGCACATGTCCCAGGTGCAGGAAGGCGACCGCATTCGCCAATCATGTCGAGCAATGTTCCAGATGCGGCCAACTCTTGCGAGGCACAAGCAACAGGCACAAGCTTGAGCTGGCCGACAACTCAGAACAGGTCGCCAGACTGGTTTCCGACCTGTTCCCCGGTTGAAGAGTGGCTGGCCGGAGGTTTGCGATGAAAGGTTCCCCGACGGCCTTCGGTGAAATGTCCGGAGAGCCCAGCATGGGAACGGGGACAATGATGGCCAGGGAGAGGCAGAATGGTCCGGCACAAGGTTGAACACTGCCTTCTGGGCCTAGTAGTCGCTACGCTAGCAGTGTTTGCGGCGTCATGTCTTCAACCGGCCCCAGCAAAGATCGCCCTCTGGGGGATTGCCCTTATAGCCTTCTTCTGGGCTATCTTCATCGGGCATGCGCCGCTGGTTATCCCAGCGCTTCTGGCCATTCCATTCGGGATCCTGAGATACCTCCTTGTTTCTCCTGTCAAGTTAGTAGGGGATCGGGCTTTTGAGGGCGAACAGGAGATATTAGCGTATTGTGTGCTGCCCGACAGAATCGTTCTCGTGCGCGAGTTTCCAACGTTGAATGAGGTAGAGGGACACTCCCTATTCCTTCCGCGGCGGGTGTCTAGAGCTACTGAAGCGCAACTGTCGCGGTCTGTTGCCATCAGATTATCGATAGATGAGGAATCGGCCGCAAGAGTGTATGGCCAGCCGCTTCCTGCCTTGTCTGAGTTTAATCGCGACACCATGGATCGGAGCATGATTGACGGGATACATAGCGTGGTCGGAAAGCTGTGGAGCCAACACAAAGCATCGCACATGCGAGGGAACGTCCTGAGCCTCGCGGCATGGTACGCGCTTGCGGCTGACAAGTACTTCAGACGTGCTGACTGCAGTTGGGTGCACCACGCGATAGTGTGACCCGCGTGGTATGCCACGCTTGCGCCCGGCCGCGGGGCGGGGAAAATGATGGTGGAGAACACGATGGCCCGGACACCGACGGCCTTCGGTGAATCAGTCCGGCCCAGCCGCGGCCTGGCGCCGCACTGGCCTCACTTGTACGTGAAGTAGTACCCGAAGTACACCGCCGCCAGCAGGGCGATGGCCCCCAGCACCCCGCCGACCGCGCCCTTGCCGGGCCGGACGGCGACGTGCAGGCGCTTGACGTAGCTCTGCATGTGCGGCCGGATCAGGTCGGCGGCTATCGAGAAGGCCACGCCCATCACCACCATCCGGAAGAGGGCGTGCTGGGCGCGGGTCATGGCGGGCACTCCGCCCTCGTTCTGGATCCAGCGCCCGAGCCACTCCGTGCCCAGGCTCATGCTCAGGAAGCAGACGGTGGTCAGCAGCCAGCCCTGAAACGCGCGCATGGAGACTCCTTATCTGGGTTCATCCGCGGTTCCGAATGCTCTGGCCGCCCTGGCCAGCAGCGCGGCGGCGGCGCGGGCGTCCTCGTCGAGCATCTCCACCCGGAAGCGGCGGATGCCCTGGCGCAGCCAGCCCGGGACCAGGTCCATCCGGACGAGCTCCGTGCCGCCGTAGACCGTGCTGCGGCCGGCGGCGTCGACCAGGACCTGGTGGACGACGCCCTTCCGGTCCCGGAGCGCGATCCGGGCGCGTCCGCAGGGCCGGCCGCAGTCGGCGCAGGACCCGCCCCGGGAGAGGGCGGCCGCGACGAGGCAGTGCTTGGTGTGGAACATCGGCGCGTGCCGCCGCACGACGATCTCCAGCCGCTCCGGGCCGAGGTCGGCGGCCAGGGCCTCGATCCTCTCCCGGTCCAGGTCCGCGGCGGGGGCGATCAGCGTCAGGCCCAGGCCGGCGAGCCACGCGCCGGAGAGCTCGTTGGCGGCGTTGAGTGGCAGGTCGCCGACCAGCTCCGGAGCGCCGGGCATCGCCCGGAAGAAGCCGACGGCCGCCAGGTTGCGAACCAGTACGACGTCAGGGCGCGCCTCGGCAACCGCCTCGAGCAGCCGGTCCTCCCCCGGTTCGATGACCTGGGGCGTGGCCAGGCCCGCGGAGAGGCCCGCGGCGCGCGCGGCGGCGACCGCCCCGGCGAGCTGGCCGGCCTCGGGCAGGTCGCAGTACACCAGAGCCGGTCGGGCCGCTCCGGGCCCAGGCGCCCAGGCGGTCACCGCGTCGAGCTGCTCCCGGGTGCGGACCAGGACGGACAGGGCGGGGCGGCCGGGTTCCGGGTTCCGGGTTGGAGCGGACGCGAGCAGGGCCCCGAGCGCCTCGGGCTCGGCGACCGCGTGCCGGGCCGACTGGCTGCGGAGCTCCAGCAGGCCGGCCACCGCCTGCCGGCGGAGGTCGTTGAGCACGCTCTTGGGCACCATGACCGGCCCGATCCCGGCGGCGTCCACCGCGCCGAGCTCGAAGGGCGTGTCCCCCAGCCGGCCGAGCTGCTCGCGGAGCAGCTGCTCGCTGAGCGGGTGCTTCTCGGCCCGCGTGAGCGGCCCCGGCCAGAAGGCCTCGGCCTCGTGGCCGAGGCTGTCGCGGAAGACCATGCGCAGGTCGCCGCCCAGCCTGGCGCGGACCCGCACGGAGATCGGCGTCTTCCGGCCGGCCTGCCGCTCGGCGTGCTCGCGGGCCAGGCGCTTCTCGAGCGCCGGGTCGTCGGTCTTCCAGACCACGCTGCCGACCGCCACGCCCTGCGTGCCGGTCTCCGGCCCGAAGGTCAGTTCGGCCAGCCGCGCCCCCCCGCCGCCTTCGCCTTCGGGCTGCGGCCGGACCCCGAAGACCCGCCCGCCGACCTCGGCGCCGCCCGCTTCGGGCGGGACGATGACCAGCCCGTCCCCCGGCCGGATGCCGCCCTCCAGGGCCACGACCACGCCGCGCGCGGTCCGGCCGGCGACCGTGCCGACGCGCACCCCGCGCGGCTTGGGGGACAGCCCCTCGACCAGGTCGCGGTGGTTGGTCCCGGCCAGATGTCCGCGGGTGAAGCCGCGGGAGAATCCCTGGGCCAGCGCCGCCAGGTCGTCGGCCGACGGGGCGAAGGGCTGGCCGGCGAGCGCCGCGTCCAGCGCCCGGCGGTAGAAGGCGGTGACCGTCCTGACGTATTCCGGGCCCTTGAGCCGCCCCTCGATCTTCAGGCCGGCGGCGCCGAGCCCGACCAGCTCCGGCACGAGCTCCCAGGCGGAGAGGTCCTTGGGGCTGAGGGGATAGGGGCGGGTGGAGGGTTGGGGGTTGGGAGTTGGGGGTTGAGGGTTGAGGGTTGAGGGCGGGACGGGGGCGTCCGCTCCGGCTCCTTCCCCCTTCCACCTTCCACCCTCAACCCTCAGCCCGTACGGCAGCCGGCAGGGCTGGGCGCACTCGCCGCGGTTGCCGCTGCGGCCGCCCATGGTGAGGCTGGCCAGGCACTGCCCGCTGTAGGATATGCACAGCGCGCCGTGCACGAAGACCTCGAGCTCAGCCCCGGGGACTGCTGCGGCGATGAGCCGGATCTGCCCGAGCGACAGCTCCCGCGGCAGGATCACCCGCGAGACGCCGAGCTCGCGGCGGGCCAGCTCGATGCCCCGCGGCTCGGCCAGGCTCATCTGGGTGGAGGCGTGGATCGCGAGCGTCGGGACCATCCGGCGCGCCAGCCTGGCCAGGCCCGGGTCCTGGACGATGACCGCGTCGCAGCCGGCGGCGGCGATGTCCGCGATCAGCCCGGCGGCCGCCTCCAGTTCCTCGGAGAATACGAGGGTGTTGAAGGCCACGTACCCGCGGACGTTCCGCGCGCGCAGGAAGTCCATGACCGCGGCGAGCTCGTCGGGCCGGAAGTTGGCCGCCCGGGCCCGGGCGCTGAAGCGCGGCAGTCCGAAGTAGACCGCGTCGGCCCCGGCGGCGACCGCCGCGCGGAGGCACTCCCAGTCGCCGGCGGGGGCGAGGAGCTCGGTGGGGGAAGAGACCTTGGTGTCGGGCATGGGGGCATTATACAGGCTGATGGCCGGGCTTCCATTGCCCCGAAGCCGAACATCCAACACGCAACACCCAACATCCAACATGCAACACACGATGGCGGCCGCGGGGCGGCCGCGCACTTGAGAGTCAGGTGTTGGGCGTTCCATGCCGCCTGTCCGGCCTCGTTCATATGCCCCGTCACCTTGACGCTGCCCGCGCGCAACCTACAATAGCACCGTTGGTTCCGTCGAATCGCCGCGCGGACTCCGGAAACGGAAAAGGAAACCCTGTGAGCCCACACGTAGATCAGTTCTTCGAGGAGCGCCTGGCCAAGGCGCGCAAGCTCAGCGAGCTCGGGGTCGACCCCTGGGGCGCCAAGTACGAGACGTCCTCCGACCTGGCCGGCGCGCGCGCCAAGGCCGAGGCGGCGAACATCGCGCCGGGCACCGAGTCGGAGGTCTCCGTCCGCGTCGCCGGCCGCGTGGTGGCGGTGCGGGCCTTCGGCAAGGCCACCTTCGTGGCCCTGCGCGACCGCTCCGGCGACATCCAGGCCTACCTGCGCTCCGACCGCCTGGGCGAGGCGGGCTACGCGGTGGTCAAGCTCCTGGACCTCGGCGACTTCGTGGGCGTCGAGGGCGTCCTCGGCCGCACCAAGACGGGCGAGATCACCGTCTTCACGAAGGCGCTGACCTTCCTGACCAAGGCGCTCCGGCCGCTGCCCGAGAAGTTCCACGGGCTGTCGGACACCGACACCCGCTTCCGGCAGCGCTACCTCGACCTGGTGGCCAACCCGGAGGTGCGCGAGCGCTTCGTGAAGAGGAGCCGCCTGATCGCCTCGCTCCGCCGCCGCCTCGAGGAGCGCGGCTTCATCGAGGTGGAGACCCCGATGATGCAGGCCATCCCCGGCGGCGCCACCGCCCGGCCCTTCATCACCCACCACAACGCGCTGGACATCGACCTGTACATGCGCATCAGCCCGGAGCTCTACCTCAAGCGCCTGCTGGTCGGCGGACTGGACAAGGTCTTCGAGATCGGCCGCCAGTTCCGGAACGAGGGGCTCTCGCCGAAGCACAACCCCGAGTTCACCATGATGGAGCTCTACCAGGCCTACGGCAACCTCGACGACATGATGGACATCACCGAGAGCGTGGTCTCCGGCCTGGCCGAGGAGCTCTCGGGCTCGGGCGAGGCCCAGTTCGCGGGGAAGCCCGTGAAGCTCTCCCGCCCCTGGCCGCGGCTCGACTACCTGTCGCTCCTCCGGGAGAAGGCCGGGGTCGACCCGTCGAGCGTCGATTCGCTCCGCGCCGCGGCCCGCAAGGCCGGCGTGGACACGGCCAAGCTCGACAAGTGGGCGCTGATGGACGAGGTCTTCTCCAACTACGTTGAGCCGGGCCTGTGGGACGCCTGCTTCGTCTGCGGCGCGCCCATCGAGCTCACCCTGCTCTGCAAGGCCCGGCGCGACGACCCCTCGCGGGCCGAGCGCTTCGAGGCCTACGCCGCGGGGATGGAGCTGGCCAACGCCTACACCGAGCTCAACGACGCCGTGGAGCAGCGCCGGCGCTTCCAGGAGCAGGCCGGCGGCGCCACCGCGGCCGAAACCGGCGGCAAGCTCGACGAGGACTTCCTGACGGCCATGGAGCACGGCATGCCCCCGGCCGGCGGCCTGGGCATCGGCATCGACCGCCTGGCCATGATCGTCCTGGGCGCCGAGACCATCCGCGAGGTGGTGCTCTTCCCGCTGCTCCGGCCGCGGGAGGCGGCTCCGGCCGCGCCGGCCGCGCCCGCCGCCGAAGCGCCGGCCAAGGAATGAAGAATGATGAATGATGAATGCAGAAACCGCCGGGGCCTGATCGCCCCCGTGTTTCATCATTCATCATTCATCATTCTGCCTTCATTCCGGCGAGGTCGTTGAGTGTACCCGCTGTTCCTCGCCATCCGCTACGCCCGCAGCCGGGCGGTGACCTATCTGGCGCTGGTCACCGTGTCCATGTCGGTGGGCAGCTTCGTGCTGGTCATGGCCGTGCTCGGCGGCTTCCGCCACAAGGCCGAGGAGATCATCACCAAGAAGGCCTCGCCGCTGGAGGTTTTCAGCCGGTCGGTCAGCGGGGTGCCCGACGCCGCGGGGCTCGCCGCGGACATCGAGACCCTTCCGGAGGTCAAGGCCGCCTCGCCGTACAAGGAGGTCCAGGTGCTCCTGCGCACCAGGAACTACCGGACCATGGCCGGGGTCCGCGGCGTCGACCTCAAGAAGGAGATCGAGTTCGGGGCGGTGGCCGAGTACCTGCTGGCCGGCCTGCCGGATCCCGGCGAGGAGGCCGGCCCGGGTTCCGCGGCGGACCGCGACGCCCGGGAATCGGGCCGCGCGCTGCGGGACCTCTGGGCGGCGCTGACCCCCTGGGGCGACCCGGACGACAAACGCCCGCAGGCCGGCCCCGCCCGCCAGGCCCAGGTGACCAGCTTCGTGGTCCCGCCGCACCTGGAGACCAAGGAGATCGCCCGGGAGGACCTGGACCCCTGGGAGGACGCTCCGGCCCCGGGCGAGGCGGTCGAGCCGCCGCCATCCGCGCCGGGCACCGTGCCGATCTGGGACGAGGGCCGGCCCGCGGGCGGCGCCCGGCCGGTGCCGCGCGACCCGGATGCGGGGGTGCCCCTGCCTCCGCCGCCTCCGCCGCCCAAGCCCCGCAGGAAGCCGGCCCCTAAGGCCGAGCCGATCCCCCGCGGCGCCATCGTCGGTGTCGAGCGCGCCAGGAGCCTGGACCTCAACCTGGGCGACGAGATCATCCTGACCACCCAGGGCGAGAACAAGGAGCTGCGCTCGCGCTCCTTCGTGGTGGTAGGCTTCTACCAGACCCGCACGCTGTGGCTCGACGAGGGCATCTCCATCGACCGGCGCGCCGCCGAGGACCTGGCCGGCACGCCCAGCGCCACCGGGATCTCCATCTGGCTGCACGACGTCCACGCGGCCGACGCGGTCCTGCCCCGGGTCCAGCGGGTGCTGGAGGACGCCCCGGAGTTCCGCCCGGAGGTCCAGGTGCGCACCTGGCGCAAGATCCAGGAGGAGAACATCAACACCCTGGAGATGCAGGACCGGGTGATGATGATCATCCTGCTGGTCCTGCTGGTGCTCAACGGGGCGTTCATCATGGCCATCCTCTGGGTGCTGGTCTCCGACAAGATCCGGGACATCGGCACGATCCGGGCCATCGGCGCCGGGCGCCTGGGCGTGGTGGTCACCTTCCTGCTGCAGGGCCTGCTGATCGGCGTCCTGGGAGTGATCCTGGGCGTGGCCGGCGGGCTGACCCTCTCGGAGAACGTCAACGAGGTCACCGCCGCCCTGGACCACGCCCTGGGCTGGCTGGGCGCCCCGCCGCTCTTCGGCAGCATCTCGCTGTCGCTCTTCGGCATGCGGGGCCTGCCGGTCTACTACGATCCGGTGCACATGGTCGCGGTG
>Ga0302238_1000419_pt1 | contig 43657 bp, 50 predicted proteins | sample AAG_UR_Asn_MG_FD_193527 | JGI IMG/M metagenome (GOLD analysis project Ga0302238, IMG submission 193527) | Enriched activated sludge microbial communities from anaerobic digester in WTTP, New Holstein, Wisconsin, United States - AAG_UR_Asn | ecosystem: Engineered > Bioreactor > Anaerobic >... | reverse complement strand
ATGATGACCACGGGGTATTCGCTGCCCTGGCTCTTGTGCACGGTGAGCGCCCAGGCTGCCTGCAGGTCGTCAAGGTCGGTCAGGGGGTACGCGACGTTTCTCTTGCCGGAGATGTCATCAAACTGAACGTATAGATAGTCCTGATCAACACTGCGAACGACTCCGATATCACCGTTGAAGATCTCCAGATCATAGTTGTTGCGTGTCTGGATTACGCGATCCCCAGACCTGAACGGGACGCCAGGGAGTTTTTCGCCGGTCGGGTTCAAAATTGGTTGCAGGATCTTGTTGAGCTCTCCAGTCCCTACCGGGCCTTTCTTCTGGGGACACAGGACCTGAATGTCGTCGTAGCTGAATCCGAACTGTTGGGGGATCTTTTCGACCGCCTTGATGATGAGCCCCGGAATGGCATGAGGATCTTCCTCGGGAATGAACCAGAAATCCCCTCGGGTGCTGCTCAATTCCAGTTTCTCACCCCTATGGATACGCTGCGCATTGACGTTGATCAAGGAATCGTAATCCTGCCGGTAGAGTTGCGTGAGGTAGGTTACCGGAATACATTCCGACTGGATCATGTCGTTCAGGACCTGGCCGGGTCCCACGCTCGGGAGCTGGTTAACGTCTCCCACGAAGATGATTTTCTGTTTGTCGGTTACGGCATCCATGAGGGACGCCATGAGCCGAATATCGACCATGCTGCTCTCATCGATGATGATTGTATCTGCCTCGATGGGATTGTCCCGGTTCCGAAGAAAATCCCCGACCTGCGGAGAGTATTGCAGGAGCCGGTGAATGGTTTGCGCCGGCCTGCCGCACATTTCGGCCATGCGCTTGGCGGCCTTCCCGGTAGGCGCTGCCAATTCGATGCACTTGCTTGACAGGGCGTCAAGAATGCGCCGGACGGTATGGGTCTTCCCGGTTCCGGGAAAACCGGTGATGATTGATATCCTGCTGTCAAGGGCCTGTTTTACGGCATAGATTTGAGTTTCATCCAGGCCGGACGCGATGCTCGCGGGCAAGGATCTGGAAAGGGGACATGGAGCGGTTGTGAGATTCCTGATTCTTCCCGCCGTGTCGGTTTCAGCACGATGCAGATCACGCCGGTAGATCCCTCCGTTGACGCGGATAAGCCGTTCATCCTTCACGCCGTATTCGATGATCTGCTTGATGGGGTCCTGGTGAATGCCGAGCACTTCGATTGATCGGGTCAGCAATTCGCTTTCCGGAAGGTAGCAATGACCCTCACCTTCAGAGGCTTCACCCAGCACCCAATTCACCCCGGAGCGGATGCGATGGGATGAGTCCTTGGCAATGCCCATGGCGCCGGCAATGGCGTCGCACTTCTTGAACCCGACTCCCCAGATGGTATCTGAAAGCTCATAGGGGTTTTCCGAAACAATCTTGATTGCCTCCTGCTTGGAGCCGTATTGACCAACGAGCTTATCGCGCATGCGCGCGGTGATTCCATTGGTTGCGAAGAAAATATCATGCTCGCGGTCCTGCTTGATGAGCAGGTACTCTTCGTGGATCGAGGCGGCGCGCTTCGGCGTAATTCCGGAGATGGAAGAGAGCTTCTCGGGAGACTCCTCGAGGACCTGAAAGATGGTGTCGCCGAACTTGTCGGTGAGCTTCCTCGAGAGGACAGGGCCGATCCACATGAAATGACGGTCGAGGTACTCTTGAATCCCGGCAACGTCCCTCGGGATATCGACCTCGACAACCTGGACCTGGAATTGACGGCCGTATTTCGGGTGCTGTTTCCAATCGCCGGAGCACACCACGCAGTCACCCACTTCAATGCTTTCGGAAATGTTCCCGACAATGGAAATATCGGGAGATCCCTCCGGGTGGAGGCTTCCGAACCTCCACCCACCGTTGTACGAGCGGGAAAGCTGCACAATCTTTCCTCGAACCGTTTCCATTACCGGTTACCCTTTCATCCAGCCCGGTTCTTCAGGCGCCGCCTTCGCCGTCCCGTGTGATTGCCCGCCGCCGCCCCCGCCGTTCCCGCCGTCCGCACATATTACCCCCCTATTTGCCCACTCCAGCACATTCATTCATTGGACACGTGCATTTTGGTTGCTTAAAATCAGAATGCCCATACCAAAACAACAGATAATCATCTACCGTTTTGATATCTTTTCTTTTCTCCATAGGTTTATTTACGAATCCTCTAGACTCATACCATTTTCTAACGCACCCCTCAAAAATCTCATACATTTTCGGCCATCTCTGCTTATGTTGCATTTGGATTTTCCACGAAAGGAATGGACAAACCACACACCCAATTCGGTGAAACCCTTCATCATAAAGGCTTGGATATGGAATATGGTGATCATCGATGAAATCCCAAATGTGCCATTCTTTCCAATGGAATATAGGTTTGTAAATGGTTTGCTTTCGACTATGTACGTAGTCGATTATTGGTCTTTGTCGTCTCAGCAAAGACTCTTCTCTTCTGAGTCCAAGTAATCTATTCCGAAGTGGTATCGAGGCAGACGGATCTTTCTTGAGAACATCACAGCACCATCTAGCCGTACGCAATGGAGGCATTTTCTCTTTCCTGATCCCTCTCCAAAATGAATACTTCGGATAGAGCCATTTCACCATGGAGTAATACTCCTTGATGAACTTCACCACCTCAGGAGGATCAATTCCAGTACAGCAATAATATGCCTCATGTTTAACACCGCTCATCCGCGCAAGCTCGAGGGTAACGATGCTATCCTTCCCCCCAGAGAAGCCCACAAAGTAACCCTCCGCTGGCTCATATTCACGGATGAAAGAAATGGACTCTTGCACCATCTTTTCAACAGGAACCATGTGATGCTGCCTACCCCTGACCGTTCGGTGGCTAATTTTGCTCATTCACTCACCCCTACAATGATCTTTGCCGACATTTGATCTTGAGCGTCACTTCACGAATCGTGGTGGGTTTGGTGTTCTCATCAACGATGTTATACCGCACTGCCAAGTTCGGCGGTACATTCAACCTCGTTACCCCATACATCCCAACCTTCGGCAGGGTATCGGCAGAAAAGCTCTACCCGTGGAACGTCCCCGCACAGTTCAACAATGGCATCCCGTATCTCGTCTGGCTTGCGGCTATGTTCACGCACCTTATGCCGTTGCAACTGTCGCACCCCGCACCCCGCCCTCTTTGGGTTCCCTTTAGTCGCAAGCAAGCACATCTCCGGGTTTTTCCTCGTCCACATCCCAACACCAAAGTGGTCTTTGCCGTGCTTGGTTTCTTTGACCCAGGTGAAGCCGACTGTTTTGTAGGTAAAACCCCACGCCTTAATCGTGTCTAGCGCATCTTGTAACTGGGTATCAACAGCCCACAACAGCAACACGCAACTGTCATCGGCAAGCTCACCAACCGGCAAGTTTTTAATATCCTCTATCGTCATTAGTGGGTAGTGCTGGTCATTTCCTTTTTTCTTATCTCTACCAAATTGGCTATTACTATCCCACGGCGGATCAGCATAAATAATATTGTATTTCTTCAAGTTCTAACCTCCGTAAATGTGCGGTATAACAAGTTAGTCAAGCGGACGCAAAAAACGCGCCGCTTACTTCAATCGTTGTCCAGGACGCGCTGGAGCTCCGTGTCGAACAACTCGATTGCGGCCCCTGATCCGAGGTTCCGCAGACTTACGCTTTCTCTTTCATGCATTTGGGGAACTCCTTTCTGTTTTATGCCTTAGTTTTTCATCCAACCGGGTTGTTCGGGAGGAGGCGAACCAGTCTGCCATCCGGCTTCACCATTCCCACCGGTTCCGCCATTGCCACCCTCGCCCCCGGCACTCTGAAGTTCTTCCTCGGCGTCGAAGGTGCGCTTGATGTCGGCGTTCTTGAGCTCGGCCACCATGGGGATGAGCTGATCCTCGAACTCCCTGGTTATCGGTTTCGGGGAGGTGAATTTAACGACGAAGTACCGGCCGCGGTCCCCCTTTTGCTCCTCGGTGGCAATGACCGTCTCGAACTGCCACAGCGGACAGCGGCGCAATGCAATGGCAGAGAGGTACCGGCGTACAGGCGCAATGGAGGTTCCGGCAACACTCAGCCAGAACGGCAAGAATTCGTCCTTCTGAATGCACAGGAGATTCCACGTTTCTCCGCAGGTAGGCTTCTCGCTTCCGTTCCACCCGGCATTCGGGCATACCGGCTTCAGCATGGTCTTTTTCGCCGTGTTCGTGATCTGCCTGACACACTCCGGGGATGGTGGATTTTCGATGGACGAATCCGGGTGCAGAAAATCGGAGGACCGGCAGAGCGGCTTTTCGTTGCCAGGATTCCCCTGGTCCCACATGACACGCCCCTGCATGGCCTTGACAACCACCACGTCCATTTGGGAAAATTCATCGCCGGTGAGATTGACCCGAAGCTTTCCCTGGGTCCCTTCCTTGCTGGTGGGCTGCACGATTTTCATGCGCGGGATGACAAAGGCCGAAGGGTCGATGGTCTCAAACCCGGTGTATCCCTGAAGCTCCTCGGGGATTTGAACATCCATTGGATGATGAAGCGCCGGAGGGCTGATCGGGCCTTCCGAGGAAAGGTTCGCGTTAGCCGGCGGCACAATCGAAGTCGTATGCTCTGCCGGTTTCGGTACTTCTGCCGTTGCTGCTCGTGCCATGTTATTCTCCTTTTTCCTTATCGGTTTCGTTTCCGGGCTCGGTTGGCGCCAAGATCCATGGCGCGACTCTCTGAAAAAGCATTGCTGTCTTCAGCACATCATCACGGCAGTAATCCAGGATTCTTTGATATTCCCCTTCCTTGTAGAGCGGGTAGACATCGGCTCCGGACATGCCGTTGTACTTCGCGCCGATACCAAACCGCTTGAGGTACCAATCCATCGATTTGTATTCGATCTTCAACGAGAAGAGATTGCGGTTGCCCAGGACCTCCATCAGATCGACGTGGTGCTTGGTTTCGTACCGCTTGGTCAGGGCCTCATAGAGCGCGGGTGGAACGGAAACATCCTGAAGCATGGCGCGCCGCCGAAGAATTGGCAGGTCGAATGATTTGCTGTTGAAGCCGACAATGGGGATTCGCGCCTTGTAGCAGTCGCGCAACCACGCCCAGGCCGCCGCCAGGAGGTTGTATTCAGCCTCTTCGTTCGGCGCGAAGATGGAGGCCTTGAATTCCTTCCTCTCCCCGTTGCTAAGATGACTGACAAACGCGCACACCATGCACAGGTCAGGGTCGAGGCTCATGGTCTTGTCGAGATCGGCTGCGTGCTTGGCTCGGGCTTCCTCGATCTTCTCGGCGATCTTGAATCTGTCCTTGAGTTGACCAAGCTTCACCGAGGCCTCATCAAACTTGGGCCGCAGCTCCTCGGGCAGATTGGGCAACGGTATGGTCTCAATATCAAAAGTCCCCCAAGTGTTCATTCCGCCCCTCCTTCCCCTCGTTCCAGGATCATCGACATTGACACTCTCCTGTTAATAATTGAGATGTAGTGTTGTGGTCTGCCCCTCCTGAGAGATTCCGGCGTTCAGGAGGGGTCTTCTTAGCGTTTTTTCCTCCTGCTCGCGGCCGCCATGCGGTTGCGAGCCTTGCGGGCCTGGCGCTGCTTGCGGGCCCTGCTGCTGATCCTCGGCGGCAGAGGTTCTTCCGGAACCGGCGCCGAATTGCGGGCCCCGAGAGCCCTCATCTGCGTTGCGTGACCGGCCCTACCAAGTCCGGGAATATGGGCTGATACGGCTTCCAGACAGTCTGGATCTGTTTGTCAACTACGGCCATTCTGCGGCCGCACTCTAAACAGGTCCATTCAGTGTCACGGGTAGCGAAGTCGTGACTCTCAGCCTCTGTGACCATTACCGGGTCTGCGCCGTGGTGCGGGCACGCTGGATGCCACTGAACCACCCTGCGAACGCCATTCCTATTCGTGCCTGTCGCCTTGAAATGCCAGCAGTCAGGACACGCATAGAGTCCGGTGAACCAGGTGCCGCCATTGATTCCTCCAACGGCCTCCCACAACTTCCGTGCTTCCGACCCGCAGGCTGGACACTTAGCCTCAGACATTTTGTTCCTCCTCTTTGTTCGTACTACCAAACATCCCGCTCGCGGCCGCGAGCCCTTCGAGCCTTGCCGCCCTGGGCGTGATCCCCTCGCGGGGCAACCTGTGGCTGGGCGGGTTGATTGTTCGCTTCTTGGGTTATCCGCCCCTGACGTGTCGGTGGCCGAAGCCCATGATCACAGGGAGGGGCAGAAGCTTTTTGTCGAGGTTGCCGGTCTCTCCCGGCTGTCACGACTTCCGCTGTCGCGGTCGGCCAGCGACGGCCCGCCTCGCGGCATGGTCGCCATTGCTGCCGTGCTTCCACGGGCGCCCTTTGGTGGTCGTTCACCTTGCTCGGTATGCCTGCCGTGTCCAGGTCTCGCAGTGTCCCCGTCGCCCGCGAGAATCTCTTAGTCTACCGGGGGAGGCAGCTTGTAAAATGCCCAACGTTTTCCTAGGTGATTCGTTTGGTGCCCGGTTTCCCATCACACTCCGAGTAACTCTTTGCCCTCGGCACTGGGTTCACATAGCCAGATCCCACCCCATTTTCCCTACTGCCTTTGACTCCAGCATCAGGGCACCGTGTCCCTGAAATGTCTCGGTACTCATGCAGGCCGCCTGGGTGCGCGTCACCTTTCCCTCACTTCGTGATTTTCGTTGGGCATAATTGGGTTGTCAAAGAGCTTTGAACCAACGGCAGGTCTCTGGGGGGTACCGCCCGGCAGCCACACCCATTGCGGTGCCGGGCCGGTTCCCTCCGTTGGTGAGGTAAAGAATATTACCAATGGGAATGAAATACAAGAAAAAAATATGACCGGGCGGAAACTTTTTCAAAAGACCTGTGGAAATTTTTGTTGCAACATATTATTCCCACTGGTACTATTGATGCGCCATGACAACAATCGAAAAAATCATAGAGCTTGAGAGAATGTATGGTGGGGCAGTGAAGGCTGCTTCCGCCGCTGGGGTGAGCTATCCTGTTTGGTTTCGCTGGAGAACCGGTAGGCGTGGAATAGCAGCCAGTGTAAGGCAATTGATCGACATATTGCACGAAACAAAGTTACATCAATTCCCATCCAGCGCGCCCCCCGAAGCCCGGCGGGAGGCCAAACGTCACGCGGCCGGGCAACATGCTACCTCCTCTGGAGGGGAAGTACAGGACGTGACTGACGGCCAGTAGCAGCCGACCACGGGGCTAAAGACACTCCCTCGTTGTGAGCGCCTCACGGTCGCCGCTTGCGAAGCCCTCCAGGAGATTGATCCAACCCCGCCCAGGTCTCGGCTCCCTCCGGCCTGGGTGGGGTCTCTTCCAACCGAGGAAAGGAATCTACTTGATGACCTTCTCCGATCTGCCGAAATCGACCGAGACCACCTCCATCAGTATCCCGACCTGGCTGATCGAGCTCGTTGACGATTATGTCGGCAAGTCCGATCTCACCCGGTCGGCCTTCATTGCCCGCTCCATCCGTAAATATCTCTTGCTCAAATACGACAGTCCCAAGCTTTGGGCGATGCTCTACCAGAAGCATGCGGATCCGTCTTGCAAGGAACTATGAGGAACTATGAGGAACTGTGAGGAGTTGCCATGATGGAATGCGACCTGGCATGGACGGCTTTATTGATTGGATGTCTCGTTGGTTTCGTGATCGGTGTGAGCATAAAGCTCTAGCCTTTATAGCCGAAAGGAAACGATCATGACTCACATCGAACTCAAGAAGCATCAACTCGGGGTTTGCCACCGGCATATTGACCATATCCTTTGCCGGAAGAGGCGTCCTTCGGCCGATCTTGCGATCACTCTCGAACGGATCACCGGAATCGACCGCAGAGCGTGGTTGTGGCCGGACGAGTTCCCGAACCCGATGCTGCGAAAGAACGGCAACGGCACCTCGGATCAGGTTGCACACAATGCGGGATAGCCAAGCGGTAAGGCGCCGGTCTCATAAGCCGGAAATCACGGGTTCGATTCCCGTTCCCGCTTCCATGACTTCCCATCCTGCGCGCCCCCCGAAGCCCGGCGGGAGGCCAAACATCACGCGGCCGGGCAACATGCTACCTCCTCTGGAGGGGACCGGAGAATGTGACTCCGGGGCAGTACCGGGACGGACAATGAAAACGGGCCGTCCTTGAGAAGAGCGCCAGGAGATTGATCCAGCCCCGCCCGGACTTCGACCACCCGGGTGGGGTCTCTTCCTGCCGAGGAGAGGACACTGAAACCGTAGCGGAGCATTCGAGTAATGTCCCTGCCCGACTTCGACCGACACATTGACTACGCCAGCTATTATGGTCAATACGTCCAAAAGGCCAAAATAGCCGGAGATCAACTGGTCGGTTTATGCCCGCTCCACCCCGAGAAAAACCCTTCATTTTCGGCCAATCTCAAGACAGGACAATGGATCTGCCGGTCGAGTTGCGGGTCCGGGAACGTGATCAACTTCCACGCCAGACTTCACAACATGACCCCCCAGGAAGCCGTCGAAGAACTCAAGAAAAAGTACCTTCCACCAGATTCATCCGCCCCGAAGTCAGCCAGAAAAACCCTGAGCATCAAAACACTCGAAGAGCTCTCCCCCCTACCGGAACAGGCCTTGGAATACCTGACAACTAAGCGCGGATGGTCCCGAGAGGTCATTGAGAAATACGGAATCAAGTATCACGACAAGGGCAGGCGCAAGGCCGTGGCGATCCCGGTGTACTCCGAGGGAGCGCTCGTCAACATCCGGACCTACGCTCCCGAGACCGCCAACAAAATCCTGTCCTGGGGCAAGGGCCTGGGGGAGGCCAGACTCTATCCCGAGGAGGTGATCGAGCGGGCCCGGGCGGCCGGGCAGCCGGTCATCCTTTGCGAAGGCGAGCCAGACGCCTTATGCGGGATTTCTCGCGGCCTTTACTGCGTCACTCAGACCGCAGGCGCCGAAACCTGGAAGGATCATTTCAACGCCAAATTCAAGGGCCTCGAAGTCATCATCTGCTACGACCATGACGACGCCGGCCGGAAAGGCGCCGAACGGGTGGCCCGGCACCTGCCCCACTTCGCCAGGTCCGTGTCGATGATCCAATGGCCGGAATTCATGCGGGAGAAAGAGGACCTCACCGACTGGTTCGTGAAATACGGGAAATCGGTCGAGGAGCTGATGGCATTGGAGAGAAAACCCTGCACACCATCCAAATCCGAAGGCAACCAGTCAAAGAGTTTTCTTCCCGAGGACATTGCCACCGAGTTGCAGGCCCTCAATGAAAAACATGCCGTGATCATGATTGGAGGAAAATGCCTGATCATGAACCATGAGCATGATCCAACCTTCAACCGCCCCACCATTACCTTCTCAGCCGTCGAAGATTTCCGTAAATGGTACGCCAACAAGCGATGCTGGATGGCCAATGGAAACGGGAAAGCCAAGCAATACGACCTGTCTGAAATATGGCTTAAGTCGCAAGAACGTCCACAATACCGGGGAGTGGTGTTTGCACCAGGAGAATTCCATCCCGAATACTATAATCTATACCGTGGTCTCTCGATAGAGCCCCAAAAGGGTGACTGGTCGCTCATGCAGGAGCACCTGTACGAGAACATCAGCCGCAAGAACATGGAAGTCTATAAGTATCTGCTTTCCTGGATGGCGCAAATGGTTCAACAACCCGGTGGGGAGCGGCCGGGAATATCCATCGTCATGCGAGGCGATCAAGGGGTTGGAAAGGGCGTATTCGCCAAATACTTCGGGACCATCTTCGGACCTCATTACATGCACATCACCCAGGCCGGACAACTCACCGGAAGATTCAATGCCCACACCAAGGATGTCCTGTTGTGCTTTGTCGACGAAGCCTTGTGGGCTGGGGATAAAGCGGCCGAAGGAGTGCTGAAGGCACTGGTCACCGAAGATTACTTGATGGTTGAACCGAAAAACAAGGATCCATTTCCAATCAAAAATCACATGAGGATCATCATTGCCTCGAACAATGATTGGGTGGTTCCCGCCGCGATCCATGAGCGGCGCTTTTTCGTGATTGATGTCGGTGCAACGAAGATTCAGGATTCCAAGTATTTCAAGGCTATTTCTCGAGAACGTAAAAACGGAGGACAGGCGGCCATGCTTTATGACCTCCTTGATCTCAATATCAGCAATGTCGATCTTAGAAAATTTCCAAAAACAGAAGCTCTCTTCGATCAACAGATGCAGACCGCCAACACCGCAATCAAATTTTGGTTTCATCGATTAAGTAATGGGAATCTCAAAGATTCAGATGGGAGCTGGGTAAACTTCTCACCCATACCAACCCGGGACCTCTACAGTAGTTATGTTGATTATTGCCGGATGCTCAATGAGCGATACCCGCTGATCTGTTCTCATTTTGTCAAAAAGATACGGTCGGTTTGCCCCGAGATTCACGGTTCCAGGCCTTCTGAAAATGGAGAAAGAATTCAATGCTTGAATATCCCGGACCTGCATGTCTGCCGGACATTGTTTGAAAAAGCTTTCAATCAGAAGGTGGAATGGGACACGTCCTAAATTCTGTTTGTTCAATAAAATCAGGTGAATGTCAGGGTGGTCAGGGTGGCGTCAGGGTCGCGTCAGGGTAACTATATCTGCATTTCGTAATAAAATCAGGTGAATGTCAGAGTGGGCATGGTAAATGGCAAATCAAAAAAGCTGGGAGAAAATGTTCAGATGATGACAGAAAGAAGAAGTTGAAACTATTTTTTCTGCCAGAAATAACTTTTTCACCCTGACCACCCTGACCACCCTGACATATTATTAGTATTATTATATTTTATAAAAAAAAGAGAGAGAGTTTACCCTGACGGAACCCTGACGGAATTCAATTTCAGCCTGACCAAAATGAACATGGAGAAGAAGATGGATTTCGCACAAGTCAAATCCGAGATCGAAACGGCACCCCCCAAAAAGAACGCTACAGAAGATAGCCCCGTCGCTATCCCCTGGGATCAGTCCTATCCACCCGCGTTTCAGCCCATCTTCGATGCTCATGGCCTGGTGGCGGACCTCTACGACCGAATCCCCGCCACGAACAAATGGAAGCGCCTTGCAATGAGAAAGGCCCTCCTCAACCCAAAGCTCAGGAAAGCCGAAGAGGCCGTCTCGGAGCAATGCCGGATTGTCCTGGATGGTAACCGGCCAGCCCATGAACGGGAGCTGGCGGCCAGCAGGATCGCCGAAGGAATGCAATACTGGCAGCAACTCATACTCGGAAGGAGTTGATGAATGAAGATCCTCGCTCTTGACTGTGCTACGAAAACCGGGTGGTGCCTGCTGGATGAAACCGGGGAGATCATCGAATCGGGCGTGCAAAGCTTCGAGAAGCGTCGCGGAGAATCAAACGGTCTCGTCTTTCTCAGGTTCCGCAACTGGCTCGGTAAACTCATTGAGTTCAGACGCGGCCCACAACTCCTCGTTTACGAGCGGGCTCACATGCGCGGAGGGGCAGCCACAGAGCTCTGCGTGGGCCTGCAAACCCGCGTGCAGGAGCTGGCAGCAGAAAAAATGATTGAGTCCCTGCCGGTTCCCAGCACCACGCTGAAAAAATGGGCAACCGGGTCAGGCCATGCCAACAAGGTTGCTATGATCCTGGCCGCGAAGAAGTATCTGGGCCGAAACCCAGAGGACGACAACGAGGCGGACGCCGTGCTCCTGGCTCGGTATGCCTTTGATCAGTATGGAAATGGAGGAAGCCTGTAATGTACGACCGACTAACCCAGTGGGACCAATTCGATCAACAGTTGCGCCGTCACATCCTCAGATACACCCTGGCGCAATACGGCAACCCAGAAGGGAATGAGCAGGTTGATTCGTTCACGGTGGAGGATTGTTGGCGGGAGATCCAGCGGTACTACAATCGCAGACGTTCCAGTGTGCGCGGCCCTGTCGAGCAACTCAGGGACCTCCTTAAGGTGGCGCACTATGCCCAATTCGCCTACGACAAACTGCGGGCCGAGTTGGGGGAATCCGACGTTTACGCTGAGTGTGGGCGTGGACTCAGACCCTACGAGCCGGGCTTAGATTGATGAGCCAAATCCTTGTGGGCTTGGAGGAAATAGCACGATATCTACGCTGCTCCGTTCAGTCGCTCAAAAACCAAAGCAAAGACCTGCAGGCGGCCGGGGTGCTGTTTCAGATGTGGCGCGGACGCCCTCCCAAGCTCATGGTTTGCTCTTCAACAGACAGGCTGCAGGCGTGGCTTTTGGCCCGGGGGGGAGAAAAAAAATAAAAAAGTACCTCTGGTTAGCACCCCTTCCATAGTACCCCTCCATAGTACCCCTCCATAGTACCCCTCCATAGTACCCCTCCATAGTACCCCTCCATAGGACTTTGACAACCGTAGATCCGCACCATATAATGGTTTACAAGATTATTAGCGAAATATCATCACACGCTGAGGGGCGTAAATGAGGCTGTTTTGGTGGAGAGATACCGGCGGGGTGGCTGTAACCGAGTCTGCGGAGCTATCACTAGACCGTGACGCAATCTGCCACGAGCTGCGCAACGCCCTGGCAGGTATCCAGTATGAGCGCAAACAGATAGCCAAATCACTGATCACGATCCAGACGCACATGGCACGGATAGAGGCTGCGCTAAGATGATGGACCCGAGGCAGAAATTGATTTTGTGGCTCTCTGGTTTCGTGACCGGGGTAGCGATCATGTGGTGGCTTACATGACCCGGGGAGAGCTGATCGAGATTATCCACGAGGCGCTGGAACCACTCAAGTTGTACTCGGATAGGGTATTGCCATTACTGCTTGGAACGTGCGCGGTGGAAAGCTCGTTCGGACGGTTGCGTGTTCAGCTTGGTGGTGGTCCCTCTCGTGGTATTTACCAAATGGAACCGGCCACGTTCCGGTGGCTCAGTACAAAGTACGGCAAGCGGTATCCCTCGGTTTCGGAATACTCGTTTGCAGACCAGCAGACCGACGATCACCAGGCCACAGTGATGGCACGCCTTTGCTACTTGGCAGTCCCGGAGCAGCTTCCAGACGCCTGTGACCTTATTGGCCAGGCCGCATACTGGAAACGCCACTACAACACCTACCTGGGGGCCGGGACAGTCGAGAAGTATATGAAGGCATATCGGCTCCACGTCGGAGATGTGAGCTGATGACACCATCTAACCACGAGTGTTGCCCGGTGCATGTTGAGTTCTCCAAACGGATTGACGACCGCTGGGACAATCACCAGCAGGCCCACCGACAGCGAGAGGAGGAAATGTGCGACAAGATCGAGCGCATATTCGCTACCGTCGCCAATCTTGACCGGAAGCTGAATTGGATATTGGGCGGGGCTGCAATCGGGATACCAGCCCTGCAATTGATACTGCACCTCATGAGCCAGAGAGGACACCCATGAAACGACTCACCATCATTCTGTTGCTGTGTGTAGCCCTCGCTACGGCGGGTTGCTCGACCTTTCAGAGCTACCAAGCCGGAGAGCGCGGCTGGCAGGCTTTGGCCGTTGCCTCGTGCCAGGACCTTGAGCTTGCTTCGGTGGGCGCGAGTGCCGCCGTTGCTTGGAGCAAGATATACTTCCCAAACCAGCAGGAGGCTTTCGCCAACACCATTGAGCCTCTGCTGTGCCAGATCGTTGCCGGGGTAGATGCCTACTGTGCCGCTGTCGAGCTTGTGCGCGACGCGACCGGCTTTGTGGACGTGCTCGAGAAAAAGAGCGAGCTCCTCGCTCTGGTCGAACGGCTTGAGCTGCTGATCGAGGCGGTGAAGAAATGATCGAGTCCAAAGGCGCACTGACATCAAAGATCAACTGGCTAGGCATCCTGATCCTGGCGACCACGGCACTGCAAGATCCGGTCTTTGCTGGCCTGTTTGGGAGCCTGATCCCGCCAGGCATTATCGACCGCCTGGGCTACCTGCTTGGCCTGCTGGTCATGTACTTCCGCTCCAACGGCGACCTCAACGTGCCGGTGGACTGGAAGCGGCCGCTGTCGGGGCCCGGGAAGTGACCGAATGGCTGTCAGGGCCAAAGCCAAGAGCAAGCGCCGGGCGGACACCTGGGCGAGGCGGGTTGAGCGGTTCCATGAGATCCTGCGCGACCAGCATCAAGGCGCCGGTCTGTATCTCGAGAAGCAAGGGATCAACCCTTCCACCCTGGCCGAGGAATTGGCGGAACAGCTTAAAGCCACGAAACAGCAGGTGTTTTGTTACAAGGGCGACCTCGTACTGTCTGATCCCATGGTTGACTGGCAGACAAGGGGCCGGGCGCTGGAGGTGGGAATCAAGCTGTGGGGCATGATGCCGCCTGAGAGAAGGGAAGTGAGCGGGCCGGATGGAGGACCAATACAATCAGAAGCGCAACTCGCTATTTCGGCCGGACCCGGCATACGCTCCATTGTTGAGCGCCTTGAGAGCAGCGGCATCGCAGGGCCTGGACCGGAGGACGCTGAGTGAGCTCCAAGACTACTGCATGCGGGACCTCTACTTCTTCAGCAAGTACGTGCTGGGAATGTGGTGGCTCTGCTGGGAGCCGCACAAGGAATTTTGCGAGGAGATTCAGCGCGATCGGCACAGACATCTCTATCTCCTGCCTCGGGGTCACTGCAAGAGCCGTATCTACAGCATTGCGGACACTATCCGTCACAATCTCATCAAGCCGAGCGAGCCCATCGGGTTGGGGTCTGATACCAGGCTCAGAGCGGTCAAGCGGATGCGCGGGATCAAATATCACCACGAGAGCAACCCGGTTTTCCGGTCGCTGTTCGCTGACCGGGTATGGCGCAGTCCCAAGGACCGGCGCGAATGCCCGAAGTGGGGGGAAGATGAAATCTTTCTGCCAGGGTACATCTCGACCGAGGAGGCGAGCATTACCGCGTTCGGCATCGAGGCCATGCCGACCGGGAGCCATTTCGGGAGGATCAAGTTCGATGACCTGGTGGTTCCCGAAAACACGACCAACGGCGAGCAGATGGCCAAGCTCAAGGATGCTTATGCCCTGGTGCGATCATCGATCCTCACCACTTACGGGAATGTCTCGATCTGCGGAACGATCTACGACGACGGAGACCTCCACCGCGAGATGGAGGAGAGCGGGGACTACACGGTGTATAAGCGACCGGCTGAGTGGATGGAAGTGGATGAGGATGGTGTCAAGCGCCGGCGTACGCTCTGGCCGGTACAGTATGGACCTGCTCAGCTTGATTCGATCAAGCATGACCCGCTGGTGTCGAGCTACATCTATTCATGCCAGTATTTGCTCGACCCTGTTCCGGAGGACGGCGACTCGTTTTTCCAGGTGGGCTGGTTTCCTCGGTACGACTATGCGGACCTCAAACATCTGCTCAAGCGGCTCAAGTTCTATGCCGGCGGAGACCTGGCGATCAGTGAGAAGGACAGTGCGTGTGACACGGCACTCCCGGTGGTGGGGCTGGATGTCAACAACGAGCTTTATCTTGTGGACTGCCCAAAGGGTCACTGGGACAGCCTGACGATTGTGGACAAGATGACGGACTTGCAGGCGCGGTATCGCATGGGACTATTCGGGGTGGAGGCGGAGAACATCGCCAGGACGATCATGCCCTTCCTGAAGGTGCACATGCAGGAAACCGGCATTTACATCAACGTGGAGCCGATGAGCCCGCTCAATGACAAGCTGACCAAGGCCAGATCCCTTCAGGGCCGCGCACGGCAGGGGGCAATCTGGCTACCCAAGAAGGGGCCGACGGCCCCGGATTGGCTGTTTGATGTGGAGCTCCAATTGAGGCGTTTCCCGCGCGGGAAAGAGAAAGACATTGTGGACGCCCTGGGCGTGGTATGCCGGATGCTCGATAAGCAGGTGCGGCCACGGACGGAAGAAGAGATCCGGGCGACCCGGGACCGCGATCACTACGAACCCTTGGACAAGGCGGCGGGGTACTGAGTCATGCTTCACACCCAATATGGCCTGATTGGCGACAGGATACCTGGCAAGCCGGACCTGTGGTCTACCGGTCACATGCTGTACGACCTGGCGGCCGAGCATTCCAAAGTAATCGACGGGGCGATCCTCCAGGCTTTGCAGGAGATCGAGGGGCGGATTCCGGATCACGAAGAAATGAAGCAGCTCTCAAAAATTCTGCACGACGAGACCAACAACTGGATGATGACGATCCTTTGGAAGGGCAACGTGATCCTGGAAGTGTCGGCCCCGGAGGCGATCACCGTGGGCGGGAAGACCGTGATCAACCGAAGAATCAAGCAAGCCTGGAAGCAAAGGACCGGGAACAGCCATGGCAGACACAAGGGATAAGCTCGCGTCCTACCTGGTGGACGATTTGCTCAACTGGATGATGGAAGAGCGGCGGAACCTCATCGAGGAGCAATGGCGCGCCAACGACGACGCTTTCCGTGGTCGCTACGATTCCTCCACGCTCAAAAAGTGGAAGACTTCCGAGGGGCAAGGCTGGCGGTCCAAGGTATTCGTGCGACTGACGAAGCAGAAGGTTGTTACCGGGTACAACAACCTGCTCGCCGTGATGCTGCAGAACGGGAGGCTGCCGTATGAGTTGGAGCCCACTCCCGTCCCGGAAGACATGGCCGGGAGGATGCTCCCCGAGCCGGAAGCCTGGGCGCGTTGTGAACGGATGTCGAAGCAGATCCGGGATGATCTGGACGAATGCCGGGCTGAGTCTCGCTACATGACGGCCGCCATGGTTCTGGCGCTCTACGGCATGAGCTGGATTCGTGGGCCGGTTCTCAGACGACGCAAGGTAACGCGGCGAGTGCTGGCGGTTCCCGGGTTCGGGTACGACGCCGGGCCACAGCTCCTCTCTCGCTACGGCCGGCACACGATGGGTGTCGAGACGGTATGGCGCCCTGTTATGGAGGTGCTCAATCCCTGGTCCGTGTTTTGGGATTTGGAGACCAGTGACCACCAGGAGGGGCATGGAGTTTTTGTCAGGGAGATGATGAGTTACGGTCGGTTCCTGGATCTGGCGGAGACACCAGGGTACGACGAACAGGCGATCAGGGACATTTTGAGCCAGTTCAAAGACGACGATTCCGGCGAAATCGACCAGAGTCACGGACCGTATGCTGAGGCTCTGCTGAAGCGGCGGAGGGTGGTCCCTGTGATTGAGTTTTTTGGGAGGGTTCCAAGGCGCTACATCGAGAAAAGCGACAGGTGGTCGGTGGACCTGTCGCAAGTCAGGACCTCGAAGGAAGTTGAAATCCACTGCGTGGTAGCCAAGGGGAAGAGTCCGGTGGTGATTCGCAAACCGGTTGTCAATCCTTTCCCCTATCGACCTGTCTACCGGGCACTGTGGGAAGAGGTCCCGTTCGAGGCCGGGGCGCTCAGCGTGCCGGAGAACATGCAGGACAGCCAGAGCATGGTGAACGGGCTGGTCCGGAGCATGATGGACAACAAGAGCCTGTCGAGCAATCTGTTGCTCTGGTGGAACGCCTCCAAGATGGCGCCTGGTCAAAACAAGGTGCTCTATCCCGGGAAGACCTTCGAGACGGCGGACCATGTGGAGGACGTGAGGCAGGCGTTGCAGTTCTTCGCGCCTCCCGACGTAACCGGCAGCACGCCCGAGCTGATCAATATGTTTGAGCGGTGGGCCAGCCAGGAGACCAACCTCCCGGACGTATTGCAGGGAGAAACGTCAAGGTATCAGCCCGATACCGCGTTCGAGATGTCCAAGCTGGTGGAGGCCGCTAACAAAGGGATCGGGAGCACGGTCAGGAATTGTGACGAAGGGCATATCGAGCCGCTGATTACCGGGTTTTATGACTACCACTATGCGACGAGTCCGGACGAGGGAATCAAGGGGGATTACGCTGTCAAGGCCATGGGCTTCTCGTCTTATCAGGACAAGTCGGTCCGAGGCCAAAACATCCTGAGTCTGGCTCAATTTGCCCTGTCAAACCAGATGTCGGCCGGCTACGTCAAGGTGATCGAGTTCCTGAGAGAGCTGGCTCGCACCAGGGATATTGACCCAGACAAGTTTTTCATGACGGACGATGAAATCCAGCAGCAAGCCATGGCGATGCAGGCACAGATGGAGCAGCAGGCCATACTGCAGGGTGGGCCTGTCGGCGCTCCGGGAGAGGCTGGACCTGCAGATGGAATGCAGGGAGTGGTGCAGTGAACCCGGAAGTGCATCTCAAGGCAGAGGAACTGCGGCGCCTGGTGAGCTTGACGCAGCATCCCGACTGGCCGCTACTGGTCCAGTATCTGGGATCGGTCAGGGATTCGGCCGGCAAGCAACTGCGGAAGTTGAGCAACACGCTCCAAACCTATGGTTACTGGTCTGGGGTGATCCAGATCGTTGAGGATGTTGAACACCTGCCCGTGGACCTTTGGAAGATCGTCCACGCCGAAGACGGAAAGGGGGAAGAAGATGAAGCGTAAGAGTCTGCTTGTCATGGTCCTGCTGCTGTTCGCGGCGGCAACCGCGGCCTGGGCCGGGTGGCATTCCGAAATCAGGGAGATGCTGTTCAAGGGGACGGTGATTTTCGAGAAGGGGGTTACGTTCAACCAGGCGCCCACCTTCGTGACCGGCTTCACCAGCACGACCGCTCCGACCTACAGCGCCCTCACGGCCAGTAAGCCTGTGTTCACCGACTCCAACAAGGCGCTCACTTCCAGCGGGACGCTGGGGGTCGATCAGGGTGGAACCAACCTGACATCCTACACGGCAGGAGATTTGCTCTATGCGAGCGGGGCGACCACCATCGGCAAGCTGGCAGACGTTGCGGCCGGTCAACCGCTGTTGTCGGGTGGCGTAGCTACGGCGCCAGCCTACGCTGGTTACACCCTGTCGGGGACAGCTGCCCAGACCTACACATTCCCGTCCACCTCAGCCACGCTTGCCAGGACCGATGCCGCCAATACCTTCACGGGGACTCAGACGTTTTCGGGGAGTATTGTAGCAAGCAACATCGAAACGGCTCTGTCGGCTACCAACCTGGCACTGGATGCGGATGGGGAGACCACGATCTATACTGTCCCGACCGGGAAGACGGCGGTGCTTACGAAGGCTGTTTTGGTGGTCGGGGCGGATGCCGGAAGCACGGATTTCACCATTGGGCAAGCTGGAGCGCTGACCGATTTTCTGAGCACTCAGCAATGCGACAACCTTGATGCCGCCAATGATGCCGGGATTTTTATGCCGGTTCCGAATGCTACCCCTGCAAAGATTAAAGCCTATGCGGCAGGGACGGTGATTAAGGCGGTGGTGGCGAATCATGCCGGTGGTGCGACAAACACGCTCTACCTGTTCGGCTTCTTGTACTAGGCGGCCTGTGGGCCGTGTATTGATATTGGGTTGATCCGACCCTTTTGACAGGACTCTCGGAAAGGAAAACGGAATGAACGAGGAAGAGAACAAAGTCCAAGAGCAAGCAGACGAAGAGAAGGTCCAGTCCGAACAAGCCGACGAGGTTGACGCAGATCTTGTCTTCGCTGAGGCGATTGGCGAGGCCCCCGAGGTGGACGGCAAAGACCAGGGGACTCCCGACGAAAAGCCAGCCGTAGTGCCGGAAGAGAAGCCGGACGAAACACCAAAGGAAGAGGGTGCCCCCAAGCAAGACGATGCTGAAACGCTCAAGAAGCGCCTGGCGGATACGCAGCGCTGGGGGCACGACCTGGCGACGCAGCTTTCCGATTTGCAGAAGAAAATAGACACCATTGAGGCCAGGGACAAGGAAGCCGCAAAAGCCAAGGCGGACGAAATACCGGAGAACGTCAAAAGCTTCTACGACGACTTCCCCGGTTTTGCTGATGCGGTACAGTACGAGGCTCAAAAGCTGCTCCGGAACACTCTCGGGGATGTTGACGTCAAGTCCCTGCACGAGTCTTTCCGGCAGCAAGAGGGGCAGCGAGCCTTCGAGCGGCAGGTGGTTGGAGGCTTCTACGACAGTTCCGGGCAGTTTGTGGAAGGGCACCCGGATGCCTACCGGGTTATGGCCAGCCCAGAGTTTAAATCCTGGGCCGATGAGCGCGAAAAGGCGATGCCGGGCTTCCTTGGCGAGAGTGATCCATCGAAGGCAATTCAGATCATCTCTCAGTTCAAGGAGCATTCAGCGAAGCAGGCCGCCGCCAAGCATGACGCCGCGCTAGCTGCCAAGGCTTCGCAGGTTAAAGAGTTTGCCAGCGGTGGAGTGCCGCAGGGCAACAAGGGCGCGACAGGAAAAACCAAGGCTGATGATGACGATCCTGAGTCGATCTTCAACAAGGCCGCAGGCATAAAGTGACGGGCATGGAAGACACTGAGCTCCTTGCCCGGGCACGGTAAGGAGGAAACGACATGGCAGAGTACACGACTTACGGCGACATATCGCCACGCACCAACTTTGCGGCCTGGGGTGAGCTGCTCAAAAGGACCACTCCCGGGATCGTAACCGAGCGGTTTGCTCAAACCAAGCCGATGCCGAAGGGGAAAGGGCGGACACTGATCTTTCGGCGCTACTTGGCGCTTTCGGCGGCTACCACGCCGTTGGCCGAGGGTGTGACTCCTCCTGGCACCAAGCCCACCTATGTGGACGTTGAATGCACGGTGGAGCAGTACGGTGATTGGATCGGGATCACAGATGTGATCGAGGACACCCACGAAGATCCGGTGCTGAGAGAGTTCCAGTCACTGCAGTCGCGGCAGATGCGCGAGACGCGTGAAACCCTCAACATCAACGTGCTCAAGGGCGGAACCAACGTTTTCTATACGAACGGTTCGGACAGGGCGTCGGTGAATACGGTTATGGACCGCGGGGACTTCCGCAAGATCGTTCGGGACCTCCGTGGGGCCGATGCCGAGTTCTACACGGACGTTCTTTCCGGTTCCGCGGCCTACTCGACGGAGCCGGTTGGACCATCCTTCGTGGGCCTGGGACATACCGACCTCGAGGCGGACTTGAAGAACGTCACCGGGTTTACCGAGGTGAAGAACTACCCGAACCCGGCAAAGGCCATGCCTTACGAAGTGGGTGCGGCGGAGAATACGCGGTTTCTCCTGACCACCATGTTCGATGCCTGGGCGGACGCCGGTGCGGCTGGGGCAACGATGATCGGGACCACCAACCCGGCAGCCGCGGTGGATGTTTACCCGCTGATCATCCTGGCGCCGGACGCATGGGCTACCGTGCCGTTGCGTGGGGTCAATTCCGGGAATATCGCGGTAGTGAACCCGAAGCCCACCAAGGATGATCCCCTCGGGCAGCGCGGCACGCTGGGGTGGAAGTTCTGGCATACGGCGGTCATCCTGAATGACGACCTCATGGGCAGGCTGGAAACCGCTGCAACCCTCAATCCAACCTAACCTGACGGGGGCCGTTGCGCCCCCATCACAATCATAGAAGGAGGATAAGACCATGCCTCAGAACGGCAATGAAGTTGCTTACGGAACCTGCGACGGGACCGGAGCGAAGATCAATGTGTGCCTCGGATTCATCCCCAAGCGGGTCAAGGTGTGGAATGTGGATTCCGCCAACTTTGAGGTGCTGGAATGGCAGAAGGAAAACGGTCTGGTGGCAAGCTACGCCGACGAGGGCCGATTGACCAGGAAGGCCTCCACTGCGGACGCTACCACCAAACTGGCGGTAGCCTCGGGCGCTCAGCAGGGGGTGAGGGAGTATGCCGGGGGCGACGTGCTCACTTACGACGGCGTAACAAACAACCGTTGGGAATACGGTGATTCGAGCGCCGACGCATCGGAAGTGTTCGTTGACGGGCACTACCAGCGAACCGCTGCCAGCGATGCTGCCTATCAGTGTTACGGTGACAGGATAGACCCGAATCCGCGGAACGGCATGAAAATCACCACTCCTCCGGGATTCAGCATCGGCGCCGACAGCAACTTGAACGTCGACGGCGAACAGCTTGCGTGGGAAGCCGTCCGATAACCCTATCATAGGCCGGGCCTCCACTTCGTGCCCGGCCACAAAGGATCTTCGTGTATCGACAATTTTTCAATCCGATCCTTAGAATCATTCACGAACGGTTGAAACCGCATTGCAGCGGGCCCGGGAAGTGCGTTGAAATCACCTCGACCGGGAAGTTCCGGTTGCTGACAGGACACATCATCGATAGTCCGTGGATTTTCGTGAAGCCGTCGCGGTATCGGAGATGCAATCTGTGGCAGTTCTGGGAGGAAATGTTTCCAGTATTCGATGGTACACCCTACATTCCGAGCGGTTGCCAGGCCTGCTGGAAGGTGGTTGTTCGTCCGGCCAATGTGTATGAGCTGTTCATGCTGCTGGGGGTCCTGCAGGCAGCCGGGTTTCCGAGTAAATGCGGGATGGATTTCAGGCGGCACACCTGCCAGCCTTACGGCGGGTTCGTCTACTGCGACGGCCAGTCACACGGCCGCGAGGTGCTCGAATACCTGCGACCGATCATTGCGGAGCAGGTGAGCGCTGAGACGGCGACGAAGATGATACTCAAGCGCGGCTGTACAGAATTTGATCGCAAGCTGCCGTCCGATCAGTGGACCATGCCGGATTCTCATCAAAAGCTCGAGCGTTACCTGATCGATATGTTTGTTCCGGAAGCCTACGAATATCACGAATCCGACGCCACCACGGCTTTCAAGTGTCAGGATTTCATTCTGTTTGCCAACTCAATCGGAGACATGAGCTGGAAGAATGTGGTTGGCGACAAGGTGCAGCTCACGGTTGACTGTGTGACGTACTGAAGGAGTTTTAAATGGTTGCTGCAGCGGCAAGAAGAGATGAAGTGCAGGCGAAGAAGCGAGAGTTTGCGGTGATCCGGTTCCCCGGCAAGATCAGGAAAACCGATCCGGACATTATCTCGATTGGAGTGAACGGGGAGAAGATCAGGTGCAAGCGGAACGAGTTTATTCCTGTCCGCTCGGCTTTTATCGAGGCTTTAAGGAACGCCAAGGAGCCGGTAGTCGAGCCGGAAACACTCGATTCGACCAATCCGATGCTGAGGCGGCGCAAGGTGGTCGATTTTGCCCAGCGGTTTCCGTTTGAGCTGGTGGGATGGATTGACGAGGAATCCTATCAGAATTTCCGGGCCAGAACGTTGGCCGGGGAGAGCCTGACCGAACGAGAGATTTACGAACGAATCGGCTGAGCCGGGAAGGGACTGAACGATGAAAACCCGCAAACCCATGTTGTGGTTGGCATTGATTGCGCTGCTGCTTGCGCCTGGCATGGCGTTTGCGGCGGATAGCGTGTGCACGGTTCATGCTCCGCAAAGCAACGGGGGTGGCATGTGGTCGCAACTCATCGAGTGGACTGGGGCCAGCACGAACGGAGCATTCACTCAATGCGCTCTTGGCTACTCGATCAATGGGGTGCTGACCTGGGTCGAGACCGATCCAGGCAGCACGGCCCCAACCGACGATTACGATATTACCCTGACTGATGATCTTGGATTGTCGATCACTGTTTCCGACTGTGACAACGTCACTTCGGCAATCGTCAAGCCGACGGCGAGCGGTTCGGCTCAGGTCGTTCCGGTGTGGGGTGGACTCAAGCTCGACATAGCCAACAATTCGGTTGCGTCGGCCACCGGGAAAATAAGGCTCTTTTGGTTTGAAAGTGAATGATCGGAAGGTTGTGACGATGCGACAAGTGCTAGCGCTTATCCTTCTGTCTCCCTTCCTGGTGTGCGACCCGCAGCCGGGAGTGGGGATCACCTCGTTCCAGCTCGAGGGGCTGTGGGTGGCCGAGGCTCCGGCCGAGGCGGACGGCTCGATACGGCTCGACCTGGCGGACGCAGTGCCGGGGCAGTCTTACACGCTGAGAGCAAAAGCCTGCACGGAGCTTTGGGGGTGCTCCGACTGGTCGGCCCCTTTCGCGTTCACGCGACCAAACACGGCTATACCGGCAAACATACGGCTTGGGAAGTGAGAGTGTGGATAGTGGAGTGTGAATAATGCCCTGGACCAGTTACGCAAAAACGTTTAGCCAGATCATCGGGGCCACTCAGCGCCTTTGTGGCGATATTCGCCCGACGGGGCATTACGGAAATGTATGGACCTGGGCGGAGGTGGCGGCTGCGGTCAACCGGGCGATCCTTGCGGCGGTTGACCTGGCGGGAGGGTTGCGGGCCGGGGCGGTGATTCCGCTCGAAGAGGGCGTGAACGTCTACGACCTGCCGGGAGACTGTTTACAGCTCACGCGGGTGCACATGCACGGTCTCGAGGGTTATGTGATCCTGCCAACGACCATTACTGAAATCGATTTGATCGGCGGCGCTCGGGCAGCAACCGGCGACCCGGTTCAATTCTTCCGGGAGTTGCTACGCCAGGACCAGATCGGGGTTTTGCCGATCCCCTTTCAGGATGGATCCACTTTTAGCCGCGACTCGGATTATGGACTATTGCGGGGGGTGTCGGACGAGGACGGAAACCGACTGCCCTTCGACGGTACGACCGGGGGCCTGCGGCGGATTTCCGGCATTCCGTTTCAACGGACGGGAGATGGCCGGATTATCCGGGAAGTGATTTCTCCCTACGGCAACCTTGGCATCAGCTACATCAAGAGCCCCAGGCTGATGAAATTGCCCGCCGATTATCCAGACGAAGACATCCCGGAGTGGTTTCACAAAGACATCCGCTATGGGGCCGCTTCGCAACTCCTGCGGTATCGCCGCAACAAGCTCGATCAGGCGCGGTTTAAACTGTGCAGCGGGCGGTGGCTGCGGGCCTGCATGAAGTTCAAGACCAGGATCCAGCAGCAAGGCCCAATGTCGCAGGAGGCCACGCCATGCTGACCAAATACCGGATGAACCGGGCTGCCCTGGCCAAGCAGGCGTTGTTGATGGCTGACGACCCAAACGGGGAGCGCTTCACGATCGAACAGGTAAACCAGGCACTCAATGATGCCATGCTGGAATTGGCGCTTGATGTGCGGTTGATCGTAGAGAAGCTGACGATCCGCATGCAAGAGAAGCAGCATCTCTACGAGATCCACCCGCGGGTCAAGGTGGCGGGGCTCAGGCCTTACGGCTATCCGGTGAGATCGGTGTATGATGTGACCACCGATGCCGCACTGGTGCCCTACACGACTGAGTTGCACGATTTGTTTGGCATGTCCCTGGGGGAAACCAGCAGGCCGACCTCCTGGCGAACCGATCTTTTTCCGCATGGCGAGATTGCTTTCTTCCCGTTGCCTGCCTCCGATGGGGACACTCTGCCCGCGCTTACCGGCAACATTGAGTTGACCTATGCCGCCATGCCCACGCCGATGGATGATGATGCCGACTATCCCGACACGCTCCCGGCCCAGTATCACGAAGCGGTTGCGGTGGGGGCGGCCATGCTGCTGCTTGAAGGTGGAGCGACCGAAGAGGATTTTGCGTTGTCGGCCGCGATGGATGCTGAATTTGAAAGTTGGAAGGCGATGATTGTGCGGGATGAATCCAGGGGAAATACTCATTACGATGCAATGAGGCCGTTGTGATGGGAAAGATCACACTGTCGGGTTTTGGGGGAATTGCGCCGCGTTACGGGGACCTTGTCAAGCCTGGTATGGCGACGGTTGCCAGGGATTGTGATCTGTCTGGTAAGCAGATTTCGGCTCGCAGTGCCGATTTGACGGTTGCCATGCTCTCAGGGAATTACGACTCGATCTGCAAGTTTGGCGGGAGCTGGTTGGGGGGGAACAACGCTTGCTTTCTGACCTGGAAAATCGATGAGACGGAAATGCTGATCTACCTGTCTGGCGGCACGCTCGTGCGAAGGATCGGGAGTACAACCGTCAATCTCGGGCAGGAAGTTCCGGCTGCGCCAACAGTAGCAGAGGGGAACGCCGGTGGCAGTCTCGATGGAACCTATCGCTACCTTGTCACCATGGTTCGTGAGGTGGATGATTACGAGGATGAGAGCGGACCTTCCGAGCCTTCTTCGGAGATCACGGTAGACGGAAATTATGTGACGGTCAGCATTTCGAGTCCGTCAGACTCCAACATTACCAAATGGCGCCTGTATCGCCTCAGCCTGGCGGTCTCAGATTATCTTCTGGTGGCTGAGGTGGCTATTGGGACAACGAGTTACAGCGACGGGGTGGCCGATACCGATCTTGGGATTGTATGCCCAACCTGGTACACGTCGAGCCAGGGCAATGAGATTCTGATAGGCCCACCACCGACCGAACTCAACGGTCTGGCTCCGGACCTGTTCGGGGGGATGCTCTTCGCCTGGAAGGATTCCAGGCTCTATTTCTGCGAACCCGGGACACCTGATTTCTGGCCGTCCATTTACTACCTCAATTTCAGGACCGACATCAAGCAGGTGGTTCCGTTTGCCGGATCGCTCGCGGTGCTGTGCGAGGATGGACCGTACCGGGTGGACGGGACACACCCCGAACTGCTCCACGCTAGCAAGCCGCTGGGCAAGGAGCCGTGTCTGGCGGCAGCTTCATGCAACGGCGCCCGCGGCGTCTATTATCTCTCCGACAGCGGGATTGCGCTCTACAACCTGGTCGATTCGGTGGTGATCACCAACGAAGCTTTTACCGAAGACTGGTTTAAAGAGAATGTTGGTTATGCAGGCGTCAAGTTGGCGGTTGTGGATGACAAGCTGATCCTCTTCCATAATGCCGGGGCGCTCTGCTTCGACGAGACGGTCAAGCAATGGAGCACCATGGCTATTGAGGCAGATGCCGTTTGGGTCAACCCGGAAGACGGTGGACTCTACTATCTCCAGGACGGTACCGTCAAGCTGCTCTATGGCGGCAGTGCGCGGGTGGCGTGCACATGGAAGAGTGGGAAGCTTTACGGGAAGAGCCCCTTCAATGAAAATGCCTGGCTGCAGATAATGCCAATCGGTAACGGCACGGTCACGCTGTCGGCCTGGGTTGACGGGGCGCTGGTGATTGACAGAAGAACCGTTGACATGGACGCGGAGATGGAACGCGACCAGCGAATGAAATTCCCGGCAGGGTGCAGTGGTAAGGTCATGCAGTTGCAGATCGACACGAGCAGTGCGGTTGAGGCCGTTATGGTGGATTACGCATGATCGGCGCCAAGAAATCAGCAGAAGATTTCACGTTAAGTTCGCTTTCGCTCGTCGAACTCAACCGAGTGCTGATCAGGATTGGAGAGCTGCTGTCACAGGCTCATGGAATTGGGCAGCATCACGACATGCATGGCAGCCGGATCGTGAATGTTGGGTCTCCGGCCCAGACCAGGGATGCAATCAACAAGCAGGCCCTGGATGATGGTTTAGAGCCAAAGACCGAGGGACCAGATTCATCCACCGATAATGCTGTGGTGCGCTGGGATGGTAATGACGGGAGAAAGCTACAGAACAGTCTCTCCCTTATCGACGATGCCGGCAGTGTCAATATTCCGGCTGGACAGACCTACAAGATCGGTGGGGTTCCTCATACTCACGCTTTCGACGACCTTAGCGATGTTGACTTCACCGCCGAGGCAAGGGGCGATCTGGTTTTTCGGGGTGCGGACAAGTGGAATAATCTACCGGCAGGGGATGCCGGGCAGGTGCTCACCAGTAGGGGCGACGGGGCTGACCCGACATGGGAAGATTTGCCGGGCGTCGAATGGCAGGAGGATACTGATGAGTGGATTTATGGTTCTGATATTTACAACTATTTCTACATTGCCAACAAGGATGTAACAGACAAGTTTCCGCCCGGAACAAAGATCAAGCTCACTCAGACAACGGAGAAGTTTTGGTACGTCGATTATTCAGCGGTTGGAGAGTTGGGTCACACATCGGTTGTTTTGGTTGCCAATTCTGATTATACATTGGTTGATGCTCCAATCACAAACCCGTGTTACAGCTACGCCATCAACCCTGAAGGCTTTCCGTGGGACTTTACTGACGATGTAGCTACGGCAATTCATGTCGTTGACAATAAGGCGACTCCGGTTGACTCTGACGAGTTGGGGCTTGGCGATAGTGCCGACAGTTATGGGCTGAAAAAGACGTACTGGTCCGACATCAAAGGGACGTTAAAGACCTATTTCGACACGCTCTATACGGTGGATCTGGCAACGCTAATTCATGGGGCGACCGAAAAACCGTCCCTGGCCGACAATGATGAATTCCCGATGACTGACAGTGCTGATACTTATGCGCTCAAGAAGATGTTGGCTAGCGATCTGAAGGCCGCGCTCAAGACCTATTTCGACACGATGTATCTGACCAGTCTCGAAGCCTCATGGCCGGTTGGTTCGATTTTCTTGTCTGTAGTGGCTACCAGTCCAAGGATCCTCCTTGGATTCGGAACGTGGTGCAGGATTGCAGAGGGAAAGTTCCTGGTTGGGCAGGAAGCGGCGGACGAAGACTTTGACACAGCCGAGAAGACCGGGGGCGAGAAGACGCATACGCTCACCAGCGCCGAGATGCCCGAACATACGCATGTGCAGAATCCCCATCAACACGACCTGAGTTCGCTGGAAAGACGCCTAACAGGTGGAACTGACACAACGTGGGATATATTCGCATCCATTGATATTACGTCCTCCGGTTTTGACCCTGGAACATACCTGATTCCGGCCGCTACCGCCACCAACCAGAACACAGGCGGCGGAGCGGCGCACAACAACTTGCCGCCCTATACGGTTGTCTACGCCTGGAAACGTCTTTCTCCGTACTGGCCGAGTGGGTATTGGCCGAGTGGGTATTGGCCTGAAGGTTATTGGCCGAATTGAGGAAATAATATGAACTTATCAGCTCTTGGCTCCATCAGTCCGATTCTATCGAATGGCTGGCAACGGGACACCGACACCTGGCTCTATTCCACTGCCTATGTTTTTTACATTGCCGGGAAGGATGTGACGGCGCGGTTCCCGAGGGGGACAAAGGTCAAGCTCACTCAGACAACGGAGAAGTTTTGGTACGTCGATTACTCGGTTTACGACTCAGGCAATACCGGCGTTGTGCTGATGATCAATGGCGACTATACGCTTGCCAATGCCGCAATCACGAGTCCGCACTATTCCTACGCGGCCAACCCGCAGGGATTCCCGGCCTGCTTCAATCATGTAGATTCCTGGGACGGCTTTTCGACCGACCCGTCTGGTGGGTGCTGCAACTATTCGGTTGAGGGCGGGATAGTGACGCTCAACATCTATCGGGCGACGGCTGGCACGGCAGACGCGAACAACTGCAGGATCAACCTACCTGCCAATGCGCGGAATGTGAGCGGCTATGCCACCTTTTCTATGGGCGTCAGCATCAAGACCACAACGGTAGCCATGGGATTCGCACACGTGGCTCAGAATGCTTCAAGCGCCACACTCTACCATGCTCCTGGAACCGCCCCGACCGACTGGAACACCAGCGGCGACAAGAACTGGACCGGGCAGATTCGATATCACCTATAAGATGTTGGGGGTGCGTTAAATGGCTAATTATAAGCGTTTTGTGACTGGCTACCTAACTGGGGCTACCGTTTACGCAATGGTCGTTCGAGACGTTGATGGGTACTTCCTGGCGACCGATAAGACCGAGTTTGCTTCGGGTGCAGGCTATCCAGCCATGAGCGAGCACGCGACCGTGAAAGGACTCTATGCGCTCAATACGAATGATGCCGAGTGGGATGATGGGGCCTACACGGTTGCGGCCTATGTTCAGGCCGGGGCGTCTCCGGCGCCTGCTAGTGATACGCTGATATCCTGCGGGACGTTTACCATCTTGGATGATACGGAGATGCCGGCGCAGGGGGTGAATGTGACCTATTGGACCGGCCAGTTACTTGTTGCTCCCACCGATGGTGGTTGGAATGGGAATTGAATATGAGCTACCTTGAGGAGATGCGGCCCGACCACTATCCGGCGCTCTATGAGATATTGAGGGAGCATGATCCGACTTTTGACGCTGATTCACTGGATCACATGATTGCCTGTTTCCAGGGGCTTGAAGGCTGGGTCGTCCTGAGCGAGGACGGCGTGATGGTCGGGATGGTTGCCTACTCGCATTTTCAACCGGGCCTGACCATAATCATTCACGGCGTTGTTGACAAAAATTGGCGGGGGAGGTGGTGTACAAGAAGGAATCTTCGGACGATCTTCGAGAAACCCTACAACGAATTGGACCTGCCAAGGGTGTCCGGCTACATGGTGGCCGATCTGAACATCGAACAGTTGTGGCCCATTTTCAAAAAGATTGGTTTTCGGTTGGAGGGTTGCATCCGAAAGGGATTCAGGTTCCGCGGCAAACTTCATGATCTTTACCTTGTCGGGATGTTGAGGGAGGAATGCCGGTGGATCAAATGAGGGTGCTCTTTGCCTTCTATCCCTCGCACATCCGGTACAACCACGGCCTTGCATTGCTGTCCGCTATATGCAAACAGCGCGGGATTGCTGTCGACCTGCATCTCCTTGGAGATCGTGAACGGTTCAGGACCACTCTGCGGGAAACTCATTACGACCATGTTTGCCTGTCATGCACGGCGCGGGCCGACTTCGGACTGGCGTTGCCATTCGCGGTCATCGCCGTGGAGTCTGGCGTCAGCGTATTGTGGGGTGGTCCCTGGGCGGTGATGATGCCGGGTTCGCTTTCTCGCGTATGCCGGGGTGACGGTGAGACCTTGCCTGACTTCTTACTATCCGGCGATGACACTCTGTTCAGGGAGAAACTTACCTGGCTCGATTTGAATATCTTGCCGTTACCGGATTATGAGCTGTTTGTAGGCATTCCGTTCAATCGGGGTTACGGCATAATAGAGAGGAAGAACCAACTTCCTTATTTCTCTTCCAGAGGTTGCCCTTATGAGTGTTCGTTCTGCCTCACGCGATTCCAATCCCCCCTGGTGCGGGTAAGAACTCGGGTCGAGGAAGACCTGACAGAATTGACGGAAATCTACAAGCCGGACATCCTTTTCATGGGAGATGCCCTGCTGCCTTATTGGTCACGCTCATGGCGCGAATCGTGGGGCGAGTTCAGATATCCGTTTTTCGCTTACATTCACGCAGGCATCAGTCAGGATAACTTGGAGTGGCTGATTGACCGTGGGCTTTTCGCCTGCTCGTTCGGGGTTGAGTCAGGGGACGAGACGTTTCGCAACGATATCCTGAAGAAGTCTTTGTCGGACGAAAAACTGTGGCATACGGTCGAAACTCTACGACGGCACAAGATTCATTTCGTTCCATTCTACATGCACGGTGTTCCAGGAGAAACCTTCACTCAAACCGCGAAGACGTTCAAACTCAAAGACATGATCGGTGGGTATCCCGTGGTTTGGGAGTATGAAGAACTCACAATAGGGAAGGAGTGATACTATGGGTATAACGGCTGGAACTGTAGCCGCGGCGGCCGCGGTGGCTGGTGCCGCCACAAGCATTTATTCCGCCGTCAAGGGCAGCAAAAGCGCCGGTCAGGCGGCCGATGCGGCCTCGTCGACGGCTGACGCACAGACGATGATTGCCGCCAAGCAGGCGGATCTAGCTCAGGCGCAGTGGGATCGATACCTGGAGACATTTGCGCCTCTCGAGAACCAGTTGATTGCCGAAGCTCAGCAACCATCGAGCGATTCCTCTTCATTGATGGCCCAGATTGGCGCAATTAACCGGCAATACGGGGACGCCGGTGGCAATATCCGGGCCATGATGGGCGGGAAGAATCCGTATGGAGCCGGCGTCAACTATGGGTTCCAGCGGTCGAATGAGCTGAACCGCTTCCGGGATGTGAGCAAGGCTTACTCAGACTGGGGTCAGCGGCGCCTGCAGAACATGATGCAGGTGGCGAACCTGGGGCGCGGGCTGTCAACCGGGGCAACCTCCGGCTACCAAGGGGCCTCCTCCGCCTATGGCAACGCAGCCGGGACCTACGGTAACCTTGCCAGCCTCTACAACAACGCGGCCCAGACTGCCATGCAGGGAGTGGGTAATTCCATAGGAAACCTCTATCAACTGTACGCATTGAGCAACCGGGGAGGCAGCGGTTACGGCTATGATCCGACGCTGCAAGCCATGGTTTCCGGCGCTCAGTATCTAACCCACTAAGGGGAGGACGTAAAATGCCGTTTCTTGGTGCCAGTATGGGGCGAATGTTGAGCGGAGCGACGGGTGGCATGGCGCGGGGGCAGTTACAGCGAATGATGTGGGACCGCGATCAGGACCGCTGGAATCAGCAAATGGATCTGAAGCGGGAGGCTCTCGGGGTGTCTGATGAAAGAACGCAAGTGGCAGCCAGGGAAGGGTTTATAAAAGGCGCCATGAATTTCTGGAAGGCTACCGGAGATGCCGAAGCAACCAAGCGATTCTGGAATCAGAATGCTCCCCAATATGGATTGGAAAGAATCGCGACCTTCCAGCCCATCGATCCCAGCACGCTTCAAGTTCACTTCGAGAACGGGCGCGGTCTGGTGGTGAACAAGCTCACTGGAGCGGCCAGATTGGTTACTGGACCGGACGGCGACGCCTTTCAGATGCCTCGGACAGCAGGGCAACAGGCCGATGAACTGGCTGGGCAAACACGCCTTGACATGATGAGCGGCGCTGAAGTTGACCCAACCGTTGCGGCGGCTGCGGGGGTGAGATTGCCTGCCGAGAAGACTGCAAAGATCATGACCCCGATGCAGGCCATGAAGCTAAAGATGGAGCTGCTGACCAGCAGGGTCAAGCTGCTCAAGGGCAACGAGATGGATGCACTGATAGCGTCGTTGAATCCCGGTTACAAGCCGGGGTCGAGCGTTGACGACAAAACCAGGGAGGCAGTAGAAGCCCAGATCGATGCCAAGATAGCGGAGTTGGACGGAATCATTGAGGGCCGCGGCGGACAGCGGCAGGCGGCAACTGGGCAGGGCGGCAATCCTCTTGCCGGGAAACCGCCCGGGCGCTACCGGGTCAATGGCCAGGTCATCAAGTGGGATAGGACCAAGGTGGTGGAGTGATGGGTATCGAGTATCTTGGTCCGCTTGAGCGGCGGGAAGACTACGACAACGACGTCATCGATGCCGCGGCGAAATACGGGGTGGACCCGTCGCTTGCGGTGGCGGTGCATCGCCAGGAGTACAACCCGGACCAGTGGGTCAGCAGCGCCGGGGCTCGGGGGCCTATGCAGCTCATGCCTGGAACGGCCAGGGAGCTAGGGGTTGATCCGGACGATCCGCAGCAGAACATTGACGGCGGGGTGAGATATCTCGGGCAGATGCTGAAGGCATTTGGCGGGGACCAGGTGCTTGCCCTGGCGGCCTATAACGCCGGGCCGGGGCGGGTGAAAGCGGGGACCTTGCCGATTGAGACGAGGCGGTACACGCGGGACGTAATTTTCCGGGCGAAGAGGTTGCGACAAGCAGCGCCCGAGATTGAATACCTTGGACCATTGGAAGAGGAAGCGCCGGAGATCGAATACCTGGGACCGCTGGAAGAGGATCTTGGGCCAGTCGGTTCAAACGTTGTGCGGAAGCCGATTCCGGAGCCCGGAGAGGAGGCCCCTGGAACCCTTCGGCGGGCCTGGGAGAAATTCAAAGAGCTGGCGCTGCCGGATGACGTGGGAGCGGCGGAGATCCCAGCCGAAGCGCAGGCCAGGGGGGTAGCCGCACCGACGATTGACCTCAGCGGGGCACGCCCGATGATCACGGTGACGCCTCCGGAAGCGGGCGCCGCTACGTTCGATGAAGCCAGTCTCTACCGACCGATGGTGCGGAAGCCGATTCCACTGGGACAGGGAATGGGCGCGGCCTCGGCAGAAGACGAACCAGAGATTGAATATCTTGGGCCATTGGAAGGCTATGAAGAGCCTCAGCCCCCCGATGTCGGCCAGTCTTTCAAGAATGTAGGCTCTAAGGCGGCGGAGGCTTTCAATCGCGGCACAGCTTCATTCATGGGCAAACTGGATGATATTGCCACCTGGATTTCCGAATCAACAGGACTCCCGAAAGGTGGAGTATTTGAGGCGGCAAAGAAGGAATACGAGAAGAACGCCGACTACTGGAACCGGCAGAGCGAGAATCCAACCTTGACTGAAGAGATCATGGGTGAATTCCTGGGAGGGGCGATTCCTGGGATGGCGGATTTCTTGACCGGGACCGGGGTTTCGGCGCTTCATGGATACAGCAAGGATGGAATCAAGGGAGCACTCAAAGAAGGTGCCGAACGCTTCCTGTTGGGTCAGGCACTCCATTCGATGCAACCGCTCAAGCCGATAACGAGGGGGGCGGCCTTCGGATCATTGAATACAGCACAGACAGCGGCACAAGGAGGAAGCCCCGAAGAGATTGCCAAATCTGCCGGGGTTGGTTTCTTGCTGGGGGCTACAGGTGGACCAGGCAAGAAGGGCGTTAAAGAAGCGTTGGAGGCATTAAACGTCAAGTCCAAACTCAAGGATGAATCCGGCTTCATCACCACGGAACCGCTTCAGGCAATCGTCCCCAAGATCCAGAAATTCCGAGACTACGTTACCATTGACCCGCTACCGGCCATGACGCGCCATGCGCCCAGGGCGGCGGATGCGGCGGTCGAGCACGCGGCGGCCAGGATCGCCGTGCCGCACGAGGTCAAGAAACTGCTGACGAAAGTCTTTCCCGATTCGTACCGAGATCCAAAGGCTATGGCGCGCACCATCGATATCCTGAACAAGGACAACGTGCTGGGCGGGTGGGATGTTTTCCAGGCGAACGCGGTTTCCAGCTATACTGAGGCGTCGAAGATTTGGGACAAGATGGGCAGTTCCGGGAAAACGACGACACAAGCTTATTTGGATGAGCTTGTCGGAGCATCCAGGAAGATCAGAAAAGATTTGATTGAGGCAGCAAGGAGTGATGAGGAAGCTGTCAAAATTGCCCAGCTTAAGCGGTCTGGAATTGATCCTGCATCCGTTAAAGATTACATGCTCAACCTCAATAAGAAAATCCCGGGGATTGTAAGAAGGGGCGGTATCCCGTTTGATGTGCTGGCGCGCGATAACGGGTTTGAAAGTGCTGATGCACTTTACGAATGGCTTACCACAAGAAAAACCATTCAACAGAAACTGTCGGAAGTCCCATCTTTAATGGATATTGCGGAAAGATTTGCAGATGAAGGGGGATATTCCGGAGCGTTTGATTTCGTGGAAACATCAAAGATTTTGAGGGCGCTCAACGAAAAAAAGCGCAAGCTTACCATCGAAGCGTCCCGAAAGGTCTTGGAGGGGAAGCGATGGGAAGAGGCAATGGAGGACCTATCCAGGCAACACGACATCGATGCTTATGACCGTGAAGTCAAGGCGGCGGCGCGTGATCCGGAGATAAGAGGCAACATCAACCGATGGAAACAGCACGTCAATCCGCTGCTGGATCAGCTCTACAACGAGGCCAAGCGGGTAGATCCCGGGACGGTGAGGGAAGAGCGCGGGCGCCATTTCGGGGCTCGCATCAACCTCACCACCAAGGAGCGGGCGGCGGAGCTGTCGGACATTCTAGGGAACCGTGGGTATCAACTGAAACCGTTGCCGGGTCCGTCCATTGGCTCGAACTACCGCAACCCGAACGTAAAGCATGACCGCTTTATGAGGCAGGCCAAGTTTACCGGGGATTACTCGACCGATGCGGAGCTTGCGCTGTTCAACGTGCTGGGTCCGCGCTGGAACGAAGTGACCAAGATCCGGATGTTCGAGGGGCTCAAAAAGTCTGGGGTTGCCGTCGAAACCGATCCCGGCATGAGCGGGCCCGGGAAGATCCAGGGCGAGGACGTAACCCGCCTGGCGGTGAAGCTTCCCATGACCGGAACGGACGGCAGGACGAGGCAGGTCGAACGGGCGCTGTGGGTCCGGAAGGACCTGGCGCGGGAAGTGCGGCAGGTGCTTGGGACCGACATGCCGATGGAGCAAAACCCTGTGGCAAGAGTTCTGACGCAAATCCAGCTTGCCCAGATTGCCGACGCCGTAACCCACTCGAAGAACCTGCTCACGGTGGTTACGCGGGCGCAAGGGGCTGGGTCGGCATGGAAAGATATCGTTCGCAGAATGCCCGTTTTTGGGACCATGGATGCCGTTGTGCGAATCGGGCAGGTAGCCAGAGAGGTAATGTCTGATTCTCCGGCGATCAGGGAAGAGATAGCAAATCTGGCCAAATTGGGGGTGATCCGCCCGGACTACCCGGCAACCGGACTGCAAAAGATCACCAGGGCTCAGGACTTCCTGCATAAACTTGACCAGGGCACGAGGATTGTCATGAACCGATTTTTTGACAACCTGGTCGAGCGCGGCCTGGTGGTGGATACGCCAAAGAACCGTAGGGATTATATCAACCAGTGCGGACAGTATAACGGCAGGTTGCAAGGGCAGCTCATGAACGCCTTCAAACAGAGCGGCATGAGCCCATTCATTGTTGCCGGGCGGAATTTCAACCGGCAGGGGATCAGGGGAATCACCGGCAATCCAGGCATTCAGGCGACAACGGCCCAGGCCGCTCTTGAAATGCGGGCGATCAACTGGCTGGGAACGGCACTTACCTTGTCGGCGGTCCCCATGATGTTGAACACGCTCACCACGGGAAGCCCGGCCGGCCGTTCCGGGACTCCGCTGGGGGCTTGGGACCTTGGGACGGAAGAGAATGAAAAGGGCAAGCACCGGGTGATTGATCTCGCGCAGATATCAGGATTGAGACGCGGGATGAGGGTTACAGGGGCGGATGCGGTTGTTGCAGGCATGAAAGCCGGGCACACCTCCAACCAGATTGCTGGGAAGATCTTGGAGGATGTTACGCGGAATGTCATGCACCCCTGGATTGGGCCGGCCCCAAGCGGAGCACTGAAGGCGCTCACGGGGCGTCAGTTGGATATTCGGGGCTACATGGAGGCGCACAAGGTTCCCGAGGGCGGAGGCCTGCAGGTCCTTGAAAATGTGCGTGCCGCACTAGAGAGCCAGAATCCGCTGGTGTATTCCATGGTTCGGCCGGTGTTCGAGGCGGCCGGGTTGGAGCGTTTACCAGAGAAGCCCTACGGGGAGAACATTGTTGCGACATTCCTGAAGTCTCCATACGGGGCCTTCGGGGTGAAGGACGTTTACCCGGAACGATCGGCCGCGTTGGAGATGGCAAGCACCATGATGAGCGGGAGAATGCCGGAGGGGACCACGCCGGAGCAGCGCGAAAAGATGCGGGTCAAAAAGGAGTTCGGGCGCGCCGTAAGGACTGGCAAGCCGGTTGACGAGGAACTGAGGGAAAGGGCCAAGCGGTTGCTTTCCACGACCGACTTGAAGACCATGGGGAAGCGGCTTCAGTTTGACGAACTTCAGAACAAGGTGAAGAGCCTCACCAGCGAGGAGGCACTCAAAGTGTTCGAGGTGGCAACCTCGGAAGAGAGGGCCGGGATTGTGGCAATCGTGGTCGCAAAGTTGGCCCGTGGGTTGAAGAATGCTTCACCAGTCGAGAGGGAAAGGCTTTTGGAGCAATTGAAGCGTGTCAGGAAAAGGGTTTTTGAAGCCAGCAAGAAGCGGCCATGAACCAATTGCAGAAAGGAGAGCGAGCAATGCTGAAGAGATCTATTGCCGGTTTGGTTGTGGTTGCGGCGTTACTGGTGATTACGGCTTGGAGCGGATACCTCGCAGCCTCCGAGGTGTCTCAACTCCAGGGCGTTACCGGCAAAATCGGGAGCGAGGACATCTATTGGGGAACCGGGGCCGATGACGACACGTTTGACGTTGACGTGTCAACCTATTCAGGGGGTACGGTCACGCTCACCAAGGTTCCCAGCATATCCGACAACATGTCAAGCATCGTCAAGGGGCGCTGGTATGTATCGGCCGCTGCAAGCATCGAGGATCATTCGGATGTAGAGGTTCCTGGATCCCTGGCTTGGGTGGTGGCTCAGATCGGTAGCGGAAACTCGGGGCATATCGTGATTCCGCCCGGCAACTATGTGATGGCGGATGACTTTTCTCTACCTGCTGGGATCGTTCTGGAACTGGCAAGTGGGGCACTGTTGGATATTGATTCCGGCAAAACGCTCACGATCCCATCGCCAAGGAGTCTACTGGCCTCCTCCACTCAGCAGATCTTTGATGGGGACGGGTTGGTCACGTTCACCAATCCGGGCACGGTCTATCCCGACTGGTGGCAGGCCAACACGCAAGGCACAACCGACATGGCACCTGCGATCAACAAGGCTCTGGTTGCGGGGGGCACCGGGTCTACCCTGCAATTCAGGGAGGGGACCTATCTGCTGCACACCATCAGCAGGTGCGCTGACCTCCCGGCATGCGGGACGGACAGCTACCTCGAAAACTACTTCATCAACCTGCTCGATTCACGGACCATCAAGGGCACGGGCTGGGGGTCGGTCCTCAAGGTGGCTGACCATATCTATGACCAGCCAAACGACGATACCAGCAACGCCCACGTTTTCCAGGGGTTCGATATCGAGAACGCCGTTATCCGTGACATGCAGATCGACATGAATGGGTACAACAACTTATCCCCGTCCGGGAAGACCAGGAACAGCATGGCGGTGCGGCTGGATGACGGCGGGAGCAACGTGCTGATCGAAAACCTCTATATCCTGAACAACCCTGGGCACAACAACGTAGTGGCGAACAACACCAGCCTGGCAAGCAAGGCAACAGGGTTGACGGTCAGGAATTGTGTGATGTACGGCGGCGGGACCGGGGTGCTTGGGAACACGAACAATGTGGATTTCTCGTTCGTTTATTCCGAGTGGACTTATACGAGCGCCAACAACAACCGGCTCGAACAGCCTGCTCCAACATATACCTGGTCAGGCGGCATCGAGCTGCACGGCTCCTATTCTGAGGCCAACGACAACATCATTATCCATTGCGACCCGGCAGTATGGATTTGTAGCTGCAACAACACCGACGATGGCGACCCCAATATCGACAATCTGTTGGTCGACGGCAACGTCTTCAGGGACTGCATGAGGGGGGTAGCTTTCTGGCCTTGCGGCAGAATCCGAGACACCACCATCAGCAACAACACAATCCGTATCAAGTGGCGGGGTGGAGCTGACTTAGGGACCTATGGCGTGCACATGATATCAAGGGGCGGCATGTATCCTTGGACCGACGAACGCGCAGCCGGGGACGTGATGGTGAACACCAACATTATCGGGAACACCTTCGTGGGGGAGGATGACGCCACCCGATATGTCAAGATGGATGGACACGGAATATATGCGACCAGTGTGCGCGGCCTGAACATTAAGGATAACACCTTCTACAATCTGCCCTGTGACGGGGTGCTTATTGTGGGGTCTCCATACGGCCTCTATGACATTGTCGTCCAGAATAACTACTTCAGAAACTGGGGGCGGGGACTCAGTGGTTTCGGAAACACAGCGATTCATGTGGACATTAAGGGTGGTCCTGCAATTTCGTGGGATACTGATGTTTACGTGCCAGACGAGGGCAAATTCAAGCTTAGGAATATGCTGATCGCAGGCAACTATTTCGAGAAGGATCACAACTCGACTGATGCGAATGGTAAGGTCGTTACCTCTTACCCCATTGTGCTTGCCGCTGACGATGCGATCACGGCAGGTCAGATGTATAACGTTGAAATCCGTGACAATATCGACTGGCTTTGCACTGACACCACTTCAGGGTTTCTCGGCGGGGAGCTTGGCTACGTCGATGGAGCGCCGTGGGGGGTATTTTACAAACCCAACCGCGAGTGGTCGGCTATTGCCGATCCTGACGGAAATGCGACCCACTACCCGGACGGCTACCATTACGGTGGAGAAATTGCCTGGAATCGCAACTGGCAGGGATCGGTGGCCGGGGTTGGGGTTGGAAAGCCCCTCGGCTGGGTTTGCACGGTGGCGGGCTCGCCGGGAACGTGGGAGCCGTTTGGCATCATTGGCGCGTGGAAGATCGGGACTTACGCCAACCGGCCCGCTGCTGTCGTAACAACTGAATCCGTGCCGTACGTTTGCACCGACTGCACGAAATGCCGGGCCTCTGGTCCCACGTTGATGTACTGGGTGCATTCGGATCTGAAATGGTATTGCGACAACGGTGCGGCGATTGTCGAGGCCGGAGTGGCTGAGTAGTCCTTGGCGTGTTGCATTGGTGTTGCCTCAACACCCCAGGCTGGCTATTGCCGCAACTGAAGGCGGGTTCAACTCCCGCCGCCTCCACCATTATTTCAGCAACTTAACCGATTTTCCGTGTTGCTTGGGTGTTGTTGGGTGTTGCGCGGCTGAATAGACATCCAGGACTTCTTCCGGCCTCATTCGATAGTACCGCTCAAAGGCTTTGTTGGTGCTGTGGAATGAGGCCTTTTTTAGTTGCTCCGGGGTGAAGAACTCGCCTTATTTATTGTTTTCCTTCCCATCGGGTTCTAAGAGAGGAGCCAGCATCCGCTTGACTTCAGGACAAAAATCAACCTGTCTGTCTTTCGGGTTCTTGTTTCGGGTCTGCCATTCGGTCAGGTCAATCATGCCTGCGCATTGAGGGCCTAATGGCCGGAGTCGTTCCTTCGGCCAATGCTCGCACTCGGTCAAGTATCCGTTGGGGGAATCGATGATTTCAGCACCGCACTTCTTGCAGATAAACGAACTCATCACGCTATCCTCCATCCATCCCACCCGTTCTTAGCGGCGAAATTCATGCAAACATCGTAATGCTCCCGTGAGCACCTGGCTTTCAGGCCTTGCCCACATCGTGATGTTGCTGACTCGCGTTCCGGAACAATTGTTTGGCTACAAGGGGCGACGAATTCTTTGGGAACTTCCTGACAGTAACGCCGTCGATTGTTCTTGACACACGTTTCTCGATTCTTGACCTTGACACAATCCGGACAATACAGCGGCTTGCCTTGTCTCAGCTTGTAGTTAATGGTTGACCGACTGGAATAAGCCAGGTAGGGCTTGCCACACACCGAACAAATCACGTTGGTTGCCATGTCTCGATTCCTATTTTTCTGGCCTTGCCAAAAGCAACGGCTTGGCAGTTGGTTGGGTGAGCTGGATATATTTTTCACGGGCGGCGTCGTCTTTCAGGTAAGGCAATAATCGTATAGCCTGCGACCGCTCGACAAACACCCGCTGCTGATTCATGTGGCTGACTTTCACAGCCTGCGGGACCACTCTAAATGCCGCTTTCACCCTCTCCTCGTCGGATTCAGTCCCCTCAAAATAGCCCTCAAGTACTTCAAGGGCCTTCCCACCCACATTGATTATCTTTTTCCTGAGTTCTTCGTCTTTCATCTTCTCCCCTATTCGCTGAAGGTAAACCGTGCCTCGCCGTGCCCTGCCTCGCCTAGCCTCGCCATGCCTTGCCAAGCCGCGCCGCTTCAGATTTATTCCCATTCATCAATTACGAAACGCCCGAATTGGGGACGGCTGAAGGTAAACCGTGCCTCGCCGCGCCTTGCCAGGCCTGGCCTTGCCTCGCCTCGCCTCGCCAGGCCGGGCCTCGCCTGGCCGGGCCTCGCCGGGCCTTGCCGCGCCGCTTCAGATTTATTCCCATTCATCAATTACGAAACGCCCGAATTGGGGACGATGGGTCCCCAGGCCAATCATCATTCCGCCAGCCGCGAACCAGTTGAACAACTTGTCAGGATCGATCTTGTCATTCTTGATAAGTGAGATTTCGAATTTGAGCGACCATGGGAGCATTAGAACAGGCCTGGGCCTGGCCTCTTGCTTGATAACCTTCCCGTTGCTCATCTTGGTAACCGCCGCTTCCAAGTGGATGCGGAACTGCTTGCTGCCTTCGAAACCACGGAAAATGACAGGTCCCTTATCATCGAGAAAATTGATCATCGAATTATTGATGAAGCAGAAGGCTTGTCCCGTCTGTGCGTACTTCGACCCTTCTTTCCCCTCAAATCTCCTTGCGCAACCATAAGGCTTCTCTTCAGCGAACAGAAACTGCAAAACGTTGTTGCCGGGTAAGACAACCTGGTTTCCCTCGGCCAGATAGAATTTCTGTTCTGCAGGCCGCGGCTCTGTTGAATGATCGATGAAACGGTCAAACATGATGTCCGCCGTCCCTGCTAATCTGACGTTGATTTTCGTTTCCTGCATTCCTGTGCTCCTTTTTAACGAAATGATTGCTGTGCCTTTCCTTGGGTACAGGTAACGGTGATCTCCATTACCGCGGCCACCCGCGCCCATGGATTTTCTCAGCACAGAGCCGATCCATCCAGAGATGGAACGAGAGATTCCATAGCGCCCGGGCCTCCTCTTCGGCCATGCCCGGATACTGAGTCGCCATGACGGCGGAGTCTGCCATTCGTTCTGCCTCAGGAATCAGGCTGTTTCTCCTACTGACGTATGCGTCATCTGCCTCCATTGGCTTGCCTTGTCTCAGCTTGTAGTTAATGGTTGACCGACTGGAATGAGCCAGGTAGGGCTTGCCACACACCGAACAAATCACGTTGGTTGCCATGTCTCTAGCTCCTGCGATTCCAGAACCGATCTTCATCGGGTTCGTCTCCATCATCGAAGCGTTGCCGGAACTCCAGCTCCTTACCGACTGCCTTGGCGCCCTCTGAAAATTTCTCGATGAACCAGTCCTGCTCCGAGAGCCATTCGAGATAAGAAGTGGAGCAATCCTCGATAGGACTGCCCTTGTGTTTGCCAAAAGGGATGATGAAAAGTGAGTCCGCCATAATATTCCTTACTTTATAAATGGGTTGATGCACCTGGAGGATCTAATTTGTAATCCTTCATGACAACGCCTTCTCGACTTCTTCCTCTGACTGCCGGTTGCCACCAAAAACGTCCGGTTATTCTACCAAAAAGGGGATTCTTTTCTGTGTAGGTCTTGAAGTGGCCCCTGCAAAAATGAATTCTGTTGTTCCAAAGATGGCGCGGGATGGATTCCTGTTTCTTGCCTACAGGTTTTAATAAGAGGGTATGATAGGTGAAGAGGGGTTGTTTGTGATGCTTTAGGCGTTTTTTGTTGAGAGCTTCAGGGGGGTAATGCTTTTCTGTACCAATGTTTTTGCACGACAAAAATGATAAAAATAAATTGAGTGCAGAAATATCACGCTGACCGTCTATGATAGCCTGTTTCATCCCAAACAGACCAGTACTCATGGCTTTCTTGGTTAAAGGTACTGGTAAAATGTTTGTATTTCTGAACGCCAATGGAGCATCACTTGCTATTTCTTTGAATGTTTTGTTAATTAAAATCACGAATCCAAAGGCATCAATCCTCCATGTCTTATCGTGATCCCAGAAGGTTACAGTTTTAACGAATAAAACATCCGGGCGCTTTTCGGATACCAGGAGTCCCCGTTTGCTGCATGGCAAGGTTCCTGGTTCGCATCCTCCAGTAGTAATGAAATCAAACCAGCACAGTTTATATGGCAATCTTATACTATCGACATCTTGGAACATAAACAAAGCCGTTCCCTTCCATTTCTCTCTTCCATATAATTTTACGAGTTCTTCATATTCTCCAATATGAAACTTAATGGCAGACATAATGTCGCAACTAATGTCACCAATATGTTTTGCCTCTTCTCCCGAACAGACTTTCAGCATTTTCTGGCATTCATCAATTACCTGATGAGCGAACATGCTCTATTCTTCCCCTCTAATCCATCTCGCCAGCCCGGTATATCTCCGGCTGGTGTCAATTGTCCTGATTGCCAGATTGACAGCCTTCATGGTTCCGACCAGCACCACCAGCTTCCGGGCCCGGGTAATGGCCGTGTAAAGCAAGTTTCTTTTCAACATCACATAATTTGTCGTGTGCACCGGAATGATGACCACGGGGTATTCGCTGCCCTGGCTCTTGTGCACGGTGAGCGCCCAGGCTGCCTGCAGGTCGTCAAGGTCGGTCAGGGGGTACGCGACGTTTCTCTTGCCGGAGATGTCATCAAACTGAA
>Ga0302238_1000414_pt1 | contig 43889 bp, 68 predicted proteins | sample AAG_UR_Asn_MG_FD_193527 | JGI IMG/M metagenome (GOLD analysis project Ga0302238, IMG submission 193527) | Enriched activated sludge microbial communities from anaerobic digester in WTTP, New Holstein, Wisconsin, United States - AAG_UR_Asn | ecosystem: Engineered > Bioreactor > Anaerobic >... | reverse complement strand
CCTGGAGCAGAACCCGAAGGAGCACGACATAGGGGCCATTATCGCCTCTATGCAACGGTGGGGGTACATTGACGTTATCGGTTGGAACAAGCGTACCGGGCGGGTTCTGGACGGAAACGGTCGGCTCGAGGCGCTCCGGAAAATGAAGGCCGCTGGAATGGCTGCTCCTGCTCGGGTGGTGGTGGAGGGGAACACCTGGAAGGTGGAAACTGGCGGTGACGGTACTCTCGCTTCCGGCCATCTACCTGGTCAAGGAAAAGCCCGTTCTGTAACAACCCAGGGGGAGGCTCAACGGCTTCCCCAGGGAGTTAAGTATAGATTAAGAGGATAATATGGCTGCTCAACCAAAGGGAACCCGACGGTCGCAATCACAGATAGAACGGGACAGGCTTCGCATCAGTGGGTGGTACCTGGCAGGGATGACCCAGTGGGAGATTCACGAGAAAATAGGGCTGTCCCAAGCCCAGGTCTCCAGGGACTTGAAACACCTGCACGGGGAATGGCTCAAGCAGGCCACGGAAAACATAGCCACCTTGAAAGCCCGGGAACTGGCGAAGGTGGACGGTCTGGAGCGAACCTACTGGGCGGCCTGGGAACGGTCGTGTCGGGAGGCCAAGCGTAAGAGCCTTAAAACCGAGGGAACCATCACCCGTGAAATCACAGACCCGGACGGGTCAACTCGCTTTGTCCAGCAGGTTCCCGCGGAGCAGGTGCTTACCACCGAGGAACGGGTTGGGGACAAGCGGTACCTGGAGGGCGTGCAGTGGTGCATTGACCGACGGTGCAAAATTCTCGGGGTGGACGCTCCCTTGAAGGTGGCGCCAACTGCCCCCACTGGAGACAAGGCATTTGACGGTATTGAACGCGGTGCGGCCAGGTTCACAGAGTACATTAATAGAATCCTTGCCTACCGAGACGCTCAGGAGAATTCAGGCCCAGGCGCTGAAGGGGGAACTCCCCAAAACTGACGCTTGTGCCTACGCCTACGACTGGCGTGGGGTGTGGGCCAGGAAAGACCAGTTGCCCCCGGAAGGCCGGTGGCTCGTGTGGCTCCTGTTGGCAGGTAGAGGGTTCGGGAAAACACGAGCAGGCGCGGAGTGGGTTCGGTGGTGTATTGAAACTGGTCGGGCGTCTCGGGTGGCTTTGGTGTCTCGTACCCCTGCCGATGCTCGAGACGTGATGGTGGAGGGGGAAAGCGGTTTGCTGTCCATCTGTCCCCCGTGGAACTACCCCGCCTGGAACCCGAGCCGAAGGCGTTTGGAGTGGCCCAACGGAGCTTATGCTATGACTTTCACGTCCTTTGAGCCGGACGTGCTCCGAGGCCCGCAGTTTGACGCGGCCTGGTGCGACGAGTGGTGCTCCTGGAAGTACCTGGACGATACCTGGAGCAACCTCTTGTTCGGTCTCCGTTTGGGGGCTGACCCGAGAGTGTGCATCACCACTACCCCCAAACCAGTGAGGCAGTTGCAAGACCTGATGCTCCAACGCACAACGGTTATAACCAGGGGGCGCACCTGGGATAACCTTGCTTACCTGGCCCCGACCTTCAAAGACCAGGTTATCGCCAAGTATGAAGGAACCACACTGGGCCGACAGGAGCTTGAAGGGGAAGTACTGGCAGACAACCCCGACGCGCTTTGGTCGCGTTCCCGGCTCGACGCGCTACGGGTGAACAACCTTCCCGAGCTTACGAGCATTGTCGTGGGGGTTGACCCGCCAGCAACGGCAGGTGGAGACGAGTGCGGAATTGTGGTGGCCGGTTTGGGAACGGACGGACACGCCTACATTCTGGACGACAGTTCAATCAACGGTACTCCCCACGAATGGGGTGCTCAGGCGGTTTCGGCGTATGCCAGGACGGACGCCGACTACATCGTGGCCGAGACGAACCAGGGTGGGGAAATGGTCAAGTATGTTCTCAAGAACGAGAACCCGAGTGTGCTAGTGTGCGAGGTGCACGCCAGCAGGGGTAAGAAGGCCCGGGCGGAGCCGGTGTCAATGCTCTACGAACAGGGCAAGGTTCATCACCTGGGTTCCTTCCCGGAACTGGAAGACCAGATGTGCCAGTGGGTTCCGTCCGAGGGAAACACAAGCCCGGACAGAGTAGACGCTTTGGTGTGGGCACTGTACAAACTGTGCCTGCGGCCCACGCAACCCAAAATACGCTAGGAGGCGAGATGCTTACACTGTTGGCTGACCTGGGAAAGTACCTGGTCGTTGGAGACCCCGAGGGAGTGCTCCACATCGTTACCCCCGAGAAGGACGCCGTGGCCTTGGCGCTCAAATGTGACGCCGCTGTTGCTCCAGGTGTGCGGTATGCCCCGCCCGAGAAAGTTCCCCCTGGCACGGTGGTGATAGAGAAGGGCACGCTCAACGGTGTTCCTTTTCAGCACTTTCGGCGCTTGGAGGGCTTGGTGGTGGAGGGGGTCGAGATTCAGTTCCTTTACCTGGCCCAGCAAAAACGGTGGATTGTGGCAGATTTGACCGAGCTACAGAAGGGCGCTACAATCGCGCCAGAACCAGAAGCGAAGGAGGCGACCAGTGGCACGGAAAGCAAGTGACGTCTTGATTATCTTGGGCCTTCTCGCTACCGTCTCCGGTGTGGCCCTCTACGATTGGCGGTTGGCTGTGGTGCTTGGTGGTGTTTCCTTGGTGGGCCTGGGAATTGTGTTTGGAGCGCGAGTATGATAGTAGACAGGTTGCGCGGCCTGCTCAGGAAAAGTTCTCCGGTTCCTTACGTCTCCAGGTTTGGCACGTCCTTCCCCATTGGTGCAGGTAAGAACACAGAGGGCTTCGTCAAGGCGTATGGGGAAATCGGTTGGCTGTTCTCGGTGGTGTCCCGTATTGGTTTTGCGGTGGGCGAAACCGAGTGGCACCTTGAAGACAAGGACGGTGAGGAGCAGGTGGAGCATCCGGCCCTGTCCATCCTGCAAAGGCCTAACCCATTCTGGACAGGACAGGAACTTTTGGAACTCACGCAAACCTACCTTGACCTCACCGGAGAAGCGTATCTGTTGCTGGCCACGGCTCGCCCAGGTGGGCCGCCCCTGGAGATATGGCCGGTATCCCCGTCGTATATGGCTCCTGTTCGTGACGCTGAACAGTTTGTGAATGGGTTCACGTATAGCAGGTATGGCCAAACCATACACTTCCAGAACGCCGAGGTCATTTGGTTTCGGTACCCATCACCGCTCGACCTGTATAAGGGAATGGGGCCGGTAGAGGCAAGCAGCGTTGACCTGGACACTGAGCGGTTTTCCTCCCAGTGGAACCGCAACTTCTTTCTCAACTCTGCCCGGCCCGACGCTACCCTGGAGACTGACCAACCGCTACGGGACGAGGACGCGGACAGGCTTCGGGACGAATGGATGAGCATCTACGGTGGTGTTGACCGGGCGCATCGGGTGGCCATTTTGGACTCGGGAGTGAAGTACAAACAGGTGTCGGTAACACAGAGCCAAATGGACTTCATTTCTCAGCGGCGGCTCAACCGGGATATGATTCTAGGGGCTTACGGTGTTCCCCTTCATATGCTCGGCATCAGCGAGACAACGAACAGGGCCACGGCGGAGTCGGCGGAGTACGTCTTTGCCAGGTGGGTTGTTCGGCCCAGGCTCCAGCGCCTTCGGGCCAAGTTGAACCAGGCCCTGCTTCCCCTGTTTGATTCCCAGGGGCTTTCCTTTGAGTACAACGACCCAACACCTGAGCACCGGGACGCGGCTCGAGACGATATGAAGGCCGGACTGGCCGCCGGTGTGCTAACCATTGACGAGGGCCGGGCGCTCCTGGGCCTTGACCCACTTGAAGGAAACAAGGGACAGGTGCTTTTGTGGTCTGTGATGCTTAACCCAGTTCCAGTGAACAACCTGGGTAGCGCCCCGGCCAAGACTGTTAAACCCACAACGGGGGTGAACGCTCCAGGTGGGGAACCAGTTGGGAAGGGGCTTTCGGCGGAGCAGAAAGCGAAGCTGGCGGAGGCGTTTGCTAAACGAATGGGCCCCTGGGAGAAGAAATGGGCGGAAATGACCAACGGGTTCTATCAGGGGCTTTGTAGGCGTATTGTGGCGCGTCTCCGGGAAGGCAAGTCTTTCTACGAACACCTGGCGGCACCAACTGAGCACGGTCACGCCGCGTGGGTGGAAACAAACCGCAAGACCCTGGAAGACCTGTTCGGTCAGGCGTTTTGGGACGCGCAAGCAGGTGTGCTCAGAAACACCTCCAACCCACTGATGATTCAAGTCCTGCTGGACGCCACGCAGACAGCGGCCGGGGAGTGGGGCCTCAACGTCTTTGACATTCAAAACCCCGAAGTTCAGCGGTGGATTGGTTGGCGGCTCCAGTACTTTTCCACCCTGGTGACGGAGACTGAGAAAGAGTACATTATTGCCCAGTTGAGGGACGCAACCGCCGCGGGTGAAGGTATTGCTCAGATGGTGACCCGGATTGAGGAGTACTACGGGGACGTCTACTGGAAGGCCGAACGTGTGGCGCGGACGGAAGTTGTGGGGGCGTCGAACTGGGCCGAACTGTTCACCTACAAGCAAAACGGTGTGAAGTACAAGGCTTGGCTCGCCACGATGGACGACCGAACCAGGCCCGAACATCTGGCGGCCCATGAGCAGTACAACGCCAACCCCATTCCCATCAATGAACCGTTCATTGTCATGGGGGAGCGGGTTATGCAACCAGGCGACGGTAGCGGTTCCAACTGCATCAACTGTCGGTGTACGGTTCTGCCAGTTTGGGAACTTGACTAGAAGCAAAGGAGGCGTTACAATGGCGAAAAGGCAAGGAGGTATCTTGGGCGACAGGGCCATGGTTCACAAGCTGTACATCTGTCCTGTGAAGGAAGTTCCAGGGGTAACAGGGGCTTACGACATTGTTGCCAGCACCACGGCCGAGGACAGGGACAGGGAAGCCATCGCGGCCTCCGCCTGGGGTAACCGGATTCAGTCCTTCCTGAAGCACCCGATACTGGTTTCCTCTCACGACTACGGCGACCTCCGGAAGCAGATTGGCGAGGTGACCAACCTGGCCTTCACTTCGGACGGTATGGCGGCGCGGGTGCAGTACTACGTCGGGAAGGGGAATGAGGAAGCGGATTGGGCGGCCTTCCTGGCGTCCAAGGGGCGGGCGGCTTACTCGGTTGGGTTCATCCCGTTTGAGTGGGAGGACGGGGACGTGACGGCCGAAGGTGTGGCCACTGGCCCGCGAAGGCGCTTCACTGACTGTGAACTGTTGGAAATCTCCCATGTCATCCTCGGCTCGAACCGCGAGGCCCTGGTCACTGGCCTGGCGAAGGGCTTTGGCTCCCCGGAACTGAACGAGTACGCCAAAGGTGTTCTCGCTGAGATTCCTGTCGAGCAGAAGGAAGGGCGCGTCCTTTCGGCCAAAGACCATTCCATGTTCGCGGCCATTGTCAACGACCTGAAAGGGGCGGTCAAGTCCATCGAAGACTACCTGAAGGCGAACGGCCCCAAGGAAGAGGATGAGGACAAGGCGGCCATTCCTTACAAGAAGACCCCCCTGGCGGACATGGGCGATGAGTGGGACGCGGGCGCTGAAGTAGCCAAGGCGGAACCGGAAGAACTGAAGCGCATGTGCGCCTGGTACAACGCGGATGAGCCGGACGTGAAGGCTTCCTACAAACTGCCCCATCACAAGGCGGGCGGCGAGAACCCTTGTGTCTGGCGGGCGGTTGTGGGGGCCATGGGGGCGCTGTTCGGGGCGCGGGGCGGCGTCAACATTCCGGACGATGAGCGGCGCGGGGTGTACAATCACCTGGTCAAGCATTACGAGGACTTTGGGCGCGAGGCCCCCGATTTCAAGGCGGCCTCGGCTGTTGGTTTGTTTGTTGACCTGGCGGCGGCCCCCGACACCAAGGAAGAGGCCTACATTCGCCTGGAACGGGCTTTGGCTGGCGGGTTGCAGGATGAGGGCGAGATAGAAGCGGCCCTGGCGCTCCGCGACAAGCTGAACCAGGCCCTTGGTGAAACGGCTCCGCAAGTAGCGCTGGCTACGGCCAGGCGGGCGGTCGCTGACCTGTCAAAGCTGGACGACGCGGCCAGGGCGGAGGCCCTGGAACTTTCCAAGGCCCTGGCGGGGCTGGAGCCTGACGTGGTTGTGGACGTCGAAGCAATTCGGCGTTTGGTGTCAGCAGAAATTCAGTCGGTGTTCCAATAAGAAGGAGGGCAACATGACCGAGGAAGAACTGAAGAAGGCAATCAAGGACGCGGTGGACGAAGCGGCCAAGACATTTGCCGCTACCAGGTCGGCGGCTATTGCCGCGGCCAGTGGGGGCGGCGCTTCCCCTCAGACCCAGGAGCAGAAGTGGAAGAGCCTGGGTGAGCAGATGCTGGCGGTTTACAACGCTGGCGTACCAGGTGGTTCGGTGGACGGGCGGCTGACCAAGGCCCCTTCCGGCATGAGCGAGGTTGTCCCGTCGGACGGTGGTTTCCTGGTTCAGAGCGACTTTGCGAATGAACTGCTCGCCCGAACCTACGAAACGGGCATCATCGCCCCTCGCGTCAACCGCATCCCGATTGGCCCTGGAAAGAACGGGCTGAAAATCAACGCGGTTGACGAAACCTCCCGGGCCAACGGCTCCAGGTGGGGCGGCGTTCAGGCGTATTGGGCGGCCGAGGCGGAGCAGAAGACCGCAAGCAAACCCAAGTTCCGCCAGATGCAGCTTTCCCTCCAGAAGCTGGTCGGCCTGTGCTACTCCACGGACGAACTACTGCAGGACGCGGTAGCCCTGGGCGCGGTTCTCTCCAAGGCGTTCTCGGAGGAGTTTGGCTTCATGATTGACGACGCGGTTATCCGTGGTTCTGGCGCGGGGCAGCCCCTGGGTATCCTGAACTCCCCCTGTTTGGTCAGCGTAGCCAAGGAAGCGGGCCAGGCGGCCGACACAGTTGTGGCTCAGAACATTGTGAAAATGTGGAGCAGGTTGTGGGCGCGCTCCAGGGCCAACGCGGTTTGGCTCATTAACCAGGACGTCGAGCCGCAGTTGTACACGATGAGCTTGGCGGTCGGCACCGGTGGTGTACCCATCTATATGCCAGCAGGCGGCCTGAGCGGTCAGCAGTACTCGACCCTGTTCGGGCGGCCTGTTATCGCCTGTGAGCAGTGCAACACGGTGGGCGACCAGGGCGACATCATCCTGGCCGACTTTTCGCAGTACCTGATGATTGACAAGGGGCCGATGGAGAGCGCTTCCAGCATCCACGTGCGCTTCGTCTACGACGAAACGGCTTTCCGGTTCGTCTATCGCGTAGACGGGCAACCCGCCTGGAACGCGGCCCTGACCCCCGCATATAGCGCCAACACGCTCTCCCCGTTCGTCGTTCTGGACGCCAGGGCGTGAGGGAAGGAGGACACGATGATTTTCACTCAGGAAAACCATGTAGTTTGCGGGCTTGACCCGATTGCGGACGCGTTCGCTGGAACCATCGCCAGTACCATCGTGGACGTCAGGAACTATGACCATGTTACCTTCCTGGTCTATGGCGGCGTGAACACGGGCGGTACGGGCAAGTCCACTTGGACGGTGTTGGCCTGTGATGACACTGTTCCGTCGAACACTCACGCCATCGCCTTCCGGTATCGCGAACTGACCACGAACGACACTTGGGGCGACCTGACCGACGCCACTACGGCGGGCTTCACCAATACGGCGGCCAGTGGTTTCATGCTGGCCATCGAAGTGGACGTGAAGGAAATCGCCCACACTGGCTATCACTACGTGAAGCTTGTGGGGGTTGAGGCGGTTGACGACCCAGTTGTGGGTTGCATCCTCGCCATCCTGTCCAAGAGCCGCTACGCTCAGGCGGCTCATGGAAGCGCGATTGACTAGTCAGGCATAACGACCAGGCGGGGGCGCTTGTGGGGCCTCCGCCTGGCCCTGGCCTGGCACAATCGCAGAAGGAGGAGAACATGGGCGACACGGCTGTAAAGTCATACTGGAGTTCGGGAAACCTTATCTTTACCGAGGACGTGGTTGGGAACGGGGCGTCCATTCAGTTCGGCATCAACGATGACGGGCTGGACGTCAAGTTCTTTGGGGCCACTTCCGGGTACTACATGCTTTGGGACGAGAGCGCGAACAACCTGGTATTCGTGGGCGGCGGAATCGCGTTCACGACCACTGGCGCAATCTCGATGGGTGCCGTGTCAAGCTCGGCTGACGGGTCAGGTGTGGCGCTGTCAGCAAGCAAGACCTCGGCCCTTTCCATCTGCGCGGACACTGGTTCGGCGGCTCTGGCGGCCAGTTCGACCAGGGCGGCCAGGTTCCGCTACCTCATCGGCACGACCCCTGGTACGGGCGACATTTCAGCCTACGGCGCGGAGTCGCTGCTGAAGTTCATCGCGAGTACAAACACTGGCGGCAATATCGGCGGCGTGTTGGGCCACTTGGAGAGCCAGGGAACCGTCACCCTCACTGGAAGCATCAACACTGTCCGGGCGGGTGTGGCGTCCTTCCTCGACTTGGCGGCCAATGCTACGGTCGCGGCCAATACGGTCGTGTCGGCCTTTGGCGTGAACCCTGCAAACTTTGGTTCCGTGATGACAGGGCGCTCGGCCATCATTCACGTCACGAACCCCATGGCGGGTACTTGGGGGTCGTTCCTGGACATGTCTACGGCCACTGGCCTCACCCAGGATTCGGCGGCGGGAGCCACACAGAACAAGCACCTGAAAATGTACCTGAACGGTGTTCTGTACACGGTTCCCATGTACACGGCGTAGAGAAAAGGGCTTTGCGGATTGTGCCCCAAACAATCCGCTCCACTACTAGGGGAGGCCCGATGAAGCTAACGGTGTTCGAGCGGATAATTCTTCTGAACATTCTCCCTTCCTCTCATGACGCCCTCACCATGCGGCTCATCATGGAAATGAAGCACAAGATAGGGTTCGCGGAGGCGGAGTTGGTGGCGCTGAACCCAAAGAATGGCCAGGACTGGAGCCAGGGGTGTCCGCGGTGTGGTAGTAAAGAAGTGGTCTATCCGGGCGCTGAAATGCGGCTTTCTCCGGAGCGAACATGTGGCGCTTGCGGCTACCAGGGGATGAGCGGGCCTGGTCAAGTGTTCTGGAACATGGAGGCCCCACAAGAGGCCGAGATAGAGCTTGGCCCAAGGGCCATCGCCATTATCGCGGCGCGGCTGGATGAGTTGAGCAAGAGCAACCTGGTTCGCCCGGAGCATATGTCACTTTGTGACAAGTTTGGAGTAGGGGGCCATGGCTGACAAGAAGGGCTACGTCCCTGACAGGGACAAGATGATTCGGAAGGCGCGGCGGGCCAAGGACGTTGACGAAGAAGAGAAGGAACCGCTCCCGCGGGAAGAGCTTGACGAAGAGAAGCGTAAGCGGCGTGAACTGGCGTTGACGCTGGCCAGGCGGTACAAGGTGGTCTATCGGGAGACGGACGCGGGGTGGCGGAAACCCGACGAGATTGCCAAGAACGAAGCGGCCTGGCAGAAGGGGTGAACCCATGGTCAAGATTCGTGTGCTGAACGACTACAAGACTGAGCGGGCCTGGTACAAGAAGGGCCTGGTCGTGGACGTGGAGGAATGGGAGGCCGAGAAGCTGTTGGCGCTCCCGCACATTTTCCAGGCGGTCGGCCCTGTTGCCGCGGCCCTGTTGGCTGGCCCAGTGGTCGGCCCTGTTGCCGAGGCGTTGCTGGCTGGCCCAGTGGTCGGCCCTGTGGCGGCGGCGCTGGCCCAGGTGGGGCGGCAAATGACTGAGGCCACGGACGCGGCCATTATGGCGGGCGAGGAGCCTCAGCGGCCCAGGCGTAAGCGGCGCGAGGCGGAGGAGGAATAATGCCTACTGCACAAGTTGTCACCATCACGGAGAACACTTTTGGCTCCATCAAGCGGATTGTGTGGGACTGGGCTTGTACTGACGGCGGCGCGGTGGTTGGCTCTGTCACTACGGCGGTGTTCGACGGTGAGATTCTGGCCCTGGTCACTGTCCCTGATGGTGGCGCTGACGCCCCGACCGATAACTACGACATTACCATCAAGGACGCGAACGGCGTTGACCTCTTGGCGGGCCAGGGCGCGAACAGGGACACGGCCAATGCCGAGTACGTGACGTCGGGCTTCATCCCTGTCGCCCAGAGCAAGCTAACCCTGGCGATTTCCACTGCAGGGGACGCGAAAAAGGGTACTGTCTACCTGTACATTCGGTAAAGGGGGGGCGCCATGTTCTACGGAACCTACGCCGACGTGACGGCGCTCAAATACGTGCTTGACCCTTCCAGTGGCGTGACCTGGTCGGCGGCCGAAACGGCCCGGATGCTTGCCGTGCTGGAGGCGGTGTCTCGCCTGATAGACGCCCATACCAGGCGGCGGTTCTTTGTGGAAACGGCCACAAAGTACTACGACGGAACAGTGGGCGTCGGGCGGGTGGTGGATATGTACTCCGAGCGCCTGACCGAGTACGAATCGCGGCTCTACGTGGACGACCTGTTGGCGGTTTCGTCTATCGCCATGGATTCGGACGGTGACGCGGCCTGGGAGGACGTCCTGGCGGCCACGGACTACGTGCTGTACCCCTACAATTCCTACCCCAAGAGCCGGATTGACCTGGACTTGCGCCAGGGCGACTACTCGTACTGGGTGCGTGGTCAGCAAGCCATCAAGATTGTGGGCCAGTGGGGCTACGGTGATGGTGAGAGCGCGTCGCCCTACAAGGCGGCGGGGGCTACTATCACTGTAGCCACGGCTGGCGGAACCACTCTCACGGCCTCGGACGGAACCAAGTTCGCGGTCGGGCAAACTATCCTGATGGGGGCTGAACAGGCGTACATCACGGCCATTTCCGGGAACAACCTGACGGCGGTTCGGGGCGTGAACGGAACCACGGCGGCGGTTCAGGCGGCGGCCACGGCCTACGTTTGGTGCTACCCTCCCATGGTTCAGGAGGCGGCGCTTATTCAGGCGGCCCGCATCTGGAAGCGGAAGGATACCCCCCTGGGTGTGGCGGGCGACGTGGCCCTGGGGGAAATGAGAATGGGTATCACTATCCCGACGCTTGACCCGGACGTGAAGAAGCTGCTGGAAAGTTTCAATCGCCCGCGGGTGAGGGGCCTGGCGTGAGCGCGAACACGGTTGTCACGATAGAAGGACTGGACAAGGCCCTGGCCAAACTACACGACGCGGGGGTTATCGCCAGGCCCTCGACCCGCATGCTGACCAGGATGGCCACGGCGGTGGTCGCCAGGGCCAAGACGCGGGCGCCTGTTGACACTGGTCGCCTACGCTCTAGCATTACATTTGTGCTGGACACGAAGAACGCGGTTCCGCATTGGGCCAAAGTTGGCACGAACGTATTTTACGCCCCGTACATGGAGTTTGGAACGGGGCGGCTGAGCGACTTCCCTGGCCCTCACAAGGAACAACACAATCCTCCGGCGGGGGCGCTCAACGTGTGGGCCAGGCGCCACGGCTTCAAGGGCGGCTGGCAAGTGGCGCGGATTATCTCCATGAGGGGCGGCCTGGCCCCCCGCATGTATCTACGGAAAGCGGTGGAGGAGGCCATGGCGGAGTTCCGCAAGGCGGGGAAGGATTGCCTGTTTGACATAGGAACGGAGCTTGGGGGTAAGTGATGGCAACCACAATACAGCAAGTGACCGACGCGGTTGTGGCCAAACTGAGGGCCCTTTCGGGCATCAAGTTCGCCCCCGACGAACCTGCGGAGCAAATGACGGCCTTCCCTTTCGCGGTGGTTTGGTGGAGCGAAGGGGACGCCAACCCTGTGGACGCCACTTGGGGCTACACGCTGGACACGGTCATAGCGGAGATTCATGTGGCGCGGAAAGACCTTCCGTATGACGTAGCGGCGGTTCGCGGCTTTGGTGACACGGCGCGGGCGGCCCTGGTTGCCGACCCAACCCTGGGGGGCGTGACCAATTCCCTCAATCGGCTGTACATGTCCTTTCGGGCGATGGAGTGGGGCGGCGTCCAGACGCTTGGCTACCACTTGGAGCTTACCTACAAATTCACAGTCTTGTAAAGGAGAACAGTGGACTTCGAAGCGGTTCGGGCTGACCATGGCCAGTACGTGACAAACGTGTCGCTCCCGCAGTACGCGGTTGGGTGGGAGGTCGTGGAAAGTATCTGGCGGGAATTGGAGCGGGTGCGCCCCGCAACGCTTTGTGACTGTGGAAGCGGGTTCACTTCCTATCTGTTGCGGCTTTGGGCCAAAGAGAACGGCGGCCAGGTTACGAGCCTGGACACTGACCCGGACTGGCTGGCCAAGAGCAAGGCCTACGCGGAGGAGAAGGGCGTAGGCGGGGGCGCTTGGGCCACTTGGGACGAGCGGCCCCAAGCGCAATTCGACTTTGTGTTCTATGACCTGGCGGGGATTGCCACTCGCGAGCGCCAGGCGCGGGCGTCCATCGCCATGGTCAAGCCTGGCGGGTGGTGGATGGGTGACGACCTACAATGGGCGGGCTACCAGGAAGAAATGAGGACGCTGGCCACTCAGAACGGCGCTGAACTGGCGCTACAAGAGGACAAGACGGACAAGTTCGGGCGGTTCACTGGAACCTTCCAGTTGCCAGTGGAGCCACGGCCCCCGCAGACGGAAGTGGCGGTCATCATCGGCATGCCCCTGGAGCGGGCGCTCCCAAGTGAAACCGAGTACTCACGCATTTCGTTCGCGCAACAGGGGTTCGCCTTCTGCTACCTTCCATACACGCGAACCGACTTGGCGCGGAACACCATGGCTCGGCACCTGTTGGAACACCCGGAGTTTACCCATCTGCTCATGCTGGACGTTGACCACAATCACCCGCCTGACACGGCGGCGCGGCTCATCCGCCATGTCCAGAAGGACAGGGGAAAATGGGTGGTTGGCGGCCTGAACTATCGCAGGGGGCCGCCATACGAACCGAACGTCTACTTCCTGGACAAGAACAAACGGCCTTTTGCCATTCCCAATATGCCCAGGGGGTTGGTGCGGGTTCACCTGCTGGGTACCTGTGCGATGTTGGTTGCTCGGGAGGCTTTCGAGCGAATACCTTGCCCCTGGTTCAAGTACAACTATGACAGGGCGGAGGAGTACAGTTTTCCCAGCGAGGACACCTGGTTTGGCGTGCAGTGTTTGGAGCACGGGGTCGCCCAGTGGTGTGACACGACTTGCACGTCCCCGCATATGAGCGTAGAATGGGTGGACAAAGAACGGTTTGAACGCTACGTCAACGAGCATCCCGAAAAGGTGGACGAAAGCGGTGTGATGTACATAGACAAGCAGTAAAGGAGGCGCTACTATGGCTTATGGAGTGAAGGCACTTCGCAAGATTCAGTTGGGCCAGGAAACCACGGCGGGAACGGCTGTGGCGGCTACCACGGTTTGGCGCGGGAACGGTGTCATCAAGGACGCCAGGGAAATCGTCATTGTGGAAGAGGATATCGGCCTGTTCGTGGGCGACGGCCGGAGCTTTGTGGCGAAACTTGGCGCGGCCCTGGAACTGGAGGACACTCCGGCGACGTTCGAACAGTTGCCGTACATTCTCTCCATGGGCCTGATGAAGGACGTGGACGGTTCAGCCGACGGTTCGGGTTCGGGGAAAATCTACACCTACAACCTGAGCACGAACGCCCAGGCTACGCCCCTGACAATGACCATCGAACAGGGCGACAACACGCGGGTTGACGAAATGGAGTACTCCTTCGTGACCGAGTGGCGCCTGTCCGGAAGCCATGGCGAGGCCCTGCAGATGGGCGCTTCCGTAGTGGGGCGCCAGGCCACGGACGCCGAGTTTACGGCCAGTGTGGCCATCCCAACGGTCGAGGAAATCCTGTTCGGCAAGGGCAAGTTGTACATTGACGCCACAACCATGGGAACCACGCTGAAATCCGGAACCTTCCTGGGCTTTGAGCTTACGGGCGACAGTGGTTTCCGGGCGGTGCACACTGGCGATGGGAACCTGTACTTCTACGCTCACAAGCAACAGAAGCCGAAGATAACTGGCGTCCTCATCCTGGAACACGACGCCACTGGCGAGGCCGAACTCAACGCGGCCAGGGCCGAGACGAAGCGCCTGGTTCGCATGGTCTTTGAGGGTTCTGCCCTGACTACGGCTGGAACGGCTTACACCTACAAGAGCCTGGTCATTGACGCCCCCATCAAGTACACGGAAGTCCCCCAGGTGGAGGACGAGGATGGGGACGACGTGGTTCGGCTCCCGTTTGAGGTGCTGTTCGACGGTACGAACAATTTCCAAATCGTCGTTGTGAACCAGTTGTCAAGTCTAACGTAAAGGAGAGGCTGGATGAAACCCGACAAGGCGTTTGTCGTCAGGCCGATGACCCTGGGCGAGCAGAAGTCTATCGCCCGCATGGCCAGGGCGGGGCTGGACAATTTCGACCTTCTGGAGAAGCTGGAAATGGCCCTGGTCAAGGTGTCAAACTGGACAATGGAGGACTTTGACGGGCTGACGACGCCTGAGTTCAACGAAATCCTGGAAGCGGTGAAGAAGGCGAACCAGGGGGTAGCTGAAGCGCTCGTCCCTTTGTCGAGCGAGAACGGCTCCGGGCCTGGGGAGAGTGTGGTGGCAGAACCGTCCCAGGTTGGGTAGACACCCTGGCGGTAGCGGAGAAGTGGGGCCTTCCGCCCTGGCAGATAGAGGAGCTTGGCGAGGAAGGAACACTGTGGTACTGCCGACAGTTGCTTTGGAATGACGCGGTAGCCAAACGGCAGAAGTACGAGGCCGAAAAGGCGGCCCGCGAGAGTAGGAGGAAGGCACGTGGGAAATGAGGCTTTGGCGCTGGCCCTTGTCCTTTCTCTGAAGGACGAGGCCTCTAAGGGCCTTGATTCTATACGCGGTAGCCTGGGCGGGCTTGGTACGGCGGCGGCGGTTGCTGGAACGGCGATTGTCGGTACGGCGGCGGCGCTGACCAAACTGGCGGTAGACGCCATCCCAGTACAGGGTATCAAAGAGGCGTTTGACGGTGTGGCGGGGAGCGGCTCGAAGATGCTGGAAACGCTTCGGGCCGCCTCCTCGGGCATGGTCAAGGACGTAGACCTCATGATGAACTACAACCAGGCGGCCATGCTCGTTTCCAAGGACTTTGCCGACACCCTTCCCAATGCCATGCAGTACCTCCAAAAGGTGTCGGCGGCCACTGGCCAGTCCATGGATTTCATGATGAGTAGCCTGGTCAAGGGCGTGGGGCGCGTCTCGCCCATGATTTTGGACAACCTCGGCATACAGGTGTCCCTCGAAGAAGCGACCTCGCGGGCGGCCAAAATGTTCGGCAAGGAAGCCGACGCCCTGGCCAAGACGGAGATTCAGGCGGGCCTCACTGAGGTCGTGATGGAGAAGCTGGCGGCGAACACGGCCAAAATGCCCGACGTGACTGGTAAGGCGGGGCAACAGTTGGCAACCTTCTCCACCCTGGTCGAGAACCTGAAGGATAGCATTGGGCTGGCCCTGTTGCCAGTCCTGTCGGCCTTCCTCAAACCCCTGACGGAAATAGCGAACCAGGTTGGCCCCAAGTTGCTGACCTGGATTGACGGGCTTTCGTCCTTCCTTGTGGACAGGGCGGTTCCGTCCATCGCGGCGGCGGGGCGCGGGCTGATGGACTTTTTCGGCCAGGCGGGCCAGGTTGCCAAGACGGTCATGGACACGGTTGGCGCCCTGTTCACCGGAGGGGTGGACTTCCCCTGGGAGGACATTCTTCCGGCCAGTTTGGTGGACACGGCCTACGCGGTTCGCGGTGCCCTGGCGGAGCTACAAACGGCCTTCGGCGGGCTTGTGGCGGCTGGCCAGGAAATGTTCGCCATCTTGGGCGGCGGCGGCGATTGGAGTTCCGTTTGGGAAGGGCTGAACACGGCCTTCGGCCCGGACGCGGCCTCGACCCTCACCAGTTTCGCCATCATCGCCAACGGCACCATACAGGAAGTGGTTGGCTTCCTGTCGGGGCTTGTGGCCTGGTTCCAGTCCGACGGAGTAGCCATGTTCTCTCAGTGGGCGGCCATGGCCCAAGAGACGTTCGGCCTGGCGGCCCAAGTTGTCGGCAAGTTTGTGGCGGACGTCGCCCCCTGGCTGATGAACGAGCTTTCCAAGGCGCTCGAATGGGCGGGCGAAAAGTTCCAGGGGCTGGCCGACTTCATCCGTGAGATAATGCCCCGTATACAGCAAGTGGTTGGCGTGGCGCTCCAGAACCTGGCCAGATTTTGGGAGGAACACGGCGAGAACATTCTGCGGGTGATTTCCTCGGCCTTTGACCTGGTTCGTGGCACCATAGACACGGTTCTTTCCGTGATACAGGGCGTCATCCGGCTTGTCCTGGACGCCATTCTGGGCAATTGGAGCGACGTGTGGAACGACGTCAAGTCCATTTTCAGCACGGCTTGGGCGGGCGTCCAAACCCTGTTGTCCAATGGCCTGGCTACCCTGAAGCGCCTGCTGGAGTTGGCGCTCCCCATGCTGTCGAACGCTTGGAACTCCCTGTGGGCGGCGCTGAAGGCCCTGGTCGAAACGGCCTGGCCCGAAATCACGAAGGCAGTACAAACGGCGGTTACCAACGTGTCCGACGCCATCGGCAAAAAGGTGACCGAGTTCGTCACGGCTGGCGAGAACCTTATCAACGGCCTGATTGAGGGCGTGAAGGCAAAGGCCCAGTCTGTTCTTGATGCGGCTGTGGGGGTGGTCAAGGGCGCTGTAGGCGCGGTGGCCAATTTCCTCGGCATTCACTCCCCCTCCACTTTGTTCCAGGAGTTCGGCCAGGCGCTCATGCAGGGCCTGGCCATCGGCATAGACGAGAACAAGCTGGAACCCATGGCGGCCATGACAGGGGTTCTCCGCTCTGTCGTGGAGGACATGCAGGGAATCATGAACGTGCTTGGCGCGGACATGCCTGAAAAGAAGATGGACTTGGGGGCCTTCCTGGATTCCATCATGGGGATTTCTCACGAGATAGCTGTCTGGATGGCGACCAAGTGGGAGCAGGAAAAGGCGTTCCTCGGTTGGTTCTCCACTGACGTCAAGGCGGCGCTGGAGCTTTGGGTTGGCGGCCTGGAACCCATCCGTTCTATCTTCGACGTGGGCCAGGCCATCCTCGGCTTGTGTTCGGACAAGGGGAAACAGGTTCTCGGTAGCGTGGAGGGGTTCCTTGGAACCCTGTACGGCATCACCACGGCGGTAGGCGGGTTCATCAGCGGGAAGTGGAAGGCCGATAGCAAGTTCTTCGCCTGGTTCGCGGAAGACATTACTCCCATCCTGAGCCAGTGGGCGGCGGGGCTGGCCCCCATGGCTTCCCTGCTGGAAACAGGGAACAGTATCACGGCGGCCCTTTCCAAGAAGGCGGCCCAGGCGGAAACCACGGTAGCGGAGCTTCTTGGCGCCATCACGTCCATGATGGAACAGGTGGGTAACTACGTCTTTTCGGCCCGGAGCACCACTCAGAAGTTCGTGGCCCTGTTCGCGGAGCAGTTGACCCCCTTCCTGAAACAGTGGAACGATAGCTTGGAGCCGCTCCAGGGGCTTCTCTCTGTTTCCAAGTCTATACTTGACCTGGCGGCCGATGAGGCCAAGGAAACCAAGCTGTCGGTATTCGACTTCTTCGGGAACCTGGTCGGGGTGATGGACAACGTGTGGCTCTACATTTCTGACGTGAACGAGCAGACGCGGCCCTTTGTGGCGGGGTTCGCGGAGCATATTACCCCATTCCTGGGCGAATGGCGGGATGCGCTGGCGCCACTTCAACCGCTCCTCTCGACGGTGAAAGGTGTTCTCGACATAGCGGCCAATGAGGTCAAGGACGTAAAGCTGTCGGTGGAAACGTTCTTCGATAACGCCCTGGGCCTGATGGTACAGGTTTCGGCTTACGTTGGGGCGCGGGCGGAGTTCCTGGCCCCCGCGGTGGCGGCCTTCAAGACGGACATTACGCCCAAGTTGGCGGAGTGGGCCGAGGTGATAAAACCACTCCAACCACTTATGTCAACCATCAACGGCGTCCTCGGCCTGGCGGCCAATGAGGTAAAGGGTGTGAAGCTGGACGTGACCATGTTCCTCTCCAACGTGGCTTCCATCATGGAGGACGTGAAAAGCTACGTCACTGGCGCGGAGTGGCTGGCCCCACTTATCGCCTCTTTCAAGGACAGTGTGACCCCCGTTCTGGAAGAATGGAACGAGGCCCTGAAACCACTGGCCCCGCTCCTCGGCACGGCCAAGACGCTCCTTTCCGGCTCTGTTTCCGAGGCGAAACTGGCGGCGGGCTTCGTAAAGGGCGTTCTGGAACAGTTGGTGCGGATGATGAAGGACGTGAACGGCTACATGTCAAACCAGGGCGAAAGCATCGTGAGCCTGGTTACGGTGTTCCGGGACAAACTTGGCCCCATCTTCGTTGACTGGAACGCGGCCCTGGTTCCCCTGGGCGAAATGTTGACCACGAGCAAGACGCTCCTGTCCGGCGCGGCGGGAACGGCCTATGGCGCTCACCTGAACATAGTTTGGCTCCTGAACGCGATGAACACCATGGCCCAAGAGGGCCTGGACTGGGTGCGGGGCCATCCGCGGTTCCGGGACAAGCTGAACGAGTTTCTGAACCTGTTGCTGGACGCTGTTTCGGACATGGCTGACAACCTGGGCGCGGTGGACGTGGCCCTGGACGGCTCTAGCGGGCTTCTGGCCTCTATGAGCACGGCCACTTCCTCGTTCGCCAGGGATATCGCTTCCTGGCTGAAGACCTGGGGGGCCTTGGGGAAAGAAGGGCCTACGGACGTGGGGGGCATTTTGGGCGGAATCGCCGAGAGCATTTACGACGTGAAGGCGGCCATGGAAAAGCTGCTCCTCGCCCTCCGAAAGTCCATGGCGGAATCCTTGCGCGGCCTGTACACTGGCGGCTACGACGCTGGCTACTCCATCGGCCAGGGGTTCATTCAGGGGCTGAACGACGTGAGGGCGGAGGTTGTGGCGGCGGCTACTGGCATGTCCGACGCGGCCCTCCAGGCCATCCGAAAGGCGTTGGGAATCGCCAGTCCTTCCAGGGTGGCGCAGGAGCTTGGGCGGCTTACGGCTGAGGGCTTCAATATCGGCCTTTCCGAAGGTTACGGCGGCCAGGGGGCTTTCTTGTCGAATGCCCTCACTACGCTTGCGGGAGGGGTGGCGCGTGGTTCGACGCATCTTCATTTCACTTACGCTCCTGTTCTGTCCCTTGCTGACGAGCGGGAGGCCAGGGAGCGGATTGCCCCTGTTCTCGTTGACGTCTTGCGGAGTGAGGCCAGGCGGTAACCCCATGGCTGACCATGTTTGGTTCGTGAAAATCGCCTGGGACGGCTCCTCGGAAATAGACGAAGTTGCCTACTTCCGGTCTGTTCGGGTGGAGCGCGGGCGGAGCACCCCTTTCGCGACCATTTCGGCGGGGAAGTGTACTCTCGTTCTGGATAACTACACGGACAGGTTCTCTCCGTGGAACACTGGGAGCGCCATCTATCCGGACGTGACGCCTGGCAAGTCTATCAGGGTGGGAATGTATCAGTTCGACCAGGACGACCCCCCACAAATAGCGTACCTGTTCCGGGGTGTCATACAAGACATTTTCCCGAGCGGCGGCCTGGGGGAGCGAACGGTTACCATCGTGGCCTACGACAGACTGAAGACGGTGGAGGAGCGCCAGGTTTCCATCGCGCTCAAAACGGACACGAACGACGACATAGCTTTGGCGGTTCTTGACGCGATAGGCGAGGACGTAAACTATGACACGGCGGGCCTCACGTCCTCCACGACGTACTTCTGGCCATTTGATAGCAAGGCGGGGCCACTCCTCCGCTCCATTGTGGACAGTGAGTTGGGCGCCTTGTGGGCCGACCCAAGTGGCTACCTGAAGCTGTACGGCCGCAACAATCTACACTACTCCGGCCAGGCGGTGGCGACGGAGTGGGCGCTGGACGAGGATTCCGTGGTTGACATGGAAGTGGGCCAGGCGTGGGAAAGCCTCTACAACCGAGTGACGGTGAACGCCTACCCCTACTCGCTTGGTTCTCTTGGCGAGGTGTGGCGGCTCCTGGAAGTGCTGGAGATAGCGCCAGGGGCGTCGTATACCACTTGGGCCTATTTTGAGGACGGAGATGGGAACCCTGCTCCGGCGTCGGACGTGGCATCGCCAGTGGCTACCACTGACTACACGGCGAACAGTCAGGCGGGCGGCGGTGGCGCGGATATGACTTCCAACCTGACGGTCACGGCCACGGTCTACGCCGAGAAAGCCAAGTTGGTTCTGTCCAATACCCATGCCACGACGCCCCTGTTCGTGACGCTACTGAAGGTTCGCGGCAAGCCGATTTCCGTGGAGAAGGTTGCTGTAGTGGCCGAGGACGCCACTTCCCAGGCGGCCTACGGGGTGAGAGACGTGGTGGTGGACACTCCGTGGATACAGTCCGTATCAAAGGCCACGGACTACGCCAATGCCCTTCTGTCGTTCTGGAAAGACCCCCAGGCGGCGATAAAGCTGAAGGTTCGGCACCTGTTGGGAACAGACCCGAACATGCTCGGCGGAAGCATTTTGCTGGAGGGCGTCCATGAGTGGTATTCGCGTGACCTGTTCAACCTGGTTACCCTCACGGCCCCGTCCTACGGCATAGATGGCGTCTACTACATCGGGGGGCTGACGTGGTGGACAGGTGTTTCCGCCGAGGACTTGTGGCTGGAAATGACCTTGGAACCGAAGGACAATCGCTCTTTCTGGGAGCTTGGGGTGGATGGGGCTACAGAACTTGGCACCACGACGGTACTGGGCTTCTAGCTGAAAGGGGGGCGCTCGTGGCCGAAGTGTTCGTGACGGATAAGAAGGTGGTTCACCCGATTGTGGACGCGGATGACGACGCAAAGAAGCGGGGGTTCCCGGACGCGGCGGCGCTCCGGGCGGCCATGGCCCGGAGGCGGCGTATCCGCATCGCGGGGGTGGAGGGGCGCCAGGTGTACGCCCGGATTGATTGGGGGCGCTGGCTGGCCGACTGCCCGTTCTGTAACGGGTCAGAGTTGGTTTCCAAGAAAGAGCGCCTGTTCTTCTGCTTCTCCTGCGAAATGGAGGGGAATGGCGGCCAGGCGGTGGAAGTCCTGTTCCCCGAAGGCGTGGACAAGATAGAAGCGAGCCTGGCGGGGGAACGTGTGAGCTACCAGAACTGGCGCTGTGAAGTTGACGGCGGCCTGTACAGGGGCGTTCGCGAGAAAGGCGGTGGATAATGGCCTGGACTGCTCCCCGAACCTGGGTCACTGGCGAAACGGTCACGGCGGCCATTATGAACACGCACGTGAAGGACAACCTAACGGCCCTGAAGGCGGCGGCTGGAACTCGGTGCCTGTTTTGGTGGATACCAGGCACGGCGTCCACTGGCACAAACAAGAGCGGCGAGATAACGTACAGGGGGCCTACCCTCACGCTGAAGCGTGCCGACGTAAGCGCCAAGACAGGCCCTGCGGGCGCCGACCTTATTTTTGACATCAACGAGGGCGGCACCTCCATTTGGGCCTCTACCCAGGCGAACCGTGTCAAGATAGTGGACGGCGAAACCACGGGCACCCAAACGTCCTTTGACGACACCACTATTGCCGACGGTTCCAAGATAACGGTGGACGTAGACCAGGTTGGTTTAGGCACGGCGGGGGCCGACCTGAGCGTCAACCTGGAGGGCGAGTACACGGTGGAAGTGTCGTGAAAGAAGTAACTGGTGACAGGTGGGAGTACGGCAAGTGCTTCCACCACGAGCAAACATCGTGTCGTACCTACATTGTTCACAGTAAACCCGTCCATTTTTGGGACGCTGGCCGGTGGCACGAAGTAGACACGAACTGGCAACTTTCCTCTCGTCCCGGTTTTGCTTATGAAATGGTTGCGGCTGGTTACCAGGTATGGGCCGCACAAAACCTTCGAGCAACCCCGTTCTTGGTGGTGCGACGTCGTGGGGTGGAGAAGGCATACACGCTCGGGGGCGTGATTTGGAAGGGAAGATGGGGCCAACGGAAAAAGGTGGCAAACCTGCCCAACGCCTCGGTTAACCAGGTGCGTCGGGACGCCCTTCTTGTTAAGGACTTTGTGCTTAAGGGCGTAACGCTCCAGGTTATAGCCGACCCAGTGCGCCCGGTGGTACTGGCCGAGGTGGGGGCTAACGCGCTCGAGAAGATAACAAAGTGGGACTGGCAGGACGACCAGGTTCCGGCCCTGACTGTTGACCTGGTTCCGTATAGTGGCGGGGTGTGGGGCGCTATGCTCGGTGTTGCCACTAACTACCCTGGGGAAACCGCGGACGGTGAAATCTACGGTCAAAACAACGGAACGTATGCCACGGCCCGTAGCACCTCTACGGCGACGGACACGGCCTCAACCACTCTTCGGGTGGGACAGAACTGTTCTGGCGGTGTGATTTTCACGGTGTACAGGGGTTATCTCAGTTTTGACACAAGCGCCATTGCGGATTCGTTCTCGGTGGAGACGGCCACCCTGTACGTCTGTGCGGATAGCGACCTCTCGTTCACGGACTTTCTAGTCAAGGTGTATCGCTTTGCCTGGGCGGAGGCCCTGGGCGGCGGTAACCAGGAGGCAAACTACGACGGAGCTTATGGCGGGAGCGCCACACTGGAAGGGACGCTCCAGGACACGGCCACGGCCTGGACGGCGGGAACGTATTATAGCTTGGCGGTCACGCCCGCGGGTGTGAACAAGACAGGCGACACCAAGTACACGCTTGTCAGCAGTAGGGACGTGGATGGAACGCAACCGTCGGGAAACGAGTACGTTTTTGCCCGGACGGCTGACTATGCGGGAACCGGCTCTGACCCGTATATGGCCATCACTGTAGCCCCCGCGGGTTACGCGGCGATATTCTAAACAAAAGGGGGAACCAATGGTAACACAGAGAGAGGTGCTGGATGCAATAGAAAACCTGGCGGCCCAGGTGGGGGCCATCTCCAATGGGGGCCTGGGCGCCATTCGGAGCGACTTGGCGGCCCTGAGCGTGAAACTGGATGCGTTCAACGGGCGGCTCGAATGGGTTCACGAGTGTGTGAACAAGCACGAGGAACGACTGGGCAAACACGACGTGGAGTTGGGGAAACTTGGCGTCACAGAGGAGGGTCACAAGGATAACTGGAAACAGGTGGTAGCCTTTGGCACAAAGATTCTGGAGTGGGTCGTCTTGGGGGCGTTGGCGGCCAAGGTTACGTTCGGGAAATGAGTACAATTGTAGCCATTAACGGTGACCTGCACGTCAACTCACTGGTCGGGCTCTGTCCGCCGGTGTTTCGTAGAGAACGCGGCTCGGCGCACCTGCAATCCCCGGCTCAGAAGGCAAGTTGGGAGTGTTGGGTGAAGGACTGGGCGCACGTTCGGACAATGAAGGAGCAAACCGGAGCAAAGGTCTACGCGGTGTTCCCTGGAGATATGGTGGACGTCAATGTGCGGAACAAGGCCGGGTTGATAACTCACAAGGAAAGCGACATTCTCCAGGCGGCGGTAGACGTCCTGGCTCCTGCTCGAGAAGTGGCTGACAAGTTGTTCATTGTACGCGGTACCGCGGCCCACACTGGGTTGCAGGGGTGGATGGAAGACCAGATTGGAACCCTGATAGGCGCGGAGGAGGACAGCGAGACGTACTCTCGGGCGTGGTGGAACCTTCCGCTCTTGGTGGAAGGTGTCCTGTTCGACGTCGGGCATCACCCGCATACTTACGGCATGCGCCCCTGGACGAAGCAATCGGCCCTGGCGCGGGAGAGCGCCATAATTCTGCATGAGGCGGCCACAAAGGGGTTCCGAATCCCCGACGTAGTGGTTCGCGCCCATGTTCACTACTACGGCGACAGTGGGGACGGAACGCGACCACGGGTGTTCTTTGCTCCCCCGTGGCAGTGGACGACGAGCTTTGGGTTCCGGCTCGGTGTTGGAGCAGACGTGGAACCAGTGGGAGGGCTTTTGTTCTTTTGCGACAACGGGACGTATAATTTCTATGCACGGCGGCACTTTGCCGCAGAAAGGGAACCGTGGACGGACACGAAGTAGCAGGTGTAACCAGGGAACAGGTTTTGGCCGAGATTTTGGCGGCCGTGGAACTGGAGAACGTAACCGAAGACCTGGAGGCTTACACCATCAACGAAATGGCTCAGGACACGGGAATGACAGTGTACACGGTAAGGCGAAAGGTGGGGCGGGCGGTTAAGGCCGGACGCCTGGTACCTGTTCGGGTGTACAGGAAGCTCGGCAAGCTGTCAAGGTTAACCACGGCTTACAAGGTTCCGGCGAGAGTGGGGCCTGGCCCTGCTCAATCTCCAGAGGAGGAAGAGAATGGATAGCAAGGTTATCGCGTTTCTGCTTTGGCTGGCGTCGTTCCCGGCCCTGGGCGTGGTGGCGTCGTACGCGCTCCAGGGGTTGAAGGCGTTGTTCCCGCGAATCAAGGACAAGGCCGCGGTCATCGCCTCGGTGCTCCTGACGGCTGTTGCCGCCATCGCTGCCAACTTATTGCTTGCAAGGGGTATCGTCATCCCGGCCTGGCTGGAACAGTTGTGGCCGACGGGCGTGTGGCTCATTTCACAGATTTGGTATACCTTCGTGGTCAAGAAGGGGGCGGTCGCTCCGGCATCGAAGCCAAAGGTGGAACCCCCAAGTTGGGAAGGGGGCCAGCAAGGGTGAACATGGTCACCTCCGGCGCCCATGAGACGTAAGTCTCTCCGACCAACACGGCCTGCGAGAAACTTTGCGGTTCGTCGGGGCGGCCTTCCGACAAGGCGATAGTGCGAAACAGATAGTACGGGGTCACGACCCAAGGCGGGGCGGCCCCGTACTTTTCTTTGTACAGGCGGCAGACTGATTCTACATGGTCGCGGGCATGGGCGGGGGCCTTGGGCGGGAATGGGATGGTGAGCCAGTGTCGGGTATGAACATTCGTCAGGCAGTTTACCATAGTTTCCTCTGGACGGGCTTGGGTGGTGTGGCCTCCCAGTGGGCCAGGCCCAATGCTACCTGAGGGCCATGGCCCCTGTCAAGTCGGAACCCCTTTTTGACGATTGTCTCTGTGCTGGCCCTGTACTCGATTCCGGTGTCTTTGTCCTGGATGAGCACAAAGTCGGCTCCGGCGTTCAGGGCCTCTTGGAAAGTTACCACGTCCATTGACCAGGCCAGGGGGCTGAGTAGCATGTGGCGCGAACCGTGAACGGGCTTGGTGAACACTCCCCCCTCCACTGTCCCGACGACGCGGGGCGGCGTTCCGGCGTAAATGGGCTTGGGGCGGGGTGGTTTCATGGTTTTGGCTCCTCCATTTCCTCTCTCTTGCGACGATTGCCACAATGCGATTCTAGACCACTTTCTGAAGGTGGGCCATATAACCGTGCGTAGCGCGAAATCCTCGCTCGGATTTGCGTTTGGGCCATGCTAGAATCGCACCAGAGTGAGGTAAAAGGCCTTTTTTCGTCACTTTTCGCCCCTTTTTGCGGGGCGCGGCCCCTGCGCCAGGGTTTCCATCGTGAACTTCCAAAATGGTGTTCCGCACCTTGTACACCCAAAGTCCTGACGGGCCTGTACCATCACGGCGTCTGTGAGGCAGTAGCCACAAGTGGGGCAGCGCCAAAAGGTTCCGGGCCTTGGTTCCCTCCGGCCACCCCTCGCCCCAAGTGGTGACCAGGGGTTCGCCAGGGCGCTCAACTTTTCTTCTCCGCGGCGGCCCTGGTCATGGCCCTGGCGGCGGAAAGACATTCGGTCGGTTCTCCGGCGGCGCTGAACACTTCCTGTATGACGTGGATGGCATGGACATGGGCGGCCATGGTCAGGGGGTTCAGTGTCATCTGGAACCGGAACTGTTCCTGTTCGTACCTGGCGGCCACAAGTTCTTCATGAGCGCGGATGGCCTTCCTGCTGTAAACCTTCCAGCGGGCGGCCAGGGCGTGAGCGGAGGGCGGGTTGCCTGTGTCTATGGCGCCACTCTCGCATTCGGTCTGCAACCAGGCGTCCAGGGCGGCCACTGTTTCGGATAGTTCTGTGTCGGTTGGCTGAGCGGCTTCCAGCACGGCCATGGCCAGGGGGCGGACGGTGTTCCTGTGGGCCAGTTCGGCGGCGACGCTGGACGAAACGTCTGCGACGTATCTGGTGCCAGTGGGCGGGGTAATCTCGATTAGCATTCCTCGCCCCTACGCAGTCTAGAAGCTCCTCGCGGGCGGGGGCTTGGGCGTCGAAGGCGGCCAGGCGGGCGGCCCATTCCTCCTCGGTAACCTGGGAGCGGTACAGGCGCTCTAGCTTCTCGATGGCGGCCCCTGTCGCCAGTTCATTGTCGGGTTCTTCCTCTTCCTCTTCTTCCGTGACACAGTCACAATGCTTGACGGTACACAAGTCACAGTCGCCCCCGCAAAGGCGGCGAACGTGTTCGGGCGCTTCGGCGTCGTATGGGTATGTCATTTCTTCCCCCTTACCTCGTAGACACGCAGTTCGACTTTGTGTTCCAGGGCCTTCTTGACGGCGAAAGTGGCGGCTTCACCAATGTCCGCGAACCGCTCACGGAAGGTGTAGTCCCCCGCCTCGCTCAGGCCCATGACGAAGCACTCAACCCTGTCGTCCTGGCGGACACTCATCCGAACGGCTACTGTCTCACTCATTCCTTCCCTCCACCTGAAAGTATGCGGCGCTCCAGCCTGGCCAACTCGGCGGCCCTGGCCCGACACCCTTCGCAGAACTCGGCGGGCCAGTTTCTTCTCGCTCATCTTGTCCCTCCCCATTTCCTAGTATCTGAACCGAAGGTCAAGGGCGGTAACTGTGTTGGCGCTGGACTGGAACTGCGCCCTCACGCCCTTGTCGGCGTTCCCGCGGGCGAACAACTTGCGGGCCTTCGCCCGACAACTCTCCCGAGACATTGACGCTCAGCCATAGGGCCCGCGCCCCAAACGGCTGCGCGATGTCGATGAGGTCGCCGGCGCGGTCCAAAGAGTTGGTCGACAGGGTCAGCCGTAGCAGCGGCCGCCGGGCCCACCACACGTGCAGGCGGTTTGGCGGCGGATGCAGGCCGGTGCTGTTCTCGCGCATACACTCTACGCCGATGGCCTGGGCTGGCAGCCAGTCTTCAATCAGTACGCGTCGTTTTGGGTTCATCGCACTGCCTCCATCAGGATGCGGAACGCGCGCAGCGCGCGTGTGTTATCGACCTGACCCAGCAGCCCTAGCCACCAGGCTGCCTGGTCGCCCGGGGTGTGGCGGATGTGCTTGGCCGCCAGCAGCAAGCGCTCGCCATCGCGCAGGCCAGCGGCGAGCAGCCCGTAGCAGGCCACCCGTGCCCCCCAGTCGGCATCCAACGGGTGGAAGGCCCCCCGCGAAAGCACGTCCTCGCTCCTCTGGCCAGCCTCAGCTTCGTTTCGTCCGGCCAGCACGGCCTGGCGCAACATCATCGCCGCCGCCCCAAAGCACAAGGGGCTCAGCGCGGCCACACGTCGCAGTCGGTCTCGGCCGGCGTTGTTGGCCTGGCGGCGGTAGATCACCGCTGCCGTGCCACCCTTGCGGTCAACAACGCGCAGGGCAAAAGGCGCCTGCCTGGTTGGGCTAGCTGGCACCACTGGTCTCCTCCTCGCCGAACTCGGCCTCTACCGACACCGTGCCAGCGGCCTTGACTTTCGCGTTGCGCACCGGTTCCTCGCCCAGGGGCCTGGCCGGCGCGGCCAAGTCGAGCGCCAACGACGCGCTGAACTGCACCGTGGCGGCATTGCAGGCCCGCTGCATCTCCCTGGCTCGCTCGATGGGCTTGAGCGGAGAGCTGTGCTTGACGTCGTTGACGGCGAAAAAGAGCTGGCCTCCGCCCGATAGATTCGGGCCTTTCTTTCGTAGTATGTGGCGGGCTTGGTTGTGGCGCTCATTTGTCTCCCCTTTTCCTTATCCTGGCCTATTATAGCGCCCCTGGCCCATTTTGTCAAGGGGTTTTGGGTAACTTTTTGGTTACAAATGGGTTACAATTTTGGCGCGGCCAGGGCCTGGACTAGCTGGTTCATCATCTCGACGTCGGCGTACTGGCCCCCTTCCGTGGAGGCGTTGACCACGACACGCTTCTGCTCAATCAGGCGGTAAATGTCGTCGTCTATGGTGCCACTGGCCAGAAGGTACCAGGCGTTCACGGCGTTCTGCTGGCCGATGCGGTGGCAACGGTCTTCAGCCTGGTCGTGCTCGGCGGGGTTCCACCCAAGTTCCAGGAAGGCGACATTGGAGGCGGCGGTGAGCGTAAGGCCCAGGCCCCCTACCTTGGTGTTCATGACGATGAGGCGGCTGGCGGGGTCGTTCTGGAAGGCGTCTACGGCCTTCTGGCGGGCGGCCAGGGGTGTCTCACCTGTAATGGGCGTGACGCCAAAGTGGGCGGCCACTCGGTGGACGATTTCCTGGTGAGTAGCGAACACGACCAGTTTCTGCTCGGTTTCCAGGAAGGAACCAATCCAGTCCAGGGCGGCGGCCAGTTTCCCGCGAGCACACAGTTGCTTCAGGCTCTCAATCTTGACAAGCTGTTCGGCCCTGGCGGCGGAAGCGGCGGCCATGGCCCCCTCTTTGGCGCTACCTGTGAGGGCGGTTACGTTGTCCTGGAGCCATTCCAGGAAGGCGGACACGGCCCGCTCATACTCCTCGCGGTTGTCAATCGGTACGGACAGGTTGGTTCTTTGCTTGGCTGGCAGTTCTGTCAGTACCTCGGCCTTGGTTCTGCGGACGTAACAGGTGGAGCGGAGCTTGTCGTTCAGTTCGGCCAGGTTGGCGGCGCCCGAAAAGTCCCATCCCCAGGAGCCTTGCTTGGCGTCACAGTACCGCTTGGCAAACCCCCAAAACCCTCCCAGGTCATCCAGGCGCCCCAGTATCTGTAGCTGGCTTATGAGTTCGTGGGGGCGGTTGAGTACAGGTGTGCCGGTGAGGGCCAACCGAATGGGGACTTTGTGGGCAATAGCTTTACAAAAGGCGGTTCGTTGGGCTTTGTAGTTCTTGGCATAGTGGCTCTCGTCGAGCACAACGGCTTTTGGCTCCAGGTCGGAGCGGCGCGTTACCTTCCCATCCTTGACGGTCACCATCTTGGAAAGAATGTCGTAGTTGACCACTATCACGTCTGCCAGGCGGTTCACTCCCCCGTTCCACACGGCCACGGTCTTACCTGGTAACCACTTCCGGGCCTCACGTTCCCAGTTGAGCTTCAACGAGGCGGGGCAAATAATGATGGCCGGGAAAGCGTCGGCAGCGGCCAGGGTTGCCAGGGCCTCCACGGTCTTGCCAAGACCCATCTCGTCACAAATGAAGGTGCGTTGAGCCTGTAAACAGTATTGAACCCCCGCGGTCTGAAACGGACGAAGGGTTCCCCCCAGTTGTGTTGCCGGTACCTGGGGAATGCTCAGGGAAGGTTCGGCGGCCTGGCTCAGTTCCTGTTGGGCCGCTTTGGTTTCCCGGGCCTGCTCCATCCCTTCTCGGGCCTGGGGGCTTACGGCAAAAGCGAACCGCTCGGCCAGGGCCAGTAGTGGGGGCACGTTCTCGGCGTCGGGTACAATCTCCCAAACCTTGGCGGTGGCGTTCCACTTGCGACCCTGCCGGGGAAGCTCACGAATCGCGGCTACCAGTGTGGCACTATACGGACAGGACAGGAGCACGGTACCATCGTCCCAGGTGAGGCGGCAGTTGTTTGCGTCGTCGGGAATGGTGGGCTGTGGAATGGCGGCGTAGTCAATGCCAGCACTGGCCAACTGAGCACGGTACTTCGCCAGGAGCTTCCAGACAGCAAGTGCTTGGCGTGGTGACCAGGTGGAGCAGTCGGCCATTTTGTGACCAAAGTCGCTATCGTAGGCGTTGAACCCAATGCCGTTCAGGGTACGAACACGGTCGGGGTCACGGCCAACCATCACGTTCAGGGCTTGTCTTAGCAGGTTGTCCATTATGACCTGGCCTCGTCAACGAACTCGGCCTGTGTCCATCGGGCAAGGCTCCTGCCCACACTCCGGGCGGCGACTGGGTTGGGGTAGTAACGAACCTCGTCCACAACGCCATCCTTGACTATCGTAACGGCCCACTCCTGGTGCGGGGTCATAATACGGGCAACCGGCTCAAAACACCTGCACTCCACAACGCTTACCTTCTCCGGGCCTGTTACCTTTACCTGGTTTGTCATTTTGTCTCCCCCTTAACCACGAAATCCGTTGGCCCAACGAAGCGCCTGGGCCATCGTCTTGAAGCTCGCCCCCCAGTTATAGTCGTCGTGGGGGCCACTGCTCAGTTGGTTGCTGTTCAGTCCCACGATGGTTGCCACTTTGTCATCGGTGCCGTTCCGGTACACGTCCAGAATGGCATAACCCTTCTTGCCACAAGCGCGGCCACTGTGCGGAAAGTGTACCTGGAACCCCTGCTTCTCCATCTTTGCTACCGCCGTGGTGAACTTCATTGTCTTTCCCCCCGCTCAAGTATGACCGAGTGTACCATCTATACGGGGTTTTGTCAAGGGGTTTTGGTGCAAAAATAGTAGACATTTGGTTACAGTTTGGTTACAAGTGGGGTGGAGTGGGGAGGGACAAGCTCCCCACTCCTGGGGGAAAGACGCGGGTTACCAGCCCGCAGGGGCGAAGAGGATTCGGCCCCCCTGGTGCGTCCGGCAGGTGCCAGGCGCACACGGGGAACAAAATCAGTCGGCTATAAACTTGGGGTTATAGACGCACTCCCCCAACACGTTCGTAACACAAGCAACCGGTTCGAACCACTTGCCGCTTTTGAACCCATTGTGTCCCAAAGCCCTTGCGGTTTTGGTCGCGTCGTTAAAATGGGCGTGGCGGCTCAGGACTTTGTCGGTTCCCCATTCTACCACAGAAAACGGCTCGGCCTCAATTGCCCTTACCACTTGACAACCTCCACATTTTCCCAGTCCCCGTAGAAGCACCAGACAATGCCCAGGGCGTACTCCTGCCAAAGTATGGTCTTTCCTGAGCCACTGAGCTTTGCTTCCTTCTCCGGCCCCAGGGGCGCCCCCAGGTTCTCGGTCTGTGCTTTCTTGTACAGGGCAGCACCTGGGTTGAACTGTACTCCCCGGCTCTCCCAGGAGCGAAGTCGTACCCCCCTGGAGATAGCATCGGGAGTTTCAACCGGTACGGTTGGTTGCCCCTGTGCGGGTGGAGCAGGTGGCGCAACTTTCATCGCCTCAACCACGGGCAGGGTTCTGTCCTTCTGTACCCAGGCGTTTTCCTCCCAGTCTCCCTTGCCCCCGGCGGCCCGGTCGCACAGGAGCCAGGACGCGAGACAGAAGTACCAGGGTGGCGTCTGTAGTTCGACCCAGTTGTACATCGCCACGGTACCCTCGGCCTGTTCCTTGTCACCGTAACCAGGGTATCCGGCGTCCTCCTGGTACCAGTCCTTCTTCGGTGGTATACCCCCCTCGGTGGCGAGAATGGGCACGTGAACGCCGAACGTTTTTGAGAACAGGTTGTCCAGGGCACGCCAACCGGTAACGCCATTGTCATAGTCCATCACGGTAACACCTGGTTCCCTGGCCTGGGCGATGGGGTCATTGGGGTACTCAAAATGCCAAACCCCCTTCTCGTCCCGGTACCAGTGGTTCAGTGCGTAGTCGTGCACGGCCAAACCCAAACCCTCGTTGATGAGCAGGCCCATCTCCGTGAACCGGTTCTGTTTGAGCCAGGCGATAGCTCGAGAGTGCCAGGGAATGCTCCCGCTTTCCTTGTGGTGACCGCACGGGGCCAACGGTGGGAAAAGGGGAATGCCCCCCTGGTAACAGATGGCCAGGGCGTCCTCTACCCAGTCAACCATCACGGCTTCGGGGTTTCCCCCTGGCACCCAGTGACCGTCCTTCCATTCCCCGGGCAGGTTTGGTTCGTTGTTTGGTTGAAAGTACCGCACGCCAGCACGAATGAGCACCTTCACGGCCGCAAGCTCGTCTTGGCTCAACCGTCCGGGGTTGGGGACACCACGGTAGTTCCGCACAATGGGAACGATACCCCTGGCCAACAGGGCCTCACAAGTCTCCTGACTGCTCGTTCTTCCATCACGGCCTACGCCTCCGCGGTCGAGCACGACGGCCCATCCAATGTGCATTTGAACGAGCAGGTCAACCCACGATGCCAGGGCAACACCGGTGGGGTGCTCCAGCAGGGGCCACAGGTGTATGCCCCTCTTGGTTCCACTTGCGGGACGCGGGAAACTGCTAAGTGCTCTCATTTCTTTCCTCCTAGTATCCTTGACATTTGCTCCCATCCTGAGACACGTCGTACCAGGTCATCGGTTACGGCCTGAGCGTTCCAGGGCTGGGTGAACAGGTAGGCGTAGCGGCCAGTCTTGGCCCAGGCCTCGCAGTTCTCCCATCTGTCGTCAATCAATATGTCGGCCCGGACGGCTGGCTTTACATCCGCGAACACCATGGGCCATCGGAAGCCATGGTTCAGTAGCCAGTAGCGTGTCGCCCTCTCTACGTGGGGCGGGCGGGCGGTCACAATGACTATCTTCATCGTTTGGTAAATGTCAAGCAGGGCGTCCCTGGCCCCTGGTACGACGGGAACCCTTTGCACATTCTCAGGGGTGGCCATGAACCGCTCTATCTCTTTGCCAACGGAAAAGGCCCCGCTCTTGTAGTTCCAGTTCGTGACATGTCTCTCTTCCACGGTTACGCCAGTACGCTTCCGGAAGTCGCTCAGCACAGGGGTGAGCAGTTGCCCCAGGACGCCATCCAGGTCAACGGCCAGGGTCTGTACCTTTACGGAATTGTTCACTTGGCGCCTGGTTTCTTGGTGGCGCCCCATTTCTTCACCTCATCCTCATGGGCCGCAAGGAACCCTACCATGATTCCCTTCTCTCGCGGCGCCTTGCAAATGTCAATCGTGAGACAAACCAGGTACGGCCCAACACGGAACGTCAGGTGTCGCGTCATGAGAAGGCCCAACTCTTCACGGCGCGGGCCATGGCGGCCAGGGCCTTCCAGGCGGCGCCAGGGAACCCCCAACCGAGGCGGAGGGCGATTCCGGCAAAGAACAAAAGTTGCATCACGTCCAGGAACCAGGCGCGGTTACCGAGGAACAAGCTGGCCAGGGTGTTCACTTGATTGGCCCTCCGTTCAGGCAGTTCGTACAGTCCCCGTTCGGGCTGGAAAGGCGGACACAAAGTTGATAGCACGTCGCGCAGACGCGACAGGTGTAGCCATCGGGGCAGTCGGCGCTCGTGAGGCATCGCTGGCATAGGGCGGGCGTCGGTGTCGGCGTTGGTGGACAAGCGGCGCTCCCGCAGGGCGTGGCCTGGGCTACGGCCGTAGACAGGGCGGCCCACGAATCATACGCCTGGGCGCATGTTTGCATGACGTCGGGCATAACGGTTTCCCATACTACGACGGTGGCCTCCATGTCCGCGACGCGGGTGGCCAGGGGCGCGAGAGTTCCCTGACAGTTGGGCGTCGGCTCAGGCGTTGGGCCAGGCGTGACGGTTCCATCGCAGGACGCGACCAGGGCCACTACGGCCACAAGTGCAAAGAGCCAGGCGCGTAGGCGGTTCATTGTACGCCTCCGGCCAAGTCATTGACCACGGCTACGGCCACGACGATAGTGGCGACCAGGAAGGGCAGTATGAGTATCGTGAGGGCGGCCCTTTGGGCGGCCAGAACCTTCTCCTTCACGGTGGCGGCGCTGGCCAGTTTCCGCACGTCCGCTCCCAGTTCCTTCCACGGTTCGCGGACGACCTCGACAACGAAGATGAACAGGGGCGGCCCCAAGAGGACGGTCAGGAGGGCCGCAAATACGGCAAACCAGGTATTCGCGATACGCTCGGTCATTCTATCCTCCTCACTATAACGTGTTGTCGCCCCTTCCCCAGGGGCGCGATTCGCTGGAACGCTCCGCGAGACAAGTCCACTAGAACGCGGTACTCTTTCAGGTATCCGGTGTCCATGGCCTGGGCCACTACGCACCCCTCAAACTGGGTCGCCCTGGGCGTACAGACCTGGAACCAGGCCCCCTTCATGTCGGCCCACTCCGTTATATCCACGGCGAGGGTCATGGCCAGGGGGTCAAACCACTCCCCGCTCTGCATCCGCGAGGGGGTGGTGTTCACTCCGTACCAGGTGGCGTCCCCGCTCCGGGTCGGCCCCACGGCGCCATACACGACAGGAATCACGGCGGTGTAGTGGCGCGGCCATGGGCTTCTGCAGAATAGGAAGGCCCAAACGGCCTCCAGGGCCAGGACAAGGTTCACTGCATCACTCGCGGGGGTGGGCTGGCCCAGGCGCCAGGCGTGAACCTGGAACACGAGTTGCCCCCCTTGTCCCAAGTCTCGTGACAATCCCTACCCCTCGTTTGGTTACACTGGGAACAGGAAGCGCCAGGCGGGGCCTCGTCCTCGTCCAAGAGCGACACGACAAGCGGCTCCCCAGGGACAACCTCGTCAACGAACATGGCGATGACGAAGGGCTTTGCCTCTTTCTTGCAAAGGCGGAGCGCTTCGGACTTGGCGGCCACGAAGGTTTCGTGAACCACGTTCGCACAGAACGGCGGCCCCTTTTTCAGCACGACGTATTTCATTCTGCCTCCTCTCTTGATAGCATTCCCCAGGTGTGGTCGGCCAGGTTCACGACCTCTCCCTTCTTTTTCAGTTCGGTCATTCTGGCCCGGACGCTCGATTCCTCGGCGTCCAAGGCGGCGGCCAATTCGGCTACGGTCATGGCCCCCTGTGACAACTCCACCATTATACGGTCGCGCATGGACATACCCTTGGCCAGCTCGGGGTCTTGGGCCAGTTCCTTTTTGTCCAGTCTCCGAACCTTGACAGTCTCCAGTCGTTCGTCCCGGTTCCCGAATGTAAGTTCAAGGCCGTGCCGGGGAAGTTGGTGTCCGTTGTTAATCTTGACGTTCGTGAGGGCCAGGGTTATCGTGTCGTCGGTTGGGTCAACTGACGCCTCACAGTCCCACACAATGCGTGCAGCGTTGGCATAGTAAACGGAACCGAACAACCGGTCTTTCTGGTTCTCACGCGGGTTTCCCTTGCGCTTGTGGTGAACGCATAGTACAGGTGTTTCGAGCCGGTTGATGGCCGAGAACAGGGGAATGACGGTGGCGGCTTCCTCCGGTGGCCCATCCCCGGCCGCCCCAAGACTGTCCACAATCACCAGTCCCACTCCCAGGCGTGCTATTTCCTTTCGTACTGCGGCGGCGGCTTGTGGGAGACTGGTCTGCATCTTGCGGTAGTAAATGGACGGTCGAGCCAGGTTGTCAATTCCCATACCTGCACAAAGGGCGGTGAACCGTTCTGCGTGAATCTCCGGTGACGTCTCATAATCCAGGTAGAGAACAGGGGCGGCGGCTCCAGCACGGCCCATCGAATCCTTGGGGCCAAGGGCTACGTTCAGTCCCATCCACAGGGCCACGACGCTTTTGCCCGTTCCCCCTTCCGCGAACAGGATGGTTGGCCCCCCAGTTTCCAGGTAGGGATACATCAACCAACGTGGTTTTGCGTAAGGGTCAACCTCTCTGAGGTCAATGGTCGGTGCCCCTTCCCGGTACAGTTGCACGGCCATATAGCAAAGCTGCTCCAGTATACCGGCCCACTCCACGTCCTTACGCCTGGTGGCCAGGGCCTTCCCCAGGGAAACCCGGGACTGGGAGGACATCAGGTTCAACCGGGCACAGTGGAGCAGTCCGGCAGTACCGACGTCGGTGGACTTAATGGTTACCTCGGCGGTGATTTCCCCGTGGCCCTCAAAGAAGTAGTCCAGCGAAACTTCAATATCGGTTGGGTACCCCCAGGTAAAGTCAAGGCAGTCCCCCCGGCGTGTCACGGTCGGTTTCGTCATACGTCAACCCCCCCCAGTCCACGGTCTTGTCCCTGGCGTCTCCAGAAGTCTACGACGTCGGCCCTTTCCTTTCGGCGGTGTAGTTCCCGGTCGAGCTTGTCCAGGTAGTCAAGTGCGACCAGGCCGTCGCCCCCGTGTAACAAACCTGCTTCCAGGGCTGCACGTGTGGTTGCGGCGGCCTGGGCAATCTCGTCGGTCGGAGCCAGGCGAATCAAGACCTCGGGGGCCAGCGGCCCCTTCTTGGCGAGAATCTCGGCCTTCTTCTTGGCGATGTAGGCCGTAAGCTCCGCACCGGTAAGCTCGCTCACTTGCCTTCCTTCTTCAACTGGGCGGCTGTCCACTTACCGTTCCGACGGAAGCTCCGGGCGGCGTTGTGCCGCTTCTGTCCCCGTTGGTGGTTCATCCAGTTGTGGTTTGGGTTGCGCCAGGTGTGAGAAGCGTGGTTCATTTGCGTATCCTTTCTATGGTAAGGTAAATGCCTTCGAGCAGGTACAGGGAACCAATGAAGGCCCCCAGGAGAATCCCGACGTCAAAAAGCTCCATCGGACGCCCCCCCATTCCAACGATGTAACCCCTTATGGCTTCAATCACCATTCCCCCTTTCAGTGCGTAAGCTGTCACCAGTGTACCATCACTTACAAAAGTTGGCAAGAAGTGGTGTCACGAATGGTGACGAAAGTCGTCACAGTTTTGACACACTGGAGACAACCGGGCACACTGGTGCGGTTGGGCGTCCCTGTTCTCGGCTCCCCCGTTCAGGAAGTGAACACGGGTGGCCGCTTCGTCTTGGCTTTCGTAGGTTTCAATCGTGACCCACTGGTACTGCGGGTCATAGTACCCCACAACGAACCGTCCGTCCTTACGGTCGTATAACCACTCGTGGGAACGAAGCCCAAAGTGGTAGACCCGCACTTCCCCAATGACCGTCCTGGTTGCGGTGGCCATCACTTGCTCCCCTTCTTGACAGGGGTTATAACCCCATAGGGTTCCCCAACCTTCTTCAACTTTGACAGGCCTGGGTAGATGGCCTCGAGCGCCTCCAGGTGGGCTGTCTCCCAGGTGACACGGCCCTTGTAATAGACCACTGAAAGGCGCTGGCCAGTGGCTGAATGGCCCTCGGCCACGGCGCGGGCCTTGATGGCGCTTTCGGCCGAGGCGATGGCTTCTTCCGCCACGGCCAGGCGGCCCGCGTATTCTGTCTCAATGTCGGCCAGGGCCTTCTTTACAGCGACGGGCGTAACCTGGTCTTCTAGTTCGGCTTGCTCGAGGCGGAGCTTGTCACGTAAGGCCCGTAGATTGGCCAGGGCGTCCAGGGCTTCTTCAATGGTTTGCTCAGGTGCTTGTGACACCGGTTCCTCCTTGGAAAAGTGAAGGGGGAACAGGGGTTCCCCCTTGACAGTCTACGCCCCCTTACGAACCTTGCCGGTTGCGGCCAGGTCGTTCAGGGTAGGCCCCCCATCGTTCAGGCAAGCGTCAATTTTCTCGGCGGGTGACAGCTTGTTCCAGGTTGCGTCGTCGGTACTCAGTTCAACCTTTACCTGCTTAACGGCCCGAACGAACTCCCCGGGCGCCTCCGTCACTTCTCCAGGGGGAACACCGAGCATTTGACACGCTTCGCCAACCGTCATCCTGAGAATGGACTCCACGGCGTTGACGATGGCCGGGGAATCCTGCCAGGTTTTGTCGGCAGGTATCTTGGCCCGTAGAGCCTCCGCGAGCAAGTTGGCGGGAAGGGGCCACTCGGCGAACGTGTCCATCCCCAGTCGAGCCAGGGCTTCCTCTTGGGTTAACCCCACAACGGAAAGGAACCTGGTCAACTGAGCCGGTTGCTCGTGCCAGGCCGGGGGCTTGGGTGCAGGTGTGCCGTCCAGCCAGGGCAGGAGTATGGCGGCAATCTCCGGCCCCTTCGGGCGTTCAAAGGACTTGTCGGACAGGGCGGTGCAACGGGTCTTGGTGACAATGAAGGTATTGTCCGGAACCGTCATATCCGCCAAGACGTCAAACTCGTACTCAACACCATCTCGTTGAATGGGCTGGAGGCCGAGCTTGGAAATGACGGTCTTGCCCTTCTCGTTCTTCTCCTGGGAGTAGGCCATCTTGGAGCGCATCGTGGCAATAATGTGGAGCTTGGCAGACAGCATCCGTTCAATGAGCCGGTTTTGCGCTTTGGTGCCATCGGCCCAGGCCGCATAACTCCCGCCGGGCGTCGTGGCTCCACGGGTGTTAACGTACTCCAGAATGCCCCCCGCTCCTGCCCAGGCGTGGCTCAGGCTATCAATGACCAGGACGTCGTAACCTGCTCGTTCGGCGGCGTCAATGGCTCCGATGAACCTGTCCACGGAAAAGGGTGGTTCCATCGCCAGGGTGTCGAAGGCGAACAGGTCGCTATACTTGGCGGCCGACCCGTGCTCAGTATCGAGCACGGCAACCTTCTTGCCCAGGGCCAGGGCCAATCCCAGGGCGGTGAACGTCTTACCGCTACCGGAAGGCCCGGCGATGGCCACACGAGCCTTGGAACCAAACTTCTGCGCTTTCGTAAATGAAAAGGTCTCAGACAACGAACCCTCCTTGAAGTGGTGTGCGAACCGGACAGTCTACTTGACTGTGCTCCCCCTTTCCTCCAAACCCATATCGCTCAGTATGTCCATCCGAGAACGAACCCGGCGTGTCCACTTCTGCGCAACTCCCCTGGGGCGGCCCGAATGAACAGGTGTCGCACAGGTCACGGGCGGCTTCGTCTCCGTAGGAGTTTTCCAGCTTCATACCTGGGGTGACCTCCACGTAAGCGGGCGTCCTTAACTGCCTGTCTCAGGGCTTCGCTCTCTTCGTACGTTTTGGTGTAGGCGGCGTCTGTCATTTGTGTCATTTCCCCCTTCTCAAGTATGCCCCAGTATACAGGGACTTTACGGTTTTGTCAAGACCTTTTTGTACAATTTGGGTAGACGTTTGGTCTCTTTTTGGTTACAAATCTGTGACCCCATCACCGGTAGTCCCAGGTCAACGCACCTGTCCCGAAGCACCTGGAGCAACATCTCGTCGGAGAACCCGGCGTCGCACAGTACGGTCAGTTGAACGGTCACCTGGCGCCCTTCTCTGTTCACGGTTCCCTCAACAGGTGGGCGATGTATGGAGCATACGTCAACCGGCGCTTGATGGGTGGTCGCCTGTCACGGAACCTGCGCGGCACAAACCCAAATGCCCTCATAGCCCGTTCCACCACTTTGTCTGACGTGCCCTTTTCCTCGGCCAGTTTGTACAGGGGAACACCTGCCTCGTTCTGGCGGTGCATTTCTGTTACCTGCTCCAGGGTGAACGGTATGTCTTTCACTTTCGTGCTCCTGCGGTGAGGGTGAATACCAGGTCGTTGTCCACGTACCGAAGGTGCTCGTCCCAGGTACCTTGCGAGTGGTCTTGTGGTGACCCCTGGCACCTGGAGCAGAAGCAAAGGTGCCAGACTGCGTAGAAGGTGTTTGGGGCCTTCACGACCGTGGCTAACCCGCCCCACACGGCTCGCCGGAGAATCGCGGCCATCTCCATCGTGAGAAGGGCGGAAACCGGCGGTACCAGGGGGTCTTGCTGTACGATGGTTAACCTGCTCCCTGGTCGTTGCTCCAGTCGGTGCAGGAGAACTTTCCACTCGCCCCACTGCAGAACAGCGTATGGTTCGTTCATTCCTTGCCCCCGACCACAAAATAGTAGACGCCGGTCTTGTCCTGGTCAAGGTAGGTACGACCGCGCCGGAGACCGATACCGGCTTCTTTGAGCACCTTAATGCCCACGGCCCGAATGGACTTGACCAGTTGCCGGAGCGGTTTGAAGTCCGCGTCCTTAACCTCCTGCTCAGTAGCGGTCACGGTAACCTCGGCAAACAGGCGACCAGGTACCACTTCGGAGAATGAGACTTTTGTCAGCTTACCTTCCATCGGTGTGTCCTTTCGTCATAGGTTTGGCAACGCGGGTGCTTGCTCGACCAGGGAACGTATCGGCAACGAAGGTGTATGAGCACGGTTTCCCGGTGGCCTGGAACAACCGGCCACGGGTGGCGTACCTGGGCGAAAGCCCGGCGGCACGTAGCGTGAGAATGGCCATCGCCCGTATGGTGTGAACCAAGACCTCACGGTTCCCCAGTTCCTCCTCCTCGGTGGTGGAGACAACGACCTCGGCGTGAACCTTGCCGGGAGTGGCCTGAGACAGGGCTACGACGGTGACTTCACTTTTCATTTCTTGGCCTCCTCGTACTGGGTTAAAGTGTCCAACGTGACGGTACCCCTGCTCCAGCACAGCTCGCAAATGTAGGCGGTTCCGTTAACGACCAGGCGGCCTTCCCCCTTGCACTTGGGGCATTCGGCGCTCCGCTCCTCGTAAAAGGCGGCCTCGGCCTTTGAGTGGTCATCCAGCATGGCGTCCAGGCGGGCTTCGGTGGTCATCACTTCACCCCCGGAAAGTTCTCGGCGGCTGTGGCCATGGCGCTTCCGACAAGTCATCGGTCGCCTTTTTCACCTCAGCGATGAGCCTGTTCACCACGGCGGGGGCCAGGGCCAGGCCCCTGGAAAGGGCCTGGCGTTCCATTTCGTCTATTGCCTGGCGTAGCTCCGACATGGCGCCACTGGTCGCGGCGGTTTGCGCCTGGCGGGCCTTTTCCATTTCGGCCTTTCTGTGTTCAGTGGCCAGGTGGTCTTGACGCTCCTTCTCGGCTCGGAGGGCGCGAATGGCGGCGGTTCTATGGGTTTGTCTCATCGGTTGGCTCCAGTATGGCTGAAATGGCCTGGTTGGCGGCCCTCACTACGGCCTCCACGGCCTCCGGCCCCCGTCCCATGTTGACGGATAGGGCGATGCGTTCCAGCCTGTCAACCGCACTGCGGAGGCGGGCCAGGGCGTTCTCCGTGTCCTCGGCGGCCATGGCGGCCCATCCGGTGTCTTCCACTTGGACGTCCAGGGCGCGAACGGCGCGGTTCAGTTGTCGGAACTCCAGGGAAACCATCGGAACCTCGGCGCACTCGGCCTTCAGGGCGGCCCGTTTGTCCATCAGGGCCTTTTGCAGGGCCTTCAGTTCGGCGCTCTTACTCATTGGTCGCCTCCACCAAGTCTTCGTACAGGACAAAGTACTCAGGAAACTCGGCCTTGAACTCGCGGGCGGCGTAGCGGTTCCCGAACACGACACGTCGCTCTGCGGGAACCCATGTCTTCATGACGCCAGTGTCGGAGGCGAACTTGGAGGCGCGGAAGTGGCGGTTCACGTCGCGCAGCCGTTCCCATCCCTCGCGCCTGGTCAGAAGCCAGTAGCTACCATCAGGCCCGAACACGGCTACGTCGCCTTCCGAAATCCTGACGGCCCCTTGTGGCTTCCGCTCCAGGGTGTTCAGGTCGGGCGCCTGGACGGTTCCGAAAAGGACATAGTTCCCGCCGAGCACTTCGTCTACGGACTTGGGGTCGGGCATGTCGTGGTTCATCTTGTAGTAGACGCGGAAAGTGACGTCCTTGCTCATGGGTTACCTCCCTCTCTCTGTAATGGTTTCGACGCTGGCCAGTTCGCGCACCAGGGCCTGAAGGCCCCCGTTCCGAAGGCCGATGGTGACAACCTGGCGGGCGGCCTCAACCACGGTGACCATAGTGGCCTTTCCCTGGTTGTCAGGGTTGACCATGGCGCAAGCCAGGTTCCCAAGGGCCAGGCGCTCCCTCTGCGTGTGTTCTGCGAGGGGGGAGTTCATTTCGTCAATCAGGGCCATGGTGGTTCGGGCTTGGGCGGAATCCCCGACGCGGCGCCAGGCGTTGACGTACTGGAAGACCCCTCTGTCCGTGATGATTTGGTGTGTCATGTGGCTCCCCTTTCTAGCTGAGGTAGTTGGCTGACCGAACCTGGCCCCGCTCCCAAACTGTGGGCATCTGGTTCGTCTGGCCGATTCGGCGGAGGTAAATGGTGGTGACGTTTCCCTGGCGGCAAATCCCGCAGAGCAGATGGCCATTGGAACCTGTCTCTTCGTCGTAGACCATTTGGCGGAAGCGGGCGATGATGATGGTTCCGGAGTAGTTATTGGGAACCTGGGCGAGGAGGGAGAGCGCCTGGTCGCGGCTGATGTGGAAGCTTCCTGCTGTCCTGGTGGTGAACCTGTATTCCGCGTGTCTGGTGATGGTGGCCATTTGTCTTCCCCCTATCCTGCATTGAGTATACAGGCTCCCTTTGCGGTTGTCAAGACCTTTTTGTACAATTTTCGTAGACGTTTGGTTAACATTTGGTTACAATTGCCTCTCTGTCCCTCTAACAGGCTAACAGGTTGTTAATTAACTGCCAGTTAATCAGGGGCAGGGGTTGTTTAACTAACAACCTGCCTGTATATACTGTTAGCTGTTAGCTGTTAATCGGGGGAATGGGGATGGGGGTTGTTAATCCGGAGGGGGAACCAGGGGGTGCTCAGTACCAGGGAAACCGGTGGAGCGCCGTCGGGGAAAGGTGTGGGTAAATTGACAAAAAGCGCTCAGTGGTGTATGCTGTCTGTGGAGGTGTAAATGTCCAAGTTCTCCGACCTGTTGGCGAAACAAATTGTGGAGGAGGGGTTACCAGTACCGCTCCGAGACTTCCGGTTTCACGAGGTGCGGAAGTGGGAACTGGACGTCGCCTGGCCAGACAGCTTTTTGGGGGTGGAGGTACAGGGCGGGGTCTGGAGCAAACCAGGCGCCAAGAGGTGCCCCCACTGCGGCCAGCTTCCCAGGGGTGCCCACGGAACCGGCAGGGGAATTGAGCGCGACATAGACAAAATGAACGCTGCTCAACTCACGGGGTGGGACGTGCTCCTGGTAACCCCGAAGATGGTGCTCCAGGGAAAGGGCCTGGCCCTGGTCAAGGAGTGGTTCCTGTTGGAAGGATGGGGCAAGGTGGACAACGTGTGGAAGTACAAAGGGGGGCTGCCGTGACGCTTTCCAGTGCTCGAAGGGCTTGCGTGTCTTGTGGTGAGGAAATGGTACCGCTCAAGAACGGGGTGCAGATTCACTACGCCCACGGTGGCACGACGGTGGAGCACGCCGCCGATACCTGGCAATGCCCACGGTGCGGGTTCTCCATTATAACGGGTTTCGGTGAAGGGCTCCAGGGTGGAGTGCGGGGAACCGAGTGCTTTGTCAAGTCTCCGGTGGAGATGGACGGGGTTATCTGTTACCACTGTTCCCAGGAGATGGAAATCCTGGCCCCCGTGTCGGTACTGGAGATGGCGGAGTTCGGGCCATACAAATTGTGGACGGCCCGGCTCCACAAGTGCTCCAGTTGTGGCGGTGAGGTTGTGGTGGTGGTTAACCAGGTGAGCGAACACTACCTGCCCGACTTTAAGGCCAGGGTGGCCGAAGCCTGGGCCGGCCGGATTGTGGTGGTACGTTAATGCCCCGCGTCTTCTGTCCCAAATGCGGACTGGAGGCGAACTACGAAACGCCCCTGGCTCAGTGTGTTGCCTGTCGGGCGTGGTTCTCTACGGTTGATGAAATGCTCTATGCCCAAAGGGTTGCGGCGTACGCGGCCGCGGTGAACGAAGCGGTACAATGTTTCACGGAAAACCTGAGCAGGGTGGCGGAGTGTGGTGCTCGGCTGGTGGAGCAGTTGGCCGGAATTGGCGAACGAGTAAAAAAGACTTTGGAGGTGGGAAATGTCAACGGAAGTGGTACGGACGTACAAACTGGAGATTCAGGCTCCGGCGGAGGTGATGGCGGTTCTGGAGAAGTCCGAGGCGGTGAAGGTGTTTGACGCGCTTCGGGAGGCCCGCGGCATCTCCGCGGCTGTTCGTCTCCTGTTCCCGGCGGCTCAGGTGCAAATCACCAGCGAGCTTCGGAAGGCCATCTGTGTCACAAAAGTACTGAGGGGGTAGGGAATGGATGGGAGCACGGTCTGGCTAGACATTGACCAGGTGGCGTCCCTGGAGCAGAACCCGAAGGAGCACGACATAGGGGCCATTATCGCCTCTATGCAACGGTGGGGGTACATTGACGTTATCGGTTGGAACAAGCGTACCGGTTGGTTCTGGACGGAAACGGTCGGCTCGAGGCGCTTCTGTAACAACCCAGGGGGAGGCTCAACGGCTTCCCCAGGGAGTTAAGTATAGATTAAGAGGATAATATGGCTGCTCAACCAAAGGGAACCCGACGGTCGCAATCA
>Ga0302238_1000404_pt1 | contig 44418 bp, 24 predicted proteins | sample AAG_UR_Asn_MG_FD_193527 | JGI IMG/M metagenome (GOLD analysis project Ga0302238, IMG submission 193527) | Enriched activated sludge microbial communities from anaerobic digester in WTTP, New Holstein, Wisconsin, United States - AAG_UR_Asn | ecosystem: Engineered > Bioreactor > Anaerobic >... | reverse complement strand
CAGGGGTGTGGGACTGCACTGAATTCGGGGCCATCTTTGGAGGATGTTGCTGAAGTGACTAATAACCCTACCGAAGCGGATACCGAGGGTGATGCCGAAGTGGATATCGAAGCGGGCATCGAAGGGGACACCGAAGTGGATATCGAAGTGGATATCGAAGCGGACACCGAAGCGGACACCGAAGCAGTTTGCCATCCCGCCTGCGGGGGCAGGGAATGCGGCCCTGACTTGTGCGGGGGGCTTTGCGGGGTCTGTCTTGGCCTAGACAGATGTAACGAGGACGGGGAGTGTGAGTGTGTCCCCAACTGTGCTGGTAAGCAGTGCGGGGATGATGGTTGTGGGGGCAAGTGCGGCACCTGCCAGGGTGGGCAAACTTGCGAAGATTGGAAATGCAAAGTGATTTGTGGGGATGGGTTGTGTGCTTTGGGGGGCGGGGAGAGCTCTTGTAGTTGCCCCCAAGACTGTGGACAGTGCAATGGTTGTTGCGAGGGCGACATATGCCGGGCGGGCACGGGTACTACTTACTGCGGGATTGGTGGGGAACAATGTCAGGATTGTGCTATAAACGATTTGAGTTGTGTTGAGCAGGCTTGCGCGCCCCTGTGTGGGGATGGCATGTGCTCATCGGAAGAGAACTGTGCAATGTGCCCAGATGATTGTGGGTGCACTGCGTGTGGGGAGACATGCGACAAGGGCAAGTGTATTTTCACGGCATGTAACGGGAAAGACTGTGGAGATGATGGCTGCGGTGGTAGTTGCGGTACCTGTGAGTGCGGGGAAAGTTGTACGACGCAGGGCTTTTGTATATTTTCCGCCTGTGATGGAAAAGTCTGCGGGAGCGACGGTTGTGGCGGGGTTTGTGGTGAGTGTCAGGGGGGCATGGATTGCCAACTAGATGCTTTCTGCGTCCCGTGGACCATGAATTGGGTAGCCTTTCCCGAGCTTAAAATCTCGGTACTTGATACCGAGGTTACAGAGGAACAATATCTGCTGCTAATCGGTGGTTCTTTGCCTTGGCATGCTAGCTGGATTATACAACCTTGTCTGGATGAGCCTTATCCTAACCCAGCGCCTCCCTTGCCCCCTTGTGCTGAATTGGGAGCGGATTTTTGCCAAAACACTCCTGTGCATGGCCTTACGTTGGTACAAGCACAAGATGTTTGTGCCCGGGTAGCGGGGCGATTATTTACTATGGCGGAATGGCAACAACTAGCGGGTAGTCCCCCCTCAATATATGATGGGTCCACCTGGCATACTCAGACGGATAAGGTGGTTGTGCATACATGCGATTCCGGGCAGGAGTTGGTAAAATACTACCCACGGGATGTAAAGGGAAAGACTGCTAACTCTGATGGGTTATATGGTTTGTGGGGTAATGTCGCTGAGTGGACGCAAGACAATTACTGTCCGGGGGTTCCTTGGAATCAATACACGCTCACTCCCGGAAATTGTCCGTTCACAAACGCTGGGTGGTTTACGGGGGTCAGGTGCGTAAGAGATCTGTGAAGCATAAGGGCTTCCTCTCCGCTGACTCAGTAGTTTATGGAGTCCCGGCGGGGAGCATTATCCTCGGTTTTTTCACCACCCAGATAACCAAGGTCGAATGGAGTCGTCAGGCATCCGTTAGTATCTGCAGGGGGTATTGCTATGCATCCGCTTGAGGCATTTCTGAGTCGGCTCGCCAAGGATGGTCCTAGAGGGGTACCAGAGACATCTCACTACCCTGCGCTTGAAATGCTTCTCACTCAGGTGGGTGGAGCGCTAGGTCATATCCACTGTGTTGTGCATCCCAGGAATATTGGAGCTGGCATTCCGGATATGGGTCTCTTCGGCACCGACCAACGTTTTCAGGCAGAGGATGATACGGACTTGCATGACCAGCTGCCCAGCTTCGGAGTGGTTGAGGTCAAGCCGGTAGACAGCAGCCTATCCTCCCTCGTAGCCGACGAGCAAGTGAAGAAGTACCTAAACAGGTATGGCCAAGTGCTTGCTACAAACCTACGCGAGTTTCAAATCGTCCTTCGCGGACATGAAGGTGAGGCGGTCCCAGGCGAGCACTTCGCCATCGCGTCAACCGAGTCAGAGTTCTGGAAGACAGCGGCACACCCGAGAAAGACGGCTGACATGGTTGGTCGTGAGCTAATGGAATTCCTGGATCGAGTGATCCGCCACTCAGTGCCGATCCTCGAACCGAAGGACTTGGCATCCCTACTTGCCGCCTATGCGAGAGAGGCGAAGCGGCGACTGGAGCGTGACGCCAAGCCAGAGGCGATTGCTCGAATCCGCAACGACCTTGAGTCATTCCTTGGTCTCCAGTTTCGGGGAGCCGAGGGGGACAGGTTCTTCCGGTCAACATTAGTTCAGACATTGTTTTACTGCGTGTTCTCGTCCTGGGTTCTCTGGGCCAAGACGGCTTCTTCCGCAGCCGGGGGCTACGACTGGAGAACAGCTTGGTACGAGAAGAGAATCCCCGTGGTTACCAAGCTGTTTCGCAATCTCGATCCAGAGGAACTCGGCTTGCAAGATCTGATGGCAATGGCAAACACCGCTCTGAAGCGCGTTGACCGGAAGGAGTTCTTCCGTAGATTTAGTGAGGATGGGGCCGTTCAGTACTTCTATGAGCCTTTCCTCGAAGCCTTTGACCCGGCCTTGCGCAAAGACCTTGGGGTGTGGTTCACTCCACGCGAAGTAGTACGTTATCAGGTTGCTCGTATAGACGGCTTGCTCCGCAATGAACTTGGCGTGGCCGACGGACTGGCAGACCCCAATGTGCATGTTCTTGACCCTTGCTGCGGTACAGGCACCTATCTCTTGGAAGTGCTCCGGGCAATTGGCGAGAGTCATAAGGCAATGGGGGCCGGTGACCTTGTGGGTCAGTATGTGAAGCATGCGGCGATGTCCCGCATTTTCGGGTTCGAGATTCTGCCTGCTCCTTTCGTCGTCAGCCATCTTCAGATTGGAACCTTCCTCCAGGCGCCACCCGAGGGAGCTTGGTTGCCAAGTCCACTTGACGAAGCCGAAAACCAGCGAGCTGCTGTATTCCTCACGAACGCTCTGACGGGCTGGACGGCGGGCTCCACTCCAGCTAAGCCGACCATACCTGGCTTGGAGAAGGAGCGCGAAGCTGCCGATCATATCAAGAGGGAAACTCCCGTATTGGTAATTCTTGGGAATCCCCCATATAACGCTTTTTCAGGCACAAGTCCTGATGAAGAGGACGGCTTGGTCGATAGATACAAGGAAGGATTGAATACCCCCGTTAACAAGGGTGGCTGGGGGATGCTCAAGTTCAATCTGGATGATCTGTATGTTCGCTTCTTCAGTATTGCACAGCGCAGGATTGTCCGTACTGGTAAAGGTATCGTCAGTCTCATCACGAACTCCTCGTACCTTGAGGATCCGTCTTTTGTTGTCATGCGCGATAGCCTCCTGCAAGATTTCAGCTCGATTTGGGTTGACAGCATGAATGGCAACAGCCGAAAGACAGGGAAGAAATCACCAGATGGACGACCTGACCCATCTGTATTCTCAACTGAGCATAACCGAGAGGGCATTCGGGTTGGCACCGCCATCTGCCACCTGGTGAGGGATGGGGTTGAACATCAGGGAGATGGCTGCGATGTTCAGTTCAGGAACTTCTGGGGCTCCGACAAGCTGAACCAATTAGCCGGTTGCATATCAGAGGCGGCAAATGCCGTCGAGTATGAGCGAATCAAGCCCAGCCGGGAGAATCGTTATCTTCTTGTGCCGCAGGCAGTAGATCCTTCCTATAGAACTTGGCCAAGCCTCCTGGATTTGGCAGCAGAGCGCCCTCTGGTCGGCCTGGAGGAATGCAGAGGTGGTGCGCTCGTTGACATTGATAGGGACCGTTTGGAACAGCGCATGCGCATGTACTTCCAGGACAGCCATGACACATGTGTTTCTGAACCAGCCCTGGCTGGGCTCTTTAAGAAGCGGCCTGGTTTCGATCCTAAAGCATGTAGGGACAAAGTACGCGTTGTCGAGAAGTCGGTTAATCATGAACGAATCGTTCCGTTCCTCGTTCGGCCATTTGATCTGAGGTGGGCATATTTCAGCACTGTTGGCCCGCTATGGAACAGACCACGGCCAGTGCTTTGGCATGAGTATAAGCGTGGAAATACATTTCTTGTGAGCAGGATGAACTTCTCTGGGACAGGAGAGGGGCCGCCGCTCTGTGTGTCTCGGCATCTTTTTGACAAGCAGACAATTGTCAGGAATCCGGCTGCCTTTCCGTTGATGATTACCAGCGGGCATGGGCCGTCCAGCGGTAAGGAGCCCGCCCTTCCTGGCATGGCCAAAGTGAGCGCCGTGTCTGCTAATTTGAGTGCCGCTTCCGGTGACTACTTGCGCTCTATTGGAATTCTGGAGGGAAGACCAGAGTGCGATGTCAATTCTGATATGGCGGAGCTCGTGTGGATGCACGTTGTGGCCGTGGCGTTCTCGCCGGTGTATGTGAGCGAGAATGAAGGAGGGCTGCGAAGGAACTGGCCCCGAGTTCCGATGCCGGCGAATCGAGAACAATTGGTCGAATCGGCTGGACTGGGGAAGAGTATCGCTCGCCTTCTCGATGTCCAGGTCGATGTGCTCGGCGTGACATCTGGCCCAGTAAGGAAGGAGCTTGTGACCCTCGCTGTGCCAACGGGCTCCGATTTCAGGCTGAGCGCTGGGTGGGGGCATGCGTCCAGCGATGGCGTCGTCATGCCTGGCCGGGGAAAGCTGGTACAGCGGCCGTATGGAGCGCACGAGATGGAAGCGATGACGAGCGGGTTTTCCATCGCGGCACTCGACGAAGGGCTTTCCATGGAGCATCTGGGCGCTGAGACGTTCGATATCTTCCTGAACGAAACCTCGTGTTGGAAGAATGTTCCGACAGGAGTGTGGAATTACTCGATCGGCGGCTATCAGGTCGTGAAGAAATGGTTGTCCTACCGAGAGGAGACCGTGCTCGGACGACAACTGACCACCGGCGAGTCTGGAGAAGTGCGGTATGTGTCCGAGATGGTTCGTCGTATCGCAGCGATTCTGCTCATGGGACCAGCGCTGGATGCAAACTACATGGCAGTCAAGGCTGCCTGCTACCCTTGGCCGCAGAGTGGAGGCAACGCTGAGCGCCACTGTGCTTCAGAGGAGCGTGTCTTGTGAGGCAACGGGGCGTGGCATAGCCTTGTCCTGTGTGCGCGTCAGAAGCTGGTTAACGGCAGATCGTCGGCGCGAGCAAGGATGCGCGTGGCAAGGACGGTGGGATACCAGGGCACACTACTTACGGGGCGCCGTTATGGCAAAAGAGGCGGTACGATTTCGTGTTGGCGGGAACAGGGGGTGCCTGCTTTTTTCCCTGCCATGGGTCAGTCTTCTGAGAATCCGCATTACCGTGATCACCACCCCCTACGCTGTAGTAGTTTACCTAGAGACTAGGAGGCCATATGAAACAACTATTTATCGGGATACTAATTTTTGTCGTCGCACAGGGGTGTGGGACTGCACTGAATTCGGGGCCATCTTTGGAGGATGTTGCTGAAGTGACTAATAACCCTACCGAAGCGGATACCGAGGGTGATGCCGAAGTGGCTGACATCGAAGCGGATACCGAGGGTGATGCCGAAGTGGCTGACATCGAAGCGGACACCGAGGGTGATGCCGAAGTGGCTGACATCGAAGCGGACACCGAAGCAGTTTGCCATCCCGCCTGCGGGGGCAGGGAATGCGGCCCTGACTTATGCGGGGGGCTTTGCGGGGTCTGTCCTGGCTTGGACAGATGTAACGAGGACGGGGAGTGTGAGTGTGTCCCCAACTGTGCTGGTAAGCAGTGCGGGGATGATGGTTGTGGGGGCAAGTGCGGCACCTGCCAGGGTGGGCAAACTTGCGAAGATTGGAAATGCAAAGTGATTTGCGGGGATGGGTTGTGTGCCTTGGGGGACGGGGAGAGCTCTTGTAGCTGCCCCCAAGACTGTGGACAGTGCAATGGTTGTTGCGAGGGCGCCATATGCCGGGCGGGCACGGGTAGTACTTACTGCGGGATTGGTGGGGCACAATGTCAGGATTGTTCTATAAACGATTTGAGTTGTGCTGAGCAGGCTTGCTCGCCGCTGTGTGGGGATGGCATGTGCTCATCGGAAGAGAATTGCGCAATGTGTCCCGCTGATTGTGGGTGTACTGCGTGTGGGGAAACATGCGCTGCTGGCGAATGTATTTTCACGGCATGTAACGGGAAAGACTGTGGGGATGATGGCTGCGGTGGTAGTTGCGGGGGGTGCCCAGCGGGAATGGTTTGCTTTGAAGGCGGTTGTCTGTGTCTGCCCGATTGCACGGATAAGATATGTGGGGACGACGGTTGCGGGGGGAGTTGTGGGGCCTGCTCAGGCAATCAAGATCAGTGTCTGGATGGGCAATGCGTCTGCCAGCCAAATTGTATGAACAAGGAGTGCGGGGACGACGGTTGCGGTGGCTTCTGTGGGGAGTTTGATGGGGGGTGCCAAGATGGGCTGGTTTGCCAAACAAATGCTCAGCAAGAAACCTTCTGTGTCCCGGAGACTATGAATTGGATTGAATTCCCCGAACATGGGATCGCTGTACTTGATACAGAGGTTACAGAAGACCAATATCTGCTGATTATGGGCGGGTCTTTGCCTTGGGATGCTAGCTGGGTTACTCAGCCCTGTAACATGGGGGACACTACGCACCCAGCGCCTACTTGTACGGAATTGGGTTTGGAACGTTGTCCTGTGCATGGGGTATCTTTGGCGGAGGCACAGGCCGTCTGCGCCAAAGTGGGTGGCAGGGTATTCAAGGATGTAGCGGAGTGGAAGAAATTGGCCGGGGATCCCCCGCCAATACATGAGGTGGTGGGCACTAACACTACTTGGAATACTTGTAATGGTATGATGGTTATACCTACTTGCGCCCCCGATGTGTTGCAGGTGAGGTACTACCCAAGACCAAGAGATGTACCAGCTAACCCCGACGAGTTATATGACTTATGGGGTAATGTAGCGGAGTGGACGCAAGAGAATAAATGTGTGGGGAGCCCACATGTTAGTTGCGGTGCTAACGACGAATACAGTGACGTGGGGAATTGCGCCACGCCCCAAATGTTATGGCTAGCGGGGGTTCGGTGCGTAAGAGATCTGTAAAGAAAAAAGCTTTCCCTTCGGCCTTATTCAAAGAGGCTTACAGCGTAAGTGGCGCTGGAAACGCCTACCTGATTCCACGCCCATCGAATTGCTGAATCAAGGGCAGGGATAGGCACCGGCTAGCGGACGAGCCCGGTTGGTCTGGCCTCATTAGCTCTCGGTCTCCTCAGCCAGCAGCATTTCTGCCGTGCGAACGAGCGACCGGGTCCGAAGGTCACCTTGCTTCCATTCGCCGATTCTCAGGCGAACGCTCCGTAGAGTCTCGTTACTCACTGACTCAGTGGTGCGAATGATCGCTACCAATGCGTTGGTCGCCTCTTGCGCTAGGCCCCTGTGAGAGCTGGCAGCGTCGTCAACACAGCACTCGACGATCAGTTTCCCAATTGCGTCAAGGGGCATCCCGGCGCGACCTTTCATGAGCCCCATGGCAAGGCCACGGTGCAACTGCTGCCGGACCACTGGGCCCGGCTCTCGTGTCAATGCCATTACCAGGTCCAGACCCAACCTCGACCGTCGTGCTTCCTTGGCCGCGGCCTTTCCGAATTGGTACGCCACGAGATGAGCGAACAACTCTCTTGCAGATGACGACCCTTCCCGGAGCCAATCGACAACTCGCGTTGAAATGTCAATCCCTGGCAAATCGGAGCTTTGGAATAGCGTCGCACCGGACTCGCAGCCTCGGAAAAGGAAGGCCGCCAAGTCGAGCGGCCATCCACGACTGGCTTGACCGGAAAACGGATCCTCCGACCACCTCGGATCCGGCCCTTTTAGCATCTCTCCCAGCAGTGCGGTCGGAATTGCCGGATCCAGTTGAGAAATCAGATCGTAGCGAGAGGAACTCTCCACTCCTTCCACATCGGCAGCCTCGACAAACCACCACAACGCCGAGAGCGCCTCGCCACGCACCACTGGCATCAGATCTTTCCTCGCTACTATCTTGGCGAGAGTCTGGAGAATCTGCCTCTGCGTGGTCTTCGGGGTCTGCAGCACACAGGAGACATAGGTGTGGAATCGTCCCGGAAAAGACTGATGCGGTCTTGGCGCCAAATAGTCTCTCTCGTAGCGTTCCGTCTTCTCCTGTACAAAGGATGAAAGGACTTCCTCCTCCACCGGAATCCCCAGGTACATCCTGAATTGGATCGCATGCTCGACGAATGCCGATTCGGTGGGGTCGACTGAACACGAGGCCCGCCCATTCGTTGGAACTCTTGATGTCACGGGTGGAAGGTGAGCCGCCACTCTACTTGCCAATCCGGGCTCCTTCGAAAGCAGGCTATGAACTGTGGCCGGTCGTACGATGGATATCCACGCCCGTTCATGAATTGTCCCAGGTTCCCAGTTGTACTCTCTCAGAATCTCAAGCAAATCCTTGGCAGCACCCTTCGTTACCGCTCTTGGGACCGCAACCATCGCTTCAGCCACTTTGGCGACCTCGAGAATGACATGGCCGACGTTCCTGTGCGCCTTGACTGTCTTGCGAAGCTCAGCGACTATTCTCTTGGCACCTTCCTCGGGGTTTGCCAGTCCAGGCAGGACCCGGCAAGCGGCGTGCAACACCGCTATTGAGCTTCGCGACACATCCTGGGATGTATCTAGACCCCAAGCGTCGCGAGTCCACGCGCCCACCAGCGCCACGATGGTATCGAAATCGTTCTCCTCGAAGTAGTCAATAAAATGAGCCAGCAGGTACGCTAGGCCAACCTTCTCTTTCCTGCGCAGCGGTACTTCCCCAAACACTGCTCTTCGAAGCTTCTCCTTTGATCCCATGGCGCTCACCAAGCTGCGAGTCTCAAGGGCTCTTCTCGCCTCTTCGACCAGCTTGCGGTCACAAGCCGTCGCACCCTGGATTGCCGCGCTGAGAGCGAACCCGGTCGCCTCGGTAGCATCTGCCGTTAGCGAATGCCGGGCAAGGTACAAGCGCCCGAGGGAACTGTGAAGACGCTCCATGCAGGAAAGGCAGTGCAGGTTCCAGCAGCGATAGAAAGCCTCAGAGAGACACCGCTCCGCCTCGTCGATGTTGCCGTTCAGGTGCGCATTGGCCCCACGATCTTCTGCTCGCACGGAGAGTTCCCATGAATTATCTCGCCCGCAAGAGAGTGCTTCGAACGCCTTCTGAAAGTCTCGCGTCCCGCCGCCCATGTCAGACAACTCACTAATCACATCTATCGCCTCTCGCGACGCAGCAAGGACAACTCCCCGCCATCCCGGAAACTGAGCGTCAGGACTTGGACGGCACCCAGCGAGTCGCAGCCCTCTGGCCACGACAGCACCGAACGCATCCCTCGCAGCTACTCCATCATCCAAGCGCCGAGACCGGAGACCAACCTCCATTTGACATCGCAGGCGAAGGGTCTCAAGAAGACCTTGTTCTTGTGAACGCCCGGTGTCCACTTGCGGGTCTAGTTCAGGAAGGCCGCACTCCGGCTCAAGAACCGCCAGCAACTGGCGAGCGGCCGCAATCGCTCTCGTGTGGTCTGCGACCGTCTCTGACGAGCTGAAGCGAATGCGATTGAACTCACACGACGCTCGATAGACAAGGGCACGGCGAGGATCAGCCTCCTCCAATTCCAACTGCTCCCACACCCCTGCCAAACCAGCGTACTCAAAGACATCCCGGTTCGTCGCCAAATACAGGGCCATCATTCGCCACGCATCTCGGCAGCCTCGGAGCAGGGACACTTCTAGCGAACGCGAAAAGAGCTCTGCCTGCCTGGGATCGATTCTGGGGTACCAGGGCGGTATCTGCTCAGCAGCAAACAACAACAGCAGCAACGAAGCGAGCTCATCGTCGCGCGATGTGCCGACACCGTCGCTGGCTCGACTCTGCATCCACTCGACTAGGTCACCAGGAGTCGGAATGAGCAACCCGCCGATCCTTTTTGATGACACCGAGTTGTGCTGAAAGAACAAGTGGGCTGGCTTCTCCCACCCGCCAACCCCAGTGCACACCAAATTGGCTAGATTCCCCAGTATCTCCCAGTGGAGATTTTCGTAGTCGAATGGGGCGTTGTCGAAGCTTGCGGTGCGCACGCGTTTGCATGCGTCGAGTCCGGGGTGCATGAGGACGGTGTCAAGCTCATCCCAGAGCCTGTCTGGCAGCATCGAAGTCACTGGGGCACCTCCGTCAGCGCCTCGTCCTCCGGGCGCTCGTTCATGGCTTCGACCAGGGCTGACACTTTGTCCCTGATGAGTAGTCAAGCACCGCGTCCCTTGTGAAGGGCGCCAAGCAAGGCAGTGTTTGCGGTGCGCGCCAGCTCTGTGTTCAGGTTCCTGTCAAGCCACATCGACAAGGTGAGCATCATGGTAAGCTCCGGGATGTCCGGTTGGGAGGCTAGGTATTCCAGCCTCTGTACAACCGCTGACTTTGTCAGGGGGCCTGTGCCGCGGCCTTCGAGGGGCTTGGCAACCGCTCCAGAGGGCCTTGGGCGGGGAGAGTAGCGTTCGGCCTGCTCGTGCTTCAGTGGTGCATCAAGATATCCACGGCTCTTCTCAGTCACGCCCGAGTCTGCTCCCGTTCGAGCGTCCGCTTCGAAGCTCTGCTTCACCGGGGCCCAGGCACGGCGATATCGAGTAGAGTCCCTAGGCCCAATGCGGATTATGTTGTATCCATGGTTGGCCCCCTCGTCCGGGTCGCTTGGGCGGACTCCGCTGTCCCAGGCCCCTCTTGTGTTGGCCCATACGTTCGACGCCGCTACAGGGTCCTTGTCCGCGCGAGAGAAGCATGGGTGTGCGGCATGCAGATACACGTATTTCCGGGACCGACCATGCCCTTCCCTACACAGGCGCACGTAACCCAACTGTTTCAGCTCCTTCACAGGGAGCTTCGGCCCTCGGAGCGAGTCGCGCATCTGATCGTGGTTGCCCGGCACCACGAAGACACGGCGCTCCGCTCCACGGGCCGGCCCTCCCATCCAAGCCCGAACATCAGCGATGAACTGAGACACCATGGCGAACTCGCCTTGAGAACCTGTGGCCGTCAGGTCACCCGTAATGACGCAGGCGTCGGGCCAATCGACCCCCGCCACGCAACGCCAGTCGGCTTGCGCTTCGCCGAATCGTATCCTGACCCTGGCAAGGTGCCCTGGAGTATCTCCAAGATGAAGATCTGACAGGTGAAGTATCCAAATGTCACGGTCTAAGGAGTCCGCCATCACTCTCCATATGGACGCGTCTGCCTAGTCTCAATGATGCTGCCCGAAAGCGCCGACACCAGAGTCACCGTGACCCCTGGGGCTGACATGATTGAGCGACCCGTGCAACATAGCTCGGCATTGCCACGCGATGCAACAGCGACGTAGGCGGGGCAATCGCATCTTGCTCTCCTCCTGCCTACACGGCTGCTCAGATATCTCGATCCCCCCAGCAGCCGTGTACCCCGAGCCGGCCGAAGGACGGGTCGAGGGGGGGCGAGAATGGTGAGCAGTGGTTAAGGGTGCGCACCAAGTGGGCACCTGGTAGTTCCACAATTACTGGCCGCTCGCTTTCCGGAAATTTCGGCCGCTCAGGCGGCCGAAAGGGGCGGACCGAATGAGTCGTAGTTTCTTCAGTGGTTATCGAGAGTTCCGAGTGATTGCGGCGGTTTCCGGAAAGGGGTCAGTTCCACCTTCCAGAAAAGGGACGAAAGTAGGGACGGCCGGTGTCCTCAATCGTTCAACAAAGAGCGAGGATACCGATGCACCGGAGCCTAACACGACACGGAGTACAAGTGGCACTGCAAAGGGGCAAACCACAGCAATTGGTGGTGGACTTCTTCGGAGTTTCGGTGCGGACCGTTCGACGCATTGCCAGAGAGGGGGCCGCAATGAAGGCTGACGATGGCGAGCTTGTTCGCAAACGTGGAATCGGGCGGCCATCGGCAACGGAAGGCTGGCGGTGCATCGCATCCATCGTCACCAGGCAACCATCCACTCGCAGCATCTCAAAAATGGCCGGAACGGCAGCGATCTCAATGGACTTGGTCGCTGTCTTGACTTGCCCCGATCATATCCCGGCATCAGTGGCAAACGCGTTTACCATATGAATCGCTGCTTTCTCGTTGGCCCGGTCATGATTGCATCTCAAGGTCTTCCCATCCACCCCAATCTGGCCTCACGCCATCTCCTTCCCCCGCGACATCATCCACGCCACAAACACTGCCCGGACGGCATCCGGGTCCAACGCCGCCAATAGCCGCCCGTATGTATCACGGGAGGGGATTCCATTCGGAAGGTCCAGACACGTCTCAAACCACCGTTGATTCGCTCGTCCGAAGCGCTCTAACTCAACTAAGTTATCTACTTCGCTGAGCGCACCCCAAATGGCAATAGTCAGGATATCCACAAGCCTATACAGCCTCGCTATGTCTATTCTCGGGTCAGGAAGCCCCTCCAACAACTCCGAAAGTGCCAGTCGCTCCTGCTCCTCAGGGGGCGTCGTATTCTCCACCGTACTTGGTCGTCGTGCCAATCCCGACTGTCACGGTAGACTACATTCGTTCACCACCCTCAAGGCCATCTTCGCTCAACCAGGGCAAAAGAATACAGATGCGATCGCCCTGGGCGGAAGTGGGGAAGTTACAATCGACACGCTTTTTGACCACGGTTACTCAACTACATCCTTGACGCCATCGATGTTCTCCAGAGAGACACGAAGCCTCTCCTTGAGCTGGGTCTCAATCTGCCTGATGCGCTCACGGGAGACCCCGAACTGCTCTCCGATGGTCTGCAACGTCTCCGGCTCATCGGTGTAGAGGCGGCGCTCGAAGATGTAGCGCTCCTTGTCGCTGAGCCCCTCGATGAACTCCTGAACCCTCTCACCCACAGCCTGCATCACCTGAGCCTTGGCCATGTTCTCCTCCTGCTGGGGAGTGCCGTCAGGGAGCAAATCCATGTAGGTCATGTTGCTGGTGCCGTCGATTATGGCATCCAGCGAGAAATCCCTGGAGGCCATGACAAGCTCTCGGTCCACCCTGTGCTTCCTGGCTTCCACCGGAATCAGAACGGTGTTCCCATCGCCATCGGGCAGGTCGTCCTGCAACGTCTCCCCCACCACCTGCGCCTCGGTTGAATCCTTATCCGTCTGACTACGAAAGAAAAGCTGCCTTTGCATCTGCGTTGTTCCGACTCTTACCATACTCCATGAACGGATTATATAATTCTGCATATATGCCTTAATCCACCACACCGCATACGAAATCAACCGATACCCACGGTCAACATTGAATTTCTCAACCGCACGTATGAGACCGATATTTCCCTCTTGAATGAGATCAATGAGTTTGATATTATAGTGTTTATAGCTATACGCAATCTTGACAACAAACCTGAGATTGGCCTCCACCAGCCGCTTCAGAGCCTGCGGGTCCCGGGTCTCCTGAAACGCTCTGGCCAACTCCTGCTCTTCATCCCTGGTCAGCAGGGGAACACGGTTGATCTCCTGGATGTAGGTCTCGAACGCAGAACTTACCTTGCGGCCCTCACCGCCTGAACGCTTCGCCGGCAACCCTGCCTTGGTCACCTTTGCAGGCAGCTTCGTCCCCACCGGCACCAGCGCTCTGACCTCCGGCCCTGGTTCGTCTTTGTATCGGTCGCTCATCTTTACACCAATATCCTCCTTCAACTAATAGCAGCTGCCACGATTTATTGAACCAGCAAGTCGAAAAACTTAGAAATAAGCTAAGGCAGCGCCGGATGCTCAAGGACCAGGCAACTGCACCGGTCTCCACCAACACCGCAGCCGCTCAGTTTACTCGGCCTTCTTACCCTCGAACATGTGCGCCACTATAGCATCACCCTGCTCAGGTTTCTCGGCCAGATCCCGAGCCCGCTTAGCTCTGGCCTCGGCAGCGCTCAAGCCCGTGGCCATGAGGGACTCCATGGCTTTGACCTCCATGTCGATCATGCTCTTGATTCCCCCGGCTGAACCCCAACCCACCTGCTTCTTGCCGTTGATGACAAAGGCAGGGGTTCCCATTGCATCAATCTTCTTGGTCAGGGCCTGGTCCGACCGTATCTTGGCCTCAAGGGCCGGGTCTGCCATATCAGCAGCAAACTTCTGCATATCCAGCCCCAGGGTCTGAGCGTAGGTGGTGAAGGTCGCATCGTCCAGCGCCCTGGGATTGGCGAAGATCATGTTGTGATACTGCCAGAACTTGCCCTGGCGGTGCGCCGCATGAGAAGCCTTGGCAGCGGCCATGGCCCTGGGGTGCATATCCAGCGGGTTCTGCCAGAAGACGAACTGCACCTTGTCTCCGAACTCACCCATGAGTCCATCCATGCCCTCCGCCGCCCTGCGGCAAACGGGGCACTGGAAATCCGAAATCACGAAGACCTTGACCGGCGCCGTCTCGGGACCAACCGCCGGGCTGGAGCCCAACTCGGTCTTGTACTCGGAGATGGCCTTGAACCACTCCTTCGGTACCGTCAGATCGGCGGTCTCCTCAACCTGCCTCGCCGGCTGCGGCTGCGCCACCGGCTGAGCCACGGGTTGCGCCACAGGCTGTGGCTGCGCTGCGGGCTGGGGTTGCGCCACGGGCTGGGGCTGTGCTGCCGGTTGTGCCTGTGCCTCGGCCTTCTGAGCCTCGGGCTTCACCTCCGCCGGAGCTGCTGCCGGCTGCGCCACTGCCACCGCACCCGCAGCCGCACCAGCGTTCATCTGCTGCATTACCAAAGCAGCGGCCGCAGCGGCAACGGCATTGGTGTCCACGGCAACGGCGGCCTGGGATGCCTGCTGATTGAAATGATATTTCTGGCATACGACATATTGGATCTGAACACCCACAAGAATTCCCACAACCAGAGTGGCAAGGAATCCAACAGGCAACAACCACTTCTTAGAGACGGCCTCGTTCATCTATCTTCCTCCAGCCCCAACGGGCAATAGTGACCAACCAAATCAACACTCGCACCGACCAACCCAAAGAGCTCAATCCAGCGCCCGGAGCGCCGAGCTTCCTCCGCCCGAAAACGCCGCATCAGGCGGGCTCCGTCCGCCAAACCGATCGGCGGTCTAGTATATGGCCGCCCGGCACAAGATCAAGCCCGCTGGGCACCCATCGGCCTGCCCGCATCGCGGCACCGTTGTCACGAACCGCCGCACTATCGCTTACATATCCCGACAGCCGCACGGTCGCTTACATGGACAGACCCGCCTTCCAGCCATTTGCCCGACCCTTCCACCGCGCCGACTATCAATCCAGCTCTGCCTTCCACGACAGGGCCAAATCAGCGCCCCTGGGATCCTTCGCCTCAACCAGAAGGGCTCGCCCCTCTTCTCCAGCCAGATTGATGGTGACCCAGAGAGTGTGCGACGGCATGCTCCCCGTGAACCTGTCGGCCCACTCAACCAACAGAGCACGGGCCCCCCCCAGCAACTCGGGTACTCCCACCCCTTCCCACTCATCAGATGTACTCAGACGATACAAGTCCAAATGACATATTCCAACGTCTGGTGAATCATATAGATTCATAATCGTGAAGGTGGGACTATTCACAGGGCAATGGGCGGGAACTCCTGCCCCCCGGGCAACTCCTCGGACGAAGGCGGTCTTACCGGCGCCCAGGTCGCCCACCAGCCCCACAACATCGCCCGGCTCCAGAATCCGGCCCAGCGCTTCCCCAAGCCCCTCGGTATCCGCCTCTGAGCAGGACGAAATCTCGAATCTTCCAAAATCCTCTCTGTTGTCCATGGGCTCCTCATACTCCTGGGCCAGCGGCCGGGGGAGAGTTAATACACTTTTTGGTTGAGAGTCAACGAGAGCCGTTGCTGCCTCGTTGGCTGGGCCTTCCATTTGGCCAAGGGATGGGGCATTATTTCACTCTCCGGTGGGGTGGCTGATGCGGTTGCCTCGATCCGGGAGGAGCTTGCTGGACGGAGTGTACCAGGGTCAATGGGGATTCTACTGCTCATCTCAGGGCTGTTGTGTGCAGGTACCACTTGTGGAGAGCAGGGCCAGGCAGAGCTTTGCGCCGGTGACTGCGTTGGCCCAGGCGGGCCCTCGCACGCGGGAAACGCAGCGGCCGTCACGCCCGAGGACAGTCAGCCCCCATACGGCCCCGACATTAGCGGGGCAATGGTTGAGCTACTCTCGGCATCGAGCTCCGCTACCGCGCTAGAGCGCATTGCCGGGGCCCGTGCAGCGGCACTGCGTGGATTTGGACATCCGGAGTTGGGAGCAGCGCTGGGTCAGTGCGCTCGACTGGCCGGCGATGAGGCAGCGGCGGCCATAATGGCCATTGCCGCAAGGGGAGAGGTTGACCAGCTTCCCTCCGTACGTCATGCCCTGAGGAGCAGCAACAATCCGGCTGTGGTAGCAGCAGGGTGTCTGGCCCTGGCCGCGTTTCGTGACGGGCACTCCCGTAGCCTGGTGATGTTGACCCTGCTGCAACAGAGGGGTGGGTTGTACGGCGCAGCAGCGTGCACCGCAGCCCTTGCCGAGCTACATGACCGGGTACCTGGCAAGTTCCTCACCTTCACGTGGAATTTCTTATCCAATAAGCCCTACCGGCAGATGGTAGGTGCCGTTGCCAGGAAGAGTGCTTCGGCCAGCGGCCGACGCCGAATCGCCCAGGAGGCCCTTGTGACCCTGGAACGCACCGTGGGCGTCAGCGACCCGACTCCAGACGAGTTGCAGGCCCTGCTGCTGGCTGCATGTACCCTCCAGGATTCGGGCGACAGCTCCAAAGCCGCTACAGAGAAGAGTGTCGACCAGGCCCTGCGATGCCTCCCCCCCACATCGCCCGTTCGAGAGGCGCTCTGCTGCAAAGCTGCGGCCCTCTGCCAAGCGGCCTATGCCGGCTGCGGCGCCCCGAAACCCGGGTGCTCGGGAAGCACCACTTACCGCAACTGGACACATATCGGCAACCTGTCCAACTCCCTGCCCATCAAGGGCCCCTTCACGGGGAATCCCCAGTATTGGGACGATATCCTGCGAAACTCGCCTGCCCTGCGGGCCCTGGGGGCATCCCCCGAACAGATCGAAGCGGTCGTGGCCAAAACCCGGGACTTCCGTGGTGCTCTGGCCCACAGATGGTCTCCCGATTCCCTGGCGGAAATGAAGACCTCCAAGAAGCCAAAACCGCAACGAGCCGGCCATTTCAAGGCAAAAGTAAAGCCAAACAGCTACCCACAAGAGTTTCTTACCTATGCGCCAGAGCTGAAGCGCCCCGAGTGGCTGGCCCCCGGGGTATACCTCACCGTTGATGATGGCCCCAGCCTCAGCAATCTGCCCCGAATCCTCGATTCCCTGGATGGCCACCATGCGAAAGCCATGTTCTTTTTCATCGGCGTAAACATAATAACACACTTCACCAACCATCCCGAATTGACCCGCAAGCTACTTCAAAGAGTGATAGATAGCGGTAATCTTGTTGGATATCACACAATGGAGCATGCTCTGACATGGCCGAACCACATTGTCTACTGGGCACCGGATCAGCTTGCTGACGACGTGGAGCTATTCCGGATGGTGGTCAAGCTTGCCAGCGAGCGAAACGTCGACATAGTCTACGGAAGGGCTCCTGGAGGAACGGGCACCCGCTCCAATGCACTGCGAGATGCCTTCTTGGCAGCAGGGCTACGCTCCCCCGTTGGCTGGACCGCTGAGTTTCGCTCCAACGCTGCCAGGTCCGATGTTGAATCTGCTGCCTACTCCATTGCTGAGAAAGACCATGTATCTATTATTTTGATGCATGAATACCACTCTACACCATCAGTAATAGACCTATTTTTGACGAAACACCGCAAAGCCACCGAGGCCCGCAGCAAGCGACGTGGCGACCAGGACAAAGCGGCCAGTCAATAGAGATGCATAGAATAGGCGGCTATCTGGACGGAACCCGGCTCTTGGGAGGTTCAAGGGAGCCAAGCTGCACCGTGGGTCGACCCGCTTCTATGACACCATGGCCGTCCATTCGTGGCGCCAACGCCTCGTGAAGGAACTGCATCACGCCGTCTATGGAGTCACAGCCGACCAGGTCGGGGTACTCTTCCCACTGGGGGCCCCAGAAGAGTTGGCCGCCAACAACCGAGACCTCCCACTGGTCCCCCAGGGCCACCACCTTGGCCACGGCCTTGGCCACCACGGGGGAGTCCACGGATTGCCGATGGGAGACATAGACGTCGAAGCCCTCTTTGCACTCCCGCAGGTCGATTCCCTCATCGCGCAAGAAATCGATAGCCTGAAGCAGTTCTTTATCTACATTACCCATATTGATTAATACTCGTCAATATCTTCAGGATTGTTAGGTACAAAGCCGAACTCCAGTTCGCCCATGTTGTCGGGCAGCAGGCGCCCGATTCGGCCGTCGGCCCTGGAGTCAACACAGGATACGGAGAGACAGGTCTCCTGGGCGTACCAAGCTGAATTCAGCAAGCAGAGCTCCTCACCCGTAACGCTGCCGTTGCAGAGTGCGGGTACACAGTTGCCCTCAACGCAGAACTCGCCGTTGTTGCACTGGGCGTCTTTGGTGCAAAGTCCACGGCACCTGTTCTGCACGCATACGGCGTTGGCTGTTATACAAAGCCCCTTACCGCAGATGGTGCCAGGGGGACAGTGGGCGTCTTCGGAACAGACGCCGCAAGGAACCAGGCATGTGCCACCGGCGCAAACGCCACCGTCGGGGCAATCCCCGGGGCCTTTGCAGCTCAATCGCTCCCAGCCGCACCTCCCGTTGACGCACAGCCCGGAGTCGCACTCATCATCCTTGGAACAGCGGTCCAGCACGGGCACGCAGCGCTTGTTCCGGCACTGCATTCCATCCAGACAGTCGGTATCCAGGGTACAGAAGGCCGCATCGGGGAAGCAGACCCGGTAGGCATCCAGGCAGTCGGCAACGGATATGCAGGAGCCGCCCGTAGATGGCTCACAAAGCCCGCTGATGCACAACTGCTCGCCCGGGGCGCTCTTGCCGGGACAATCTTCATCCGTGGCGCAGATCCTCTTGCAGCGATGGGATGTGCAAGCGTGGGTGCGCTTCAGGCAGAAGCCATCCACACACAGGGACTGAGGGTCTTCTGCCATGCAATTCGCATTGGTCTTGCAGGGCTCACACGAGCCGTCGGCGCACTGCAGTTCAGGAGCGTAACAGTCCTTGTCCAGGCCGCACGCCCCGGTATCCACGGGGCAGCCCCACAGCTTGCCGGCTATCTGATCGCCGCCGGTCTCATCAACCATCTCGCAGAAGGAGGAGTAGAACCCGTTGATTTTGTCGAGACAGCCCTGGAACACCGAACAGCCGCCCAGGTCAAGCTCTCCGTCACGGTCATAGCAGTAGCGCAGGCACTCTTCGCTGGTAAGAATCACCTCAAGAACTGCATCACGCAGAGGCAGACCTGTGTTAACTTGGGTATTATTGCTCTTCAACATATAGAAGCCAGAGCCACCCGCTGCCACATAGTCATTTGTTGCCACTTCATAGATTTGTTCGTCGATCAGCGGACGGCGCCCACAATCGTCCAAATCCTCAACCAACAAGGGGTCTGGACAGTCCGTAAGCCAGATATCTTGTGCCCTGGGGAAGCAGTCGGTCATACAGCTCCACATCCGGTCATACTCGTGGTCCACGTAACCCAACGGCAAGCACTCATTCAGACAGCGGGCATCCTCCATGACCTCGGCACGCTCAAGGACACACTTCCGGAACCCCTGGTCAATGCAAGGCCCGGCGCACGCCTTCAAGTCGCTGGTGCACGATGCTAGACAGCTGGTCTGGCCCTTGCAGGCGTCGGTGCAGGCCAGATAGGTCTCCTGGCAGGGTCCCTGACAATTCTTCAGGCACCCCTCCCAGTTGGTATCAACCCACTTGCCATCCTCGTCCTCGTGACCGCACTCATTGCACTCGTAGTAGTAAGATGGCGGATTGGCATTACAATTCATAACAAACTCTATGCCGGCCACCTGTAGCTGCGAAACGCACCCACGGCCCGACGACCTCCTGGCAACATAGTCCAGCATGAACCTGATATCCGACCCGGACATATACATCAGTGTGATCGTATTGTCGAACGGGAAAATATTGAACATGTCGTCAAGGGTAATGGGGCCTGGGAAAAGATTCGTTCTTATGCCCAAGGTGTTTGTGAAACCGATATCAACCCTGGCGTAGCGCCGGATAGCCTCGGAGACCAAGTTCCCAAGCGCCGAGTCACCACCGTCAAGACCGTACTTGGGAAGCAGCTTCGGGCTGTACCCAAACACCGACGTCAGGTCGATCATCTGGTTGAGCTTCAGCCGGTACTCCTCCATGAGCTGAGCCATCTCGGGCTCTTCGGGCACGGTCTTGTCCACGGGGAACAGAGTATAGTCGTGGCTCTTCACCTTCATGCTGCCATCCGGAGCCCTGGCCACTACCACGTCCAGACGCCCCACATACTTTGCGAAGGCTCCCGAGTGGACAAGCACCACGTTTTCGCCCACCTTGTTCTGCATTATCTGCGGCGGCCACAAGACGATGTGCAGGTGGCCACCAAACACAAGGTCAATGCCCTTGGTGGCCCTGATGAGCCTCTGGTCCTCCGAAAGACCACCGTGAGACACCAGCACCACCATATCCACCAACGGTCTTAGTGCTGCCACATAATCCGCCACAACTTGTTCGTTGTTGAGCGGCATTATTTTCAGACTATTTCCGATGTCGGTCAGAGATGTCAGAGATGAAAAATCTCCAAGCCCGATGAGCGCTATTTTCACTCCACCGGAATTTATAATAGTATAAGGTCTTACTATCTCACCAAGCGGATTGTCTGGCATAAAATAGTAATTTGCTGCCAGCAACGGGAAGCTGACGTTATTACGAACCTGATTTACCAGATTGGTAAGGCCCGTGTCGAACTCGTGGTTGCCCAAGGCAAAAGCATCAGGGGCCAGATAGCTCATGGCCCGAAACTCGGCTTCACCGTGGAAGGCGTTGAAGATGGGAGCACCCTGGAAGACGTCGCCTGAATCCACGTAGACCACACGCCCGGCCCTTGCCCGCTCACGTTGGATTATGTGGGCAATTCGGGCAATGCCGCCGAAGGGTTCGTTCTCCTGCTTCAGACCCAGCTTGTCGTCTGTGTAAGAGACCTGCATCCGGTAAGGCAGGAGCCTTGAGTGGATGTCCGACGTGTGGAGGAACGTTATGCGGATATCCTGCTCACCAATGGCCGGGGCATCCACCTGTTCGGCGCAGGCCCCCAACAGCAACAATCCGACGACAACAAACCAGTTTGTTCGAGAACGAGACATAGGACCCACCCTTAAATTGGGAGTCCGTCGGCCAACGAGTCGCCGGCGGTGGTGTGGCGACCGCACCCGGGGCACGGCCGCCCTCAAATCAGACTACTTCTCTTCTTCGCACTCTTCACACTCTTCGCAACCATCGTCGCCACAATCGCAGCCGCAGCCACAGCCCGAGCCGGGCTCCTCAGCACCAGCCTCGATGAGCTCGTCGATCATCTTCGTCACCTTGGGCTTGACCTTCATGCCAAGCTCCTCGATGAGTCGCAGGGTCCGCAACGCCATACCGGGCAGATCCGCCCCATCGAGGCTCTTGGCCAGCTTGTACAGCGACTCCTCGTCCAGCTTCGGCTCGTCCACTTCAAACTCGGGAAGCTGCTCACACTCCAATGCCCCCACAGGAAGACCGCCTACCACCGCCACGTAGAGATCGGCGATAATCTGGTCGCCGCCACCGAACTCCACCAGAATTCGGGCAGCATCCACCAGCCGCTTTGTCTCCTCGGAGACCTCATCATCCTCTCTGGCAAAGTAGTCGTCCATTACCGACTGAAGCACATCTACGTCTTCAACCAGGACACTGTCCATCGCCATCTCGAGGTACTCTTCGAACTCTTCTTGTGTCGGGTCTGACCCATTCTTCTGTATATGATGCTTTATTCTAGCATACAGTGGCATAAAGGTTGACAGGCACATAACCGACGGGAACTTGCCCTCGCCAATGGCCTCGCTTACCTGCCCCATGGCCTCTTCCAGAGAGTGCCCAAGCGCTGTGCGCCACTGCTCATCTGCCAGAGCATCATTGGCGTTGGTGTCGTCCAGCGAGTTGACCATAGCCCGCAGTCTGTCGATGCCATCGCCATCCTTGGGAATGGCCGGCACGCCGCCCTTCTTCTTCGGCGCTGCTTTCTTCGGCGCTGCCTTTTTGGTTGCAGATGCTTCCTTCTTGGCTGGCTTCTTGGTGTCTTCTACTGCTGTATCCTTCGGAGTCTTAGTACCCTTCTTTTCTTTGTCAACCATGTCTCTCTCTCTTTTCGGTTATGAGGAATCGGCTAATCTTGAAGCTCTTTCCTTGTAAAGGCCCTTCCTTCGCGTCCCACTGCGAGAAGAGCGCCCTGGGTGTCCCGCCAAATCTGCAAGAGTACGCCCGAATCGTCAATGGAATAAGACAAAACTTCGTCACCTCGGCCCTCAACGACCTCGCCTCCCCAGCCAACGGCCAGGAAGCCCTCGGGCGCTGCGGTGACCCCGTACAAGAACGACCCCGGGCGCTGATAGACCGTCTTGAAGGTCACTCCTGAGCCCCTCAGAACCAGTCCGTTGTCCCCAACGATGGTGATTGTTCCGTCGTCGGCAATAGCCGCTCGACGAAGGTTGGTTATGGTAGCCACAGGTACGGGAGCCACGGCCTCGTTGACCAGCCGCACCAGCGCCCCGGCATCCCCAACCGCTACCACCACACCCGACTTCTCTATGACGCAGTCCCGGAACCAGTCGAACCTCTGCGTCTCCACCCTCGTGAACTCCTCCAGGTCCGAGGTGCGATAGACGACCCCGTTCTTCCCAACCAGAACCGCCTGGCCGGCTCGTGCACAAACCCCAAAGAGGTCTTCGGTGATCCCCGCCTCGAGAAGCGTCGCCGTGCCTCCCTCAACCCTGACCACTGCACCACCATCCCCAACTGCGATGTACCCGCCGTCAAAGGCAGCAACTCCGTGCAGGGCAACCTGGGTGGGCGACTCAATGCCGTAGAGCCCCGTGCCATCCCACGAGAGCAGCACCCCACCCGCTCCAACGGCCAAACCATCACCCTCGGCCGAACCGTCCAGATCCTCGATGTCCGCTTTGAGCCCCACAAGCTCATCGACCCACTTCTCGCCGTCGAACCGAATGCCAGCACCGGCCTCCCCAACGGCAATAGCCTCACCTGAGGCAGCATCGCCCCTGAGAGCGTAGAAACTGCGGGTGCGGTTGTTCGGTCCGGCGATGTCGCTGGTGACCCACTTTCCCGCCTCTTTGTGAATCAGCACTCCCTCCTCACCAACCAACCAGACATCCCCTTCTGCTGCCATCCAGACCCCGTGCAGCGATCGGGCCATAGAGTCGTTGCTCAACTCCTGGGAAAAGCCCCCCAACTTCTGCTCCACAATGGTGCCGCCCGTGCCAACGGCCACCACTCCGGCCCCCATCAATCCGCCAATGGCCTGCAGAGCCACCGACCCACTGGCCACCACCGTGGGCGTCCAATTGTCCCCCCCACGAACCAGAATCGACCCCGCTGCCCCACCAATGTATAGATCCAGAAGAGACGAACCCCACACGGTATGGAGTTTGTAAGATGTCAACGACTGCTCCTTGGCCCAGTTGGACCCTTTCTTGTGCAGCACCGTCCCCTTGTCCCCAACCACGAAGAGATGCCCGCTCTCACCCCACACACCCCGCAGCGCTATCTCCTCCAGGCCCGAAATCCCCGTATCCTCCTGCTCCCACTGGCCACCAACATATCGCAGCACCAGCCCACCCTCGCCCACGGCATAAAGGTCGGCCAGCGTCTCACCATACACCGCCAACAGCCCTCGCTTCACGGGCGAACGCTGCGGCGTCCAGAAGGCACCCTCCCGCCTGAATATCGTCCCATCGTCGCCCACGGCAAACCAGACCTGCCCATCGCTCCACAACCCACGAAGTGTGCGGTTGGCCCGAAGCATCACGGGCAACCACTCAGCCCCGGGGCCGGTGACGTCGCCCTCAACATCCATAACGTCCTCGGAGGGGGCGTCCCCACCAACCTCCTGGGCGTCTCCCGAAGCCAGGTCGGCAGTGTCGCCAATGTCCAGGCCAACGTCGCCGACCAAAGCGTCAGTGCCCGCATCAGTTCCGACGCCACCCCCAGATGAACAGGCCGCTGCAACCACGAGCAGCCCAAAAACAAGCCAGCGGCCCCCACTGCGCCACAACCAGGATTCAACGCCCACCGGACCAGATCCGAAACCAGTTCTGCTCCTCACAGCGCCCCCCATCTCAGTTTTCGCGTCCAATAGCGTCACTCCCCCGGCTCCTTAATGAGCCCAAGGTCCTTAATGTCCAGACCCGCAGGATACCCGTATGAGACATACTGGTCATATCCGTAAACATACACCGACGCAGGATTCTCGGCGTACAATCTATGTACACCATCGGTAAGTCTAAATTTAATGGTTGAAAACTCTCCCGTCCCGAAACGCTCAAATTCGTCAATGTCCAACGGCTCACAGGCAATGGGGATAATCTCCGGGTCGATTTCAGGGCAGTCAAACCAAACTTTAGTCTTGTCCGGCACAACTATCGTGACATAGTCCAGCTCATACTTGTTAGGAGCAAGAAACACATAGTCCTGCCTGAACTGCTCGTTAGGAACCAGCAGCAGAAAGGCCGGGTCGCCTATCCCCGCATCCCCCTCCTCGGCCCCGAAGATGTTGGGGTTGGGAGCATCCTGTGCCGCCAGAAACTGCCCAACCATGATGGGCTTCTTGGCCACTATCTCGAAGTTCTGATCCGACTCGAAATCGATCCATTCGCCCTTGTTGAGAATCGGGACATTGACCACAGGAGGCACCGTGGTAACCAGCGTGCCGTTCTCCGCAGCGATGATCCGGTAAACGTCCTTCTCCTTTCCTCGGGGGAAGCTCCTGCTGGCAAGATACTTCAGGCCCCAGCTCTTGATGGGGAAAAGCTGCATCTCAAGGTGGTCTGCACAACAGGTGTTGAGCTTCTTGAGTGTGCAATCATAATTGTTAGAGCACGTACTCTCACCATCCCACTCACATACACCCATTTTTGTGTTACATTTGTTCGTATTAGGTGCATTGGCGGCTTCACTTCCCCCAAACACAACCACGTCCTTGCTTGCCAATATTATCGATCCGGTAAGATCAGCACCTATCTCGTTAGTCTCGATATTCAAAACATCATACTGCTTCAGAGTGAACGAGGCGGAACTGCCCGCAGGATAGTGCGGGATGGGGTCGCCCGTATTGTGGTTCTTCCCCGCCAGAGTGGGTGCGGTGAAATCCACCGTGACTTTTGTCTCACCATCACGTATCGCCACCACGGTCAAGAAGCCCCTCAGCTCATCGAAGCTCTGCTCCCTGGTCATAACCAAGTAATATCGACCCGCAACATTGCTGGGCAGCAGAAGAGATGCGTCATTAGAGAAGACATTGACATTTTCCAGCGGATTGAACTGATAAGCTGCTATTGGAATACTGGAGACAACACGGTAAGCAAGGGGCTTCAAGAGCGTCCCCTCGGCATCACGCCTGGGCAGGTTGAAAATCCGCAGTTCGCCGGGCAGCAGGTCCCCAGATGGCAGCGGCTCCCCATGCGAGTCCTTCGTCACCTCGCCTTCATCCGTATAAATCTTCACTTCCGCAGGAAACCGGTGATGAGTATTACTAACAACTATTGCATATTGTTCTCCAGCAGCATCATAGAAGCCTGAACGTCCCCCGGAGACGAAGGCATTGTCCAAATCCACGCCCCAGAAGTCGCAGCCCATGTATATGTTGAGCTTCTCGTTGAGCTCGCACAGCCGGAGGCAAGCGCCCTGATAACAGACCCTGCCCGTCTCGGCTCCGTTACAATCCTCCAACTCAACCCAGCCATCGCCAAACTGTGAGCACTGCTCCACCTTGTCCTCGCTGCCACATCGCTTGCTGGCCGGCGTGCAAGAGGCGCAGTAACCGCCCGGATTCACGTCGTTGGAGAGGCACAGGGTTGAAACACCATCGGCATCCAGACACGGCTGTTGAACCCAGCCATCACCCGTCTCATTGCAGACCAGCAGCGAGCGCTGGTCCGGACCGCAGCCATTGGTGTCGCCGGGACAGCATAGCACCTCACCGCCGGGCACGCAGGTCGGCACCTCGGGCTCGCTATCCGCAGCAACCTCGGCCTGCACCTCCGCAACATCATCCTCCGGAGTCGGCAGAGGGTCTCCGGAACAACCAAGCGCTGCCAAAGAAACAGTGACGCTCAACCAAAGCCAGATTCGCACGACGCCCTCCTTGAGCCGCTACACCACCCTACCGCTCCAAAACAGAACATCCCCGGCCCCCGGGGCAGCAAATGTACTCCCTGAATCGCGAAAATTGAAGCGCTAAGCCGTTGAAATGGTGCGGTTCCCTGAAATGGTTGATTCTGCAACCTGTGGGCCAACATGTGCGCCATTGGGTGCCCCCCCTTTGGCCCCCACTACTCCCCAGGGCCCTGCCCCACTGGCCCAACCCCCTTTCCGCCACCCAACCACATTGCCCCGAAGAACCCCGCCAGCAGGCAGTATGCATAGAAGATGCTGCCCACGTTGAGCCCCATGTTAGGGGCGTGGATTATGCCAGTAAGCGTCAACAGCGCCGCTGCCGCTGCCAGGATGGATGCCTCCTTATGCTTGCCGTCGATGAGGAAGGCGGCCATGCCCCCCCAAATAAGCCCCACCAGAATGGAGCCCTGAGAGAGGGCGCTGTGGCCCAGCAGGTGGACGCCGTTGGCCTTGAGAGCCTCCACGGTCTCGGGAAGATAGAGAGAGGCAGGCGAGTCGGCCAGGACCGTGGCGACGCTGCTCCACTTCGAGACCAGCAGGTTTGAGACATGGGGCAGCATGGCGATGGCAACAGCCAGGGCGTGGCGGGACGGGGTAGCGGTGAAGGCCTGGGCCGCCATGATGAGACCTATGAAGACCAGCATGGGCGCCACCGCCGCCATGGGAATGACGCCGTGCAGCAAAGCAAAGAGCCCCGAGAGAGCCCCCAGTGACATGACTATGCCCACCCCAAGGGCGTAGCCCCTGCCGGCACCCAACCTCTTGTATCCCGGATGGCCGATGTAAACCGTGGTGGGAAACGGTGCGCCGAAGAGAGCCCCCACGGTGGTACCCATGCCGTCCATCACCTGGCACACCCCCACGGGGTACGAGTCCCCCGCTGCCTCCGCGGACTCAACGTTGTTCATGGTCTCGATGAAGTTGTAGATCTCCGCCGGCACCACCACTGCCAGTATCCAGCCGTTGTCCAGCAGCAGCCCCAGCCCCGCAGCCAGATCCCCCAACACCGGCACCGGAGGATAGAAGCCCACCCCCGACGTGTCGATGTGGCACTGCCCGCTCACCGCAGCTACCAGGACGCCCAGGGCGATAGCAGCAAGGCCGGCGGGAATGCCCAGGGGCAGACGGCGCATGGCCACAAGCCCTACCATGATTACCGCCAGCGACGAGAAGCCTACCAACGGGTTCTCGAAGATCTCCGACATGGGCACCGCAGCAATCCATAGCAAGGCGATTCCCGCCAGTGTGCCAAGCATGCCGGCCCGGGGCATGACCCGCTTGAGCCAAGGCCCCACCACGGCGCCGGCCATCTCGATGAGCCCGCCCACAAAGGCAGCGGCTATGCCGACGCGCCAGGCCATGAGCCCTGCCTCCGCCTCGCTGAGGCCGTCGGCAACTGCCCTGGCAGCTACCGGCTTCATGATCATGAACAGGTAAACGAACAGGATGGGGGTAGAGATGCCGTAGGGCAGGGCCGTTATGTCAAGGCGCCCCTCCTTGGTCGCAAGTCGCCCGGCCAGCCAGTAGTAGCCACTTAGACCCGCCAGCAGAGCCAGCGCCAGGCCAGGCAGCATCCGGCCGAAAACCACCTGGGGCGGGATGCCTAAAACGAAGATGGAGGCACCGGTGATGATGATCATGTTGGCCAGGTTGTCGGCCAGCAAGGCCCAGAAGCCGTTGATATCATTCTTGGAAAACCACGGTAGCCTGCTAACCACGGGTGCCTCCTGCTGAAGGTTTGCGGGGCATCATAACGCCCACTCAGGGAGGCGTCCAGGGGCGACGGCACCAGGGCGAATGCTCTAGATCCGCACGCGGCCCCGACACCGGGCTTTACAGGCCCGCCTTGTGAGGTATAATGGCGCCCGATTAGGGTTCGGGGTTATTCAGCACAGCTGAGGGGAAAGATGCGAGCCAACACCCAATGGTTGATTCTGGTTCTGGCGCTGGTTCTTGGAGTTGCCTGTAGCGCTCCCACAACGCCCGGAAAATCCGACACATGCACGGGGCCCCAGTGCGGCGCCGATGCCGTGGACATGGCCGGAGATGTGGTAGTGGACTCCTTGGAGCAGGACGGCACCGGTGAAGTCGTCGATATGGATATGGACGTTGGACCCGATACCGGGGAGGACATCTCCTGCGACCAGTGCGAAGAGGGGCAGATCAAGTGTGACGGCCCCAACCGCTACCGTGAGTGCAAGCTTGTATCGGGCTGCTGGACCTGGAGCTCCAAAGTGAGCTGCTCCCCCAGCACCTTCGAGTGCGTCTGCGCTGGGGAAGATGAGGGCATCTGCGAGCCCACCGACGGTGAGCCATGCGTCTGCTTGCCGCAGTGCGATGGGCTGGACTGCGGCCCCGACGGCTGCGGCGGTGAGTGCGGGGCCTGCGGCAACGGAGAGTTCTGCATCTTCGGCAAGTGTGAGGCAGGCTGCCAGTCCAACTGCAACCCCGGCGAGACCATCTGCAATGGGCCCCTGGTCCAGGAGTGCGAAGATATCAACGCTGGCACGGGGAGAGCCCCCTGCTACATCATGGGAGACTCAAAACCCTGCCCCGCTAACTCCATCTGCGAATTCGACGAATGCACCTGCACCATTCTGGGTTGCGGCGACAACTGCTGCGCCAGCGACAAAGAGGTCTGCTTCCAGGAGAACTGCTGCCTTCCCAACTGCGAAGCCCAGCAGAACGAGTGCGGCAGTGACGGCTGCGGCGGCACCTGCGGCTCCTGCCCGCAAGACAAGCCCTTCTGCATCTCTGGAACCTGCATGGGCGAGTGCCCCGGGAACTCCTGCAACCTCGGTGAGCAGAAGTGCGACGGCACCTTCGGCTTCCTCAAGTGCGTCAACGTCGCCGTGAACTGCAACCAGTGGTCCGACATCGCCACGGCCTGCCCCTTTGGCCAGCAGTGCGACCCCATCTCCAACACCTGCAAGTGCGCTCCCCAGTGCACCGGCAAGAGCTGCGGCCCCGATGGCTGCGGAGGCGACTGTGGCACGTGCGAGTATCCCCAGACCTGTACCACCGAGGGAACCTGCATCTGCGACTGCTCCGACAAGCCCGTGAAGCCGGTCTGCGATCTGGCAACCAACACCACCTACGATAACTCCTGTGAAGCCCTCTGCGGCGGAGCTGACGTCGCAACTCTCATCCAGGGTGCCTGCCCCAACTGCTTTGACCTTTGCACCGAAGAGGAACTTGAGCCCTTCCAATTCTGCGGCTTCGACTACGTTACCTACGACAACTTCTGCCAGCTCAAGTGCGAAATAGGCGGACCACAGTGCACCAGCCTCATGAGCTGCCCCCAGGTGCTCTATCCCGGCGCCTGCATGCCCAACGTATGCACCGGTTGCCCGACACAGGCCGACCCGGTCTGCGGTACCGACGGGGAGACCTACTTCAACAAGTGCGACCTCCAGCTGTGTGCGCCCCAAGGCACCAACATCCACTGCGAAGGCGAATGCGTCAGCCCCACCCTCTGCCCGGCATGCACCGCCGAGTGTGACCCGGTGTGCGGCGCTATCGTGAGCGGTGGCGGCAACACCATCCTCAAGACATTCTCCAACTCCTGTGGAATGCAGTGCGCCGGCGCCACTATGGCCGAAGAGGGCCCCTGCTGCCCCAACTGCCCCACCGCAGAGCAGTGGGTCTGCACCAGCGCCTTCACCGCCTACAAGAACTCCTGCACGGCCCTCTGCAAGGCCCCCGAGGAGGCCCCGGTGCTCTACAGCATCCCCCTGGGCTCCGATGGCAAGCCCAAGCTGGCCGTCTGCGAAGATTGCCAGTGCGACCTCGCCGAGGCCGCCTACGCTCCGGTCTGCGGCAATGACTACCAGAGCTACTTCAACGAGTGCGATATCACCTGCTCCGGCGCCGAAGTCCGCTGCCAGGGCGAGTGCAACTTCGACGACTGCCCCTGCCCCCAGGAACCCGGTGGCCTGGCAATCGAGTCGGAAACATCCACGCCTCCCAACGCCGCCGACACCCTCCAGAGAGGCGTCTGCGGAGCCGACGGCAAGACCTACGGCAACGCCTGCTCCGCGGCGTACTACGGAACCTATGTGGCCCAGCCCACCTGGTGCCCAAGCTGCTCCGCTGAGTGCGCAGGCCTCGGCTATCAGCCCGTCTGCTGCGAAGACGGCGTCACCTACGCCAACCTCTGCATCCCGCAGAAGTGCAATAGCTTCCTCGACCCCTCCAAGTGCCAGAAGGGACGCTGCTGCACTACCGACGAACAGTGCGACGACGGCAACGCTGCTACCGTCGACGCCTGCAATACCACCGCCGGAGTCTGCGAGAACATCTGATCTCTGCCTTGCCCCAAATCGCACCCCTGTGTATATTCCGCACTCCCAACGGGCCCCCGGGCCATTATCGGAGGTCGTTAGCCTTTGACCGACAACGAAATCGACAATGCCAAAAACATCAACCTGCCCGGTGATGTGCGCCTGGTCCTCTTCCGGCTCAAGAAGCGTGGCCTCAAACCCTTCATCGTAGGACCGGCTGTGAGAGACCTGGTTGCCTCAGGGTCCGCGGAGAAGAGCCCCAGAGTCGACATGATGGTCATCGCACCATCCCTCCAAGAAATCGACCGCGCTCTGGATGGAGCCGCCGTCTCACAGTTCTTCCTCTCCAGACCCGAACGGGTCAGACGCTCGCTGGCCTTCAACGTCCAGAACGCCGAGGACGGAACCATCATCAGAAAGGTCGTGGTGCAGGAGATTCCCTCCATGGAAGGACTCCACGATGAACTCTTCCGCCGCGAAGTCACCGTCAACGCCATGGCCGTCTCCGATGAGGGCGAACTCATCGACCCCTTCGATGGGTGCCGAGACGTCGAGTTGCGGCAGATCAGACCTGTGCAGCCAGCCAACGTCGCCTTCACCACCAAACCGCTGAACATCGTCAAGATGGGAAAGCACGTGGCCTACCACGGCTATCAAGCCTCCCCGGAGACACTTGAGTGGGCCTACCGCCAATCTTCTTCCATCCTTGACGTCCCCATGGACAGACTCAGACCCGAATTCGAGCGCCTGCTGGTCAACCTCTACCCCGACATGGGGCTGGACTTCCTCGAAAAGGCCGGTGTGCTCAAGTTCATCCTCCCCGAAGTTCAGTCCATGGTAGGCTTCGATGACAGTTGCCATGTACACCACAAAGATATATGGGACCACACTAAGAAAGTCGTGGCCCGCTCAAAGTCCCTGCTTGCTATACGCTGGGCAGCACTGCTTCATGATATAGGCAAGGTCTGGACTCGGTCGGTGGATGAACGCAACAACGTACATTTTTTTCGCCACGAAGAACTCAGTGCTTTTCTGTTTAGGGGTATTGCTGCACGATTCTACATCGACGACAGACTGGCGGAGAGAATATATTTCTTAGTCGGTAACCACTCAAGAATCAACATGTATACCACTGAGTGGACCGACAGCGCTATCCGGCGCGTGGTCAAGGAAATCGGCGACTATCTCGACGACCTGCTGAATCTCTCCAGAGCCGACATCACCTCCCGCCAGGAGCGAAGGGTGGAGGAGCTTACTGGGCTGCTCGACGAGCTAGAGATGCGAATCAAGATCCTCAAGGAGGAGGATGCACGGCAACCGGCGCTTCCCAAGGGCATCGGGAACGCCATCATGGAGCACTTCGGGCTGGAGCCAGGGCCGCTTGTGGGGCAGTTGAGAGCTGCCTTGGAAGCAGCGGTGGAAGATGGTACCATCAAGCCCGGCCTGGAGATTCCGGAGTATCTTGAGTTCGTCCACGCCTACATCCACAAGAAGGGGAAAGAGGGCTGAGAGGGCCACTTTCTTGCTCCTTCGGTGGCCGATGGTATTTTTGCCTCCGAAGTGGAGGGAAAAATGTGGAAGAAAGTTCTTTGGAGCATGCTTTCGTTGCTAACCAGCCTCGTGGCGCTCTTCGGCGTCGTACGGCTGGGCTGGACGAATGAGGTAATCGTTGCAGCGGGGGCGGTAGTGGTGTTCCTGCTGGCGGGGCTGCTCACGGGTAATCCCAGAAGGGCGGCGGTGGTCTTGGAGGTTCAGCCTCTGGCAACCGTCCCCGTGGCCCCGATACCTGAGTTGTTGGATGATGACTGGGATGAGCAGACAACGGACACGGCACTGCCGGTTCAGAAGCCCGAAGCCCAGAAGCCGGCCCGCTCTTTTGAGTGGGGTGGCGTTCCAGAAGTAAGTTCTGCGGGCCCGTCGCAGTTTTAGTCTCGGCAGGCTCCGCACAGTTCCCGCTGCTGCGGGCGACCGTTTATGGAGTTTGCAATGTCCTCAAGAAGCCTCTTCTCCCTTTTGTTGGCCCTCTCTCTGGTTCTTTCCGCGTTTGGCGCGGATGGAGCCCTTGCTCAGGACAAGTCCAAGAAGAAGTCCAAGAAGAAAGATGCCCCCAAAGAGCAGAAGGCCGAACTGCCTGTGGAGTCAGCCAAAGAGATTGGCGACTCTCCCTTCGACGACCTTCGCCTCCTCATGGACCAGGCACCCCGTTTCAAGCGCTTCTCCAGGCAAGTCTTCCAGGCAACCATGAGCCTCGTGGTATTCCAGGACAAAGAGATGTTGTTCCTCGACGGTTGCCAGGCCACACGCACCAAGACGACCTGGAAGGTATCCCAGTGCCGTGTAGCCCGGGCCGGCGAGAAGGAGTTCCTGGCCAAGCTGGTCAAGCTGGGGGCCAAGCTCTCCGCAGAGCCGGAGAATGCGGCCAAACTCAACGAACTCTTTGATCAGGTTAGAAAGGTCAAGAAACCCGAAGACTTGGATGGACTCATGGCCGCTGCCGTGGACAAGAGCCCCAAGGGCTACAAGCCAACCAAAGAGATGCTCAAAGAGTTTGAAGTTTGCGGTGCCAAGCGCTACGCCGATGCCCTTGAGTCCCTGCCTTCCCTGGTCTTCCTGGGCGACAGGGCCGTAATGGTTGAGATCTCGTACAGCCTCTACAGCAGCCGCCCGGTTGTCGTCAGGCTCACCGCCGGCAAGACCAACAAAGGGTGGAAGCTGAGCAAGCTGCTGGTTGCCTGCCAGCCCTGAGCCGGCCCTAAGATTTCGCTGTCAAGTCGAGCAGAACTCGTTCCACGAGGTAGATGGCAGTGATTCCGGATTCTTTTGCCAGTGGCCCGCTCACGTTCAAGAGGTTCTTCAGCTTCTGGTCGCCCCTGGCTGTCACCTGGGTGCTCATGGCCGCCGAAGGCCCCTTCCTGGCGGCAGTCATCGCCCGACTTGCCGACGCCAAGGTCAATCTTGCGGCCTTCGGAGTTGCATTCGGCCTGGCTATTCTCATCGAATCTCCAATAATTATGCTGCTTTCTGCCTCCAACGCCCTGGTGCGGGACCGACAGTCCTACAGGCAGTTGAGACTCTTTGCTTATGGTCTCAGCGGCGCTATCACCGTAATCATGGTGCTCTTCACCCAGACGCCCCTCTACTGGTTCGTAACTATGGACCTCATGGACCTGCCCCCTGAGGTGGCCCGACTGGCCTGGGGAGGCATGACGCTGCTCATTCCGTGGCCCGGCGTCATCGGCCTGCGACGCTTCTATCAGGGGATTCTCATCAAAGCCGGCCTCACGGACCGGGTAGCCTGGGGAACCGTGGTGCGGCTGGCCTCTATTGCCGTGGCCGGCGTGCTGCTCTACACCTTCTCGGACTGGCCCGGCGTCTACGTTGGCGACCTCGCCATGAGCATCGGAGTCACCGCCGAGGCCATATTCTCCGGCGTGGCAGCTCAAGGCACCATTAAAGCCATCTGCTCCGACGCAACCCCTCCTGCCCCAAAACCGCTTACCATGGCAAGCATCAACCAGTTCTACTATCCACTGGCCCTAACAAGCCTGGTCTCGTTCATGACCATGTCCATCACCAGCTTCTTCGTGGCACACGCCCGAGAATCCATGAACTCCCTGGCCGTTCTGCCCGTGATACACTCCACCTTGTACCTCTTCAGCGGCGTCTCGGTCTCCTTGCAGGAGGTCTCCGTGGCCATGGTGGGCAAACAGGTTGAGTGGGTGCCGGCGCTGCGACGACACGGATACCTCGTCGCAGGAATATCGACGCTCCTCTTCTACACTGTGCTGCTCACCCCCCTGCGTGAGCTCTGGTTCGGCACCCTCGGAGGCCTCTCCCAGGAACTCACCAACTTCACGCTGGTTCCGGCGCTCATCATGGGGGCACAGATAATGCTCACGGCGTGGATGTCCATACAAAGGGGCATCCTGGTGGTTGCTCGCTCTACGGGTGCAGTGCGCGACGCCACGATCATCGAAGTCGTCTGCATTGTCTCCCTGCTCTGGCTCACTTTGCAGCACTTTGGATGGATTGGGGCCGTGGGCGCCTCCTTCGCCGCCATCTCCGGCAGGGCCATTGGCAACTTCTATCTTGTGAGCCATACTGGACGGGCACTCACTCGGCTGCGCTCAACCGAGAACTGAGATAATCCATGGAGAAATCATGACAAGCCGCATGGTCACCCTGCTGTTCGCCGTCGCAATCACATCGTGCGCAGGCTCCGACACAAAGAACCAGGACAACTTGGACCTGAGCCAGAGTCCCGACCTCGCCCAAGACGTCACCCAATCCCCCGACGAGGTTGAAAGCAGCGACACCCCCCGGGCCGATCAGGGGCAAAGCAACGATGAAACCTCCGGTGACGTTGTTGAAGCCGTCGAAGAGCTGCTCATTCCGCCCGGAGAAGGCGAACTGGGCGAGCCATGCGCCCAAGACGGCGACTGCAAGTCGACGCTATGCTGGTCGTCGCAGCGCGGCAGCGGCTGCACCATGAAGTGCGAAACCAACGCCGAGTGCCAGGCCGTAGGGCTGGTATGCCTCTTCATCCGGGAAGGGGTCAAGGCCTGCGCCCCGGTGAATGGCCAGATTGCTTCGGTCTGCACTCACTCGGCCCAGTGCCCCTACCCAACCCTCTGCGTCCCCGAGTTCTCCTGGTGCGACCTCCCCGAATGTACCTTCGACGCCGAGTGCCCCCAGAACCAGCGCTGCAACCCCGGGTTCCGCCGCTGCGAACCCATCCAGTGCGTCTCAACCGTGCAGTGCGTCAACCCCCTGGAATTCTGCCACGACGGCCAGTGCGGCCCTCCACTCTGCACCAATAGAGCCCAGTGCGACGCCGGAGAGATTTGCCACAAGGTCCAGGGAGAGTGCCAGGATGCCCTCGCCTGCGACGCCGAAGGTAAGTGCTCTTACTACAACTCCGTATGCGTCGATGGCCTCTGCGAGCCAAACCTCTGCACCAACCCCTGCTCCCACGCCGGAGACCAGTGCAACCCATCCACGGGCCAGTGCGGCCCTCCGTGCAGCACCCCCGGCGGATGCCCCGCTGGCTGGGGCTGTGACCAGGAGACGGGAATCTGCTTCATTAACCACGCCCCCGTTGCCGTAGCCATGGTCCAGAAGGGAAGCACGCTGCTCCCCGCAGCAAACCTCCCCCTCGGCTCAAAGGCCCTACTCGATGGCTCCCTCTCCGTGGACCCCGAGCAGAAACCTTTGCAGTTCGTCTGGACCCTGGACGACGCCCCCCCGGGAACCGCCTTGCAGATTGGTGGCCCCCTTGGAGGGGAGGCTCTGGTTGAGTTCACGCCGCCGGCAAAAGGGCTATATCATGTTTCGCTTCGTGTGCAGGATGAGACAGGTGTACCTTCGGCTCAATCTCAAGTTGCATTGTGGGTGCAGTAAGTCAAAGAGCCAGCCGTACCGCTTAGTATTATAAGATCAGATTAGTTTTGCTGATTATTCTTACAACCATAAGCACGTGCTCCCCGCTCCACAGCGTACAAGTGGCGGCCGCTGCCCGATTAAGGTTGACGCGCGGGCGCCGCTTCATTACAGTGTCGGCCCCGACAGATTTTTTGGCTTAGAGTCTGTTTGCGTTTTTCGGATAAGGAGATTCGATCATGAGAAGAAACGTTTTGACGGTAGGACTGGCCTTTGCGCTGGTTCTGGCGCTTGGTGGAATTCAGGCTGTGCAGGCCGCTGAGTGCTCCGAGGGTACCAAGGTATCCGAGGGCTGTGACGGCTACACCTACGAAGGCTGTTGCGACGCCGCCGGGGCCACCCTGTGGTGCGACACCCCCACGGGCCCAACCTGTATGATTGACTGCGCTGCTGACGGCGCCATGTGCGGCTGGAAGGGCAGCTTCTACGGCTGCGGCGACACCGAAGAGGCCGATCCCACTGGCGCTTTCCCCAGGGCTTGCGCCTCTTGCGACCCGGCCTGCGCTGCCAACCAGTGGTGCAACGTCGACGTCTGCGAGGATTGCTCATGCGGCGCCATGGTATGCGGCACCGACCAGTGCGGCAACTCCTGCGGCACCTGCGCTGAGGGCACCCTCTGCAACGCAGAAGGCGCTTGCGTGACCCCTCCCACCTGTGTCGAGGCCTACGAAGTGGTCTGCGACCAGTCCGTCATGGGCGACACCTCTGTTGACGGCACCAACGTCATCACGGCCTATCCCGGCTGCGACGTTGAGGAGACTGGGCCAGAGATGGTCTTCAAGTTCATCCCGGCCACCGACGACAAGCTGCAGATTACGCTCGATTCCGCAGTCGACGTGGACGTCCTGGTGCTGACGGACGCCTGCTGGGGCGAGAATTGCGTCTATGGCGGCGACGAGGGCTTCCCCTGGTGGGACGTCACGGCCGGCACCCAGTACTTCCTGGTCATCGACGGTTACGGCGGCGAAGCAGGCTCTTTCAACTTCACCGTTGAGTGCCTCTCCACCTGCGTGCCCGACTGCACCGACAAGACCTGCGGCGACGACGGCTGCGGCGGTTCTTGCGGCGAGTGCCTTGGGCAGTGCGTGGGCAACGTCTGCTACCTCACTGACGGCTGCGACCCCGTTCACCAGAACGGTGAGCCCGGCTGCAGCGGCTGCGCCTGCGAAGCCTGCGTCTGCGCTGCCGACGACTGGTGCTGCAGCAACGAGTGGGACGGCCTCTGCGCCGAGCAGTGCATCTCCGTTTGCGACGGCTGCGGCATCCTCGACAACTGCGGCGACTCTATCTGCCTCGGCGCCGAGCATTGCGGCAACTGCGATCAGGACTGCGCCTGTGCCGCTGGTCAGGTTTGCGCGGTAGATACCTGCTGCACCCCCAAGTGTGCTGGCAAAGAGTGCGGCGACGATGGCTGCGGCGGTAGCTGCGGCACCTGCGACGCCGGCTTCCTCTGCAACGCCGGTATGTGCGAAGCTTGCGTCCCCGCTTGCGACGGCAAAGAGTGCGGCGACGATGGCTGCGGCGGTAGCTGCGGCACCTGCGCTGCTGGCGAAGAGTGCAGCGGTCTTGGCAAGTGCGATGAGCCCGGCAACTGGCCCACCAACTGCCAGGGCACCCAGGCCCCGGTAAGCGACGACTGCATGGGCGCTACCTACGAAGGTTGCTGCAACAACGGCATCACCTACTGGTGCGAGAACAACGCCCTCTACTGCATCGACTGCCCCGCCAACGGCGCCCAGTGCGGCTGGTCCGACCAGGGTTACTATGACTGCACCGAGGACGGCCTGGCCGACCCCTCCGGCGCCAACCCCAAGGATTGCCCCAACGGCGGCACCTGCACCCCCAATTGCACCGACAAAGAGTGCGGCTCTGATGGCTGCGGCGGGCAGTGCGGCACCTGCGCCGAAGGCTCGACCTGCAACGCCATGGGCAAGTGCGAGACCGGCGCCTGCGTCCCCAGCTGCGATGGCAAAGAGTGCGGCGACGATGGCTGCGAAGGCTTCTGCGGCACCTGCTCCGATGGCAAGAGCTGCGAAGCCGGCGTCTGCGTGGGCGGCGACATCCCCACCCCCGACGTTGTCACCGGCGAAGACATGACCGAAGGCGACGTGACCATCGGCGCCGACGTCCAGGCCGACGTACCCGCCACCACCGGCGGCGGCAGCAGCGGTGGCTGCGCCAGCACCACCAGCAGCAACAGCGCATCCAGCCTTCTCATCGCCCTGGCCCTTGCGGCCCTCTTCTTCTTCCGCCGTTTCAGGGGCTAAACCCCCGATAGGCGGTAGCCAACCAACCGGCTAAAGCACCACCAAACTCCCAATAACACTGGCTTGGGCGGAGCATCGTTAGTATGTTCCGCCCCGGAGGTGTTGGCCCATGAGTTCGTTATCCCGTGACGAGATCCTCTACTGGCTCAAAGAGAAGGACGAAAGCCGGCTGGAGCAGCTCTGGCAGAAGGCAGACAAGGTCCGCTCAGAGAATGTGGGCGATGAGGTCTTCTTCCGAGGACTCATCGAGTTCTCCAACCACTGCATGAGACAGTGCGCCTATTGTGGCATCCGAGCCGGCCACGCCGGTGTTGAACGCTATCGTATGTCCGACGAGGAGATCCTCAAGTGTGCCCACCAGGCCGTTCGATATGGCTACGGCACCGTGGTGCTCCAGTCGGGCGAAGACCCCGGCATCACCACAGAGCGCATTACAACCCTGGTCAAGCGCATCAAAGACGAGACCGGGCTGGCCATCACCCTCAGCGTTGGCGAGAGAGAAGAGGCCGAACTGCTGCAGTGGCGCCAAGCCGGCGCCGACCGCTACCTGCTGCGCTTTGAGACTTCCAACCCCGACCTCTTCGCCCGCATTCACCCCTCTCACCCGGGGAAATCTATATCCCGTATCGAACAGCTCAAGATGCTCAGACGCCTCGATTTTGAGGTGGGCAGCGGCATCATGATCGGCATTCCAGGACAGACCTGGGACGATCTGGCTAACGACCTGCTGCTCTTCCATGAACTTGACCTGGATATGATCGGCATCGGACCCTTCTTACCCCATCCCGACACACCTTTAGGAAAAGAGCCCCAAGCCTGGATGGCCCCGCCGGATCTCCAGGTGCCCAACACAGAGCACATGACCTACAAGGCCGTGGCCCTGGCCCGGCTGCAATGCCCCGGCGCTAACCTGCCCTCCACTACTGCCCTTGCCACAGTGAACCTGGCCGAAGGACGAGAGCTGGGCCTTCAGCGTGGCGCCAACATCGTCATGCCGAATCTAACTCCTGTTGAATACCGGGCATACTACGAGATATACCCCGCCAAAGCTTGTATCTCGGAAACGTCGGAGCAGTGTGCCGGCTGCCTCAAGGGCCGTGTCGAGAGCATAGGCCGCTCGGTTGGAGAGGGCCCCGGCCGCTCACCCAACTGGGACAGCCGACGGGCCGGCGGGAATTGATTCCCAACCAAATGGAGGCTTCAATGATGCACCGAGGAGCGCTTCTTACCCGTTTTGCGTTAATGGCCCTGGTTGTGGGCCTGGCCGTTCAGGTCGTATCGCCAAACACCGCCGCTGCACGCAGCCCTATGCCCGACCCGGCGCCCAGCGTGGGCAAGATGCCTGTGGTGACCCTGGAAGGAACCCACTATGAACGTGGTTTTCGCCACGGGCAATTGCTTCACTATAAAATTGTCGACATCGTGGACAACTACATCCTGCCCCAGACCAACCGCTTCCTCTTCTCGACCATCTTGGCGCTGGCGGGCCACGTAATCCGCATCGACCCATGGGTTGAGCAGGAGGCCAAGGGCATCGTCGACGGCGCAACCAAGGCCCTGAGCGCTCCATTTCGTAGCGAGAAGCTCTCCAAGACCTTCACCTGGCGAGACATGGCCGTTATCAGCGCATACGTCGACTACGCGGCCATTGGCTGCAGCAGCATATCAATCTGGGGTGAGCGAAGCGCCAACTCCCCAGCCACCGCCAAGGGGTTCATAGGCCGTAACCTGGATTGGGACCTGAGCCACGCCCTTCTTCGCAATCAGGTGCTCTTTCTGCACCTTCCCAAGGAGAGTGACGAAGTACCCTTCATCTCCCTCGGCTTTGCGGGCCTCATCGGCTGCCTCTCCTGTGTGAACTCTCAGGGCAACGCAGTCTTCATTCACACAGGACCGCGGGGTACCGGCGGGTCCTTCCCCCCGAAAGAGGCCGTGGTGCCCATCACTCTGGCCCTGAGGGAGGCCATCCAGAAGCCATCGCCCCAGAGCCCCGACCCCCTTGCCGAAGTTGTTCGGCGAATAGCCTCGTTGCCGCGAATGGGAAGCTTTCTGGTGCACCTCTTCGTCCCTGGTTCCGAGAAGACCCCAAAACGGTATGAGCCTGCCACGGTGCTGGAACTGCAGCCCGGCCGCTGGGCGGCCCGTACCTCAAAGGACGCAAAAGAGCTCAAGGGTCAGGCCGTTGCAGGCACAAATCACCACCGAAAGCTTGAGAAGCCAGAGCCGTGCCGCCGTTACGCCGGAATCGAAGAGGCTCTCTCTGCAGCCAAGGAAATAACTCCTTTTAATATGCGAACTATACTTAAACAGGTGCGCAGAGACGACAATATGCAGGCCATGGTTCTGGTGCCCCAAACCCGGGAACTGTGGCTCAAGAGTGCCTGGCCATGCGCTGACAAGAGCGATGAGTCCTGCATTATCTGGGATGAGAACACCATCAATCTTGATGATCTGTTTGCGGGAAAGATCCGGTAGAACCCGTTCGGCGATTGCCTGACTCGTTTCTGTTCAGAAGCGACGCTACTTACTGCTTCATACTTTCGTCCAGCAGTGCGGGGCCGTAGAGCGTCCTGGAGAGGGGGATCTCGCCGGGTGTGGGCAGGGCGTAGCCTGCGGGGTGGGGTCCGGGTACCAGCTTGCCGTTTCTCACGGTCATGGTTGATGTGGCAGGGACGTTCTGCTTGACGAGCCTCTCCTCAATGGCCTCCATGTTCCGGTGCATCTTGTGGAGGGCGTCGCAAACCGAGCGACATGGGCTCTCGCCCGTCTGGTCGGCTTTGATTTGCCTGTATGCGGCTCTGTGCACCCAGTTGAGTGCCGCTTCGGCTCTCAGAGGCACGAAGTTGAAGAGTGCCCTATTCTTGGCCCCTTCTTCATCCGTGGGTACATGAATTGGGTTCCACTGCACGGGCCCGAGGCGTGAGCCAAGCCCAAGGGGGAACGGCATGGCAAGGGTCATGAGGTCTAGTTCAAGCACGTCAACACCCTGGGGGGCATCAAGCCAGCGCTCGGCAATCCAGACGCCCATGAGCGGCACGGGCTTGCCCTCCTGGCTCAAGAACGAGGCCGCAAACTTGAACCCTTCACCAAGCTCTGGGGGATAGCAGGTTCCTCGGGCAAAATCCGACATGATGCAGTTGTCCGAAACCTTTCGAGAAGCGAAGTAGTTCCAGGAGTCTGCATCAAGAGTGCCCAGATAGCGGGCTACTCGAGCTCGCAGGTGAGGCAGTGGAAGGGTGACCATGTACTTGGCCGTAAGCCCCTCGTAATCCCGCAGGAGGTTGTCCAGGACGGCACGGTCGGCAAGGCACTTGGAGAGCAGAGGGAAGCGCTCGGCATCCAGGTTGGCCAGACCGGCCTGTTTGGCCACTTCGTTGTCCAGCAGATCCCCAACCGCCTTGATAGCAGATGGGATAATGACGAGGTTCATTCGGGCCGAATAGGGGCCCCAGGAACCCTCGGGAACCCACTTGGGAACGTAGTTGGTGGCGATGCCGTAAGGAAGCCTGGCCTCCACCGAGGTTGTACGCAGAATCCACTCCAGGTTGTCGGCGATGGCCAGTATTCGGCCACCATCCTTGCCCGCCAGGAATGCAAGGCGCTCGGCCTGAGTTCGCTCTTCGGTCTCAACGATGTCTCGAACAAGCGGTGCCAGGAAGAAAGACGTCTCGATGTCCGTGTCGTCGGCCAACTGCACCGGAGCGTCAACAAGCAGGTCTAGCGCCTTGGCGGTGTCACCCTTCTCGATGAGTGCTGTGGCTTCCGAAAGACGCAGCAGGCCAACCTCGTTGCCCCTGGCAGCGATGGAGAGCACTCGGCCGTCGTTGGTCATGTGCAGGAAGAGGCTTGCCAGCAGCGACTCCAGGTCGCCGGTGGGGATGAACTTCTGCACCGAACGCAGGGTCCTCAGCGTCGATGAGCCCTTGAACACCAGCAGGTCCGGGCTGGCCCACAAGATGCCGTCGGGGGAAGCCAGCACACCCAGCGCCTCACGGGCCTCTCGAAGCCGTCGGGCCGCCAGCGACTCGGCCATGCCATCCAGCAACTTCATGCCCACGGGAGCAGGAAACACCGCCGAAGGCTCCACCAGAAGAGCAGAAGGATAAGGCGTGAAAGCACGAATCTTGACCACCACCGAGGTCTGCCCCGGGCAATTGACCTGGATGCTGCGACCCGACATGAGCTGGCAAGAAGATGGAACCCGGATCTCAAGCGAATACTTTCGCTTCCCCAGATACTCGGGCCGCTCCACTACTACCATGCGATAGTCTCCCTCTGTGGCGCCGCGCACCGTGGGCGAGATGGTCGTGGAGAGCTTCTCCATGGTCACTCCCGCCACTTCCAAAGTCTTGCGCTGCTGCGCCGAGAGCTTCTTCAAAGCGGCCTCAAACTTCGAGAGAGCAGCTACTGGACCATTAAAGGCCCCATCGTTCATTACGCCAATGGCCTCCTGAACCGAGCCCGAGAGCACTGGCCCAATCTGAAGACTGGCACCCGGCAGCTTCAGCGATACTTCAACGCCGAATCCTCGGTTGTCGTTGGTAATGGGCGTCGTCTCTTCAACTCTGGCCCCCTCGGCGGCCCACTTGTCCAGACCTACCCAGGCCCCGCAGTTGCCCGCAGGAAAGGCAATGAGAACGCCAGGGGTGCGCTCCTTGAGAAGCTGCACATGGGCAGCACCTTGGGGAACCATGACCACCCGCTCAAGCCAGGTCGCCTGCGTCTCAGCCGGCTCCTCCGCCGCAACGGTGCCTGATACAGAAGCGATAAGGATTAATGCCAGAAAATACCGCGAAATAAGCATAAACTCCTCCAAAACAAGGCTATATATAAACCACAATTATCCAATCAACAGAATCAATTCTTAACAGGGGCTTCATAAGCCCCGACCGGCAGCTCTGGCTTCGGTTTGACCACCAGTGGTTCAAGCTTGTCGAGCAACTCGTACATCGCATCCCACTCGCGCCAGACCCGCTCCATTCCGCTTTCAAACCTCTCCACAGCAACGACCCCCTCGATTACGGCCCTACTAAAAGCCTCGGGAATGCCCTGGGGCGGAGGTACATAACCTGCAAAAAGCTCGTAGCCATCGGGGTTGGCCCTGACTGAGAGGGCAAGGTAACCTAGTTGCCCCACCAGCGCCGTCATTGCCGAGTGGACCTCCCTGGCCAGTCGTTCGGTCTCGCTTGAGATCCAGCCCCGCTTCTTATTCAACTCGGCCATGTTGGCGTCGAACTCTGCCTTTCGCCCGGCCTCACTCTCCTTGAGCTTTGGTTCTGGTCCACCAAGGCGTGAATCTATCCATTCGTGGCTCAAGGGGCCGTTTTCATAGCCGAAAACGTTGGCTAAGGCCAGAGATACCAGCGAGCCAAGCTCTAGAACCCAGCTTCCAGCGCTGTCTGCGATGCTCATGAACCGGGTGACGTCCGCTGGAGTCCGGCCCTCGGGACCCGCCTTGATGACCGCCGGCAGCCCCTCCAGAGTCAGCTTTCGGTCCGTGGAGAGCAGCAGGTTGCTGCCCACGATCTTCAGATGGAAGGGGTGTCCGGAGATCTTCAGGGTCCAGAGCTTCTCCAAGTCGTCCCACTCTACGCCGGCCTCCGAGGGCAGTGATGCCAGGCGTTGGGTCAGTATGGTGCGGACCTTCTCGGGGTCTGACAGTGGAATGGCCACAGCCCCACGAAGAGGAGCAATCATCTCGTCTGCATCAGGAAGTGTGAAGTCGGGACTGCCCCATATGGTGACCGCCGCTTCTCCGGCCACGGCCAACCAGAGGGCCGCAAAGTCCACTCCGGCCTCGCCCGAGTAGCCGGCCAGCAACGAATCCCAACTGCCCTCTTCGAAGGTCAACAGTTGCTCCGTCAGGTTCTTGAAGCGCTCCTTGTTGAGCTTCCAGTAGCTTGCGGCGTAGGGTTTCTCCTCCAGCGCCCGAAACAGCTCGGGGATCCCTGTGCCGTTGGCCAGCAGCCCCCAGAGAAGAGACTCTTGGGGCAGCTTGGCATAAGCC
>Ga0302238_1000403_pt1 | contig 44624 bp, 68 predicted proteins | sample AAG_UR_Asn_MG_FD_193527 | JGI IMG/M metagenome (GOLD analysis project Ga0302238, IMG submission 193527) | Enriched activated sludge microbial communities from anaerobic digester in WTTP, New Holstein, Wisconsin, United States - AAG_UR_Asn | ecosystem: Engineered > Bioreactor > Anaerobic >... | reverse complement strand
TTGAGAGGGGAATACTTTCACCTTTTCTTCACCTTTCGCCTAATTCTGTGAATTCTGTGAATTCTGTGAATAGTGGGAATTCTGTGAATTCCATGAATTCTGTGAGTTAGCGAAGCCCCCCCCCCCCCTCCCCACAATGACGCATGGCGGGGGATACCACCCCCCTCATTCGCGCACAAAAAATTTTGCAAACAGCCTTTGGCTGTAACCTCCTCATTCCTTTACACTTCCCCGCCCACAGGGCGGTAACCCTTTGATTCTAAACCACTTCCATACCCGCTATTCATGCGGGTCCCAGACCCCCCACATGGGCAAAATTTGAACGAAATTTTTCTTATTATTGTATCTATTACACTTATCCCCCTCAAACTCCAAAATCCCAACAAACTCCAAAATTTCCCACCTATCCCCTTCATTTACAACAATAAGGAGAAATCCGTTCAAATCCTGCCCGAGGGGGGTCCCTTGACACATGGCTCACGCCATGTTACTATAAGTATATGGAGGATGCAAATTTATGGACGTAGTAAACCCAACCTATATCTGTCCCGTCTGCAAACATAAGCGAGAGAAACTAACCCCTACGGAGATAATCTGCATTCACTGCAAACGGCGTGCAGACCACACTGCGGCAACCTATAAACTAAAGCGTGTGAAGGGAAGAGGTCCAAATAAAGGGAAGACTTTCTTGCGGAAAGTCCGTATCATCCCCAACACTGGGTTCCACCCAGATGATCTTAAGGTTCTTACCCGCATGAGCCGGGGATCCATTTCAGTGGAGAAGCTCTACGACCTCTACTTTCAGAAGCAGTTAGGTCGCTGTAAACATTGCAAGGCAACGGCTGCGCCGTTGAGGGTAAAGCTGAACTCCCTTAAAACCTCTATCAAGGGTCTTTACTGTAAAGATTGCTTACCAAAACTCACAACCGTTCACAGTCGGATCCCAACCCTCTCTCAAGAGTTATGGAGAAGGGCAGACCCTCTCCTTCGCTTTATGTTAGCTTCAAACCCCACATTCGTGGAATGTGCTGAAAAGGAATCATTATGCCCTCCCCCCAAGAAGGATCAATTTTCACTAAAGGTCAGCTCCAACCCCTCACCTTCATCACAGCGTTTAACGCAAATGGAGCTTCCCTTTCCGCCACCCTCCACTACCTCACCGTTGGGAACAACGTCTCCTTCAATAATGCCCAAGTCACAGTGGTGGACGCTCCCACAGGTGTGCTCCAAATTACCCCATCTCTCAATTATAGCGGAAATTGTGCCATCCAGTTCAAGAAGGTGGGAGCAAATAACTCTTCCATTGAATACTCCCCCATCTTCGAGTTCAAGGTAGAGGACCCCATTGTCTAGTATCGATTTTACCGCCCTCGGCGTTACAGAAGAGCAACTTCAACGAGCGGCAGAACTCGTTCTCGCAGAGCGGCGGGAGAACGAGTTCCTCCTCACCGAGCCCTACCTATTCCATGAGAAGGTTCTCTGCCCCGAACGTTTGCGTTCGTACCTCCGTCCCTTCCATAAGGATGGTCTTGAGTGGGCCACGCGGAAGGGTGGGAAGAGGTTGAAGCTCATCCTCTGGCCCCGTGGCCACTTGAAATCCACCATCTTCACTCAAGGGGAGTCGATCAGACTTGCTACACTCAACCCCAACATTAGAATCCTTATTAACGCAAGTAAGGCAGATCTTGGAGAAACATTCCTCACCTCTATCAAAGGCACTCTAGCTTCAGAGGAGTATGTTAGAAGGTATGGCAATGTCCTCCCCAACAACAGATCGGGGAAACACTTCCGAAACAATCAGAAAGAACTTACATTCCTCACCCGTACCAACACCTCGCTTAAGGAACCCACAATCACCATAAGCGGGCTCGATGCTACCAAAACCTCCCAACACTATGACGTTATCTTCCATGACGACCTCGTAATGCGGGAGAATGTGGGCAACTTCGAGATGATGGATAAGGTGTGGAAGGTGTGGCAGGATTCCCTCGATCTCCTTGAGCCCGATGGGGTGATGTTTGTCATTGGCACCCGTTGGCACCCTCTCGACCTCTACGGGCGCATCCTCTCCGACTACGTCGACGAACGTTGCTTCGATGGGGCAACAACTCATCACGTTCCCCATTGTAAATGCCACTTCGATGTTTCTATCCTCACCCTAAAAAATGAGAAGGGTGATTACATTTTCGATTCAAAGTTCGATGAGAACATCGCCTCCCAACTTCGCACAGTGAAGGGAGTGCGGGAATTCTGCACCCCCGCAGATGCTCCTATCCTAATGAGTGACTTCTCTGAGAAGCCTATAGCTTTAGTGGAGAAAGGGGATACTATTATAGGGTTTGGAGAGCATTCTAAACTCTTCCCTGTTAAGGTACTTGATACAGGAACTCTTGAAGCTGAGGTATTTGAGTATGTAATGTCAGATGGTTCTACCATTCGCTGCACAAAAGAGCACAAATGGTTTAGGAGATGGGGAAGGCCATATGTCCCAGCGGTAATCGGCTCTAGGTTAGTGTCGTTAAAACCCCTCCCCCCTGTGGAACATCAGCGGGAATGGGATTGGTTGGGGGGCTTCCTCGATGGAGAAGGCGCGATTAATGCTCTTAACACTACCAGTGCTATTATGGCTACGCAGTCCATAGCAAACACTGTTTGCTGTGAGCGCTTGGAAAAGTGTTTAGCTACACTCAATATCCCATATTCTCGTTACTATAGGGACAACTCCTCTCGCCCAAATTGGAGCGATTCCTACACATATAGTTTAAATGGGGGATGGGAGTTGTGGAGAAAGTTACTTGCTTACACCAATATGGCGAAAAAGAAGCAGCTTATTCAAAAGCTCCTCTTTAATTCAGCCTCTCAAAGTCATAAGACATTTGTAGTTTCCATGCGTTCTTTGGGGGTTCAGCCTGTGTACTGGTTGAAGACGGAGAGTGGTAACTATATTAGTCAACGTTATTTCTCATCTAATTCGGCCCAGTACGAGAACAACCCCGCTAACGCGGAAACGGTGTGGTTCAATTCAGACGATATCAAAGCCTCCCTCATCTCCGCTTCAGAGATAAATAACTTGCGAAACAAGTTAGTGTGGTATATGATGGTGGATCCTGCTGAATCAATAGAGCGCCGTTCTTCCTACACCGCCGTGGTGTGTGTTGGAGTAGATCATTCCACCGGCCATCTGTATGTGGATTATGCTACCCAGTCGAGGGTGGATACTGCAGGCTTTATCAACCTCATCTTCGACGCCCATTTTAAAATGAACCCGCATCGCTTTGCGATGGAAAAGACAACTCGTAAAGCCTTGGAATATGTCATTAAAGATAAGATGGCCCAGTATGGAAGATTCTTCTCCATTGAAGATCTCAACCCTGCTTTGGGAAATGCCCCTAACGCAAAGGAGACAAGGATCCGCTCTCTTCGCCCCCTTTTTGAGGCGAAGAGAATCCATATCAATGAGAACCTGACAGACCTCATTTCCATCCTTTACACTATCCCATCATCCCCCACCTTCGATTTACCTGATGTTCTGTCTTACATTTTCCAGTTAGTTCCTCAGGGGCTAGGGGCTGTGGGGGCTGCTCCTAACCAATTAGTGCCCGTCCTTCAAAATAAAGGATTACAATATGCCGTTAGCAGAAGAACAGTTGACCCTATCACCAGAAGATGCGGAACAAGAGGAGAATCTGGGGACTCCCCAAGAATCACCCGAATTTACCCCGCTATACGATCTTTCGGAAAAAGAAAAATTAGATAGTCTTACCCAACATAAGAAACGTTATGACGCATCTGTAGCGTTTATGGAGACTCTCTATCCACAGATGTTGGATAACTTCAAGAAATATCGCTCTATTGCCGACCCAGTTAAGGATGCGCTAGGACGGGAGGTCACAAATGAGCCCAATATTTTCGTCCCTTACCCCTATGGGATAGTGGAGAGTGAGCTCCCCCGTCTTGCGGGCAAACTCCCCCGCATCCGCATAGCCCCTCGCAAGGATGTGGATACGAAGAGCGTGGAACTTCGTCAAGACTACCTCTACTACGCCTTCGATAGGATGAAATTCCTCCAGATACAGACCCTCTGGCTGCGCCAATTCTCCATCTATGGGTGGTCCCCACTCTATTTCTTCTGGAAGAAGGAAGTTTCTAAGATCCTCTCCCTCGAAACAGTTGGAAATTCAACCAAACTTGTGAAGAAAGACTTCACAAAATACGATGACTTCTGGTGTAAGGTCATCGATGTCTTCGATTCCTTCCTCCAGCCCGGGGTCACTGCCCCAGAAGATGGAGATTGGTTCATGTTTCGTGAACTGGTCTCTAAAGATGACCTAAAGAAACTCGTAAAATCAGGAATATTCTACCCAGAAGTCCAGCAATTCCTCGATGAAGGCCGAAAGCTTACCTCTCACACCGACACGGGCCGGGATGAACGGGATGATATTGCAGGATTCGCTAAAGATTCCTCTCCTCACTCCTACGGTCAGTACGAACTCTACTGGTGTCTTGAGGATGAGAAGATTACTTGCTCTCTGGGGATGGAAGTTCTCTGTATGGTTTCAGATAACCCCAATCCTCTTCAGAAGAAACCCATTCTTAACGTCAATCTTACAGAACTTGTGAGCGAGCCTATTGGAATCTCCACCATTGAGGGTCTTGCGGGTCTCCCAGACAAACTTAACGCCCTGACCAACGCCCGCCTTAAGAACATTTCCCTCCAACTGGGGAAGGTGTTTCTTGCAAATCGCAATGCTCGCGTTGATTGGGATAATTTTGTAATGGATTCGGGCAACCTCATCTACACCGATGACATCAATAACTCCGTCAAAGAACTTGAATTCAGTGACAATGCAATCTCCAGTGAGAGGGAAATCCTCGTCACCAAGGAGGAGATTCAATTCGCTTCGGGCATCTCAGACTATATTGTTGGAGTTAAGTCAGGGGCTCGACTAAGCGACACCGCCACGGGAGTTTCCACTATCGTTCGCGAAGCGAACGCCCGCTACAATCTGAAACAGGCCTCCTACGAATCAGGGTGCCTTAGAGATCTCGTCATCGCGTGTGATGCTTACTCCAAACTCTATTGCACTGACCCTAAATCCATCTATGTTCTTGGACCTCAAGGGTTTAAATCCTCCGTCATTACCCCTGAGGACCTTGTGTGGGAAGCGGACATTATGGTAGAGCCGGGCTCCTGTGTTCCCCTCGATCAAGCTTCGCGCTCAGAGAAGCTTTCTGCCCTCCTCGATCGAGTTATAAGCATGCCCAATGTGGTCAAAATTGACAAGTTTATGCAGCAAGTGTTGGAAGCAAACGACTTCCGCAATGCGGACGAACTCATCATCACCCAAGAAACGTCGGACCCCATCCAATCCGATCTTAATCTCGCCCAAGGTGAGAATATCTCCTTAGGAATGGGTCAACCCGTCCCTCTCGCAGGTGACGACCAACTTCACCTTTCCATTCACTCTAGGTTGGATAGAGCTGCCATGCAGCCTCAGATGCTTCAACTACTTACAGAACATATTAACGCTCACCAGCAACGACTGGAAGCTATTCAACAGCAACTAATCGCGCAACAATTTGCAGGAGGATTCAGTGGAACGCAATTACCCAATCAGTCCGGACCTATGCCTCAAGCTGGAGGGGCTGGAGAAGCTCCCCCAATGGGAGGCGTTCCTCCAATGGCTCAAGGAGCAGGAGGATTCCCACCTCAATAACCTTAAAGTGACTCCCCTCAATAACTTAGAGGGGCTCGCTCTCCAAGCGGCGGCTTCAACCTCAGCTCTCAAGCAGATTGGGAGGATTCAAACCCTCCCAACTGTTGTAAATAAAATACTTGAGGCCTATCGCAAGACCGAGGCTTGACAGCTTCCCTAATTCATGGTAAGCTGTTAATAGAACTATATTTAAGAGGAGTGACATGGTTGACGAACAGGAAGTAATTAACGATGGTTTTACAGGGGAGAATGATCCTTTAGCTTCGGACAACACCCAAGGGCAAGTATCCACAGAGGAAGAGGTCCCACCCCAAGAAGAGGGACAAGAGACCTTAACACTCATAGAAGGCACCCCCTACAAAGACCAAGCTTCACTCGTTGAAGGCTATAAAAACATTCAACGAATGGCCACTAAGCTTCAGCAGGAAAATGCTCTTCTGCAGAAGCAGCTTGAGGCAGCGGCCAAAGCTATTCAGCAGAATTTTGGCAAACCGCCTCAGGAACAGGTTCCACAAGGTCAGGCCTTTTGGAAAGCTATGTCGGAAAATCCTGTTGCTGTCATTCAAGCCTTAGCAGAAAAGGCATTCGAGAAGCGTTACGGCCAAAAGTTCGGCTCTCTCGAATCTTCCCTTACTTCGATGCAGCGCCAGCAGCGCATAAATCAGTTTATTTCTGAGCATCCGGGGTTCTCATCTGATGATGAGTCTGCGATGGTTCAGGTTTTTGAAGAGCGCCCCCACCTTAAAGATCTCCCTGATTCACTGGAGATAGCCTATGAGATTGTACAGGCTAACAAACTTAGGGCGGATTCACAGCGTTCCGCAGTTAACAACGCTAAGTCCATTGCAGGGCTTGGTGGTAAGAAAACATCGCTCCCTGCTCAAGTTAAGAAGGGGGATGAGTTCGATGACGTTCTCGCCCTCGATAAGGAGCAGAATGAGCTTTTTAAATTGGGCCGTGGATAGCCCAATCAGGAGTTAGTATATGGGTGTTGTTCAAGCAACAAGAGGTACTTACAATGCAGCAGTAACCGAGACCTCTCTCGTTCGTGATGTAGCGTCTAGGATAGCACAGCTTCAGCCTGAAGCTGCTCCCCTTGTCACGTTCCTCACAGCTTTAAAACGGAAGAAAGAAGCAAAGAATCCCACTTTCGAGTGGTTTGAAGACGATCTGGTCCCCGCGTCGATCCTTGACGCTGGTGGGGCTGGAACAGGTACGTCCATCACGGTCAGTGCCTCACACGGTGCGATCGTCCGCAACGGCGATATCCTCATTGCCCCTAATGGTGAATCCCTCTTAGTCACGGCGGGTCAGGGAACCACCACTCTCACAGTCACTCGCGCACTCGGCACGACCCCCACAGCCTTCACTCTCGCTGCTGGCGATGAGCTGGTGATCGCAGGTAATGCCATCACTGAAGGCGGCACTACCCCCGTGTATCGGTATGTGTCGAAAGTTGCGAAGTCTAATTACATTCAGATTTTCAGAGATCCCGTCAAGATCACCACGACTCAGTCGGCTTCGGAATCTTACGGTGGAGATGACAGAGCGTACCAGCGGAAGAAAGTTGCTATTGAGCACAAGCGAGCCATTGAGTTGGCCTTCCTGTTTGGTAATGCCTCCGCTACCGCAGACGCTTCCAGTGTCGGCTACCTTCGCACTACGAGGGGTTTGTTTAACTGGATTAGCACCAACGTGCTGAATGCGGGCGGCACCCTCACTGAGTCTGAGATGGAGTCCTTCCTTCGCACTCTGTTCCGCTATCAGGCACAGACGGGTCCTCAGACGAAGATTCTCCTTGCTAACCCCATCATGATCTCTGCATTGAACTTCTGGGCAAAGAACGCCCTGCAGGTTCGCTCTGACGAGAAGGTGTATGGAATGCGGGTTGCGACTTATCGCTCCGGTCACGGCGATCTGGACTTTGTCCGGCATTGGCTGTTGGGTGATTTCTCCACGGGCGACACTGGCACTTCTCCTCTTCTGAGCTGGAGTGGTTATAGTTTCGCTGTGGATCCTGCTAACCTTTCCTACCGCTATCTCACTGGTTTGGACACCAAGCTCCATCCCGATATCGGTCAGCCGACGGAAGAATACATGCTCGATGAGTATCGTACCCACGCGGGTCTTGAGTGTCAGCTCGAAAAAACCCACGGGATTATCTCCTACGTTAGCGGTTTCGCATCCTAAATAAAAGGGGGTGTAACCCACCCCCACCTCTCACAAAGGAGTTAATCTATGGGTAAAATCGGTGTTGTAACAAAAACTCTCATCAACGGCCTGACCTATAACGCTAACACTACTGTAGACATCACAGACAAACTCTACGGAATTCAGTGGGTTCAGCCTCCTGTCTTTCACATTACCGCCACTGAAGTAAACAACGGCACCACTCTTGATATCGCAGTGCAGCTCTCCTTTAATGGTGGGGCTAACTACACAGCGAACGCTGTGGCGATGACGCAGTTGAGTGCCAGCGGTAATGAAACAAAAGCTTTCACTATCCCACCGTGGGGAGATAAAGCCAGAATCAACCTTGCCTTTGGCGCGGCCAACCACAATTGGACCGTCACTGCGAAGGTCTCTGGGCCTGCCTATGGCGGCGGTAGAGCCTCTTACTAATCTAATCTGGAGGATATTATGGCAGTAGAAACTTGTGCAATCTGCGGTAAGGAATTTAAGCGCCTTGCCGTTCATATGAAATTGGCTCATCCTCCGGATGCGCCGGTAAAGGTGGGGGAGAACTCGTCCTCCGCTCCCCCATCTGTTCGCTTTGTCAGTTCGCGCTCTTCAGGTCTTACAGTGGTTGTTCGCCCACGCCGAAGGGGATTCGTGAACACATCGGGAGGTAGTATTGAAACCATAGTGGATGAAGGAAAGAAGGCAATCTTTGTGAAGGGAGAACTTATTACGAGTGATCCTGAAGTGATTGATTACCTCACTAACACTTATAAAGATGCCAGATTTCCGGTTACCCGCGTAGATTAGTAAAGGATACCTATTATGGCTTTTGGTCCCACCTACGAGCAGCCCTTCTGGGTTACAGATAACGGTCAGCTCAGTATCAATAAATCTGTTTCAGCCTCGTACTTCGCTGCCAATGACAGTGGCGCAAACAACGCGGCCCTTGCTGCAAATTCTGCAAATGGCGCAAATAATGATGTAACTTTACCCGCAGCCGCTGCCCAGAATGGGTGGCTTCGTGTCATGACTGCAGCTAACACATACATTTACATCCCTTATTGGGTGTAATCCTTGGAGGAGGACGAATGTATAATAAAGATCTAAAGAGGGTTATCTATCTTCTTAACATTGACAACTTTGCTCCAGAAGTAACCGCTATTACCTACCCTCTAATCCACGCCTACGCAAAGAAGATTGGCGCGGAGATAGAGATGATAACCGATCGCAAGTTCCCGGGTACACCGCCAGTTTACGAAAAACTCCAGATCTTTGAACGAGCTCAAGCGAACAAAGCTGATTGGAACATTTACATTGACAGTGACACCCTCATTCACCCAGACATGATTGACGTCACCAACTATCTTTCCAAAGACACGGTATGTCACAATGGAAGGGATGTTGCCGATCACCGATGGAGATTCGATCGTTACTTCTACCGCGACGGACGTCACATTGGAAGCTGTAATTGGTTTGCAATTGCAAGCGATTGGTGCATTGATCTCTGGCATCCTTTGGACGACATTACCCCTGAGGAAGCTATAACCCGCATCTACCCCACAGTGGGGGAATTGAATGGTTGCACAGAGCCCTCTCACCTTATTGACGACTTCACCTTGTCCCGCAACATCGCTAAATACGGACTTAAGTTCACCACCATCATCGACATCCTCAAAGATAAATGTGGTTACCCTTCAAATGGTTTTTTATGGCACGCTTACAACATCTCGAATGAAGAAAAAGCTAAGACTATGAAGGAAGTCTTGCAGCAGTGGAGGGTCTTATAATGCGCCCTCTTCGCGATATGGACACAATCCAGATCGAAATAACTAATGCTTGTGTTCACGACTGCTCAAACTGTACCCGCTTTTGTGGCCACATAAAGAAACCTTTTATGATGACCCTTCCCACATTTAAAGCTGCAGTGGATTCGATGGAGGGGTTCCCTCATATGGTTGGGATAATGGGAGGCGAACCTCTCCTTCATCCACACTTTAAAGAACTTTGCGAGTATGCCCTCTCTAAAATCCCCCGTTCCAAACTTGGGCTGTGGACAGCTCTTCCCAAAGGTTACGAACACTACTCCGATTTAATCTGTGCCACCTTCGGTAACATTTTCATCAACAACCACTCTCGTCCTGACATCTACCACGCCCCCATTCTCATTGGAATAGAGGACCTTGTCGCGAATCGAGAGGATATGTGGTATCCCATCGACAAATGCTGGATCCAGAATAGCTGGAGTGCTTCAATCAATCCCAATGGAGCATTTTTCTGTGAAGTTGCAGCAGCAATGTCCATTCTCTTCGAGGAGCCATCCTACGGATGGAAGGTAGAGAAGGGGTGGTGGAAGCGTATTCCAAAAGACTACACTGCCCAGTGCGAAAAATTTTGCCCCATGTGCGGGCTTGCCGCTCCCCTGCATCGCCGCCCCTCGATTGATGGGTATGATGATATCTCCCAGAAAAATTATGATCGTCTCAAAGGAAAAAGCAGAAAACTCTCAAAGTGCATCATCAGTACGGGGCAACTCACAGACGCACCAGAACAGATGGCTGCATACAAAGATATTAACTATCGAGAGGCTATAGCAGAATCCTATGGAATCGCTCTCTACCCTACTGAGCTAGGATTTCTTGAACCTCGTAAGGGTTCGCCCCGCAAGTCACTTTACTCAAAGTATCTCGCTGACTACTCCTCATAGGAGTTCTTCATGTCTTACCCAGTCAAAACATGGCGTCCAAAACTATGGACGCCTCTTCGTACATCTATAGTCCGCTCTCCAAATCTCCTCAAGGACCCCTCCCTCGTAGCGGCTTACGAATTCAATGAGCCCAATATCGGGGTAGACCTTAGCGGTAAAGAGAACCACCTCACCAACGTCGGTGTGACTTATCTGGGTGGTGCGAAGTTCGTCCGTGCCGAAGGAGACTATCTCTATCGGCCAGACACTAATTTGAGTGCTGGATTCCCAGGGACAGCTGGCTATACCGATCTGGCTATATATTGCGAGTTCACGCTGGCGAGTTTGCCGCAGCCTAATGAGCACTACTCGCTTGCGGTCAAAAGAACCAGCTCGGCCGCATGTTGGTGGATTACATACTATCGAGATTCCAGCGCCCCATACAATGTGCGCCTCTATTTCGTAATCGGGATTAATGAGGGAACCAACTGGGAATTCAAACAAATATATCTTGGTGATCTCGATTTTTCGAGGCATATGCTCGGAATTAGTTTTGATGACTCGGCAAAATCTGGCTATTTTAAGTTAGTCCGCAGTTCGGATGGAGCGGTACTTGCCGATTCTTCGTTCTCTACAGCGAACAACATGAACGCTGAGGCGAGCTCGTTCTATGTCGGGACTTACGATGCGGCGAACCACTTCTTTGATGGCACCATCCACTCCCTCTACATCTCCAACACCCCGAAAACCGAAGCCGACTTTGACGCGATGGCTAATCGCACTTATTAAAGGAGTTACCTAAATGAGTAAGAGGATTGAACCAACTATCTCGATTCTCCCCACTTCCACCTCAAATTTGGCTGCAGCAAACTCGACATGGTTTGATAGCGAGGGGGCAGATAAGTTATTCTTCGATGTTACAATAGTAGGGACAGCGAATGCCCATCTCGATCTTGATTATCACAACGCAAATGCAGCCACTGCCACCCTCACCTACACTGCTAATGGGCAGTATATAATTGATGATCCAGTGGGGAAAGTAAGGGCGTGGTGTGACGGGGTTGGGGCTAATTCGTCCGCTAGAATCCGTATGAGACGCATCTTTGTAGATTCAAAATAAGGAACTTTATGAAAAGTTTAATTTGTGCTTTATTTGTGTTTCTCTTCACTTTTCCCGCATTCGCACAGGAGTATGAAATGCCTACACTTGCCGACATAAAAGCTGAATTGCTTCAAGATCCCATGAGCTACGGCTACGCCCAATATCTTGGGGATAACTTCAATCCACCTGCATTGGCGGAAATGATTAATCTTCGCAGGGCAGAGATAGTCATGCCGCGTCCTGATGTGACGCCGCAGGAATTATTGGAGGCTATCCGCATTCAGGATTTTGTGGAAACGCAAACGGTGTTAATGGGATCGTGGTTTAAATCACTTTTGCAATGTCCAAGCATACGCATCCTTAAGCCAAACGGATCGGATTCTCTTGTAATGAAAAACATCATGAGAATACTCGTAAACTCGTCTGCATCGGAAGTAAATGTTCGCGCCTTGGCTTCCCGTGCTGGTTCCCGCGCTGAACAGCTATGGGGCGTAGGGATTGTTCTTAGCGTGCAGGATGTGATCGACGCTGTTAGGAGTTAAGCATGACCACAAATAAGATTTACTACACACCCGGCACCGGTACCGTATTTCAGGCCAGCAGCGGTGATGTTACTTTCACGCTTGCTGATGGCGTGGACCTCGGAAACGGGCAAGTTTCTAATCAGTGGGACAGAGGCGCGGGATCACTACCAGCGCGTTACAAGTGGGAAGCAACCATTAAATGGGTTGCCACCCCTACGCTTGGCGATGCGGTGAGACTGTATCTCTATGCCGCAGAAAAGGCGAATACCGCCGTTGATCTTACGGGCGACGGAGACGTAACCCCTGAAACCAAATTCGGGAACTTCGCTCTTATCGGGCAAGTTCTTTGCACGGTAGCAGCGGATCAAGCTTTCTATGGCTCTGGCATCGTGGAGATCTACGGGCGGTATGTGAATCTTGGCGTGTGGAATGCGAGTGCAACGAAGGATCTCAATGCCACGGCGAATGCTTGCTCCATAAAGCTAACTCCTATTCCGGATGATATTCAGGCGGCGGCGTAAATGGGCGTAATAGTCAGGCCAGAACTCAATAACGGATGGAAGCCTGTATTCGGCAGCGGGTACAGGCTTAATCCGGATCATCCGCTGAATAAAAGCCTCATCGCTTGGTGGATATTCAATGAAGGAGGCGGCAAATACGTTAAGAATTTAGCGTCACCAAGGTCGCCTTTGAACGATTTTACTGGATCGTATCTCGATCCTTACGGCTTAGTGAATAATAACGCGCAATGGGTTACAACTAATTCCCCAGGTATACCAGCAATAGGAACGGGAAATTACTGTGTCCATGCAAAAGTTATGTTCACATATCCGGCTACGAACATGGGAATCGTGGCTTTTGGATCATACGATCCTACATGGGCAAAAAGCTCATCAGACTCTCTGTATATTTATGACGGGGGGGCAAAAACCACCGGGTCTGCCGTATTGACAATTAATGTTCCAGGAACTCTTACTTGGAGCCGTGAGGGTACTGGGACTAATCAAACAAAGCAGTACGTAAACGGAATTGCTACCACTCCATGCACTCACGGAGATAGCATCGGTGCGCCGACAACAATATCAATCGGGGCTGATAGAGATGGTATCGCTGCATATTCATTTAGAGGCGTGATTTATGAGGTTGCTATATGGAATCGCAGTCTCAGTCCGGCAGAAGTGGCAGCATTAAACTCTGCACCATATGGCACCCCATCTAATCCCCGCCTGCTGTTTCCGAGCGGGAGAGTTTATTTTGTGCCGAGTGGTGCGGGGGGAGAGCCAAGTGGCTTTAAGCCATATTGGAGTTTGAACAGGCATAGAACAATAGGTGTGGGGGTCATATAGTGTATCCAAAAAATTCAGTAACTCCTCCTCGATTCGCAATAGGGGCTGTAATCCAGATAAGTGATGGAGCCGTGCAGACCTCAAATTGCACTGTAACCGTGATCCCATTTGGGGGAAATGAAGCGGCTGGAAATGGTACTGTTGCCTATTCCAACAATGGAGTTGTTCTCTATACCCCCACTCAGGCTGAATCAAATTATGCGAGTTTTGTGGCTGTAGCCTCAAAGAACAATTGCATCCCTGTCGCAGTTACTGTAGTTCCTTCAGCCTCTCCCACAGCGGGTTATGCAGTGTGTGCGGACACTCAGAAAGTTGATGTTGAAACCATTAAAACCCGGGCGATCACCGCAGGGGCAAACCTCACCCTCCTCCCCAACATTGGATTCAACGGAGCCCCGGGGGCTGCTAACGGAGCCCCAACTACAGACGGAAGCAAACTCAATCAGACTGTAGATCTCACTGCAAATCAGTCAATTGGGGTGAGTGGGGATTTCAGCGCAACAATGAAAACCTCCCTTAACAATGCAACAGTAACTGTTAGCGACAAAAATGGATTCGCTCTAACCGCAGCTTATGATGCCGCGAAAACTGCCGCCAATCAAAACAGTGTGGATGCTGTCGCAACTACAGCCAACACTATTCTCGCTGATACAAACGAACTTCAGACAGATTGGGTTAACGGAGGGAGATTAGATTTAATTCTGGATGCAGTCCTTGCAAAGTTCACTTCCAATCGCAACGAGCCGGGGCAAGGTTCCCCAGCAGCTTCTATTGACCCTCTCCTCAAATTAGACTACCTCTACAAAGCATGGAGAAACCTTAAAGTACAGAACGCAAATAATTTCCTTCTCTACAACGATGCTGGGGACACAGTGGATCAAAAAGCCCCAGTGTCTGATGATGGGAATAACGCTACATTTGGTAAGATTGTGAGTGGGGCCTAGTGGATACTGCAGCCAAGCGATACTCAGCCATCAACCTTCGGTTGCCATTTGGGAGGCTTCTTATTGCCCCAGACGGAGTGATAGGGGATGGAGATCGCCAGCATCTCGTCACTGGATATGCCGGGATTGCGTGGGGAGTTTACATTCCTCCAGTTACAGTGTGGTTGAGGGATCTTGAATTCGCGGATCCAACATTTAATAATGCCAGTCTTCGAGATTTGGAATGGAGACCTTAATGCAATACAGACCTGCGAGAGTGACGAAGATAGGAGGAGTTGATGAGAGACTCTATGAGAAGCAGATCCTTGCGCGCTTGTCAATTCTTTCGGAACGCCTTCTTAAACTGGAACAGTCTCAAGCGGTGCTTATAGAGAGGCTTCGCCCCAAAAGTGTTTGGGAAAGGATAAAAGAATGGCTCGGACTATAGATGCACCAACCACCATCCTTAATACAGTGGCAGCAGATGTAGATCAAGGGGATGCGGTTTACTACGATTTTAAAGGCTGTGACCAAGCCCTTTTCTCCATAGACATTACAGGCACTCTTGATGTCACCCTAGACTTTGATCTTAATGGGGATGGTTCAGTGATAATGCAAGAAACTTTCTCGTCTGATGACCAGAAGATTCTTGATGATCCTGCGGGTCGCGTCCGGGCGTGGACAAACGGATGCGGGGCTGCAGAGGCTGCAGTAGTGTACATGCGTAGAATTTACCATCACAATAGGTAGCCGATATGAATCTTTTACAAGCGCGTAGAGCTATTAGGATGTTGCTTCGAGATGACACTTATCCCCTTGAAGACATTGACCTCGCAATTGAGAGTGTTTTAAGTGACATCAATGTTCTCCACAGATTCCGCTTCCACGAGGCCACCTACAGCTTCAATCTCACTGCCAATAATTCCTCTTATTCTGTTCCTACAGGTGTGATAGCGGAGAAAGTATTTGTTTATGCTCTAGGCAATAATTCTTACGAGAAAGAGATTCCAAAACGTAGGGAACCTTGGGCCTCATCTCCCATCCAGCCCTCTTCAACAGGGAGTTCTCCATCAGAATGGTGGAGATATGGGAACAATTGGTATATCACCCCCATCCCTGATGACACGATGGTGACGAATGGAAATGTGACGGTGTTCTATGATAAAGACCTGACAATGCCAGTCAGTCCTATGAACAACTTTACCCTCCCCGACCGCCACCGCAATGTCCTAATTTATGGGGCAGTCGCAAATTTGAGACCAAACCTCATTATAGGTTCTCCAGAAGGCGATGCAAGAGCAGAAACTCTTTACAACCGCACTTTAAAATCTCTCCTCGATCAAGAGCTGTGGGATTACGGCAAAATTCCCGCAATGCGAACAGGACCGCGTTGGGATTCCCAGAATGACTGGGGTCATGTTTCAAGGGTTCGTTAATGAAGAAGATTCAAATACCAATTAAAGGTCTCATCAACAAAGACGATTCCCCCCTTGAAACTGTAGGGGGATTGCATACTTGTGAAAATTGGATCATCAGTAAGGGCGCGGTAAAGCAACCGAATGGTACGGGGCTTCTTGCTCTCACCCCTGCTTGTAAAGGAATGGCGTGGTCCAAAAATGCTACAAATGTAGACATCGTTGGGTTTGTGGATGGCACTGCTCTAAAAGCCTATCGAACCTCTAATAACACTACGGTGACAGTTAACGCAAACGAATTTAATAATTACACTGGTACTCTTCGTACTCCATGGCCCTTTGAATCCTTTAATCAGCACATCTTTATAGGTAGTGTGAACGATGGATTGCACTGGTTTCGGTGGACTCCCTACACCTACAACAATAACATTTTAGTTTACTCAGGAAAGTGTGGAGTTGCAGCTCCAGCAAATGCAGGAACAATTGCAGCAGGGGGAAATGGCCCTCTCACGGGAGTTTATAGAGGAGTTTACACTTTTGTTAACTACAAAGGGCACGAATCAGCTCCCTCTCCCATAACTAATAATGGGAATGCTCTTTCAGTTTCAGGTAAAGTCATCTCATGGTCGAATATTGCAGCGGGTGGTGCAGGGACTGTAGCAAGAAAGCTCTATCGCACAGTAAATGATGGGGCACTCTACCTCTATCTCACAACCCTCAACGACAACACAACCACCACCTACAACGATTCCACTCTTGACACCTCTCTGGGGTCTGAGGTGGACTATGAAGGAAGTGATCTTCCTCCTGATAACATAAGGGGGATGTGTACTTCAGGAGCTAGACTCTACATTCTTGACGATACTGGGAAAATATGGGCCTCAAAGATAGATTCCCAAACCTCCCTCCCAAATTGGGAAGCATTTCCTGCATCCCTTGTTACTTCCGTCCCTGTAGATCAGGGAGGAGTGTATGCAATATTCACCCTTAACAATCTAGTCCACGCTGCAGGGCGTAAAACTATTTACCGATTGGAAGGGGATCCTTACTCAGGCGCACAGGTTGTGCGTCTCGCGGAAATTGGGTTATTGAACCCTAACAGTTGGGTTCTGGTTTACGAAGAAGGCAAGCAATATGTGTATATGCTAACTTCGGCCCATAGATTAATAAGGATGGATGGGGATGGAGTATGGGAATCAGTTAATGATGACATTATTGATTCACTAAAACTTGCATCTAATCCCTTCATCCCAGTAGAAGATGATTCTGTTGTACTCACTTACTACGCTCCAAATAACACCCTCATCATAAATTATTCAACAGAAACTCCAGCTATCAACAACAAAGCGTATGTGTTTGATTTAAAAAGTAAACTATGGAGCGGGCCTATAGATTGGCCCTTCTCTTTCACTGCAGTCGATGAGACTGGTACGAGGTTCGCGGGCTATGAAGACGGTTTTAGAATATCTACGTTGGTTGAAGACGAATATTGTGCGAGTGTGCCGGATTCTTCTCCTCCGGATCCGGCAGACTATTTCACAAACCAAAGTTTTCAAACGTATCCATTCTTTTTTGCAGACAAGGCTATTCGCGTGGGTCGGTTGGGGATTGTTTGCCGTGGCCTTCCTGTTGTTAATTATATCCCTCCGATGCTAAAGGTTGCCTATGCCCTTGACAACAATGATGTATGGAAAGAAAAGTTAGTAGATTGCAGCATTCTTCCCACTCGCTTAGGCAACGATACATCAGGGCAAGTCTCGAAAGAAGTCATAACAGTATATGTGCCTATTCATTCAACTGCGAAGTCTATAGCGGTGAGAGTAACTTCTCCCAAAAACGAAGCGGCAGTTCAAGGATTTGAAATATACGATATGTTCCTTGAGGTAGATGAAGCTGAAGAGGTTTCCTCTTCGAGACGGGACATCGACAAGGATAAGAGGTAATCATGCCAGAAGATTTTGATACTAATGTTTATCAGTGGTTGCAGAGTTTGTATGGGGGAGATGGCACCTATGACCTACTTCAAGATGTGATGGGTCCAGGGGACGATTACTATTACACTCCAGTTGACGATCCGTTTAGTGGTGGTAATGTGCCAGTCGAGTTTGATTCTGGAGTATTTAATTGGGATGATACCATTAATATCCCACCGCCTTCCTATGAGGATGCCTTTGGTGGCATTAACCCTGAGGATCTTTGGGGCGGAGGAGGTGTAACTCTTCCTGATAATTGGCTGGATAGCATTGGAAACGAATTCAATTGGGATGATTCTATCTCAATTCCTCCTCCTTCTTATGATGAGGCTTTTGAAGGAATCAATCTTAAGGATTTGTGGGGCGTAGATGGTGGGAACACCGGAGGATGGGGTTCTAAAGTTTATGATTTCCTTAAAAATGCGGGCAAAGCAGGGTTGGGGCTGTTAAATGTACTGAGTGGCGGAAGTGGGAATATGAACGCTTCCACTCTAAGCAACTTGTTGGGGTTGGGTGGGCAGCTCGCATCCTTATTTCAAACCAGTGCTGCTGGAAAGAACAACCAAACCGCCTCGACAATGCAGCAAACTGCAGAAAAGTGGATGGACGGGATCGAGCAGCAGGTTAACGCTGGAACGATGGATCCCTATCAAGCGGTAGAAGCTATTAAGAACATGATGGCCTCCCTTCAAGCTGGTGCTGAAACTGAAGCGGACAAACGAGCCGTGGCGATGGCGGGGATGGCCGCATCCCAGCATATCGCAAATTTCCAAAATAAGCAGAACTGGATCTCCAACGCCCAGTTTGATCCTACCCAAGATCGGTTTGGTATCATCAGCAACAATGGAGTGAACCTTCCCCTGAGTGAGACTGCTCAACAGGAAAGAGGGCAGTCTTTAATGAGGGATCTTCTCATGAACACCACAAATGGTCAGGCATTTGGTTCCGCAACCCCTGCAGGTAACTTAGTGAAACCTCTTACCGACCCGGGTGAACGCTATAAACAGTATCTCACTGGGAATGAAGGTGGGAATTCCACCACTACAGTTTCCCGTAACAATGTTACAGCTCCAACCTTCGAGAGTTTGAAAGCGGGGATGGGCTTCAACTCCAATCCTCTAGTGCCTGAAGTAACTCCTTTTGATTGGCGTCCTAAAAACAATAATAATTTAGGATCGTCACTCTACTCTACATTGAGGTAGTCCAATGGCTCTTCGTCCAGCAACAACTAGAAACAACAATATATCGTCTGTACTTGGCAGTCAACTTGCATCTGCCTATAATACCGGCGGACCGGGGCCTATTCCTACGGGCACAAGACCGGATCGTTATGACTCTGCTTTACCCACCTCTAGGGGAGGCACCACAGCCGTAATCTCACCAGAAGCTAAAGCTTCGATACTACGTGGGGGCGCTCCTACAGGTAACACAGCAGAGCAATTGTCGCGAACAGGTACTACCCGTTCGCCTTATGCCCAACCCAGATCGGGGGAGCAGATTCAAACTCAGTCTGGCATCAATCTAACTACTCCCATCCGCCAGCAAAACACCTATACCCCTACCTCTAGTGGTGGAAGCGCTTCATCTAATGGGCTTCAATCCGCTATCAGTTCGGAAGGGGCTAAGTTTGGTGTAGGAACAAGCTCTCCCCAAATGATCACCAGTCTGCAGCAGAATGGAGCTACCGACCCTAACGCTTATGATACTCTTGGTTCCCGCCTAGTAGAGCAATTGCAAGGCGCAAAGCGCACTCAAATGGAAGAGACTGCTAACAGACTTGCTGCTCTTGGTTTTACAGGCGGTCAGGCTGCGTCTATGCTGGCTAAGGCGGAAAGAGACTACATGGGAAATATGTCTCAGGCAGTGGGGCAATTCAATCTTGACCGTCTCACTCAGGCAGCTCAAGTCAGTAAAGAATTTCTTGAACTTGAACTCGCTAGGCAGCTTGGGATGGGTAACCTTGAACTCGGTAGAAGTAACCTTGATCTCCAGAGGTATCTGGGAGAGGGTAACTTGAACCTTGGGGCGCAATCTCTCGCGCAGCAGAAAGCCCTCAGTGAGGCAAACCTCAATCTAGCTCGGGAACTGGGGCAGGGTAACCTAGCCTTAGGTTATGGAGAATTGGGATTGGGGTACAACCAACTTGGCTATAACTATGATAGATTAGCCTACGACAAGGATGAGCTCGACAAACAAGTTGCATTGCAACTTGCAATTCTCGCTCAATCTGGAGATATTCAAACTCGACAGCAAATTGAAGATTTGATGAAGACGTATTTTGGCGGCAACAATTATGGAGCGAACGTCAATGTCATCCAAGGGTAGTAAATTATTTGAAATTCTTTCTCAAGTTTCGGGGCTGCACGGTGGAGACCCAACCGGAGCAGATGTCGAATTGACCAAGCAGCCCCTTGCCGAACCAAGAGGTATTTTTGGGGTTCTCCAACGTCTGAACCAGATGGGGGCCTCAAACAGGGTAAATCAGGAGAACCTTAACTTACGGCGAAGCGACGAAGCCCGCAAACAGGCTGAAGCAGAGAGTCTCATCAAGAGTAGGGAAATCCTAGGGGAACAGCGCCAAGCTCAAACTGAGCGCACCCGCAACCTTATCAGCGTTGACAACGCAAAGGTTGAGTTGGATAAGGCAACCCTCGATTTAAAGAAGGCCATGCAGCCTGCAGAACTAAAGTTACTTGAGATTAGAGGGGAAGCCCTTATTCAAAATGCCTCAGCCGCTCTGCAAAACGCCCAAACAAATTTAATGAGGGCAGAGAATGATTCAGAAAAACTCTACTTTCAGAATGAGGTAAAACAGAGAGAGCTAGAACTCACTGCTGCTCGCAATAAATGGCAGCAAGCTGTTGCTGAAGCTAACGTCAGAATCAACGAGCAGCGAGCAAATTCATACAAAGACTACGTTGACAAAGCCGCCACAGGCGGGGGAGATACCACCACCATAAGTGAAGTGGTTGACTCCGAAGAAGGCTTTGATGTCACTCCAAAGGGTGAGGGAGAACCTATGTTTATTCCGAAAGGTTCTGCTGCCCCCTTCTTTAAAGTGATGGAAAAGAATAAAGACATATTTGGAGGTAAGAAGGGTTTCTTTGGATTTGGCTCTACCCCTCCACCCACAATAGTTCCCTCAACTAAGGAAAGTAAGAAGACCACCACAACCACTAAAAAGAAAACCCCCTCCGTCACTGTAGACAAAACTCTTCCTGAAGTAGCCCCGCCCATTGAAAAGCTGAATAAGGATGGGTCCAAAACTAAATTCAAGAATGGACAAGTGTGGCATCTAGATTTAGCTACTAACAAACCAGTTCGAGATAAATAATGGCCGATGAATGGGAAGTAGTAGAGGATCCGTGGGAAGTGGATGACGAGTGGGAAGTGGATGCTCCCCCTAAGCCGAAGTCTGTTCAGGACATTGTCCTCCCTTCCCTCCAGCAACCTGATTGGAAGGAGCAATTCCTTCGCAGAATTGCTTCGATAAGGGAGAATGCTGCAACGTCATTTGGAGTGGGGGCTGAGAGTGTTACAGACATGCCCAAAGCGGCGGCGAAAGCTGGGTTGGAAACCTTAGGGTTAACTACATTCCCCATAGAGAATCTTGCTCGCATTACAATGAGGGATGGGCTGTATGCAGGCCCCCACCCCAATATGATCACTCCCAAAGAACAGTTACGCAGGGCAACTGAGCGCCCTAAGGTTACCACACAGGAAGTCTTATCCAGCGCAGAGGGATTCCGTCCCACTACAGGCAGCCCTGTGGCGGACACAATGCTGGATATTGGAGTTAGCGCCCCTATCTCTTGGGGGTACCCCCTCGCTAAGGGGGTGGTAAAAGGTGTAGGAAAGGTGAAGAGCCTCATCGAGACCTCTAAGGCAGAAGCCTTAGCTAAGAGGCTGGCAGGTATTGAAGATGTCACCACCTCTTACAGAGGTAAAGGTGAGATTGCCTCCCTTCCCTCCAAGCCCCCCTCTGAAGACATCCCCATTGGGGAGCTCGGGTCAGAGATAAGGGGAGATTCCGCTATGCTTCAAGCCCAATCCCAGTTAGGGCCTCAAGCTTCCCTCATTCCCCGGCAAATCCTGAGGCCGACCACCCCTCAGGTGAGGGGGGCAGAGCAAATGGGTGTTCAATCCCTCCTTGCCCCAAGCAAGGTGCTGGAAGAGGCTCCTGTTGACGCCACTAAACCCATCCTTGACCGCATCGAGAGGGCGGAACAGTCGATAAAAGCCATTGACACCCAACTTGAAAACACGAAGAATGCCTCAAAAATCACAGGCATCAATGACACCCGCACTGTCAACCTTCTCACTAGAGCGAAGGATGAACAACTTCGCATCATCAAGAATGGGAAGGATGAGTTGAAGCTCATGAAGGATAACGCAAGGGTGAAGCAATCTCCCTTCGCTCCTCCAGAGCCATCCGCCCCAGATCCCACCTTCTTACAGGAGAAGAAGGAATCCATAAAAGAGATCTTCTCTAAGGGGATGCCGGGATTGCGCTCTTCAGACATGTACCTAGAATCAAAGGGCTACCCCCAAATTGTAGAACCTATTCGGGATGCAATCTACAATAAAGAAATGTTCATCTCAAAGTATGTAGGTGACTTTAGAAAGCTCCAATCCGAATTCAAACTTGACGCAGAACGTGGAGAGAAAGTAGCCCGCTTACTCAACGGGGAGAAGGTAGCAGGTGCTACACCCGACCTCGAAGAGGCAGCTCGTCAAATTCGCAGACAGGTGTTTGACCCCATCCATAAAGAAATCTCCAGTGATCCTCAACTTGCCCAGTTGATTGGGCCGGTTGGCTACATCAAAGATTACTTCCCTCACATGGAAGCTTCGTGGATGTCTAAGCTAGGAGATGCTGACCTCGTTCGCACTATGGTCCACGATATCAAACCTGCAGGACTCAAAGCGAAATTCTGGGAAACTCGTAAGTGGGACGATCCCAACTTCAACCGCAGTCTTGAAGATGTTGTAACTGCCTATGTCAATGGGAGCGCCAAAACCAAGTTCGACCTCACGGCATATGATAGGGCGAATAGGGCGGCAGAACTTATAACAGACGCCACCCATAAGAAGGTTGCGTCAAAGTATCTCCGTGATTATATGGGTCAACCGTCTGCTCAAGCTTCAGTCTACCAAGAAGTTCCTCGCATGATAGAGAAGGGTTACTATAACATCATGATCGGGGGCAATCCCATATCTGCTGCCCTCAACCTCACCCAGACTTACTTGAATACTGCCACCCGGGCAGGGTATAATAATACTAGCAAAGCAATTAAGCATGTCTTTGGTAATTGGAAGGATGCTTATGCAGAAGCAAAGGCTGCTGGAGTTCTGGAGGGTTACCCTGAAATCTCAGAAGGTACTATTTCCAAGATAAAGGAAGACTTTAGTAAGAAGGGATTTGGTAGCGTAGCTAATGACTTCCTTTTCTCTGCCTTCAAATCGTCAGAGCAGTTCAACAGAGTGGTGGCATACTTTGCGGGGAAATCCAAATACTACGCCGATGCTCCAAAGAAATCAAAAAATCTGAGCGAGTTCGCCATTAAAGATGGGAAGAAGGTGTGGATAGGAGGAAGTGATGCTGAAGAGAAGGCGAGAAGAGCAGGGTGGGATATGGCTAGGGAAACTCAGTTTCTCTATGGTAAAGCCTCCCCAATCCCCTACGCCCAAATTCCCCTCCTCGGGCAGTTCTCTTCCTACCCCCTCAAGCAGGCAGAGTTTATCTTCAACACTATGACAAAGGGAGATAAGGGGCAGAAGGCTAGGTTGTTGGCGCAGTATGGTTCGGCTGCAGCAGCTTTAGCTGCATATGATCAATGGTCCGGAGACAAAGCCCCTTCCATCTCTTCTCTCATGGGAGACATGAACCCTGCAGTAGCGGGCTTGCCAATTCCCGGTGTGGGTCCTGCGGTGAAAGATTTCAGTGACCTTCTCAAGTATATGTACAAACTAGAGCAGGGTCAGGCTTCTATCGAGGATTTCCCTGAGAAGGCTCTCAAGCAACTCGCGCTGCACACCCCATTACTCAGACAGTTAATTCGCTATTCAAAATCGGAGGATTAAATGATTTACGAATATAGATGTTTACAGCACCCTCATAGGGTGCTAGTTGTATCCCGTCCCATCCATGAGCAGGATAAGTGGCAGGAGGGCACATGCCCTGAATGCGGGGAACCCCTTGAACTTGACCTCGACGGTCATGGGGGATCGTGGTTTAACTTCACCTACGGTAAGTACACAGGGTGTTATGACTATGACTATGGGAAGAAGGCCACATGGGACCTCACTCCAAAGGGTAAAATGCAGAAGCTGGAGAAGGAGGGAGTCATAGTAGACCCCTTCAAAAAAGTTGCAGAGAAAACCAATCTTGCAGAGGAGTTATAATGAGTGAGATCATCACAAGAGACTACCTCCTCACGAAGATTAAGGAGTGTATAGACTCCGAAGTGACTACCCCGCGAGATAAACTCGCCGCTATTAAACTGGGCGGGGAAGCCATCAATATGTTTCGGGATCAAGCCGCGATTGATTTGATGACCCTGCTAAAACAGATGAGCACAAAGGAACTGAAAGGAATACGTAATGCAGGAAGACTTGATTCTCAAAACGATCCCATCCAAGTACAGGGTACAGTTCTTAGCCGCATGCCTCTTGATGTCCCTTGCCCCGACGTTACTCCATGCGGGATACCAGTGGAGGATAATTCAAGAGGAGAGAGAACGAGTAAACAAACTCGAAGCAAAAGTAAGCGCCCTCGAAGGAATACAGCAAGACATTCAGTGGATCAAGGAAGCCCTGAAGGATAACAAGGAAGCCCACAATGATATACGCAATGACATCCGGTCGCTAAGGAGTAAGTAATGCCTGACTATGTAGACAACCTTGCAAAGCCCTCTCGCTGGGAACGTCTAAGAGATGTGTTCACCAAGCGGACTTGGGATACTCCTGAAGTCAGAGGCGAGATAGACAAACTTATTGATGCCATGCCAGCTACTGGTATGAGTATAAGACAGCTCGCTGTTGACCCAAAAGCTCCCGCCAAAATAAAAGCTATGATGGAGCATCTTATAAAGAAATTTCCCAAGAGAGCTGATCTTGTGCGTGACAGTAAGTTTGTTACTGATGCTGCTGAAATGGGATCCCGCCCTGAAGTTATAGGAAAGTATGGTAACCTCTCAGACGCCTCAAGACACGCTTTAAACAAAGCTAACGGGATGCCGTATTCTGAAGAGGAAATCATTCAAAATATAGGGCATGAGATCTTTGGACATGGAAAAGTAGCAGCCAAAGGGCGTAAGGATCTGGGAATGGAAGGCTGGCTTAATGAAGTTGCAGCCCAGAAAAACCTTCCAAGGGACATAAGGCCTAATGAGGTAAAAGCAAATCGCGCTGGGGAAGCCCTAGTTAAATACTTTAAAAAGATAGGGTGGCTGTAATGGATTCAATTATAACCAGTGATGTGGTGTTGAAGGCAAACATTGTCATCCCCCAGAAGAGCGGGGGGAAGATTGTTATAGGCCCCTATGGAATTCAGATATTCTGCTCCAACGACCCCAACAAGAAACTCCTCTCCATCATCCTCAACCCCAGCGGGCTGGTGATGAAGGACGCTCAAGGCACCCCCCTTGTCAACCTTAGTGTGACAACGAATACATTCGAAGTAAAGGGACTATAATGATGGATGCACTTATAAAGAGATTAAAGAGAAGCGAAGGCTTGCGCCTGAAGCCCTATAAATGTCCTGCAGGTAAGTGGACGATAGGGTACGGTCACAATCTCGAAGCAGCGGGTGAGGAGATCCCCTCCTCTATCACAATAGAGCAGGCGAACGCCTACCTGTACGCAGATGTAGCCCGGGCCAAGCAGCAATGCGAGTTGCTCATAGAGGGATTCCTTGCACTTGATGAAGTGCGCCAAGGAGTTCTTGTGGATATGTGTTTTAACATGGGGATTAACGGCCTTCTAAAGTTCAAGGCCACCCTTACCTACATCAAAAATGGAGATTACTCTAAGGCTGCGGATCAGATGCTGAAGTCCTTGTGGGCGAAACAGGTCGGCCCTCGGGCTAGAGAGCTCTCCAAGATAATGAAGGAGGGAGTCATTGAAGAATTGGATTAAGTATCTCCTAACCATTAAATGGGTTCAGTTGTGGTGGGTCGTCGGGATCGTCGGATCCCTATGGTTGGGTCTTGCCACTGTCGTTCCCGAACAGTGGTTCAAGCCTATAGCGGTGGTCCTCTCTGCAGTTCAGTCTGCAATTTTATTTGCAGCTAGAGGAACTAAATATGTGGAGTCTAACACCGAACCTCCACAGGATGGGAAACCATAATGTGGTGGCTAACGAACCCCCTTGCTCGCAAGCTGGCGCTTGGTGCTTTCCTCGTGGCTTCAACACTTCTAGTATTGAAGTGGTATGGTAACGAAAGGTTTAATGCGGGCAGGGAAAACATGAGGACTGAAGCTTCAACACAACTCATCAAGCTCAAGGAAACTCAATGGATTAACTCGCATAAAGCATTGATGGTTGAAATATCCAAACTCGCTGCCCACAACAGCGAGTTAAAATTACAGGCCGAGCGCCTTAACAAAGAGAGGATTAAGTTAGATGAAAAGATTTCTTCCCTCAAACTGGACTATGCCCACAATCTTGCAGTGGCTTATCAGAGTGCTGCTAGTGTGCCTGATGATCAGCTTATGCACACGATCTGGGATCTCTCAGACTCCCTCTCAACAGCGAACGCTGTTGAATCAGCTCCTTGAATTGAAGGAATGCAGGACCCAATTGAACCTTCTCAATAACACAGGGGATTCCTGTTTAGAGTTGGTGGGGGAACTTCAAAGTAATTGCGAGGAGAGGGTGAAGAATGCGGAGGAGGAGAAGTCTGTACTGCAGGCTAAGATCAAACTCATTGAAGATCAGAGAGATGAATGGGAGAGGTTATATAAGTTCGCCACTCAGAAATCAAGTAAGTGGCGAACCTTCTTTCACTACATCACACTAGGGATCGTACGTAAATAATCCACTGTCATTCCCATCCACAGTGGACTCTCTCTTCTTCTTACGAAACACTGGGTTCGCTGTCAATTCGGGCTCTTTCCACCGTATCTTCTCCTCCCTTTCTTCCGCCCACTTTGGGTTCTTCCTCAGTTCCGTCAGGGCTTCGTCCAGTGATAGTCCTTCCTTCAGTTTGGAGTTGATTGCCATCAACTCCTCCTCGTTGTACCTCTTCATTTTGTCTCCATCCTAGGACCCATTCGGTCCCACACTTAGCACACTTCACAGTGTTGACCTTATACCTCACACTCATGATGTGTTTACAGTTATCGCACACACTTCCAACGATGGTTTCCATCGTACCTCCTACATGCAGGTGTTTGTAAGTTTGGCAAAAGGCAGCAACCTCTTATAGAGCTGCTCTGTACTTACCACATCTTCAAGATTGTGGGCTAGAATAAATTTGAGGGCAGCTTTGTCTCCTGTTAAAGCCTTCACCCACCGTAGTCCATCCAGCTTGTGCTTCTTAGAGGGGATTCCTAAAAAGTCACACGCTGTCTGCAGTCGATTAGAGTGAAGCTGGAGTTTGTATCTTACCCAGAAATAGAGATCAGTGTGTTTAATTTCTCCGTGGCCGGGGAATCGAATGCCATTAACCAACGCTCTCGATCGGATGAAAGGGATATCAAAGCGACTGGAATAGAAACCAATGATCCGGTCGTATTTCTGTAGGTTATCCACACATCTCCTAACGAGGTTCTTGTCTTGGTCTGGGCTCTTGAGTTCTTCTGGGGTGATTGCTTCTCCATAGGGTTTCTTATCTAACTCCTTTATTGAATAAGAGAGAACAATACCAAAACTGGCCTTCAAATTTGAACACTCAATATCGAAGAACCCTATCCTCTCTTTAGGTTTGAACGGCGGCATACAGCCGGGGTGCTCAAGATATGTGTGGTTATGCTTGCACTTGTGCTTTGCCATCCACACCAGTTCTGCTTTTGTTAGTTTTCCTAGATCCACGTTTCCTCCTTGGATTAACTGCTAAGATTACTCTATTGTGACGTTCTTTCGTCAGGCGTTGATACAGTTCCTTCGCCTCATCCACAGTAGGAGGGAGCTCGTACTTACTGTGTTCTTTCACCTTCTCGTAGTTGAGGAACACATACTTCAGTACATCGAACACCCTTCGTTTTCGAATGTTACATCTCTTCGAAGTGCCCCACGGTGTCAGCTTGAAGTGTAATAAACAGTTCGCAACTTTCACCATCAACTCTATCTTCTCATACTTACTCCTCCTCCTCCTCTCTTCAAAGAACCTCTCCAGAAACTGACGGGTTACGGGGAACTTCAACAACCCGTTGTACTTATAAAACGCTTTCGGGTTCTTCCCCATAGCCCGTGAGGCTGCCGCCACTGTAGTGAAGATGTTCTCAGTTGATTGCTGTTTATATTTCTTGAACAGGAACTTCAACTCGTTCACGTTGGTCATTTCACTTCCTTCATGTCCTTCAAGTTGAGCCCCACCTTCACACTCACTGCGATGGAGTGCCCATTCAACTGGGGCCACTTCTGTTCCATAATCCTGCGAATTATCTTCACTGCCTTTTCCTGCATTTCAAATGGAACTTCCCACACGATCTCATCATGAACTTGCAGCACCATCATCTCCCCTAAGAATGTCTCCTCAAATTGGAGGATGCACTCCTTCACAATAGCCGCCCCTGTTGATTGAGGGAGCTGCGCCATTGCTGTAGAAGAGTCACTTCCCGGGCAATCGAGGAAGTACCTTATGTACTTGAAGGGGTTGATGAGGTAGCCCTTTGAAGCCAGCCTCACTATTGCCTGCTGCCAATCCCGCACCTTCGGAAAAGTATCAAGCACAAACTTCCGCAATCTCCCAGCTTCACCCAGATCCTTAAACAACCCCGGGTTCTGGTAGAAGAGGGTGTCCCTTCCCGCTCCATACCCTATCGCCAGCACAATAGTTTTGAACTTGTCGTAGAGGGTTTTAGTTTCCCCCTTCTCTACTGTAGCTTTAGCCCTCTTCTTATACACCGCAAGTTGGGAAGGCCACTCTTTTGAATCCTCATTCAGGGGCCACCCCATATACTTCGCTACAATATAGGTGTAGATGTTCAGCTTACTCAACTCAATGTAGGTTGGGTCTGCTGCGAAGTACCCAGTAAGATAAGACTCCATCCCCACATAATCTGCCGCGATAAACACGCATCCTTCTGAGGCAATAAGGCACTCCCTTATCATGTCAGCAAGTTCCCCCTCTTTCGGGATGTTCTGAAAGTTGGGGCGCTCACAACTCAGCCTTCCCGTAGCAGGGGTTAGCTGAAACTGAGGATGTACCCTGTTGTCTTTATCTATCGGCCATGAAGTGTAGGTGGAAAACACTTTCGCAGTTTTCGCCCTGTCTAGGATTTCCTTCACAATGGGGTCTCCAGTTTGAGCTAGGATTCTGTTGAGGGCCTTATTGTCGGTGGTCTCTTTTCTAGTTTTATGCTTACGAGGTATACTAATTCCTCTCCATCTGAGATAGGCTTTAAGCTGGTCTCCTGAATTCGGGTTAAAGTCAAATCGAAAACCCCACTTATCCCCAGTGCAGATATAGCAACCGGGGCGACCTCCAATAGCTTTTCTTGTACCCACTTTGACAATACCTTTTTTATAGCCGGGTGGGGGTTTCTTGTACCATCTAATTTCTTTTGCTTCATCTGGGTGCATCTCCTTTATTTTATTATCCCACACTTCCAACTTCTTCTCCAATCCATCCTTCACCTTCTGCAGCTTCCCCATATCCACAAGGATACCCTTAGCGGACACCTTCTTCAAAACCCCAAGGAGTTTTGTCACATGCCTATCAGCCACCTCATACATCCCTTTATCTTTGAGGGACTTCACAATGCGAAGGTAACACTGTGCTTCAGCGTACGCATCGCACGCACTGTAATAGGCAGGGTCCGCCTCACTCTTCGACTTCCACTCGGGGAGGTCGGTGAAGTAGGTGGACACATGCCCCAACGCCTTAGGCAGATCAGGCTGGAGGAAGTGCCACAGCCACATAGCATCCACAAACTTTCCCTTGCGAGGCATCCCATTATAGGCTAGGCGAGGGTCATCATAATCCCCATTCCAATACACAATGTCAAGCCCGCTTCCCATCAGTTTGTAGAATGCATCGAAATATTCAGGCATGAAAGAAATCGTGATGGATGTTGTGGGGTCACACGAAGCACATAAAGATAGCCTGATGATGTCGAATGAGGGTTTAAGTTTGGAGTAGGCACTTTCATCTTGTGAGGCCATGTATGGAGTTTCAATATCCACCACGCACCACTCACTATGTTTAATGATGGTGTCAATCAGTTCAGAGAAGTAGCCTGCATGGGGATCGATGATGAAGTTCTTGGGGTTGTGGCCAAAGTCATCAGAGCATTTATGTAGTACATTCGCCAGATCGTATCGTAGAGTGAAGAGGAGCCCTGTATTTCCAGCTCCCACCATTGCGGGATGATAAGTTCCAAGAACCCTGACTCCGCTATATCGAGGGCTTTCATAAACATATCCCCTGCAGAGATCATTGGCAAGTATTCCCGCGTGTTGCTCAAGAGCAGCGGAACCCAACGGGACGATAACCCTAGGGTGGTACTGCTCATTAAGGTTGTGAACTCTAATGCAATGTTGGGTGGCTTCAAACCATCCATCTGCATCAGTAATATCAAATCTCTTTTGTGGTTTCCCCGTGAAACGTGGAGTACAATGGGATAGGTAGGTGATTCCATAGGAATCCTTTCTTCGTTGTAGTCTGCGGAGAGTACGGTTAAACATATCCGCCGCTCTCCCCACTGTGAATGGTTCAGTCTCCCCCACTTCAGGATAATCACTCACTATCACCACATCTCTTTTCCCCGCAGGGGAGGGGGGAACATAACCTAGGCCCGTGGAGTACCACGGGCATCCAACACAAATTGAGGGTTTCATTTTTTACTCCAGAAGAAGCAGGTAGTTAGAAGAAAGAGGGTAAAAATAATTTCCATTATTCCTCCTCTCTCAGTCTGTCTTGATGGGCGGTGTCTATGTAGAGTAGAAGTTTCTGGCAGATTTTATCGCGGGTCTCTCGGGGAGTTGTCGGTTGGGTAACATACAGGAATCCGTCTATGCCATATTGAATATCCTCGCGTGTGTAGGACTCCATTCATCCTCCTAAAGGAGGGAGGGGGAACCTCCCTCCTTCTGTTAAGAGTTAAGCTGCGTAGAATTTCTGAATCTTACCCCGAGCGGTTACAATCTCCCCGCACAGAGGGCACACCACATTCGGATTGAGGGAACCATCCTCCCCCGCAAAACCCAGAGCTTTGAATCCGAACTTATCTTCCTTCTTCGCTCCGGTCTTACCACGGGCGATGGTCTTTCTGCACTCCTTACAATACCCCTCCCATGTGAGATAGCCCTTGCGCTGTTGCTGCCAAGTAGCCGCAACAATATCCACAATCTCCTTCACAGTGAACCTGCTGCCATTGGAGGGCTTATCCCCGCAACCCCTGACAAAGTCATCAAGGTCCGTCCCATCCTGACGGAAGGGAGAAACTCTTGAGGAGATGAAGATGTCGGCTCTGCGCCCATCCACCTCCGCGTCACTCGACACTAACTCAACCTTCCCCCTCAAGTACAACGCCCCATCAGTGGAGCGCCCCCATGTATACTCATCCCCTACACCACGGAAAGTGTAGGTTCCGATGGGCGGTGGGGGTGGATACTGAGAGGAAGGCACATACGCCTCAGATGAGGTTCCCACTTCTTCGTTAAGGTCAATACCAAGATCATCCCAATTCTGTTCAGCCATGCTATTCTCCTTTGTTAGATTCAATGATTATTTGTTTTGCTGCGTTTCGCATCTTGTTACGAATCTCCATGTATCGTTCAGCTACAGTGGAGTCATTTGTCCAATCAATATACTCAGGTACGATCTCATTCCATTTGTTTGTGATAGTCTGCTGAAGCTTGGAATCCAGCAACGGCAGAGGTATGCGTTGAAGAGCCTTGAATGGGTAGGGTCCACAAGACTTATCCACATGCTCTTTCAGGTAGAGGCGGTAGGACATCTTCCCCTTCTCCTCTACAGTGTGAGCATGGATGGTGGAGGAGAACCATGCCTGTGCCTTGGCTGTGGCCTTTAACCCTGCAAGTTGGGGGCCGTAGATGGGGCGGGTGTCCTCCGTTGCCTTGATGGTGTGGGCGGTCCATATAGTCTGGACCGGCAGCACCGAAGTGTTAAGGATGTTCTTCCTCATCTCCTTCTGTACCAACCCATAGTGGGTCATACTGTTACCCCCTACCCCATACTCCCCATCTTTGAAGGAGATCATATCTGCCTCTCCCTTCGAGGGATTCACCCTCGTACCCGGGCCGAGGTATTTCCCCTCTCCTCCCAGATCCGCGAGTCGCTTCATCAGCATATCACTGAAGTGGGACAACCCTTCAAACATCATTAATTTATAGGTGGCCCATGTCTCAGCAGAGGGGGCGACTAGTTTAGATTTGGGATCTTTCGGATCCACAGGGAAGTAACCTTGGGTGGCGTAGTCTATCACCTCAAAGGGGTGATCCCAGAGGGCGATTGGCCACACTTCCAAACAGCCCGCGTCGATGTAGGGCTCAAGTACATCAATGTTGTCAGCGGTTACAAGCCGGGCCTTCCCTGCCTGCTTCATCACATACTGCACAAATGAGCCCAGTACAGATGTCTTCCCGTTCCCGCTATCCCCGTGAAGACATATCATATTCGCCATTAGTCCTCCTATTCGTATCCGAATTTTTGTTTAAGCTGTGATAGTTCAACTGCGTGTTTCAGTTTAAGTTCTTCATGCTCCTTCATATACCCTATCGCGTTCTCGTTGAATGCGAGATCGAGGGCTGTCCACAATCGCTGCGCGCGATTGATGGGTAAATATACCACAAGGTTCTCCGCTAAGTCAACCCTTATGGCAAGATCATCCACATTTGCTTGTGCTTTAGGATAGTCTTCCAGCACATCCTCTACCTTGAGAGGGGTAGGCAGTCCATCCATAGATGCGAAGCCATTAGCCTCCGCCATTTTTCGCTCGGTAGCATCCTTGATTAAGTTTGGGTTTACTTTCATTTGAATTCTCCTTTTGGGTGATGTATCTATCTAAGTAGAACTTTGCTTTTTTGAGATCAGTTAGTTCATCCCCCTTCCGCCCCGCCCTAGCTATATACTTCCCCACTTGCCACAGTAGGGGGGAAGTAGGGAACCACTCTTCCAGCACCTCAATCACCTCAAACTTTGAAGAGAAGAGGTAGTGAGGAGGGTGATTAATGAGGTCACTCATAGTTCCTCCATGTTTAAAGTTCTGATTGTCTCCTCGAATGGATGGTTGGAAGTTCGAGGAATATAGGTAGCTGCTATTTCTTCTGGGGTACCCCAACATAGTGTGCGATAAGCACAGGGTTTATTGTAGGTTCCATAGTTGTTACAGGAATCATAAGAACGAGGTACCTTCCCATCATAGCAGTTCTTCTCAACAAACACAATATCCTTCACCACATCCTCATACTTCATGCTGGAGGAGTGGCGTATCGGGGGAGTGATGGATACCATAGACTGACGGTAGCCTAGGGGAATCTTCTCATACCACTCCAAAGGAGTGGAGTTGAATTCCCACACGGGGACCTTCTCACTCTTCGCGCTCCATTCAAAGGAGTAGGTCCCATTCTTCCACCACACATAGGTGAAGGGGGATTCAAATCTGTAACCACTCTTCCCCCTCTCCACATCCAGTTTCGATAGTTTCCCCTTTGATCCTTTGTTGAGGGCAAGGATCACCGTCCCTCCCGTGTCCAATCCCTGATTGAGTTTAATAGCGTGAGCTTCCATCAACATCTGCACACTGAACTCATAGATCTTAAGGAGGTCCTTCATCCATGAGGAAGTCTTAATGTTACAGTTGAAGTAGGCCCCGTCTGCTCTTCGTTCAAGGGTAGCGTCTGGGCGGGTACACCAGTGCACCTCCTCATCAAGAGGGATCACATACTCCTGCTCTATCGCCCTTACCTTATACTCCTGCAGAAAGGAGGGAAGGTAGTGATCGTTGAAGGTGCGGAGTATTCCATGGAGGAGCCACCACAATTCCTGACATCTCCATACCCCATCAGGAGTTTGTTCTGAGGGGATGCGTTCATTGAGGGAGAACTCAGCTTTGTGTAGTTCTTCCTCAAGCGATCCCCCCATGAGGAGGGATTCCACTCCATCGTGGGCTATGCTGCCAAAGGCTGTGTCCTTGAACTCCTCCTTCCCCACAACACCGGAGGTGTTGTAGTATTTGTAAAGGTACTCAGAGAGGGGGCACTTAAAGTGCATTGCGTAACTGCTGCTGTCTGCAACAATCTTTCTCATTAGTCCTCCTTGTAAAGGTCATAGATACGTAAGAGAGCGTCCACCATGAAATAGGGGTTTTTCTTCTCGACCCAATACCACCACTCAGAACGGGTTCCATCATTTAAAGGCTCATCACAAGCGTGTCCAAGGAGAGTGGTGAATAAACATTTCTCGCACGAGGAATGCGCTATGAAAAGCTCTGATGGTGTATAGTACAGATGACAAAGCCCACAACTGACATGATTGGCAGGAAACGAAACCCAAGAAGAATAACCCCTCTCTTTAATGCAATGAGAGTAGGCAACTAAATGGAATTCATCAAGGTGAGCAAGCCCTTCCCACTTGCTAAGGCAACGCTGGATAGCGATGGAAGGGGTGATGTTGGGATCATGAAGATCCCATGGGTAATACTTCTCTCTCCATTTTTGTAAGGACATATTATTCCTCCCTTGCTGTGGCAAGTTGGCATTCAAGGCATCTCAACATCCCCGTGATGGGGCGCCCAAACAGCACGCAATAATACCCTTCAGAGTAGGGACCTGCTGTAAGATGGGGGCATTCCTTCATGCAATCCTTTCCTTCATAAAGTATGGTTAACTTAACTTCACTCATAGATCCTCCTTATTTGTAGAGTGGGTTAAGAACTTTGTAAGAGTATCTTCGATACTCTTTATCTAGGTGCCCACATTGTTCAATGAGAGGGCGCACCACAATCCCCTCGATAGGGTGGCCGTTGGGATAGGTGAATGAAGACATCCAATCTACCCAGTCAGCAGGGCTGGAGTTGGGTTTGAACACCCCAAGCAGTGGTACAGTTTGCATCAATCCCCAAAGGTGGGGGCACCCCATCGAGAGATACTTCCTCTCACGACAGTCCCACACATTGAAGAGGTAGCCTTCAATCTTGGAGAGGCCAAGTTTATTTGATTGAATTCCGGGTCCTACAGTTTCAAACTGAAGGGCATACCCATCAGGGAGTTTATCTCGTAGAATGCGAGATGGGATCCAGTAACGATTCTCCCCCTCCTCCACTTCGAGGTTGCGGGAGCACACCCCAAACTTCCCATTGAAGTTGTAGACTGTGGTGGAACTCCCATCAAGTTTCATTGTCGCGGCTAGGTAGAGGGACCTCATCTTCTCTACCATCTCAGGAACTTTCTGATAATTGGGTTCATCTGTGCGAGAGAGGAATGGAGGGAACTGCCCAATGGTCTTCTCCCCCTTTACCAATTCGGGGGAGTAATATTTCTCCACGCCTAGAAGGGAGGTGACATCACTCCCTATGTCACTAATGTTAGTGACATTCGGAACAATAAGGGAATCGCTCACCACACCCCCCATCTTCATAGGTTTCACCCTCTTGTTGTGCATGAATTCGAGAGAGGGGATGGTGGAAGGGATGATAGCATCGGGGAGGAACACTGTTACGAGTGCCCCTACCTTCGCCTCATCCTTCTTCATGATGCTCTTCCACTTCCCCCCTTCCCCACACACTGCAGTGACTTGTACAACACGATCCCGGTCGGGGATCGGATTGATTTCAATTATCTTTCCAATGTACGCAAGCCCCATAACATCCTCCTAGTGTAAGAAGTTCCACACAGCAGCACCCCCATGGATGCCCCCTCCAATATAGTTCATGATGGTGGCAGCTTTTGGATGGCCCACACTCTTAACAGCCCATGAAGTTCCAAAGATTATCCCGAAGCTGGTCCCGATAAGGGCGGCTTGAGCCCCTCTCCCTGACTGCATCCAAGGTTGGACTTCTTCGTAACCGGGAGTGGGAGATGAGGAGATGAAATCAAGGGTAACTCCAGCGGCGTGAGCTGCCACACTAATCCAGTAGTGTTTAGAATTTTTCGAGTTCACTGCTGCTGTAGCTTTATCAATCATCTCCTGCCTCTTCGACTCCACACAAATGAGTGAAGGATCCGCAGCGCAACCCATGGTTGCGGCAAATAGTAACCACAAGATAACTCCAAGCTTGATCATTTTATAGGCCCTCCATTAGGTCCGCATTTGTTATCAATATAATTGAACCACCTTTCCCGTTTGAATGAGGGGTTCACTGCCTTACAGAACGACGCAAGACAATTCAACTGCGAGAAGGTAAAGGGTTCCCCGTTGAACTCCTTGATGTAGTTAGCAAGGAGGATGAAGTCTTTCTTTGTCATCATTTAACACCCTGCCTTTCTTGAGAAGATGTCCGATCTGAAATTCTTGTTATACTTCTTCATCGCCCTGCATAGCCTGTCCACAAGACAGGCATAGGCAGGAAAGTCAATCTCTGACAGCAGTGCCCACTCTTTCAGGGCTCTGGCTATTGCGTTGTATTGTTCTTTTTTCATTTGCACTCCTCCGCTTCTTTCAATGGATGTGGTCTTTTCCAAGCACTAGCTTTGAAAAAGCCTTACGCGCCGCATCTTCGTTTTTCATTCCACACTCGAAGCAAACCCTTTCCCCATTGGGTCCGTATGGTCTGGTTTCCTCAAACTTTCCACACAGCTCGCATTCATCTGGCTCCTCTTCGCAAATAATTCCTAATTCGCTCATTTTATTTCCTCCGCTTCTTTCAGGGTTTTGGTGGCGATTCTGGCTTGAATGTAAATTCCTTCTGCCATACCAACTCCGTGAAGGGGACCGATTGCGCTTGGACCCACCACGTGATTGTTTGCGATCTCCTCCAACCCCTTTTGGAGTATGGCAAGGCGGCGGGTGAGGAGGGAGATTTGCTCATATAAGCATTTCGCCTCCGGGTCACATGAATATCCATTACACACTGGGCAATTACAGCTCATTGTTCGCACTCCTCTAAAAGCTCACGTGTTAAGCAATTCCTGCATTGACAGCCTATTCCGTGCCATTCCTCGATGTAATACGCTTTTAGTAATTTAATTGCTCTTTCAAGCTGGGCCGAGATATACCTATTCCGATCAAGTGCCTCCGTTAGGCGAGTATCGATGATAGCCCTGCTTAAATCTTCTTGCGGTGTATAGCAATCTCCGCATACCCAAGAATCTTTGTCGAAGCAATAGGTAAGTGCGGGTTTATCGCAGCAAGCACATTTGCCATAGTCCATACTACTCACCTCCCTTCGGGTATTTGGCGTGGTAGTCATCTATTGTGCGTAGAATGAAGTCCGCGCATCCACAAACAGATGGACTCGGCTCTGCTAGTTTTATGGAGTATGTGAATGTTTGCAAACATTCTATCACCCTCTCCGCTTCCTCCAGACGTTTTTCCAACGCCGACCTTTCGTCTGCTCTCATCTTGTCGTAGGTTGTAACTCCATACTGTCTGCCTTCTGGATACTTACAGCCACCCGGTATATGGGTACAGTGGTACTGCATTTTGCATTCGTCACAGTTAAGTAGTGCAATCATTGGAGTCTCCTTTCTTAATGATCTCCACTCCTACGACGCTTCTAGTTACGTAGTGGTTTTGGTAGCCAGAAAACTCGGTCAAATATGCCTCTATCTCTTTGGCGTCAATGTCAAATGTCTTATATTGGACATCAACTGGAGATCCTACGTTGATCGCTCCTCCTTCATCTACAGAGCGCACTAGAATCCTAATCATTGGAGTCTCCTTTCGGTTCCTTGCTGATCTCGATTACTCCGCATCCAAGGTTTTTGCCGATCAACTTTCTTACATGCCCACGAAAAACTATCGTATCTTCTTCATTGAGAAGCATTGCCCTCCATTGCTTAATTGGAATGCGCTCCTTGAATCCCTCTATAACGAAATGAGCATTATTAATTGGCATTGGAGTCTCCTTTCAGGAGGGCTGACAGCCAGCAGTCGAGCGCATGTTGTCCGTCTCCATATTCTGGGCATTTCATAATCACTCCTCCTCCTTGACTGGGGTCCAATTGGGCGGGGCGCACTTGGGACAGCGGGTGGAAAGCCAGTAACCTGTTGAACCTAAAGTTCCCTCCTCTCCGCACACTTCACAGGTAGCGAGAGCTTGAAGTTCAGCTTCAGCGATGAGCCGATCGGCCTCATCAGTGTAGGAATTTAGATACACTCTCAATCCTCCAAACTTCTCCTTCACCTGAATTACTTCGAGGGAAGGATCCATTGACAAGTTGCTAAACAACTTGTCAATGATGGGGTACCACCCATCCCCACACTCACAACCAAAAGCCATGAGAGATTCCATCAGGCTTCTGTTCGGGGGCAGAAGGGTAGGGTACGCCTTGAAGAGGCGTTCATTCAATTCTTGACGCATGGTAAATCCTCCTTTAGTTTATGGAGATAATGTAATCCCCATCCAACCGAAGGTTGGGTTCGCTCTCTACCCACTCCTTTATCTGGGGATCTGTGAGGCCCTTAAGAGCAAGGGCTGATTTAAAATCATCCAGCCTCATAACCTTGAGGTCAGAGAGTAGTTGGAGTCCCTCCTTCTTTACCTCTTGGTCGTGAATAGCGAAGTACCCATCTAATCTACGGACTAACTTATAGGATTCCCTTGGTGTCATGTGTGGTACGATGATGAGATCATCCCATTGTTGGGAGTCCTTTTCCAATCCCTCAATCATCATACACTGGGTGGAGGAGTAACCCGGGAACGCTCCACTCCCGCTGATGCGATCTTGTGGGCGAAGAAACCCACTGTCAGTGCGGGCCTTTGCAGTGTGGTGGATACCCATCATTGTCACGGAATGCTCCGCTGCGTATCTATTGAAGCGAATGAGGGTGATTGCCACACTCTTGTAATCTATGAGAGAACCCTCCATAAATAATCCTAAGGGATCCACAAATAATAATTGATAGGAGGAGGAGAGTTTGGATGTAACTAAATTCCACAGTGCAGAAGGGTTGTGAATGGAGGAGGGGGCGATTGAGAGATCATCCACCAGTCCATACACTTCCATATTGCGAATGTTTAAGTGGGCACAACGATGAAGAGCTTCAGTTTTAGTTCTGTCCGCGATGATGGTGGCAGCATGGGTGATGTGAGGGGGAAATTGAATTGGGAACTTTTGTTTTTGTTCGTGCATCGCCCATGCTTGGAGGAGGAGAGTGGTCTTCCCGCATCCCGACGCCCCCGCAAGAATGGAAAATTGATTAGCTGGCATCACCGCCATGTTGAAAATCCTTTCTAGATGTCACTAGCCTAGTGACAGTCTACCACGATTTAGTGGGAAGGGTCAATTGTGGCAAAAATTGTTTAGAATTCCTCTTAATCGTTGTCAACAAAGGCGTTAACGTACTTAAGCGACTTGAAGTAGTGATCGAAGATCATCTTGTCTTTGGTTTTTACTGCTGTCTGCATTTTCTCCAACATGGTGAAGGTGGTGTCACAGATGTTAAAGACTGTGAGGTCTGTGTTCTTTCCATTAGTGGGTCCCGTGACCATAAGATAAGAAGGGTTGTAGTGAAGAATGAGGTTAAGGAGTTGTTCACTGGTGTTCTTTGGGGAGAGAACATAAACATCCCTTTTCCCATTGAGGGGATTATTCAACCCCTTCACAAACGATTTATAGCGGGGACCTGTTTTCGGGCCAATCCACACATAAAGGGCGTTGTAACCATCTTTAATTGAGTCAAAAGGTTTATAGCTTGGAGAAGAGACTGCAGATAAATTATAATCTAAGCGCAAGTCAGGGTTTATTCCATCGGCAGTTTTGTAATTGTAAGGAGCATATCCTGCTGTGTAGAAACCATGTTTTTTAGCGGCGCGGAGAAACCCAATAGATGCGCCCGCTTCTCCATCTGATAAGCAGTACATGTTAAGTCCTTTCTTTAGTGAAGTTGGGAGTAAATGTTAACAATTTTTGCCACAGTGGGTGAAGAGGCGAAGGAGGCGTTCCGTCTCCTCATACAACCTCGCGTGGGTGTCTCTCCAATTATCCCTGAGTTCAGTGAGGAGAATCAACCTATCGAGATGTCGCAATCTATCCTCTAAAGCGCGAATAATTACGCATCTTTGCTCGGGGGTGAGTTTGTAAAGGTTAGACATTGTGTCCCTCCAATGTGACGTTGGAATCTTTAATGGAAACGAAAGAGCCTTCTTCAATGAGGGTTCTTTGATAGATAAGGGAGTTCTTTCCTTTGAATTTGAGCTGTGCCAAGTTTGTGATACACGGTACTCCCATCGTAGAGCAGACTATGGCAGCGTGACACCCCGGTCCGCCTTCTAAAGTGCAAACTGCGGCAGCCTCTCGCATGAGGGAGACATCCTCAGGTTCTGTCATCTTTTTGAGAAGGATGAAGTCCTTCTTCTCTTTAAGAAACTTAGAAGCGGTTTTATTGGTTAGGGCAAGGTAACCCTTGATGGGGTTACTTCCATAGATGCGAATACCCCTGATAGTAATAGGAGTCAGAGTTGACATCGGTGCCATAGTAAAATCCTTTCTGTGGTTCATTATATTTTGGGAGATAGGGGTGATTGAGATAGGAGAAGATAAATTTTGCCTGAACCTCACTCTCCACCCATTTAGAGCACCCCAGTTTGCGGATGGCATCAATCGGATCGACACAAGTAGGATTTGCCATCCCGTAAAGACAAGCAAGTACCAAACCTGTACGCCCATGCCCTCCATAACAAGAGACCGCTACAGATTTCCCCTTCTTAAGATAGGAGGAAATAAGGTTGAGTAGCTTTGTGAAACTTTCTCTGTTGCAGGGAGCGTTCCTGTCAGTGATGGGGAACAGAACATGGGCCTCTTTCAAAGTTAACTTTGAGGGGAGACCGTATGTGTACATCACATCGGGGCAAAAGGTGTCTGCGAGCCACACATTCAAGGAATGTGTGTGGTCCATCATGTGTTTACCGGGATACCCATAAAGTTTCCCATTCCACAGAGAAATGGGGGTGAGATGGGAATCAAGGCAATCTTTGGGCATCAAAGAAATAGGTTCCTTTGGATGCGTATTTGGTTTAAAGAACTTTAACTTATCAAAGCAATCCATGGTTTATACACCTTTCCTTCGAGAACGGTTTTTTTGAAGTTAGCGAATTGTTTACGGATGTAAGTTAATTCATCTATATTCTTTGTTTTTGTGGAGTACCCAATATTTATGGGATTGTAACAACAATAGTGCCAATGCTCTGTAGGTGGAGGGATAGGAGGGAGGTTGTATTCATCTCTCTTAAGGTTCTTCCAGCAACAAGGATAAGCCCTTCGTTTGAATTCAAGAACGTCCAAAATGTATTTAGTACTGAAATAGAGCAGTTTCGATTCTAAAAACATACTCGCACAACAATGGGCCGCGTGCATTATGCGGTCGAATGCTAGAATCTGAGAAGGGAAATCCTTTGCTCTAGCGAGATTTAGGGCACAGTGCATAATGTAGCCCCAAGGAAACCCCCCATAGGATTTTGACCACCTATGGTTTATGAAGAGGAGCTCAAAGAACTCAAAGAGCTCTTCATAAGAATTGTTCTCAAAGTACTTCCAGAATTGCTTACTTGCAGATTGCCTTCCTTCCTCTATGTTCATCCTTTTTAAAGTATAGATGAAGTCCTGATAGAGGGGATGGGAGTGCATAAGTAAATTTTCATTGTTTTGATAGACGTTGCTTAGACTTTGTATAAGGAAGTGCCTGATTTCGCCACATGCTGTAGCGAGAATGTAATCCTCGATGCACTCTTTTACATCTATAAAGAGGGAGGTAGTGTAGGCTTTTTCCTCATCTGAAAGGTGATGATAAAAGGCTAACCTCCCATATAGTGAAAGTAAATTTTTGTATATGAGCGTGTTCCCATTGGAACTATAGATGGTTGAAGGTACTGTTGAAGCTGTAGGATAGGGTCGAAGCATATGATTACCTCTGAGAGGGGGAGGGAACTCCCTCCCCCTAGTAAAGGTTAGGCTGAGAACACAGCGATCAAAGCGTCAATGACATCACAAGGATTACTCACCACTACGGAGTAGTGGATGCCGGGAGTGGAGGAGCGCTTCTCAAAGCCGAAGTAGGAGAAAACTCCCATCAGTTTGGCGGAGAGCTCCTCATTGATCAGGGGCACCACGCGGATACGGGTTGTAGCTCCGCGCCGCAATACGGGGGAGTAATCCTCGTTAAGGTGGCGAAAGCCAATCATGAATTGGGAATTCTCGAAAACCACATTGTAGTAGTGACCGGGTTCAGTTCCCTTGATAACCTTCACGATGTTGGCGGGAGTGACGGGGGCCATGGTGTTCAAATCGACGTCAAGTTTGGAAGCTTTCGGATTTTGCATTTGTTCTCCTTATGTCACTAAGTTAGTGACAATGAAATGTGAGCAACAAAAAAGACTATACTGCATTACTGAGGTTAAGTCAACTTGGAAGTTCGCAGTTTCAGGTAAACTTCCGGATTGTGAAAGACACGTCGTGTCTTCGCATGGCGCATGGGTTCAGGGAGAATGGGGAATTCTCTTTTGAACCTTTGAGTACGAAGGTACTCCATTGCGTCACCTAAAATGGATTTAGGTGAACGTTTAAGGGAAGGATGTATTGAGGGGACTTGGGAACGTAAGTTCCGAAGAATCACATAAGCTTTTTCATTCATTTGAAGTCCTCTCGAAGATTTGTGTTATGAGGTTTCTCCCCATTGGATTTCGACAAACTCAAAGAGTTGCTCTGTGAGGGCATCCTCAAGTTTGTCGATGATTTCATTTACGGCTTTTACGTCATAGCGTGATTTTGTATTCGTCGCGACTATGACAATTTCAATGTTTTGGGACATTATTAACTCCGCTCAATCATTGACTTCAGTATAGAAGGAGCAATGGATGAGATGGGGACTAGAACGCAATTCATCATACATGACTCATCATAGCCCCGTGAGGATTTACACACATCGCCATCAGCGACGGGGAAACCATAACGTGTTTCACTTACCTTACCGCAAGTAAGGCATTTGAAGATGGAGCCTTTTGGGGCTTGTTGATTGGCCATATTAATTCTCCATTTGTTCATCCAGCCATTGATGGATGTCGGATAGTCCAACATCAAAACAGTATCCATCCGGATACTGAAACAAGTCAGGGTAAAGATTGTTAGCTTCTGTGAAGCTAACGCCGAAGGCAAAGCATTCAAGGTCTGCGAGGGACATATCCAAAGCGATCTTATCTAAGGTGCGATTCAAGATGTTAATTGCGCCTTTAGATGTTAATGCTGGATTGCTCAAAACATGAAGCATTGCAGACTCTATGAATTCGAAAGCTTCATTAGGAGTCTTTGGTTCGTTCATTGTTTGCCTGAAAGTGTCACTAGGTTAGTGACACTGGAAAAAAGTTAATGTGATGCAACAGCCACAAAAGAAACGCAAGTATAACAGAGAAAAAGACTTAAGTCAATACCTTTAACAAAGACGTCCGTGACGTCTTTGCAAAAGATAGAGGGGAGGAATAATTCCTCCCCTCACGACTGCAGACTAGGCTGCCTTCTCTTTCTTCGCGGCGATGATAGCCTTCTGACGGGCGATGTATTCCTTCTGCTTCGATTCCAGTACCTGCAGGTATCCTGAGGATACCTGATGGGAGCGGGCATAATCCAGAAGCCGTGACTGCTGGTGATCGTCACTTGCGACAAAGGATGCAATGGTCTCCAGCATGGCTTGAACTACCGCATGCTGCAGGAGATAGTCGATGTCCTTGATGGAGGTGGGCATGGTGACGTTGTTCTCATCGACCACTTCGGGTTCCGTGGTTCCCACAGGGAGTTTGGGCTTGCGAGACTTCTTGATGCCGAAGAGCTTCTCCGCTTTGGGGTGGAATGTCTGTTGCAATGCCCGATAGAGGGGATCGTTCCGGTATTGCTCTCGCTCTTTGGGGATGGAGGGAAAGAGAAGACGGAACCATTCCATCTCTGTACCTTTGGGTAGGGCATTGGTTTTGGGATCGCGACCAATCCAATCAAGGCTGGATTCCGGGGTGATGGCGGTGATTTCGCCTTCAAATTCAACAAGCTCCTTCTTGGAGCAGTAGGCGAGGAAGTCACGGTAATAGGCGGTCAGGACTTCAGGAGTAACTTTGCCTAGAGCCGTGGCGAATGCTTTTACGTTAGCTCGGGTTTTGTCAATGTGTTCGGTCATAGTGTGTCTCCGTGTTCAAGGGCGGCGCGGGATTGCGCCGTGGAAAGAATATAACATTTAAAATAGAGTTTGTCAAGAGGCAACCAACCTTTGGTTGCCGACCGCAGGTCGGATGTCACTAGATTAGTGACAGGAGGTTGAGTGATAGGCTGAGGGAAGGATTGAGAGGGGAATACTTTCACCTTTTCTTCACCTTTCGCCTAATTCTGTGAATTCTGTGAATTCTGTGAATAGTGGGAATTCTGTGAATTCCATGAATTCTGTGAGTTAGCGAAGCCCCCCCCCCCTCCCCACAATGACGCATGGCGGGGGA
>Ga0302238_1000391_pt1 | contig 45601 bp, 37 predicted proteins | sample AAG_UR_Asn_MG_FD_193527 | JGI IMG/M metagenome (GOLD analysis project Ga0302238, IMG submission 193527) | Enriched activated sludge microbial communities from anaerobic digester in WTTP, New Holstein, Wisconsin, United States - AAG_UR_Asn | ecosystem: Engineered > Bioreactor > Anaerobic >... | reverse complement strand
CGCCAGCGGAATCTGGGTGAAGGCGAAGACGCCGGCGAACTTGGCGAAGGAGGCCATAAAACCGCCGACCGGGTCCGGGAAGGCCCAGGCCAGTTGTACCGAGGTCGTGACGTAGGTCATCAGGTCGCCCAGACTGGCCGCGAGGAAGACGCTGACGGCAAAGGAAAGCTTGAGCGAACGCGCCAGCCGGAATACGCCGTAGGCGACGAAGGGACCGACGATGGCCATCGAGAAGATGTTAGCGCCGAGCGTGGTCAGGCCGCCGTGGGCGAGCAGCAAGGCCTGGAAAAGGAGAACGACGAGTCCGATCGGGGCCATGGCGATCGGCCCGAAGAGGAGCGCACCAAGTCCGGTGCCGGTGGGGTGTGAGCAACTGCCGGTGACCGAGGGCAACTTCAGCGCCGAGAGGACGAAGGTGAAGGCGGCAGCGACGCCCAGCAGCATGCGTTGCTCCGGGTTTTCGCGGATGCGCTTCTTGACGACGTAAGTCCCGTAAGCAACGAACGGCGCCGAGGCAATGCCCCACCCGATCGCGTGTTCTACCGGAAGAAAGCCTTCCATGATATGCATGTTTCTCTCCCACAGCGAGAAATGACCAAGATGTCATCCGGAGGGGAAAAGACTGCAGATTCGAGGATGTGCCGAGAGGAAACGACCGACGGAGGGCAAATCTTCAGAACCGCACCCCTCACCCCGAGGATTGGCACCACTTTCGATTCAGGTCGGTCTTCTGGCTTGCCTTCATCCTTCCCTAGCACCTTCCCATGCGAATACGTCGCACAGTGGTCTACCGCCAGGGTCGTCCAGCTTACAGCAGCGGGGGGCTGCGCCGGAATTTCCACAATCTGGAGCACCGGCTTCCCGTTTCACCCGCCTCGCGTTCGCTTGGCAGGTACCTGAAACGGGCGGAAGTATACGCCCAAGTCAAACCGAATCCAAGTCTTTGATGGGAATTTACAATTCGATCAGGCGGTTGGCCCGAATCAACAAGGCCTGCCAAGAAGACAAACTGCCATTGACCTATCTGCAGAAACGGGCTTCCTGCCCTCGCCAACCCAGCCATTCATGCCACGGCTGACGTTATAGACTGTTTTGTAACCAGCGTGATCGGAAAGAAATTTTGCGGCGGCGTTCGAGCGGTTCCCACTGCGACAGATCAGGATGACAGGATTTTCTGGACCGGCAATAGGTTTGGCTCGCTCAAGCCACAACGAGGTATTCGCCTGCCCTCGCTCGTCGAAGAAGGTCAGGAGTTTGCTGCCGGCAACCACGCCAGTGGCATTCCACTCGCCCTCGGTCCGAATATCGATCAACGGAACCCCCTTGGCAATCAACTGCTCCAGCTTTTTGCTGTCGATATTGACCACCTCTGCACGCGCTCCCCAGGAAAGCACGGCCAATGCAGCAACCAACACCCCTTTTGCAATCACCGCAACCTCCTTGCTGAATCCGTTTAAATTCGAGTCAGCATTTTACGACAAACAAGTCCTACGTCATATCCGATTTGGATTTTTCGCCCTCAGACCACGCAGCAGCTGAAGTGCTGCTTCGAATTCAAAGCGGTTAATTCGCACCCCGACCCCCTCCCAGGCCGGCCCCAGCGCTGCTTGCAATATCACGGCATGTTCTTCCACCACGGTAAGCACCTCGGTATCGTTCGCGGCCAGTAGCGACTCCAGCAACTCGAGGGCCTGATCGACGTTTTCCGGAACCACTGATTTCACCGGCTCCGGCTCGGCATCCATTGCATTCGCCAGCGCTTTGGCGATTTCTTTCAGTTCAACATTGATAGCTTCCAGTTGCGGATGCAGATCCTCGACGCCCCCCCCCGGATTCTGCCGAGCGCAAACGCACTTCAATACGCTCTGCCAACGCTGCCAGCCGCTCGGCACCCAGCGTACCGGCGGTTCCCTTGAGGCCATGCGCCAACGCTTGCGCGCCCGCCCAATCATTCTCCGCCAAACACATCGACAAGCGAATCATGTTCTCGGCGTGCAATCCGACAAATTTCTCAAGCAAGTCGAGATATTTTCTCGCGTTGTTACGCAAGGCAGCTAATCCATAGGGCAAATTCAGCCCCGGAAGATTCGCCAGACGGGCCAGCCGGTCTTCCAAACCTCGTCGCAGCTCTAGTTCATGCGCCGAGATAACATCGCCGGCCTGTTGCACGGGAACCGACTTGGGCGTCGCTTCTTTAACGAACAGTTCCATCTGCGGATGATTTCTTGCCAATTCGAGCCACAGCAGAAGATTCTGATACAGACCGGCCGGATCGAACGGTTTGGTGATGAAATCGTTCATCCCGGCCTCCTTGCAAGCCAGGCGGTCCTCATCAAAAGCATTCGCCGTGATCGCCAATATTGGCACATCGGCACGGCCGGGCAATCGTCGGATGGCCCGCGTGGCTTCCAGTCCGTCCATCTGCGGCATTTGCATATCCATCAGGATCAAGTCGTAATCGTTTGCCTGAGCCTTTTCCCAGGCCTCGCGCCCATTGGTCGCCGTATCGATATCCAGGCCAGCGCCATGCAGCAATTCGAGAGCGACTTCGCGGTTGACCGGATGATCCTCGGCAAGAAGAATTCTGGCGCCGGAAAATTCCCTGCGCAAACGGCCTTCAGCATCGCAAGCCTCAATCGGTCCTTTGATTTCCGCCGGAACAATACCTCGGCCCCGCTGCAATCGCGCCGTGAACCAGAACACACTACCTTTGCCCAGTGTGCTCTGCACACCAACCTCCCCCCCCATAAGCTTGGCGAGACGCTTCGTGATCGCCAGCCCCAAGCCTGTGCCACCGAACCTTCGTGTCGCCCCCCGATCGCCCTGCTCGAATTCCTGGAACAGGCGCGACATGTGCTCAGGGTCGATCCCGATCCCGGAATCTTCCACTTCAAAGCGTAGCAGCACCCCCTCCTCGTCCTCGGCCAGCAGGGCGGCGCGAATAGCGACAAAGCCTTTCTCGGTAAACTTGACGGCATTGCCGGCAAAATTGAGTAGGGCTTGACGCAGGCGCGTCACGTCGCCGCGCAACCACATCGGCACCCCTTCACTCCCAAGCTGGATGCTTAATCCTTTTTCTCGCGCCGACTGACCGATAATCGAGACCACGCTGTCGATCACCGCTGAGAGATGGAAATCGTCGCTCTCCAGAGACATCCGGTTGGCCTCGATTTTCGACAAGTCGAGGATATCGTTAATGATCGAGAGCAAGTGCCGTCCGGCGCCATCGATCTTGTCGAGCCGCTCATTCAGCATCTGTGGCGAGGTATTGCGGCGCAGCAGATGCGTGAGCCCCATGATGGCGTTAATCGGCGTACGAATTTCGTGGCTCATGTTGGCGAGAAACGATGATTTGGCCTGATTCGCTGATTCGGCCTGGAAGCGCGCCCGTTCAAGCTCCGCGGTACGGTGCGCAACCAGGTCCTCCAACCGGTGTCGGTACTGCTCGAGCTCCTCGGCGTTGCGCTTACTCTCGGTAATATCCTCCTTGATCGCCACGTAGTGGCTGATCCTGCCGTCTTCCTGGCGCAAAGGCGTGATATGCGCGAACTCGATGTACTCCTCGCCGCTCTTTTTCCTGTTACAAAACTCCCCTTTCCAGGTACGGCCCGATTTGAGCGTCGCCCACAGGTCGGTATAGATCGATGGCGGAGTCTTGCCCGATTTGAGCAGGCGCGGATTTTTGCCAAGAACCTCCTCGCGACTGAACCCGGTGATTTGAACGAAAGCATCGTTGACGTATTCGATCTCGGCATCGACATTGGCAATGATGATGCACTCCGGGCTCTGCTCTACGGCCAGTGATAGCTTGCGCAATTGTGCTTGCGATTCCTGGCCCGCCGCGTCACGGTCGAACGCTTCGAGGGCAAAGCTGATGTCCGCCGCCATTTCCACCAAGACCTCGCGCATATTGTCGTCGAAAGCCTCCTGCTCCCCCGAGTAAAGCATCAAAACGCCTACAGCCTCCCCACCTCGATAAAGCGGCAGGGCCGCCATGGATCCCCAACCGAAACGCAGCCCCAGCTCCCGGCGAGGCAAAGTCAACGGATCATTGAGAAAATCGCTGACCCAAACCGGACGCCGTTCGCGGATTGCTGTTCCCGATGGCCCGCGCCCTAGTTCGCTCGACGCTTCGGTGGTCGGGCTAATTTCACGCAAATAGCCTATACCCTCGCCACAGCTCGCCACGGCTCGAACCTGCTGCGTTTCCGGCTCAACCATGCCCACCCAGGCCATGCGCAACCCTCCGTACGCCACCGCATCGCGACAAACCTTGTCGAACAGTTCCGCCTCATTGCTGCAACGAACGATCGCCTGGTTGCACTGACTGAGCAGCGCATACGCCCGACTGATCCGGTGGAGCCGGATTTCGGCAAGTTTGCGGTCGGTTATGTCACGAGCGATTCCGAATAGTCCGACGACGCTTCCCTGTCCATCATGCAAAGGCCCCTTTGTCGCCTCGAAATACCGCCCCCCATCGACTGTCGTGATTTCCTCATCCCGAAAAATGGTGCGATTGCCGGTGATCACCTCTTGATCATGGCGCATGATCTGCGCAGCTTGCTCGGATGGAAAGAGTTCCGAATCGTACCGGCCAAGCACTTCTTCGACGGCTACCCCCATAACCCGTGCTGCCTCCCGGTTGGCCATCAGGTAGCGCCCTTGCCGATCTTTGGCAAAAATGGCGTCGGGAGAGTGATCGGCGATTGCCGCCAGCAATTGCAGGGCCTTGGCTTTTTCTTGATGTGCCCTCAACTCGCTTCTCGATGCCGCAAGCGCCTGGATCAGCAAGCGCTTGATCAAAGCGAACAGCAATAGTGACGTCACCGCCACAAAGAACCATCCCTTGAGCGTACTCGCCATCGCTATCTGTTGCGCATCAGCAAACAGCCAGACGACGACCGAATCCGATAACCATATCCATAAACTGGCGAAAATCGCGTAGATCAGGACGACTCTCATTTCGGAAACGGGAAGCCCTGGCCTTCCCGCCGCTTTACCCGGAGAATCAAGCGCCGGTTCCATGATCGTGCGTTCTAGGACTTCACCGCAGACTTGCGCGGCATATCGTCACGATATCGTTCGGAAATGGCGACATAGCTTTCAAAATCAGCGAGGAAGGCATCGACCATGTCTGGGTCAAAATGTTTACCGCGCCCCTGCGCGATGATCGCGCGAGCCTCTTCGTAGGGCAGCGCCGGTTTATAGACGCGTACCGAGACGAGGGCATCAAAAACGTCGGCAACGGCCATTAGCCGCGCCGACACGGGAATATCGTCGCCGGCCAAACCGTCCGGATACCCCGAGCCATCCCATTTCTCGTGATGCCAATGGGCAATTTCCTTGGCCAGGGACAGAAAAGCCAGCGGCTTCTCGATATCCTGTTCGGCCTTTTCGATGGCGTCTCTCCCCAGCTTGGCATGGGTTTTCATGACTTCCCATTCTTGAGGAGATAGCTTTCCGGGTTTACGCAGAATGCTATCGGGAATGCCCACCTTCCCGATATCATGCAACGGCGCCGAACGTCCGAGCAAATCGATGCTACGCGCGTCAAGCGAGGCCGAAAAACGCGGATTCCGGCACAAAGCGTTGGCGAGATACTGAACGTAGCCCTGTGTACGCAGGATGTGATTCCCCGTTTCTTGGTCGCGTATTTCGGCAAGATGCGCGAGCGCCCGAATGCTCAGACGCTGCGTCAAATCATTTTCGGCCATACGCTTCGACACCTCGGCTTCGAGCAAACTGTTTTTGTCTTTCAGCCAGTCACGCGCCTGCTTGGCCTCAAGCTGCGTATTCACTCGCGCCAAGACCACCGCCGGTTTGATTGGCTTGGCGATGTAGTCGGCTGCGCCAAGCTGCAAACCTCGCTCTTCATCTTCGGCCCCGGCCAAAGCCGTCAGAAAAACCACCGGAATATCCCGAGTTTCCGTGTTCTCGCGCAAACGTGCGAGCACCGTGTAACCGTCCATCCCTGGCATCATCACGTCGAGCAGAATCAGATCCGGTTTGGGAAGCGCGCCGGCCACGCGCAAACCGGCTTCACCGGACAATGCCGCCAGCACCCGATACTTCGGCCGAAGTAAATCGCTCAGCACGTGCAGATTCACGGATGAATCATCGACAATGAGAACAACTGGCCGGCTATCTTCAAACATCAGTGTAATTACCTTTTTTGCGAACCTGATCGTGTAGGAACCATTTCCAAGTCATACCGATGCAAGATACACTCCATGCGATCATGCTGCAAACCGAAAACAGGAACTTGACTGGCTAACCAGTGTCGCATCCTCTTACCAATCGCCAAGGAGATAATTTATGAAGGCACCGATTCGTAACGCCCTGATTGCCGGTATTTCCGCTATCAGCTTTTCCCTCCCGGCACTATCCGCGGAGTTCATCAACGTTCTGACCGGTGGCACCAGTGGCGTCTATTACCCCCTGGGCGTGGCGCTTTCGCAAATTTATGACAAGGCTTTGCCGGGCGCAAAAACCTCGGTTCAGGCAACGAAAGCCAGCGTCGAGAATCTGAACCTGCTGCAGACCCGTCGTGGCGAAGCCGGCATCTCGCTCGGCGACTCCGTATCCAACGCCTGGAAAGGAAACGAGGAGGCCGGATTCAAGGCCCCGCTCAAAAACCTCCGCACGATCGCAGCCCTCTATCCGAATTTCATCCATTTCGTTGCCACCGCAGATTCCGGCATAAAAACGTTGGCCGACATCAAAGGTAAGCGGATATCCATCGGGGCGCCAAAATCCGGAACCGAACTCAACGTGCGCGCCATCCTTCAGGCTGCCAACATATCCCTCGACGATTTTTCGCGCGTCGAGCATCTGTCCTACGCAGAATCTGTCGAATTGATGAAGAATAAACAGCTCGACGTCACACTCCTCTCCTCTGGCCTGGGCGTCGCCGCCTTGCGAGACCTCGCCACTTCACACAATGTCGTCTTCCTGTCGATTCCGCCAGACATCGTCGCCAAGATGGGTGATCCGGCATTCCAGGTCGGCACCATTCCAGCCAAGACCTACGAAGGTCAGAATTCGGATGTATCGACGATCTCGATCCAGAACTATCTGGTCACCCACAAGGACGTCCCCACTCAAACGGTCTACACGATGACCAAGTCGATGTTTGAAAATCTGGACCAGATGATCGCCGCACATTCGGCCGCGAAAGCGATCAAGATCGACAATGCTGCAAAGACTCCGCCGGCCCCATTCCATCCGGGCGCCGAGAAGTATTACCGTGAAGTCGGTCTGATCAAATAAACAGGGATCGACCAAGCCATCCGACCGGTCACCGCCCACGCGCTGTGACCGGTTTTCTTTTCAACAACAATTGAACGACAAGAGCATGACTGGAAACGCAAACGACACCCCGGCCGTAGCGGACGACTTTGAAGAACACGGGCACCAGCGCAAGCTGGCCGGATGGGCCCTCAAGATCGGCATGATCGGCGCGATGGCCTTTTCCATTTACCAAATTGACGTCGCCGCTTTCCACCGCTTTTCGAGCCTTTCTATTCGCGCGCTGCACGTCAGTTTCCTGCTCATGCTGATTTTCATGTTTTACCCGGCGCGCAAGTCGGGGCGCACTGCACAAAGCATTCCGTGGTACGACCTCCTGCTTTCCTTCGTTGGTTTTTCCCTTGGTTTCTATCACTTGTTTTTCGAAGGGGATCTGATCGAACGCTCCGGCGACCCAAATACCATGGACATGGTCGTGGCTTCTCTGGCTACCATCCTCGTCTTCGAGGCCTCTCGACGGGTCATGGGCTGGGCCTTGCCATTGGTTTGCGCAACCTTTCTGGCTTACGGCTTCTTCGGTCAGTATCTTCCACTGTCCATCGCCCACCGCGGCTATGGATTCGATCAGATCGTCAGCCAGCTCTACCTCGGCAGCGACGGCATTCTCGGCATTCCGACGCTCGTCTCGGCCACCTACATTTTCCTATTCATTTTGTTCGGCACTTTCCTCGAACACGCCGGCATGATCCGTCTCTTCAATTCGCTCGCGCTGGGCCTCGTCGGTCATGCCCAGGGGGGACCGGCCAAGGTTGCCGTCATCTCGTCCGGGATGATGGGCACTATTTCCGGTTCGGGCGTCGCCAACGTCCTGACCGTCGGCCAGTTCACCATTCCGCTCATGAAACGTTTCGGCTATACGCCGGTATTTGCTGGCGCGGTCGAAGCCACCTCTTCAATGGGAGGGCAGATCATGCCGCCGGTCATGGGCGCCGTGGCATTCATCATGGCGGAAACGCTCAACATGCCCTACGCCGACATCGTCAAAGCGGCAGTCGTGCCGGCCATGCTCTATTACCTGACCGCTTTCTGGATGGTGCACCTGGAGGCCGGCCGCCTGAAACTGCTCGGCCTGCCCAAGGATCAGTGTCCCAATCCCTGGCGAGCCTTGAAAGAAAATTGGTACCTGGCGCTGCCGCTGGCGGTTCTGGTGTACATGCTGTTCCACGGCTTCACCCCGATGTTCTCGGGCATGATGGGACTGGCGCTGACGGCCATTCTCATTCTCGGCGTCGCGCTTGCGGCGAAGATTTCCGCGACCGCCTTGCGTTACGTGTTCTGGTTCTGCCTTGGTCTTGGCGCCGCGTCGTTCGCCAAATGGGGAATCGTGCCCGTGCTTGGCGTCATCGCGGCACTGGTCATCGCCAACGTTCTCGTCAAGGGCGGAAGGAAAACCCTGCATACCATGCGTTCCGGCATGATTGACGGCGCCAAACAGGCACTCGGCGTCGGCATCGCCTGCGCCATCGTTGGCGTCATCATCGGCATTCTGACGCTGACCGGAGCCGCCACCAACTTCGCGAGTTTCATCCTTCAAGTCGGCGAAAAAAGCCTCTTTCTGTCCCTTCTCCTGACCATGCTGGTCTGCATCATTCTTGGCATGGGCATTCCGACCATACCGAACTACATCATCACCAGCTCAATCGCTGCCCCGGCCTTGCTCAAACTCGGGGTCCCCTTGATCGTCAGCCATATGTTCGTTTTCTATTTCGGCATCATGGCCGACCTGACCCCACCGGTCGCTCTAGCCGCCTTTGCCGCGGCATCTATTGCCAAAGCGCCGGCGATCCGGATCGGCATCAAGGCCACCCAGATCGCCATCGCCGGTTTCGTCGTCCCATTCATGGCGGTATATGACCCGGCTCTGATGCTGCAGGGCGACCCGACAACCTGGGCGGTCATTTATATCCTGGTCAAGGCCCTGCTCGCCATTTTCCTTTGGGGGAGCGCGGCCATCGGTTACCTTTGGTCGCCATTGAATATCGTTGAACGGGTATTTGCCGCGATCGCCGCTTGTTTCCTGATCGTTGCCTTGCCGCTCACCGATGAAATCGGTTTTGCGGCTGGCACCGCGTTCATCCTCTGGCACTGGATCCGAGCCAGAAGAAAATGACTCTTTGCCTGACCGCCGGAGCCATCAGCGTTACGCTTGCCGTCCAGGCCTTTACACTCGCCTGGACGCATTCCGTGGAAAAAATCCGCTGGGAGGAAGACTGGATAATTGAGGGCGGACGGCTACTGATCAGCGAAGCTCGCGTCCGGGGCAGTGGTGCGGGCATGGAGCCGCCTCCGGAAGCCATATTCCATCATGGCGCCTGGCACTATCGTCCGAAATTACCCCCGCTACGTGACGTCAACCTGGCCAACTCGCCCTTCACGTCAGGGTACGAGCTTTGCCATGCCGATCACTGCCGACCGCTCTCCAGTTACCTTCCAACGACCATCGAGGCCGGAACGATCACTTTGAAAGCCTGCGAGCGCTGATCGCGCTCGCAGGATCAGACCTCGATCAGCGGAAAGCCGCATCAACGACGGCCAGCGCCGTCATATTGACAATTCGGCGCACGGTGGACGCCTCGGTCAGGACATGCACCGGCCTTGCCGCGCCCAGAAGAATCGGGCCGATAGTGATGCCATCGCTTCCCGTCGTCTTGAGCAGGCTGTAGGAAATATTCGCCGCATCCAGATTCGGCATGACGAGCACGTTCGCTTGGCCGGTCAGCGTCGACTCCTGCTCAAAACGCTTTCTGACAGACTCCGAAAGTGCACAGTCGCCGTGCATTTCTCCGTCGGACTCGACATCCGGCACCTTGGCGCGGAAGAGCGCAGCGGCTTCCGCCATCTTGCGCGCGGAAGGCGATGGCGACGATCCGAAATTGGAATGTGACAACATGGCGACCTTGGGCTCGATGCCGAAACGTCGTACGGCTTCGACCGCCATGTGCGCGATTTCGCAAAGCTGCTCCGCGTCGGGATTTTCATTGACGGCAGTATCGGTGATGAACAGCGCGCCACTCGGCAGAATGAGTTGATTCATCGCCGCCAGCATGGTGCTACCCGGCGCCTTGCCGATAATCTCATCGACATGCTGCAGGTGATGCGAAAAACTGCCCTTGACGCCGCAAATCATTCCGTCAGCGTAGCCCTGCTTGAGCAGCATGGCGCCGATGACTGTATTGTCGGTCCGCATGCGCAGCTTGGCGATCGCAACGGTCACCCCGCGGCGGCGCATCAAGTGGTGATATGCCGACCAACATTCGCGATAGCGCTCGTCTTCATTCGGATTGACCACCTCGAAGTCCTTGCCCATGACAAGCCGGGAACGGCTTTTTTCCAGGCGAGCGGCAATCACCTCAGGACGACCGATCAAAACTGGGAAGGTCAATTTCTCATCAATGATAATCTGCATCGCGCTCAACACACGCTCGTCCTCGCCTTCCGCGAAAACGATGCGTGTCGGCTTGCCCTCGCGCGCCGCATGGAACACCGAACGCATACTGACACCGGTACGATAGACGAAGCCCTTGAGCTTCTCCCGATAAGCCGCCATGTCGGCGATCGGCCGTTTGGCAACGCCGGAGTCCATCGCGGCCTGCGCTACGGCCGGCGCGATGACCAGGATCAGACGCGGATCGAAAGGCTTGGGAATCAGATACTCCGGGCCGAAAGACAATTCCTGTCCCGGATACGCCGCAGCGACCTCGCTGGTTACCGACTCTTGTGCCATGGCCGCGATCGCTCGCACGCAGGCCATTTTCATTTCCTCGGTAATGCACGTCGCGCCGACATCAAGGGCGCCACGGAAGATGAACGGGAAGCAGAGGACGTTGTTGACTTGGTTCGCGTAGTCGGAACGACCCGTGGCAATAATCACATCCGGGCGCACCTGGCGCGCCAGTTCGGGCATGATTTCCGGTGTCGGGTTCGAGAGTGCGAAAACAATCGGTCGCTCAGCCATCTTCGCGATCATGTCGGCCTTGAGCACACCCGCCGCCGACAAGCCCAAGAAGATGTCGGCGCCGTCAATGGCATCGCCGAGCGTCCGGGCATCGGTCTCGCGAGCGTATTTGGCTTTGGTCGGCTCCATGTTCTGATCCCGGCCGACGTAAATCACCCCCTTGGAGTCGCAGACCATGACGTTCTCGCGCCGAATGCCGAGATCGCACCAGATATTGAGGCAGGAAATGGCAGCCGCACCGGCCCCGGAACAGACGACCTTGACCTCTTCGATCTTCTTGCCGATGATCTTCAATGCGTTGAGCATGGCGGCGGCAGAGATGATCGCCGTACCGTGCTGATCGTCGTGAAAGACCGGAATCGACATGCGCTCCTTGAGCTTGCTCTCGATGTAGAAGCACTCGGGCGCCTTGATATCCTCGAGATTGATCCCGCCCAGAGTCGGCTCCAGAGCGGCAATCATTTCGATCAGCTTGTCCGGATCCTTTTCGGCCAGTTCGATATCGAACACGTCGATACCGGCGAATTTCTTAAACAAACAGCCCTTGCCTTCCATAACGGGCTTGCCCGCAAGCGGGCCAATGTCACCGAGGCCAAGGACGGCCGTTCCATTGGTCACAACACCAACCAGATTGCCGCGTGAGGTATAGAGCGCAGCACAATCAGGATCTTCAACGATCGCTTCGCAAGCATGCGCAACGCCTGGAGAATAGGCCAGAGACAAGTCATGCTGGTTGGACAACGGCTTGGTCGTATTGACCGAAATCTTTCCCGGTGTCGGATACTGGTGGTAATTGAGCGCCGCTTCGCGCAAATCTTTTTTCATGGTGACTCCTGTTGCAATACACTTCAATAAATTAACAAACAGCCAATGGTCTCTGCGTCAACAGGAGACACTCTAGACGAGTCTCGGCTTTTTGCAAAATGCGTGCCCGACAAGCGCCTAGGGGGAAAAACTATTGCCTCACAGTTCGGGTAGAATTTATGAAACATAATGCTGGCATCGTCGGCCTACTCGCATCGATCCTTTATCTTTCAAAAAGTTGCGAACCCGGTCAGATTTTGCGACTCATAGACACTTCACTTCGAACATCGAGGACAAAACCATGACTTCACTCGGAGATCAGTTGCTGGGCATGGAGTTGCACAATTCTGTTTTTGAATCGTCAGTGCGCAAGCTTCCTCTGCCGGTCTGTGCGGTTTTTGGAACAGCGGAATCACTACAAGCCGTCAGCTTTACGACAAGCAAGCAACAACTCGGCACAAAAGACGGCGACCGTGTTGCCCAGGCCTTCCCGCAATCGGTTAGCGCCTCCGGCAACTGTGTTCTTTCTCCTTGCGTCAGCAATCCGAATACCGATCAGGGGAAACGCGTTGCCGTCCTCTTCTCGGGCGGTCCAGCCTCCGGCGGACACAACGTAATCTGCGGCCTCAAGCGCATTCTCGGCGAAGGCAACACCCTGCTCGGTGTCCGCGCCGGCCCGAAAGGACTGCTTAAGGGAAACCTAGCAGAGATCACCACGGAAGACGTAGACGCCATCATCAATACCGGAGGTTTCGACCTACTCGGCACCGACCGTACGAAGATCCAGAGCACGGAACAATTTGCCACGGTCAAGGCCGTATGCATCAAGTACAAAATTGACGCCATCGTCATCATCGGCGGCGATGATTCCAACACCAATGCCGCCGCACTCGCAGAGTATCTGTTCCGGGACGTCAAGCCCGACGGATCCGGCGTGCAGGTCATCGGGGTCCCCAAAACGATCGACGGTGATTTGCAGATTGGAGACCTGCTCCCCATTTCGTTCGGCTTCGATACCGCGACAAAAATCTATGGCGAGATGGTCGGCAACATCCTAGAAGATGCCCGCTCATCGCTCAAATACTGGCATTTCATCAAGCTGATGGGCCGCTCGGCGTCGCACGTCACTCTCGAAGTCGCGCTGCAGACAAAACCGGCGTTCACCCTCATCTCCGAAGAAGTGGCCAAGAAGAAGCTTTCCTTGGGCGCGATTGTCGAACAGATCTGCGCCACCATTGTCGCGCGATCGAAAAACGGCCTGAACCACGGCGTCGTACTAATCCCCGAAGGCGTCATCGAGTTCATCCCGGAAGTGCGAGCGATGATCGACGATCTGAATCAGGCCATCCTTGACAACGCCGAGGAATTCGCCAGCCTGCACACCTTTGCCAAGTCGATGTTCATTCGCAGCAAGCTTTCCGACGCCAACGCCCGCCTGCTGTCGTCCCTGCCCGACGACATCATCAGCGTGCTCATGGCCGACCGCGATGCGCACGACAACCTGCAAGTCTCGCTGATTCCAACTGAACACCTACTTGCCGACATGGTCGAGGCGCGCCTGAAAGAAATTGACCCCAAATTCCCCTTCAATTCGCATTGCCACTTTCTCGGTTACGAAGGCCGCTGCGGCGCACCGACCCACTTCGATGCCGCCTACGCCTACAACCTGGGGCTGACCGCCGGATCACTGATTCTTGATGGGCGTACCGGCTACATGGCCACGGTCACGGGGCTCGACAAGGGGGGGACACCTCGTGCGCTACCACTGACGGGACTGATCGACATCGAGCGCCGGCACGGGAAAGAGGAATTTGTCATCGAGAAAGCATTGGTCAAAATGGACTCGCCGGCAATGAAATTCTTCCTCTCGCGCCGTGACGACTGGGCCGCTGATGACCTATTTACCTCGCCCGGCCCCCGCCAGATCTGGGGCCCCGCTGCCGACCAGCAGCCGATCAGCGTTGCCTTGAACCAAAAATCGGAATCGCTCGCTTTCAGAATCGGCCCCCCCCGCGCCTGATCACGCAGCCGAGACGCAGCCAGCGTTTGACCGCTTCGCGAGGGTCGGGGATACTGCCCCCTTTGCCTCCGACAAAAGCAACGCATGAATATTCCGGTTCTCGGCGAAACCCGTTTCCCATCCCCGCTTCCGACGCATGTCAGCGACAAGTCGCGGGTTCTCTTCAACGCCATCGTTGACCCCGAAGCGCCTCCCCTCGAAGAACTGCTGTTCGAGGTTGCCGGCCCACGGGAACGACTCTATTTCGACCCAGCCGTAACCCGCGCCGGCATCGTTACTTGCGGCGGCCTCTGCCCGGGCCTGAACAACGTCATCCGCTCCCTCGTCCTCGAACTTCACCACGGCTACGGCGTCCGTGAGATCCTGGGATTCAGGAACGGCTACCAGGGCCTCGATCCCCTGCGCGGCGGCGAACCGATCGCCCTGACGCCCGAGTTCGTCGAGGACATCCACCGTGACGGCGGCACGGTCCTGAACACCTCGCGCGGCCCCGTGGACGTCAGCGTCGCCGTGGACAACCTGATCCAACGCAAGGTCGACATCCTGTTCGTGATCGGCGGCGACGGCACCCAGCGCGGCGGCTCGGCAATCTACCAAGAAGCCCGAAGACGCGGCCATCCCCTAGCCGTCGTTGGCATTCCGAAAACCATCGACAACGACGTCGCTTTCGTCTCTCGGACGTTCGGCTATCTTACTGCCGTCGAAGAAGCGGCCAAGGCCATCAATGGCGCGCACAACGAGGCAAACAGCGTGCACAATGGTATTTCGCTGGTCAAGATCATGGGCCGTCATGCCGGCTTCATTGCCGCCGGCGCCACGATCGCCAGCCAGGAAGTCAACTTCACGCTGGTTCCCGAGGTTCCCTTCGTCCTCGAAGGCGAAAACGGTTTTCTTGAAGCCCTGAAACACAGGTTGAATAAAAGAGCACACGCCGTCATTCTGGTTGCTGAAGGCGCCGGCCAGCATCTATTTAGTGAAAGTGACAAACGGCGCGACGCTTCTGGCAACCTCAAATTCAACGATATCGGACAACTCCTGCGTGAGCGCATCGAAGCCTACTTCAACGCGGAGAAAATTCCCTTCGTGCTGCGCTATTTCGACCCGAGTTACTTGATCCGCAGCGTCCCGACCAGCGCCGAAGACGCGATCCTCTGTGACTTCTACGCCCGAAACGCGGTGCATGCGGCAATGGCCGGGAAAACGGGCCTCGTCATCGGCCAGCAACACGACATTTTCACCCACGTACCGATCGATCTGCTGGCCAGCCGCAAGAAACAACTCGATCTGAACAGTCCGGCCTGGCTCGGTGTACTCGCCTCAACCGGCCAAAATTTTGCCTCCCTAGACCTTCCTACGCCGTAGCCCCGGTTATCCGCCGCTTTCAAGGCAAAAAAAAGCCCCCTGCTACGCAGGGGGCCGATTCGGTTCAACAGCCGTCGATTATTTGAAAATACCGAAGGGTTTGCCAACCGGCAGGAAAACCTTACCGAAGAAGGTGTTCAGAACCACGGCGGCACAGGCATAGAACGAAAGCAGGGAAATCACCAATTCCGTCCAGGCACCGATGACGTGAGTAGCGTGCGAGGCAATACCAAAGGCGTTCAGGGTCAGTGCGGCCAGGAGCACATCGATGAGAACCATGATGATAAAAATCAGCTTGCTCACTTCCATTGCGCCGATCGTCATCAGTACCGAGAAAATCAGGTAGCCGAGGAAAGCAAAGCCGAGTTGTTTGACATCGCAAGCAGCCTGCAACTCCGGCCCCATGACGCCCATCTTCATCATCCAGGCGACAGCGACGGCATACCAGAAGAAAGCATAGGCGCCAAACACGGTGCCGCCCCAAATGTTTTCGTAAATGAAGTCGAGAATACAGGCGACCAACTGTGCCGTGGCGCCCAGGAAAATCGCGTAAACAATCACGAACGACAAACCGGTCGTAATGCCCAGTTTTTGCGAAGAAGCCACCAGCGTGACGATGGCCAGGCCGAACAGGCCGAGCGCGGTCGGGTTGGCGATACCAATCTTGATCCGCTGAGTTTCAGGTGTGCTCATCAAACATCCTCCTCAAGAAAAAAACGAAAAATTAGTTGTTGAAACAATCATCACGAACATGGAACACGCCACGCTCAGCAGAGCTATTTTTATCGAATTGGCGGGGAATCTCGAGCAAAACCCGTGTGCAACCTGCCTTCAAAGCAGGCATTGAGGCCACGAATCAATGCTTTATTAAACTATTGTGGCGCGCATGCTAGCAGTCGCGCCCCGGTAATGCAACTCCTAAAACACTCCGCCCACGAATTCCAGCGGCCACGGCATGGCGCCGAAAATTTTCATTCGTTTCAAGGAGGCGCCCGCACCTTTTGAAACGAGGCTAGAATCCCCCTTTTCACCTAAACCGCTCATGGACATCCTGATCCTGATCAAAGCCTTCGTTCTCGGCATTGTCGAAGGACTCACCGAATTCCTCCCCATCTCGTCCACGGGCCACCTGATCCTCGCTGGCGACCTGCTCGACTTCAACGATGATCGTGGCAAGCTGTTCGAGATCGTCATCCAGTCGGGCGCCATCCTCGCCGTCTGCTGGGAATACCGCGCCAAGATCGCCGAAGTCGTCTGTGGCCTGCCGCGCGAGCGCGCCGCGCAGCGCTTTGCGTTGAACATTGCCATCGCCTTCACCCCCCTGGCCACGCTAGGCCTGCTTTTCGGCAAGACAATCAAAGCGCATCTCTTTAACGCGCCGATGGTCGCTTCCGCCTTCATCATCGGCGGCCTGTTCATCCTCTGGGCGGAGCGCCGCGAACACCGCATCCGCATCGAATCGGTCGACGACCTGACCCCGCTCGACGCCCTGAAACTGGGCCTTGCCCAGGCTTGCGCGCTCATCCCCGGCACATCGCGTTCCGGTTCGACAATCATCGGCGGCCTTTTTTTTGGCCTTTCCCGGCGCGCGGCAACCGAGTTCTCCTTTTTCCTGGCGATTCCGACCCTAATCATCGCCACGCTCTACCAACTCTACAAGGAACGCGCGCTCCTCAGCTTCGACGATATCGGCATGTGGACGGTAGGTTTCATTGCCGCGTTCGTATCTGCATTCTGGGCCGTGCGCGGACTGCTGCGCTACATCAGCACGCACGATTTCACCGTCTTCGCTTGGTATCGCATCGCCTTCGGCTTAGTCGTGCTGGCCACATGGCAATTTAATCTGGTCGCCTGGGCAGACTGATGCCGCCGGCCATTCTCTACCTGCACGGATTCTGCTCCTCGCCCAACTCGTGGAAAGTTCGTCTGCTTGCCGAACATCTGGCCGGTCGCGGACAGGCCGACCGGCTGCATTGCCCCGCCCTGTCCCACGAGCCACGGCATGCCATCGCGCAAGCCGAAGCGATCATCGGCGAACACGGGGTCGATTTGACCCTCGTCGGCAGCTCCCTCGGTGGCTTTTACGCCACCTTCCTCGCCGAAAAGCACGGCTTGCGCGCCGCGCTGATCAATCCGGCGGTCGTCGCCCCGATTTCGCTCCACAAGTATCTCGGCGTGCAGCAAAACCTGCATACCGGCGAATCCTTCGAATTCACCGCCGAGCACATCCGCCAGCTGCGATCGTTCGAAGTTCCACAGCTGACACCGGAACGTTACCTGCTGATGGTCGAAACCGGTGACGAGGTCCTCGATTACCGTCAAGCCGTGGCCCGTTACGCCGGTTGCCGGCAGATCGTCCTCGAAGGTGGCGACCACAGCTTCACCCACTTCCCTGACCATCTCCCGCAACTGCTTGAATTTTGCGGTCTATGATCCCAGACCATCCATTAGGCGGCCTTGCAGGCCTGCGCGAGCGCTGACGGGCGCTTTGCGGCCCCTTTCACCCCTTACTCGGCGCCCATGGAACGACCATGGACTTCTCACAAGTGACAAAATGGCCTCGCAAACCGCCTCGCCATCATCCCACAGGGATTTCCTTCGGTCATCTCGCGCCCTAATGGACAATCTGGGATAATCCCGCCGATGCATGTTCTGTTCGAAGAAGACGGCGCCTTCAAAACCGCCACAATCCTGACCGACAACGATACGTCGTTGCAAGTCGAGACCGCATCCGGCAAACGCGCCAAGATCAAGGCGGCGAATGTCCTGCTCCATTACAAGACGCCGGCGCCGGGAGAATTGCTGGGGCTGGCCGAATCCCTCACTGGCGACATGGACACGGCCTTTCTTTGGGAGTGCGCAAGCGATGGCGAATTTTCTTTTTGTGATTTTGCCGACGACTATTTCGGGCACCAGGCCACGCCAATCGAAGCGACTGCGCTCCTGCTGGCCCTGCACGCAGCGCCCATCTATTTTCATCGCAAAGGCAAAGGGCGCTTCCGCAAGGCGCCTCCCGACATTCTCGCAGCCGCTCTGGCCGGTCTTGAAAAGAAGCGTCAACAAGCGCTAGCGATTGAGCGCATGGCCGGCGAACTCGAGGCCTTTACTCTGCCGGCGGAATTCCGCCCCCTGCTCGACCAGCTTCTTTACAAACCTGACCGCAACCGCCCCGAAACCAAGGCACTGGAAGCCGCCTGCGCTGCCACCGGCCTTTCTGCGGCACACCTGCTCGAGAAATGCGGCGCCATCCGCTCGGCGCACGATTACCATCTGCGGCGTTTCCTGCAGGAATATTTTCCGAACGGAATCGCTTTCCCGGCCACCGATCTCCCCTTGCCGCCGGCCGGTCTGCCGCGTTCATCCGTACGCGCCTTCTCGATCGACGACGCGGCGACGACCGAAATCGACGACGCCTTCTCGCTCGAACCTTTGCCCGGCATTGGCTGGCGCGTCGGCATCCACATCGCTGCACCCGGCCTCGGCATCACGCCGGGATCGCCGCTCGACGCGATGGCGCGCGAACGCCTGTCGACGGTCTACATGCCGGGCAACAAGATCACCATGCTGCCGGACACCGCCGTCGACTATTTCACGCTGGCCGCCGGCCGTGACTGTCCGGCACTTTCGCTCTACCTGACGGTAACGCCGGAATTTGAGATCACGGCACACGAATCGCGCATCGAAATCGTGTCGATCGTCGCCAACCTGCGCCATCACGACATCGAACCACTGTTCAACGAGGAAACCCTGGCTGGCGAACTGCCGGACTTCCCGTTCCACGACGAACTGAAAACCCTCTGGCAACTTGCCAACGCCTGCGAAGGCCGGCGCGGCAAGCCCTCAGCGGTACAGGGTGTGCATGACTACAACTTTGGCATCAAGGGCGATCTCGCCGATCCGGAAACTTGTCGCGTCGATATTTGCGAACGCCGACGCGGCAGTCCACTCGACAAGCTCGTCGCCGAACTGATGATCGTCGCCAACAGCACCTGGGGGGGGCTACTTGCCGACAAAGGCATCCCGGCCATCTACCGGGCCCAGACAGGCGGCAAAGTCCGCATGACCACCTCGCCACTGCCGCACGAAGGACTCGGCGTCGCTCAGTATGCCTGGTCATCGTCGCCGCTGCGCCGCTACGTCGATCTGATCAACCAGTGGCAGCTGATTGCCTGCCTGAACGGCGACACGCCGCATTTCAAGGCCAAATCGGACGCCCTGTTCGCCGCGATGCGCGATTTCGAACTGACCTACGCCGCCTACGCCGAATTCCAGCGCAGCATGGAACGCTACTGGTGCCTGCGCTGGTTGGTCCAGGAAAAGGTCACCGACATTGAGGCGACGGTTCGCCGCGACAACCTCGTCAAGTTGAACCATCTCCCCTTGCTCCAGCGCGTGCCTTCACTCCCCGAATACAAACCAGGACAGCGCGTGCGCCTGGCCGTCAATGCATTCGACTTCCTGAGCCTTGAATTCGGTTGCCGCTTCATCGAAGCACTTGTTCAAGCAGAACTCGATACCGAAGATACGGAAGACGACCTTTCGGAGGCGATGAACTAAGGTGAGTGCGGCGATGCGACCCACAGCAATGATGAGATCCGCTGATCGCAACCTGTGGATTGCGCTCGGCGTTTCACTGGCTGTCCATGCCGTCATCCTCTCCCTGCATTTCACCTTCCCTGACGCCTCGCGCGCTTTCCAGGACCGGGCGCTCGACATCATCCTGGTTAACAGCAAATCGGCGAGAAAGCCGCATGATGCGCAGGCTTTGGCGCAGGCCAACCTCGACGGTGGCGGCAACACCGACAAGAATCGCCGCACCCGGACACCGCTACCACCCTCGAAATCTCAGCAGGACGGCAACGAACTCGAACGTGCGGAAAAACGGGTCCACTCCCTAGAAGCCGAACAGCAACGCCTGCTGACCTTGGCGCGCAGCAAGCACTACGCTCCCGACCGGAGCGGCAAGGATGTCCAGCGCGACGTCGACAACACACCGACCGGGCGCGACCTCGCCAACCGGGCGCTGGCCATGGCCCGCCTGGAAGGCGAAATCGCCCGCGACGCCGACGAATACAATAAGCGGCCGCGTAAGCGCTTCATTGGCGCGCGTACCAGCGAGTACCGTTTCGCCCAATATATCGAAAACTGGCGCCTCAAGGTCGAACGCGTCGGCACGTTGAATTACCCGGAAGCCGCTCGCGGCAAACTCTACGGCAGCCTGTTGCTGACGGTCAGCATCCGCAGCGACGGCAGCGTTACCTCGGTGGACATCAACCGACCGTCGGGGCACAAGATTCTCGACGACGCCGCCAAACGCATCGTCATGATGGCCGCTCCCTACGCCAGTTTCCCGCCCGATATCCGCCGCGACACCGACATCATCGTCATCACCCGCAATTGGAGCTTCACCAGCAGCAACCGGCTGGAAACGAAGTAAAAAGCGAATCAAGGCACTATGAAACCTGCAAGCCGCTGGCTGAAACGAATCGTCCTTGGCCTGCTCCTGCTCCTGCTGCTTTACCAGCTCTGGTTCTTCGGCTGGGTGCTCTGGTGGAAATGGGTCGACCCGGACACGACACGTTTCATGGAAATCCGAATGACCGAACTTCAGGCCAAGACCCCAAAGGTCCGCTTGCAAAAGCTGTGGGTCGATTACAACCGGATATCGCCCCATCTGAAACGCGCCCTGATCGTCTCCGAAGACGATCTTTTCGTCCATCATGAAGGCTTCGACTGGGAGGGCATCCAGAAAGCCATGGAGAAAAACCGCCAACGCGGCAAAATCGTCGCTGGCGGCTCGACCATTTCCCAGCAACTCGCCAAGAATTTGCTGCTGACCCCAGAGAAGACCCCTTGGCGCAAAGCACAGGAAGCCGTCATCACGCTGATGATCGAAAGCACGTGGAGCAAGCGGCGCATCTTCGAGGTTTATCTGAACGTTATCGAGTGGGGCAATGGCGTTTTCGGCGCCGAAGCCGCCGCGCGGCATTATTTTGGCGTCAGCGCTGCGCAACTGTCAGCGGAACAAGCGGCAACCTTGGCCGGCATGGTCCCGAGTCCGCGCTTCTACGACCGAAATAGAAGTGCGCCGGGCCTGGCGAAAAAAGCCGACGTCATTCTACAAAGAATGCCTTCCGCACAAATCCCCTGAAGAACCCCGAGTTTCAATCATCGGCACACGCCGTTCCGAAATGCGAACCAAGACCAGGAAACAGAAACACCCCGGCAGGCTTGCATGCTAGAATCCACGGTCGATTGACGCAGCATTGAGCGTAGGAGAGGCACCGTCAATGAGCGAAGAAAAAAGCGCCCTGGACAATCTGGAAAACGTAAGGGAACTGCTTGCCAAGCACAAGCTGGTGGAAGAGCTCGTCCAGCGCCAGGAAATGCCTCGCCACGAATTGGTCGAAAACATGGTGCACAAGCAGCACCTGGTTGGCCTGCGCAGCCTGCTCGAACGTATTCCGCTCGAAGAAATCGCCGCGATCATCGAGACTCTGGAGCCGGAAGATCGGCTGCTCGTCTGGCATGAAGTTCGAAGCGAACGCGGCGAGCCGATCCTCGAGATCCTCTCCGACGAGGTTCGCCAGGATCTGATCGCTGACAGCCATTTCCGTAACGAGAAAACTGCCGTCACGGCGTTCGAACTACGCAACGGCCGCCTCAGCCAGATCACCGTCAATACACCGTACGACTTGAAATGCCTGAAGCCCATCTGGGTCGACCTGGTTGCTCCAACCCCGGAAATCCGGGCTTGGGTCGGCCGCTTCTTTGACGTCCAATTACCGAATCCGAGCACCTTGACCGACCTTGAAGCCAGTGCACGCTTCTACGTCGAGGACAACGGCGACGTCCATCTACACTCTGACTTCCTGCTCGACACCAAGGAAGAGTCCCGCAACGTCGCGGTTGCCCTGATTTTGCACCGCGACGTTCTGCTTACGGTACGAACCGAAGAACTGCCGGTTTTCCGCCTGCAGCGTTTGCGTGCACGCACCCAACCCGGCTACGTCACGGACGGGAAGGATGTTCTGCTCGACCTTTACGCCGCTGACGCGGAATACTCAGCCGACGCGCTCGAAGACGTCTATGCCTCCCTCGAAGAAGCCAGCAAGCAGGTTCTCGGCACGGACGTATCCGACACCGACGCCGCAAAAATTCTGGCCGACATCGCGCGCGAAGAAGATCTGAATGGCCGCATCCGGCGCAACGTCCATGACAAGCGCCGCGCCGTCTCCTTCCTGACTCGCGGCAAGTTCCTCAATGCCGACCAGCAGGAAGACGCCCGGCAAATCCTGCGCGACATCGAATCGCTCGACGGGCACACCACCTTCCTGTTCGGAAAAATCAACTTCCTGATGGACGCCACGGTCGGTTTCATCAACATCAACCAGAACAAGATCATCAAGATCTTCTCCGTGGCCTCCGTTGCCATGCTGCCACCGACCCTGATCGCCAGCATCTATGGCATGAACTTCCATGGCTGGTTCCCGGAAATCCAATGGGAATACGGCTACCCGTTCTCGCTGGCGTTGATGGCCGCTTCGATCGCCATTCCTTTCTGGATTTTCCGCCGCAAGGGCTGGCTGCAATAGTCCGCCACCATCGCCGGCCCCCTCCTCACGAAAGGGGGATCTCAAACGCGATTGGCCAGCCCTTGTCCAGATACGCTTGGCAGCGATTAACGTAAGTCCGCTTGGGACGGTCCGGCGGGAAGCCATTCCCTCCCAAGTCAATCACCAGCCGTCGAAAATCCGCTCAGCCGCCGCCACTGTTTCGTCGATATCAGCGTTGCTATGCGCCGATGAAACGAACCCCGCCTCGAAAGCCGAGGGAGCAAAGTAGTGGCCAGCATCAAGCATGGCGTGGAAAAAGCGATTGAACGCCTCCTTGTCGCACGCCATGACCTCAGCGTAGCTCTCCGGACATTCCGCCCGGAAATAGAGGCCGAACATGCCACCGACCGCGCGCGCGGAAAAGGCCACGCCGTGTTTTTGCGCGGCGGCACACAAGCCGTCGCACAAGGCCTGCGTTTTCAAGGCCAGCGCTTCATAAAACCCCGGCGCCTGTACCAGGCGCAAAGTTGCCAGGCCGGCGGCAACGGCCACCGGATTGCCGGACAGCGTTCCCGCCTGATAGACCGGACCGAGCGGCGCGATTTTTTCCATGATGTCGCGCCGACCTCCGAAAGCGCCAACCGGCATACCGCCACCAATCACCTTGCCGAGCGTCGTCAAGTCGGGCGTAATACCGTAAGCCCCTTGCGCACACTGCGGTCCGACCCGGAAACCTGTCATCACCTCGTCAAAAATCAGCACTGCGCCGTATTTCGTACACAAGTGGCGCATGGCGTGCAGAAAATCAGGGCGCGGGGCGATCAAATTCATGTTGCCAACGACCGGTTCAACGATCACCGCGGCGATACGCTCGCCGTGTTCAGCAAACGCCATTGCCAGTTGGTCCGGATCGTTATAGTCGAGCACCAAAGTATGCTGCGCCAGATCGGCCGGCACCCCGCCGGAACTTGGATTTCCGAAGGTCAGCATCCCCGACCCGGCCCTCACCAGCAAACTGTCACTATGCCCGTGATAGCAGCCTTCAAACTTGATCAGCACATCACGCCCGGTGTAGCCACGGGCGAGGCGAATGGCGCTCATGGTCGCTTCAGTGCCCGAACTGACCAAGCGCACCATCTCGAGTGAAGGCAGCAGTTCGCAAAGCAAGTCCGCCATCTCGATTTCCAGCTCTGTCGGCGCACCGAACGACAGCCCGCGTGCAGCGGCCGACTGGACAGCCGCGACGACTTCGGGATGCGCATGGCCGAGAATCAACGGCCCCCACGAGCCCACATAGTCGAGATAGGTCTTGCCCTCCGCATCGGTGACGCGTGCACCACGGCCTTCGGTGAAAAAACATGGCGTACCGCCAACCGACCGGAAAGCCCGCACCGGGGAATTCACGCCACCGGGAATATGGCGTTGCGCGCGTTCGAAAAGCTGCTGATTACGATTGCTCAAACCTTTACTCCTTCAATTGGAAGCCGGCTTACCGGCCTTGCGCCTGCCTCGGACAACCGGCGGCACGAATTCGTCACACGGCGCCCACATTCTCCTACTGACGCGTCTGGAAGAAGCGGTCAGGAACGTATTGCCCCGCCCCCGGGCGAAAACCCGCCGCCAGCGTGTGCCACGTATAGTTTTGTGCTTTTCGCACCGCATCACTGACCGGCAAGCCGTGCGCAAGACCGGCAGCCACAGCAGACGCCAAGGTGCAGCCGGAACCGTGATAGCTGCCTGACAAGCGCTCCCAGCTGGCACTCTGAACATTTCCCGTTGGGCCGTAAAGATCATTCACCACACGCAGTGTATTCTCGTGTGTCCCGGTCAACAGGACATGTTGGCATCCCATCGCCAATAAACGGTGCGCACACTCGTCAAGAGATAGAGTGCTCTCAGCCTCCCGCTTATCGTGGTCGACCAGACGTCTTGCCTCCAACGAATTCGGGGTCAGAATTGTCGTACGCGGTAACAACAATTCGCGGATTGCTCTAATCATCGCTGCGTCAGCCAAGGCGTCCCCGCGCCCGGAAGTCAATACGGGATCGAAAACCAGCGGAACCGAAGGGTAGTCGGAGAGTATCCGGGCAATCGTCTCAACGTTATCGAGACTGCCGAGCATGCCGATCTTGAAAACCGATACCGGCATGTCCTGCAGCAGACAGCGCGCCTGGCCGTCAACCCACTTCGCGTCAATCACCGTCACGCCGTGAACACCGACCGTATCCTGAACGGTTAACGCCGTCACAACCGAAAGCGCGTGACAACCTAAGGCACTCAACGTCATCAAGTCGGCTTGGACGCCAGCCCCGCCCGTTGGATCGCTACCCGCGAACGAAAGCACAACAGGCGGCAGAAAAATCGGTGAATTCAATGACATGGACAAACTGACCCAAGGGGCGAAATACGGACTGCAAAAGGGTAACGCCAGTGCGTTCAGCCCGGCGCCACAGGCGGTATCTTACCCGAAATGCGGCCACAAACAGGCAGAAACCGGACAGCATACCGGCGCCCAACTCTGGTTTAAGCCAGTTTCCTTGATGTATAGTGTCGATTCGATTTAATTCGTATTGGTTTTGTGCAGGCTGCAGGCAGTCACCCCCTCGACCTTTCGGAGGCGCGAATTGGCGGAAGCTCCCAACTTGAACGGCGTCAAGGTTATGATCATTGACGACAGCAACACGATCCGGCGCAGCGCTGAAATTTTTCTCGTGCAGGCGGGATGCCAGGTGGTGCTTGCCGAGGATGGTTTTGACGCCCTCGCCAAAATTGCCGACCACCAACCAGACGTCATTTTCTGCGACATCATGATGCCACGGCTCGACGGCTACCAAACTTGCGCATTGATCAAGAAAAATCAGCGTTTCAGCAACACGCCGCTGATCATGCTTTCCTCCAAGGACGGCCTGTTCGATCGAGCTCGTGGCCGCATGGTCGGATCCGACCATTACCTGACCAAACCCTTCACGAAAGACAGCCTCCTGCAAGCCGTCGCAACATTTGCTGCGCCGGCCTGATCATTAACACATCATGTCCATTAGCAATTCTGGGAGTCACCTCCATGCCTGTCACTAAAATTCTCGTCGTTGACGACTCGCCCACCGAAAGACACGTTCTTGTCGAACTTCTTTCCCAGAACGGATACCAGGTCATCACCGCCGAAAACGGCGAACAAGGCATCGAAGTCGCCAAAGCCGAACTCCCCGATCTGATCCTGATGGACGTCGTCATGCCCGGACTCAACGGTTACCAAGCCACGCGGACGCTCACCCGCGACGAGAAGACGAAAAACATCCCGGTCATCGTCTGCACCTCGAAGAGCCAGGAAACCGACAAAATCTGGGGATTGCGCCAAGGCGCGCAAGATTACATGACCAAGCCCATCAACGGCGAAGAGCTTCTGGCCAAGATTGCGGCACTCTAAAAGCCAGATCCGAGGCCAAGACGCATGGGCAAAAAAGGCAATCTCCGAGACTTTCAGGCACACTTGTCGAGTCGCCTTGCCGACACCAGTAATCAGAACGCTGCGGGGCTTCTTGGGATCCAGGCCGGCAGCGAATACTGGCTGTTGAGCTTGTACGACTCGGGAGAAATCGTCCCGATGACGCCACTCACGAGCGTCCCCCTGACCAAAGGGTGGTATCTCGGCATTGCCAACATCCGTGGCAATCTCTACTCGGTCGCTGATTTCTCAGCCTTTCAAGGCAAGGAACCGACACCGCACAACGCCAGTTCGCGACTGCTGCTCATTGGCACACGCCACGGCAACAACGCCGCCCTGCTGGTCACGCGTGCGCTTGGTCTACGCAGCCTTGACAGCATGACGCCAGCGACCGCCGACCTCGATGCGCCGGCCTGGGCCTGCCAAGCGTACACCGACAGCGAAGGTCGTCGCTGGAACATGCTGAACGTCAAGGAACTCCTGGCTGATGAGCAATTCATGGAAATCGGCATTTAACCGCTGCGCCGAATCCAGCTTCGCCCGACCACTAGGGCCTGGCACATGCGCACACAAAATTCATGAAGCACCACAACATTGGTGTCGAATCGATCAGACAACGCCCGTTTGCAAATTGGAGACCCTGTCGAAATGAACACCACGACGGAATTTGATGTTGCCCCCTTGACCTGGGTCAAAAGCGAGATTGACCTTGCTTTGGAACGCGCAAACCAGGCACTGGATCTATACACCGACAGCGTTTCTGGAGGCATCGGCGACCTGACCCAGATCAAATTCTGCCGCGCCCACCTGCACCAGGTCCACGGTGCATTGACCATCATTGGCCTGGACGGTGTGACTCAGTTCGCCCAAGCCCTTGAATCCCTGCTCGAAGCGATCGAGCGACAAACACGCCCCGCCGGCGAAACCAGCATCGAACTGGCGCATCGCGCCCTAAGCTCGATTGGCCACTATCTCGACGACCTGATCAACGGCCAACCGAACCAACCCTTGCGCCTCCTTACGCTCTACCAGGAAGTGCAAGAGGCACGGGGTAGCGCGCATTACTCGGCCACCGACCTTTTTTATCCTGACCTGAGCGTACGCCCTCCGCGGCGTACCGGCATGACAAGCAAGCTATCAACCGAAGCTTTTCGCCAATGCATTCGTCAGGAACGCATGCGCTTCCAGCGCGGCCTCCTCGCCTGGCTGCTTAACTCGCAGGACCGCAGCGGCATTGCCCAGATGCTCGACGCCGTCAAGCGGATCGAAGAAACACAAGAAGCCCCATCCGCCCGCTCATTCTGGTGGGTAGCCTCGGCCTATCTCTCGGCTCTGGCGGAGGATGGTCTGCCGCAAGAAAAAGCGGTCAAGCAGATTTGTGCCCGTATCGACCAGCAAATCCGCCGGCTCTATGAAGGGTCACGCAACGTCGCCGAGCGTCTGATGCGCGACACACTCTATTTCATCGCACAGGCCAACAGCAGCAATGACGAAGTAGCGCGTGTCAAAACGGCCTATCGGCTCCCAGAGGCCATGCCGAGCGGAGAGTCCGTCCCGCCGCCACCGAAGGAGGCTCTGCGCCGCAAACTGCGCGACATTATTGCGGCCACCGAGGAAGCCTGGAACAAGTTTTGTTCCGGCACCCACCAGTCACTCCCGCTGTTCAAGGAACACGCTGGCGCGCTAGCGTCGGCTGCCGAGCAACTCGGCCACACCGATTTCCGTCGCCTCGCCCAGGCGATTGCCTTCGCCGCCAACTGGCTGGCCGAAGACAACACCCGCCATTCGGAGACGGTAGCGATGGAAATCGCCACGGCCATTCTCCTGACACAAAACGCGCAGGAGAATTTCCTCCACCTCGGCAACGATTTCGCTCATCAGGTCGACGTCACCGTCGCGCGTATCCACGGCTGCATCGCCGGATCGCCACCGCAACCCAGTTCGGAAATCCCATTGCTCGACGAAATGTCGCGTAAGGCACAGGAAAAGCTGCTCATCGTTCAGGTCGCCAAGGAAATCCAGAACAATCTCGCGCAAATCGAACAAGCGCTCGACACCTTCTTCCGCGATCCTGAAAAACGCGGCGACCTGGCCAACCTCGACTCGCCGCTGCGGCAAATCGCGGGCGCACTGACCATCATGGGTCACGACAGCGCCGTCGCCGCTCTGAACGAATGCGCCGCCGAAATCAAGCGCTTCGCCGATCCGGACTATACGCCGACGGAGAGCGATTTCGAGCAGGTCGCTGACCGCTTGTCGCTAATCGGTTTCTTTATTGACACCCTGCAACATGGCGCTGCCGATTTCGATGCTTTCGTCCGGAAAATGCAGAATGAACCGGAGCCGGAACGCGAAACGGCAACGGAAAACCGGCCAGAGATTGAGTGTGCAGACGAGCAACGCTTGGCAGACGAAGCCACCGAGATCGAGCACGAACCGCGGGCTTCTGTCGAGCAGGAAATCGAACTTCAAAAGGATCAAGCCCACGCCCTGCTCGACACTTTCAGGAGCATCCCCGACGATCCCGTGCTGCGCGAAAAAATCGGCCAGACCCTCCAGGCCCTGCAAAAAGATGCCGAGATCGTTGCCGACACCTCGCTCGCCGAGCAGGTCAAGGCGATGCTTTCGACGCTGGGAGCGGGCACTCACACCCTCCAGGACATCGAGCGCACCATGTCCGCGCTCAAGCCAAGGCTCGCTGAATCGAGCGCACCATCGGCTGAAACGATCGAACTTTCCCAGTCGAGCGCCGACGTCATCGACGCCGAATTGCTAGCGATCTTCCTCGAAGAAGCCAACGAGGTTCTCGACACGATCGAAGAAAACCTTCTCGCGCTCACTAACGAGCCGCACGACGTCGAGACGCTGACGACCATCCGCCGCTCGTTCCACACCCTCAAGGGCAGCGGTCGCATGGTCGGCCTCAAGGACGTCGGCGAAGCGGCCTGGGCCGTCGAACAGATGCTCAATCTCTGGCTGCGCAAGGAGCTCGAAGTTACCGCAGAGGTTCTCGCGCTGATCGATCAAGCCCATATCGTATTCGCCGCCTGGGTCCGGCATCTCGAATCCGGAACCGGTTTGGCACCCAACCCCAGTGAAATGATGGCCCGGGCCGACGCCCTGCGCCTCGGCAAGGAGGAAACTCAGGAAGCACCGGCGGCACCGGCGACGTCGGAACCGACGGCTGAAGCGCCGGCACAATTAACGGAAGAAGCCGCTCCGGAGACTGAGGAAATCGCCTTGCAGCCGCTGGAGGAAGGCTTTCCGGAAGCCGAGGAAACCATCGTGCTTCCCGACGAGGCACCGGTGCATGAACTCGCGGCCACACAGGAGAAGGAAACGCCACTGCGCAGCGCCGAGATCATCACGCTGAATTTCCCGCCTATCGCGCCGGAAGCGCCGTCTCCAATCGTCGAGGCCACATCAGCCATCGCGGATGAACCCAACGAAGCCCCCCCAACCGCCCAAGCAGAAAGCGAACAGGGGGCGACGATCGAGGCAGAAAAAACTTGGCCTGAATCAACCGCAGGGATCGAAACACCGGCGGAGGCACCTCATGAATCCGTCCCCGTGGAGAGACCCGCTACCGAAGCCCCGCCAGCAAAAGAAGGGAAAACCGTCATCTCCCCCGTGCTCTTCGAAATTTTCTCCGAGGAAGCACGTAGCCACTTGGCAACTTTGCAGCGAGAGCTTCCTGTACTGGAAGCCGAGGAAGTCTCACCGACGCCGCACGAAATGTACCGTGCTGCACACACGCTGGCCGGCATTTCGGCGACAGTCGGTATCACCTCGATCAACCGCCTCGGTCTGGCGCTCGAACACGCCCTGCTTCGCCGTGACCATTCCACGCAACCGGGCAGTCTGGAAGCGCTGGGCAAGCTTCGCGAAGCTATCGGCCAGATAGAACTGCTGCTCTCGGCCCTGGCCGAGCAAAGGGACCCCGTGGTTCCGTTCGGTCTGATCGAGGCTCTTGACGCTGCCTATCCTGCGCCAAGCATTGAACTGTCGCCGAGTGAAAAGGCTGACGAAACGACGTCCGAAGCCCCCCCCCTATCAGAGGACAAGGCTAGCCAAACACAAACCGAAGACGCCCTGCCAACGACACCCGCTCAGGCCATGCGCCCTGGTCCGCTCTTAATCGAGACCAAGCTCGCCATGGATGAGATCGACGAGCAACTTCTCCCCATCTTCCTCGAAGAAGCGCAGGAGATCTGCCAAGACATCACGTCCCAGTTGCGAAGCTGGCGCCACTCGTCCGACAACACTGAAGCAGTCGCCATGCTGGCGCGCCAACTACATACTTTGAAGGGTAGCGCGCGCATGGCCGGCGCCATGAAACTCGGAGAAATCGCCCACGCCATTGAAACCTACGTCAGCGAAGCCACCCGTACCGGCCCGGCAACGCCTGAGGTCATCGACGAAATCGACAACGCTTTCGACACCGTCCAGCAGATTATCGAACGCCTGCAAAGCGGAGAGACAGGGGAAAAACCGGCTGAGACGGCTGAAGAAGACTCGACCATCATCAAAGCGGCACCGGAAAAATCGCCAACGGCAATTGACGACACAACGCCCACGCTACAATCCGAGCGCGCGGCAACACATGAGGCCGACACCACGGACCAGCAGGCGCAACGCGCCACCATCCGCATCCGAGCCGATCTCGTCGATCGCCTAGTCAACGAAGCCGGCGAATTGTCGATCGCCCGTGCACGCATCGAAGGCGAAATGCGCGGCCTGAAGACCTCGCTACTCGACCTGACCGAAAACGTGATCCGGCTGCGCCGCCAGTTGCGTGACATCGAAATTCAGGCCGAAACCCAGATGCAATCGCGCACAGCCCAGGCCGACGTTCATCATGCCGGATTCGACCCGCTCGAATTCGACCGCTTCACGCGCTTCCAGGAACTGACGCGGATGATGGCCGAGTCGGTCAACGACGTCGCCACCGTCCAGCAGAATCTGCTCAAGAACCTCGACGACGCCAACGCTGCCATCCTCGCCCAGGCGCGCATGAACCGGGAACTGCAGCAGGAACTGATGTCGGTACGCATGGTGCCTTTCGCCAGCCTGAGCGACCGCCTCTACCGCATCGTCCGGCAGACGTCGAAGGAACTCAACAAACGCGCCAACCTCGACATCGCCGGCGGCCAGGTCGAACTTGACCGCAGCGTGCTCGACAAGATGGTTGCCCCGCTCGAACACATGCTGCGCAATTCGATCGCCCACGGCCTGGAAGAACGCGAACAGCGCGTCGCGCAGGGCAAACCCGACATCGGCGAAATCTCGCTGTCAGCCCGACAGGAAGGCAACGAAGTCATCATCACCCTATCCGACGACGGCGCCGGTCTCGATCTCGAACGTATCAAAACACACGCCGTCGAAATCGGTCTGCTCGACGCCGACGAGGACGTCGCGCCGGAACGGCTTGCCGACATGATTTTCGCTCCCGGCTTCTCGACGGCCAGCGAAGTTTCTCACATCGCCGGCCGCGGCGTCGGCATGGACGTTGTCAAAACCGAAGTCGCCAGTCTTGGCGGCCACATCGAAACGCTCTCGACCCCGGGCAAGGGAACCGAATTCCGGCTCTACATCCCGCTCACCCTCGCTGTCACCAAGGCCTTGCTGGTTCGCGTCGGCAACAGAAGTTACGCGATCCCATCGGTCATGATCGAACAGGTCCTCGACCTCAAGGAAGCCGAATTGACGCGCATCCGCGACGCCGGCCAGGCCGAATGGATGAACAACGTCTATCCTTTCAACTACCTGCCGCATCTGCTCGGCGATCCCGGAGCGCTGCCCGAACAGCACCGCCAGTACTGGGTCCTGCTGCTGCGCAGCGGCACCCGCCGCATCGCCGTGCAGGTCGACGAACTGATGGGCAACCGCGAAATCGTCGTCAAAAACATTGGGCCGCAACTCGCCCGCATCATCGGCATCGACGGCGCGACGGTCCTCGGCGACGGACAGGTCGTTCTCATCCTCAACCCGGTCTCGCTGAGCACCCGGGCCCAGGCCTTCGAACATGCCGTACCGGTTCCGACACAAGCCCAAACAACCGAAGGCAAAACCGCAGCGGCGCATTTGCCGACGGTCTTGATCGTCGACGACTCGCTGACGGTACGCAAGATCACCGGTCGCCTGCTCGCCCGCGAAGGCTATCAGGTCCTGGCCGCCAAGGACGGTGTCGAAGCCCTTGAAATACTGATCGACGTCATTCCCGACGTGATGCTGGTTGACATCGAAATGCCACGCCTCGATGGCTTCGACCTGACGCGCAACATTCGGGCCGACGAGCGGCTCAAGTCCATTCCGATCATCATGATCACCTCGCGCACGGCCGACAAACACCGCAACTACGCTTTCGAAATCGGCGTTAATCACTACCTCGGCAAGCCGTACCAGGAAGACGAGTTGCTGCAATTGGTCAGCCAATACGTTAGCCAGAGGCAGTTCGCCTGACCACCCCGTAACGCGCCAGCGTCCGCTGTCGGGCCCTCTCATGCTCGACCAGCGGCGCTGGGGTTTCGCGGCCGATTCGCACGCCACACGCCGACTGCTCCGCTACACTCATGCGCCATGGCGCATGGATGAACCGATCCGGCACCGCCGCCAGCTCCGGCAAAAAGCGCCGGATGAAGACCCCGCCCGGATCGAATTTTTCCGACTGCCGGATCGGATTAAAGATGCGGAAATAAGGCTGCGCGTCGCAACCGCTCGACGCCGCCCACTGCCAACCGCCGTTGTTGGCTGACAGATCGAAATCGATCAGTTGCCGTGCGAACCAGGCCTCGCCTCGCCGCCAGTCGATGCCGAGATCCTTGCATAAGAAAGAAGCGGTCACCATGCGCAAACGATTGTGCATATAGCCGGTCGTATTGAGTTGGCGCATTGCCGCATCGACCAGCGGATAGCCGGTGAGCCCTACGCACCAGGCGGCAAAGAGTGCTTCCGCCGCCTCGCCGGTTTCCCATTCGATCGCAGCATACTCCGGCTTGAAGGGCTGCATCTCCACCTGCGGAAAATGGTCGAGGACCATGAAATAAAAATCCCGCCAGATGAGTTCCGAAAGCCAGGTTGCCGCCCCCTCGGCCCCAGAAAGCGCACCGTGTTGCAAGGCCGTGCCAACGAGGTCGCGAATCGAAATCGTGCCGAAGCGCAGATGTACGGAGAGACGCGACACGCCATCGACAGCAGGGAAATCGCGCGCCGCCCGATATTGGGCAAGGCGCTGGCCAAATTCAGCCAAACGACGACTTGCTCCGAACATTCCCGGCTCAATGCCGACATTGCTCAAACCCGCCGGCGCGAACCCGAATTCCTGCAGTTCCGGCACACGCACGGCGAAATTGGGTGCGGCCAATTTGCCGAAGCCACTCCCCCAGATTTTGCTGCACGACGAGACATCCTCTTCGACCAACCGCTTGAGCCAAGCATTACGGTAAGGCGTAAAAATGGAATACGGTTTTCCCGATGGCGTCAGCACCTCGACGCCATCAAAAACCGCCTGATCCTTGAATAATTCGAAGCCGACGCCCCCGACGCGTAACGCTTCCTCCACCGATGCGTCGCGCCATTTTGCTCGTGGCTCGTAGTCGCGATTGGTAAACACGGCGTCCACGCCCAATTCACTCGCCAGCCGGGGAACCTCGACGACCGCCTGACCATGCCGCACGATCAGGGCGCCGCCACGCCGCTTGAGCGCCTGGTCAAGTTCGACCAGCGACTCGCGGATGAATTCGACGCGCCAATCCCTCACCTCTGGCAGTGCATCAAGAAACTCCCTATCGAGGATGAATACGCAGAAAACACGGCGCGATCGGCGGAGCGCCTCGTCAAGGGCGCAGTGATCGCGATCGCGCAAATCGCGGCGGAACCAGACCAGTGTTGAATCAAACATGGTTTACCTTTGTATCAGCCGCAGCCAAAGTTTAAAATGCGCATATGCAGAGTATCAACCTTACCGATCATTTTCTCATTGCCATGCCGGCAATGACCGATCCGTACTTCGCCAAATCGCTGGTCTATATCGCCGAGCACAACGAGCACGGCGCGCTGGGGCTCATCGTCAACCGCCCACTCGACCTGAATCTAGCCAGCCTGCTCGAAAAAATCGAACTCAAGATTGAGTCCAACAACGCCATTGACCTCACGAATTTGCCCGTTTTTTTCGGTGGCCCGGTACAAACCGACCGCGGTTTCGTGCTACACCGGCCCCTCGGCCAATGGCAATCAACCCTGCAAATCAATGCCGACATTGGCCTGACCAGTTCGCGCGATATCCTCCAATCCGTCGCCACCTTCGGCAAACCGGCCGATGTGCTTGTTTCCCTTGGCTATTCCGGCTGGGGATCAGGTCAGCTCGAACAAGAACTGGCTGACAACGCCTGGCTGACTGTTCCCGCCGACCAGCACATCATCTTTGAAACGCCTTTTGAGGAAAAGCTCCCGTCAGCCATGGAAAAACTGGGCATCGATTTCGCCCGTCTCGCCGGAAGCGCCGGGCATGCCTGAGCACACCACCGCGCCACAAGGGACAATTCTCGCCTTCGATTTCGGCGTCAAACGCATCGGCGTAGCGGTAGGTGAGTGGTTACTTCGCCAAGCGCATCCGCTGACGACCATCCGCAGCGAAGCCAACGCCGAACGGTTTTCCCGCATCGCCGTCCTCATCGACGAATGGAAACCGACCGGCCTCGTCGTCGGACTACCGACTGCACTCGACGGCACACCGCACGAAATGACGGCACGCTGTACTCGCTTTGCCAACCAATTACGCGGTCGTTTCGGGCTGCCTGTCGACTACGCCGAAGAGCGGCTCAGTTCGGTCGAGGCTGAAAAGCGACTGCGTGAATCCGGCCACAACGGCAGAAGCACGAAAGAACACGTCGACGCACTTGCCGCACAAATCATCTTGCAATCGTATTTTGAACACGCCCCCCGGAACTCTTCCCCGGCCACCACGGAATCCTCTATCAATGCCCTGTACAAAACTTCCTGACGCCGAAGCGCAATGCGCCGAACTGGCCGAACTCATCCGACCGCACCTGCACCCCGACACCACGCTAATCGGCATCCACAGCGGCGGCGTCTGGATTGCCCAACGCCTACACGAATTGCTCGGCCTGTCCGGTGAAATTGGCCAGATCGATGTCTCCTTTTACCGCGACGATTTCAGCGAGAAGGGACTGCATCCGCAGGTCAAGCCAACCTCGCTGCCCTTCGAAATCGAGAACAAGCCGCTGATCATCGTCGATGACGTACTTTTTACCGGCCGCACGACACGCGCCGCCATCAACGAACTCTTCGATTACGGTCGCCCGGCCAGCATCAAACTAGCCGTGCTCGCCGATCGCGGCGGACGCGAACTGCCAATCCAGGCCGAATTCTGCACCTGGCAGGTCAAGCTCGGCACCACCGAAGAACTCATCCTCGAGCCGGATGCCGCCGGTCGCCTGCAATGGAGGTGTGTGAACAATGCGTAACCCCCAACTCAACGCCAACGGCGAACTCAACCACTTGCTTTCAATCGAGGGGCTACCGCGTGAAGTGATCACCCACATCCTCGACACGGCGTCGAGCTTCCTCGAAGTCTCCGACCGCGATGTGAAAAAAGTTCCCCTGCTACGCGGCAAAAGTGTATTCAACGTCTTCTTCGAAAACTCCACACGGACACGGACAACTTTCGAAATCGCCGCCAAACGTCTTTCCGCCGACGTCATCAACCTCGATGTGACGCGCTCCTCGACCGCCAAGGGCGAAACGCTGCTCGACACCGTCGACAACCTTGTTGCCATGCACGCCGACATGTTCGTCGTCCGCCACGCCACTTCCGGCGCACCGTACCTGATCGCCGAGCACCTAAACCGCATCGGGCGTAATGATGTGCACGTGGTCAATGCCGGCGACGGCCGGCACGCGCACCCGACGCAGGGTCTGCTCGACATGTACACGATCCGGCATTACAAGCAGGATTTCGCGCAACTGAAAGTCGCCATCGTCGGCGACATCTTGCATTCGCGAGTCGCCCGTTCCGACATCCACGCGCTGAATACGCTCGGCGCTGCCGAAATCCGCGCTGTCGGCCCGCAAACCTTGCTGCCCCGCGCCCTTGAACAAATGGGCGTACGCGTCTTCCATGATCCGCGGGCGGGATTGAAGGATTGCGACGTGATCATCATGTTGCGCCTGCAGAACGAGCGCATGAACGGTGCGCTGCTGCCTTCGGCCGGCGAATATTTCAAATGCTACGGCCTCACCCCGGAAGTGCTGGCTCTGGCCAAACCCGATGCCATCGTGATGCATCCGGGGCCAATGAACCGTGGCGTCGAGATCGATTCCGACGTCGCCGACGGACCACAAGCCGTCATCCTCTCGCAAGTCAGTTTCGGCATTGCGGTGCGGATGGCAGTCATGAGCATTCTGGCGGGGAACTGAACGATGCAAGACAGCATGAAGAACAAGATGATCCAGATCACCAACGGCCGGATCGTCGATCCGAAGAACGGGATCGACACGCAGGGCGACCTGTTCATCGACAACGGCCTGATCGTCGCCATCGGCCAAGCACCGGCCGGTTTCATCGCCACCGAAATCATTGATGCCACCGGCCTCGTCGTCTGCCCCGGCTTCGTCGACCTTTCGGCGCGACTGGGCAGCCTCGATTCCGAACTCGCTGCGGCCGTTGCCGGCGGCGTCACTGCCGTCGCCTGCCCGCCGGACACCGATCCGCCGCTTGATGAACCGGAGCTCGTCGAACGCCTTGTCCGCCGCAGTGAAGTGCTCGGTCTCGCCCACGTCTACCCGATCGGCGCACTGACGCAAGACCTCGGCGGCACCAAACTCGCGGAAATGCACAGTCTTACCGCCGCCGGCTGTATCGGATTCTCTCAGGCGAAACAGCCGATCCCCGATACACAGGTGCTTTACCGCGCCATGCAATACGCGGCAACCTTTGATTTCGCCATTCGTCTGCAGCCGCAAGATCACAACCTCGCCCGCGACGGCGTCGCCCACGACGGCGAAGTTGCCTCCCGGCTTGGGCTCCCCGGCATTCCAGTGTGCGCAGAAACTGTCGCCCTCGCCACCGCCATCCAGCTCGCCCGCGAAACCGGCGTCCGTCTGCATCTGATGCGACTCTCCTCGGCCGCCGGCGTCGCCATGGTGCGCGAGGCCCGTGCGAACGGGCTCAAGGTCAGCTGCGACGTCGATATCCACCACCTGCATCTATCCGAGACCGACATCGGTTACTTCGACAGCCATGCCCGCTTCGACCCGCCGCTACGCTCGGCCGAAGACCGCGAAGCGCTTTGCGCTGCGGCAGCGGAAGGGCTCGCCGCCATCTGTTCCGACCACACACCGCTCGACGAAGACGCCAAACAACTCCCCTTCGGCGAAGCCGAGTCCGGCGCTACCGGCATCGAACTGCTGCTGCCGCTGACACTCCAATGGGCAACGGCAAGAAAACTCCCGTTGCTTGTCGCGCTGGCCCGCATCAGCTGCGACCCAGCGGCCATTCTCGGCATCGATGCCGGCGCGCTGACCATCGGCAAGCCGGCCGACCTCTGCCTCTTCGACCCCACGGAGCGCTGGCAAGTCACGCCTGCTCACTTGTACAGCCAAGGCAAGAACTCACCCTATCTCGGCTCAGAAATGACCGGACGTGTGCGGAAAACGCTGATCGCCGGAAGAACGGTCTTCAGCGCCTGACGGAAAGGAACACCTCGGATTGTGGAGAAACCCATGCGAAAGACGAGCCGGATTCTCTTCTTACATGCCGCGTTTTTGCTGACTGGCAGTGCGCAAGCCGAGTGGTTCCAGCTTGGTCGGACCGAAAATTTCCGTGTCTATCTCGACCAAAGCTCCCTGCGCCGCAATGGCGACTTCGTACAGAGCGTACAGCTTATGGACTTCACCACCGCGCAATGGGTGGACGAACGACATGTCGTCGGTTCCCTCAAATCGGTGGTCGAATACGACTGCACCCAGCCACGCGCACGAACGCTCACCCTTGAAGCCACCTCCGAGCAGATGGGTGAAGGCAGGGTCGTCTCTTTCGATAAAATCGACAACCCGCAATGGGAAACCCTTCCCGCAAAATCAACGGCGGAGTCGACGTGGAAGCTCATCTGCCGAAAATAACATTCCAGCAATTACTGCGTAGCCCCCAATCCTCTGTGTCAGCGTTGCCAATTCGGCGACCCACAGCCTCACTGCGCCATTGACCGCCCCGGCCGACACCATACCCCCAGCGACTAGCACCATTGTTATTAATGATGCAATCAGTACCTGGACGAACTTAGCGAAGCGTGTAGAAATCGTCCATAGCAAGGATTGTTTAAATCGCATGAAATACGGTTGTTCCGCTGGCGCCTTCGGGCACTGAAATCAAGCTATCGACGGCGAAAGCACAATGAGAGAATGTCCCTGTTACGTGCATTCACCACACGATGTTTGGTACTCTTATGGGTTCCATCAACCATTACAAGCCTGAAGATGTCTACATCTACCCCGCCGAACTGCCCGCAATGTACGCTCGACAACACCTATTCCGACGGCACCAATCTGGTTTGCGCCGATTGTGGGTTCGAATGGCCGATGCAAGTCGACGAAGTCGCTCACGATGACGAACCCACCACCGTCAAGGATGCCAACGGCAATATTCTTGTCGATGGCGACGCCGTCGTCCTGATCAAGGATTTGAAGGTCAAAGGCTCATCGATCACCCTCAAGATGGGCGCCAAAGTCAAAAGCATTCGCTTGGTCGGAAGCGGCGACCACGAAGTTGACTGCCGCATGGATGCGGGAAACTTCATGCTGAAGGCATGCTTTCTGAAAAAAGTCTGATCGGAACCAGACCTGGCCAGAACAAATTAGAAATTAGACTTCCCTGCGTCCCCATCCTTCGCCAAGCCGGGTTAAGACCAACGACGCAAGCTTCCTTCGGTTCAAACCGATCAGAGCGCTGCACTTTATTTCAGCCCCCATACCGTCAGGCCACGACCGATAAGAATTTCGCTCGGATTATCAAGGGAGCAATAGCCTTATCGCTGTCGACGCTTTCCGGCATTTTCGATGCCTAGGCTGATTCGCACACTGAAATATCACGCGGCCCTGCATTCTCTCAGGAGATTTGATCGATATGGCGCTTGCACAACTATTTCGACCTACTTATTCCTGAGGATTTTTGATTACCTGCCCATCAATTCATGCAGACCGCTTGCTTAGAATTTTTCTGCGACCAAAATCCGACTTTGCAAAACATTCTCATTTAAGCTGATTTTAAGATTTCTTTTTCATGATGACTCCATCGCAATCGCTCTGGAGACATCATGAAAAACACCCGCTCGTTATGTGTGTTGAAAAGCGACCTCTCTGTGGAATTCGTTGCTACACAGGTCGACAAGGTGTCGCCGCGTCGCTTCGAAGCGGAGTCATTCATAAAAGGAATCTTCCAGGAACACTATGCCGCCCGGGTCAATTCCTTCACCCCGAATTTATTTGTCCTGGAAACCGGGCGAGGCATTTGCGCTGCCGCCGGGTGGCGAGGCGCTGAAAGCGAAAAACTTTTTCTTGAACACTACCTCGATTTTCCGGTTCAAACCGTAATCAGCGACTTAGCTGGCCAGATTGTCGAAAGAAGGAAAATAGTTGAAGTCGCTCATCTGGCCTCCAGGCTGTCGGGCGCCAGTGTGCACATCTTTGCGCACCTTGCCTCGTGTTTGAATCAATCGGGATTCGAATGGGTTGTCTTTACGGCAACGCAACAACTTATCGGAATTTTCTCAAAACTTGGCTTACCCCTATTTGCGCTATCCAATGCCGATCCCAGCCGACTCGGTCAAGCCGCAAACGACTGGGGCACATATTACGACTCAAAACCTGTAGTCGTTGCGGGACGGATCAAGCACGCCCTGTTACGCCGAAATCAAGGTGAAGGAGAATGGAATTGAGTACGGATTTACTGATTGCAGCCATTGCCGCCCGACCTGAGAACAAACCCATTCTACTGAGCGACGATACGCAACTGAATGCTAGCGAGTTGCTGGCTGCCATTGATGATTGCGCGAAGGCATTGCACGGGACGCACACCTTGGCGTTGCTGGGCGATAACACGATTGAATGGGTTATCGCCGACTTAGCGGCTTTGTTTCACCGCATTCCATTACTGCCCTTGCCCACTTTTTTCACCTCCGCTCAAATTATCCACGCGCTTGACCAAGCCGGAGTAGACACGGTACTGACAGATCAACCGCAGAAGATTCTCGAACTCAATGCCGGATTCGGGCTTTTCGAAAGGCAGGACCGTTTATTCCTGCTTCGCCGCACTGTTGCACACGTTGCGTTACCGCCAGGTACCGCAAAAATATCATTTACGTCTGGAAGTACCGGCGATCCCAAAGGGGTTTGCCTCTCCACCGACGGTTTCATCGATACAGCCCGCTCGCTTACAGAAAGGCTCCGTGATTTATCCATTGAAAGGCATCTAGCTGTTCTTCCTTTCTCGCTGTTGCTTGAGAACGTCGCCGGCATTTATGCGCCCTTGCTTAGCGGGGCGGAAATTCATGTTAGAACTCTTGAGCATCTGGGATGGAAGGGCATGCACGGCTTTTCTCCGCAATACCTTCAGGAATCCGTCATACGACATAACCCATCCACCATGATTCTTGTACCTGAACTCTTAAAGGCATGGGCCCTGTTCCTTGAAACTACTGGGCAAAGCGCTCCGGGCAGCCTCAAGTATGTTGCAGTGGGCGGCTCCCGGACCGAATACTCGCTGCTCACCAGAGCACGCGACTACGGAATACCTGCTTATCAGGGCTATGGTCTGACCGAATGCGGATCGGTCGTCAGCCTCAATCGACCAGGAGATGACGGCGATGGGGTCGGTCGCCCCTTACCCCATGTAGATGTGAAAGTTAACGATGGGGAAATCGACATCCAAAGCCGCGCTTTTCTAGGCTATGTCGGAGACACCAAACATGCAAGTGACTCGGCATTTTCTAGTGGCGATCTAGGTTATTTCGACGAGGAAGAACACCTGCATTTATCTGGCAGAAAAAAGAACCTCCTTATTTCGTCATATGGCAGAAACATTTCTCCGGAATGGGTCGAATCGATCCTTCTTGATCAACCTGAGCTTTCCCAGGCCGTCGTATTTGGCGAAGGGCAAAATGCCTTATCCGCCGTAATCGTTCCCCGAACGGACCTTTCAATTGATCGCATTTCCGATGCGGTCAGCCGTGCCAATCAACGGCTCCCGGGTTACGCCCGAATTAAATACTGGCTGAAAGCGCCCCCTTTCACCTTGGAAAACGGGCTGGCCACTGGCAATAACCGCCCCATTCGCCCGGCCATTTTTACTCACTATGCATATGAATTGGAAGCATTCTATCTACGGAAGGAACAACACCATGTCGTTCTATGAGCAATTGGCGCTTAAGACTCGGATTAACCGCGACTACCTGATTTCCTCGCCAGTCATTGTTGACTGTCTTCGCGGCCAAGTTACGCTGGAAAGCTATCTAGCTTTTCTTGGCCAGGCCTTCCATCACGTCAAACATACGACACCTCTGCTCATGACCCTGGGCGGACGTCTGCCTGAGCGCCTTGAATGGCTACGTCGGCCCGTTGCCGAATACATTGAAGAAGAAATCGGTCACGAGGAATGGATTCTCAATGATATCGCGGCGGCGGGAGGAAACCCGGATACAGTCCGCCACAGTCGCCCCGAACTGCCTGCCGAACTCATGGTGGCTTACGCATACGATCTGATTAACCGTGGCAACCCGGCAGGTTTTTTCGGCATGGTTTATGTGCTGGAAGGTACCAGCGTAGCCCTTGCACTAAATGCCGCCGATCTTGTTCAAAGCGCTTTGGGATTGCCTGACAAAGCTTTTTCCTACCTTCGCTCTCACGGCACGCTGGATCAGGAGCATACAAAACACCTGGCCGCATTACTCGAACGCATGACCCCGGAAGACCAAGCGGATGTCGTTCATTCCGCCCAAGTCTTTTTCAAACTCTACGGCGACATCTTCAGAGCGCTTCCTTCTTCCGGGAGAACATCGTGCAATTAAATCAAGCTCGAATCCTTCTCACCGGTGCCACAGGAGGGCTGGGTCAAGAACTTGCCCGGCAGTTGCACGCGCAAGGCGCCTATTTGCTTCTTACGGGTCGGGATACCGAACTTCTCGGCACGCTTCAGAAATCGCTTGGAAAAAATGTCGACGTAGCTCATGCCGACCTCAATCGGGGCGATGGCATAGCCAACCTGGCCCAAGTTGCGCGGACTGCGGACATCAATCTTCTTATCAACAACGCAGGAGCAAGTGCATTCGACTTGTTCGAAAACCAGCCATGGCCTACGGTGGATCAGGTATTGCTGACATGTTTGCATGCGCCAATCCATCTCACTCACACGCTGCTTCCCTGGCTACGCTTGCAACCACAGGCTGCGATTGTCAATATCGGTTCAAGCTTTGGTTCGATTCCTTTCCCCGGATTCGTCGCCTATTCTGCCGCCAAATCGGGACTTAAAGGCTTTTCACAGGCCTTGCGGCGCGAACTCTATGACACGCACGTTTCCGTTATTCATATCTCGCCCAGAGCTATTCGAACTGCCCTGAACAATGCAAAAGTCATTGCGTTGAATCACGCCCTAAACAGCACCATCGACGAGGCATCATCAGTTGCCGAGCAAATCCTCAACGCATTGATCAGAAATGTGCCGGAAGTCCATATTGGATTTCCTGAAAGCCTGATCGCCAAACTGAATGGTTCTTTCCCCGGCCTCATCGACCGCGCGCTTGGCTCCAAACTCCCCATGGTCAAGCAGCATGCCTCAGCCTGCCATTCTTGAAAGGAATCGCGATGAAAACCGCTTCTAGACTACTTCTCTCCATCTCTTCATCATTTTTTCTTGCAGGAACAATTTGGGCTACTGAGACCGAACAATTGATTTTCCCCATCCAGAAGAAATGGGCTGAAATCAAGTACGAAGTTGCCACCAAAGATCAGGCCGAATTATTCAAAGCACTCGCGCACGATGCAAGGAAGGTTAGCGAAACTCATCCCGGCTCGGCAGAACCCCTGATTTGGGAAGGAATTGTCATTTCCAGCGAAGCTGGCGTCCGGTCAGGGCTCTCAGCACTCTCTCTCGCCAAAAACGCACGCGACAAACTTCTCCAGGCCATCAAGATCAATGACCAAGCGCTCAACGGCTCCGCATATACAAGCTTGGCGACGTTGTACGCCAAAGTGCCAGGCTGGCCAATTGGTTTTGGTGATAATGATCAGGCTGAAAGCTATTTCATAAAATCCATTTCCATTAACCCGAACGGTATTGATCCGAATTATTTTTACGGCGAATACCTCATCGACCACGGACGCCATCAGGAAGCGCGCAAACACCTCGAAATAGCGCTTAAGGCGCCTGCTCGAGTTGGGCGCGAGCTTGCCGACGATGGTCGGCGCAAGGAAGTGCGAATGCTTTTAGATAAGCTGGATAAGGATTCGAAATAATTTCGACCTCATCATGCTGAGGGTATTCCCCTACAATTTCAAAGCCTGATTACCAGGCCTTTTGGTCACGCATTGGCATGTCCCAGTAAAGCTTTTTTAGGATAAATGTCGAACCGACTCGATTTTCCCTCGAGGGAATACCCCGGCTTCGCTCCGGCAATTGCCGGAGCCTTGCGTGGACGCTTGACGACCACTCGGTTTACCGCCAACGCCAAAGCGGCTTCGAGCAATGCCGGGGCATCCTCGTCATTCCCGGCCAGAGGCCGAAACAGGCGCATTTCCTTTTTGACCAGAGCGCTCTTGTCGCGATGCGGGAACATCGGGTCGAGGTAGATCACCTGCGGCCGTTCATCCGGCCAGGCACGCATCAGTTCGATGGCATTGCCTAGCCTGAGCGTCATTTTCGCAGCCACCTCCGCTACTTCCGTATCCGCCATTGCTCGCCGCAAACCATCCTCGAGCAGGGCGGCGATAATCGGCTGACGTTCGATGAGCGTCAGCGTGCAGCCTAGGGTCGCCAATACGAAAGCATCGCGACCCAGACCAGCCGTCGCGTCAAGAATCGTCGGTCGAACCCCAGGCTGTACACCAACCGCCTTTGCGATCATCTGCCCTCCACCACCACCGAACTTGCGCCGGTGAGCCACAGCGCCTGTAACGAAATCGACCCGCACCGGCCCCGTCGACGCACACAATTCAACGAACTGCAAACCGCCCGCCCCGATCTGTAACGCATAACCGGCATCCCCATCCATCGGCAATTGCAGGCGTGTCGCCCAGCGCTTTGCTTCGCTATGGAATTCAGGCGCAAGCGAATCGACGCGCACCCCGTCGGCCTCCGCATTGCACTCCCTAATTTGGGCTCCTTGGTCTACCCCACACTGACTCACACCAACCTCCGCATACGGTTAAACAAACCGGCCAGACAAGCTTTTTGTATCATCGATTACTTCCCGACGAATTGCTGCGCAAATTCACCGATACGTAATGTTTTTCTCTCTATACAAATAAAAACCACAAAAATATCCAATATTCGGGCAAAAAACAGGTATCTCGCGAGGCATTCACAGCACGTCACGGTCATTTTCTCCATTTTTTTGCCCATAAACGTTCATTTACCCCCGTGTTTAACCCCGAAATCCGGCATTTGATTGACCATGGCACCCTGTTAATCTATACTCGACATTCGCTTTTATTGCAGCATTTGCGGCGCGCCACAATACAATTATTTTCGCGCCCCCTAACCGTGGCTCTCATTCATTACTTGGATACTCGCAGAATTTAACAATCGCGCCAAAAATGATCACCTCCCGGCTGTGTGTGCACGCCATAAAAAACAAAACCTCTGCACGGCCCCTCGGGAAAATGTTTTGACTGAGTTGCCCTACTGATTTTCTTGTTCAATTTGATTTGGAGAGCTTTAGGTTTCACGAGGTTTTTTCTTTGTTTGTAAACTAGTCTGGGAGGACTTATGGCAATACGTAAAGAGCTGATGGACGAGCTCTTCGAGCGCCGTGCTGAAGCAGCAGCGGGCGGTGGTCTCGAGAAGCTCGAGAAGCGTCGCGCAAAGGGTCAGATGACGGCGCGTGACCGCATCGAAGGTCTGTTCGACAAGGATTCGTTCCAGGAAT
>Ga0302238_1000387_pt1 | contig 45897 bp, 43 predicted proteins | sample AAG_UR_Asn_MG_FD_193527 | JGI IMG/M metagenome (GOLD analysis project Ga0302238, IMG submission 193527) | Enriched activated sludge microbial communities from anaerobic digester in WTTP, New Holstein, Wisconsin, United States - AAG_UR_Asn | ecosystem: Engineered > Bioreactor > Anaerobic >... | reverse complement strand
AAAAAAACTGATCATTTCAAAAAAGGAGGTAGATTTCTTTGAATAAGAAGATTTCCTCTATTATTTTAGGATTATTATTTATCACATCAATATTCAATATTATTAATATAACTGAAGTCAGCGGTGCAACTTTAGGTGTTGTCATAACGAGTAACACCTCTACGACTCCTTATTTCAATAGTGAGAGTATGCCCATGAGATTTACAGTCACTTTCACCGTTAGTGGAACTCCCACTCCTGCTTGGACTAGAGTAGAAATAAAAGCTCCAGCAGGATATGTGTTAGCAAGTAAAGCTGTACAACCCGCACCACAATCTAATTTTACTATTGATTATAACACAAGTGATGCAGACGGCACTGGAGTAGCTAAAAAAATGGCGTATACATGTAACATCACTTCTGCTAATACTTATTCTATCCCTTTAGATATAGTTTCTTGTACTGCAGTAGGCTCAAATCCATGGACTATAGATACTTTTGGACTTGCCGGCACTTATAAGCCTGCAACAACAGTTGATAACTCACCACCAATTTTTTCTGTTAGATACATTAAAACACCAAAAGTTGATTTTAATTACTCGCCAGATTTACTAGGCACAGGAGATGTGACAATAAGAATCGAGTCAAGTGAGCCCATTTCAATTAATAGTGCTCAAAGACCGGTTGTTCAAGTAAAACAGCATAACAAGACTAGTTGGACTTCTGTTACAGTCAACCCTCTATCAAGCTCGTATCCTGATTCTGTGTTTACTGGTACATATAGTATTAGTAGCTCAGGAGGCGTAAATGATGGATTGGCACAAGTTACAGTTAGTGCAAAGGACAGAGCTGGAAATACAGGAACAACAATAATAGGACCAAACTTAACATCAGATGGTCCAACATTCATCGTTGATTCTCAGTGCAATCAGCCTGGATTAGTTGATCCAGGCAATGGGGCTTCTTTTACATCAGGAAATGTTACCTTTAAATGGCAAAAGATAACTGATCCTGCTAATAGAAATATTACCTATACTGTTCAGTATTCTACTACTTCTGGATTTACCTCTAATGTAATAACTGCTTCAGGAGTCTTCGATGAAAACACAACTGTGCTAGCAAATATGAAGGTTTCAGGAGCCGGATTTGATGCTTTGGATTCTACAAATAGAACTTATGTTTCAAATGTGCTTTCACAAGGAACTTGGTATTGGAGAGTATATGCCACAGACTCATTAGGCAATCAGAGTCCTTACTCTGAAACTCGCTCTTTCACAATTACTTCTTCAGATACAACACCTCCAAGCTTTAGAATTAGATATGTTAAGACACCAAAAATAGATTATGATAAATCTCCTGATGTAATTGGTTCTGGAACTCTGCAAATTGCCATTTATTGTTCTGAGATTCTTCAGAGCCCTCCCACAGTACAGATTAAACCTCACAACACAACAACTTGGACCACTGCATCTGTTACGCCATCGGGTCAAAGTTCATTCTATACCGCGACATATACCGTGCCAACAAATTCTTATAATAATGGATTAGCACTAGTTACAATCCAAGGAACTGATTTAGTTGGAAACATTGGCAATAGCATTAATTCTTCTAAATGGGATACTAGTAGAAACTCTTCAAACAAGTGGGCGGCAACTGAATTAGACTCAGATGGCCCAAGTTTTTACATAGATACTGCATGCGATTCCCCAAATCTATACCAACCTTCCAATGGGTATGTAGTACCAAATAATGTTAACTTAATAGATTTTACTTTCTATAAGATATCTGATTTGTCATCTGAAAGACCACATGATCCAGCACAAAATAATTGTATAACTTACCATATACAATACTCTACAACATCTAACTTTACTTCAAATGTAATAACTCAATCCGTTGATGTCAATGAAAGCTATGCAACTTCCAACGACGCTAATTTTTGTGGAGTAGATTGTAATACTTCCCCAGGATGTTATTGTAATTCATCAGTAACAAGATACAATCAGTGGAGTACGCTTTGGCCAGGAAAACCTTTTAACAATTTAAGAAAACATCAATCCTTGGCATTATCAAATGGGACCTGGTATTGGAGAGTATGGGCAACAGATAAATTGGGAAATTTAAGCCCTTATTCTGAAACTAGAAGTTTTTCAGTTTCCACTGTTGCACCTAATCTAATTTCTCCATCTGATTTATCTTTACTCTTATTTAGTAATCCTATATTAAAATGGCAAGAAGTTCCTTCTGCCAATTTTTACAATATAAGATTGTCAAGAGGGAATACGGAATTCTTAGACTATACCCTTTACCCCGATAAAATCGCTGTAAATAACTATATTGGCAAATATAGTCCTTCAATAACAAAGAAAAATGAATACAATGTATCTACTTCTGTACCACCCACACCTGCAATAGGTAGATTAGAGGATGGCGTATGGTATTGGAAGGTAGCATCAAGTCTTGATACAACGGCCTACTCTGAAACTTGGAGATTCACTGTGGATACAACTGGACCTCCTGCACCAAATCTACTCACTTTGACAGATGGACAGGTTAGCCAAAATAAAAGACCTACATTTACTTGGGCAGCTGTTTCAGATACAAATGATCTTTCAAACCCAGTTAGGTATTATATTGAAATATCTGGGAATTCAAATTTTCCAGATCAAAAAACTACATGGTCAGGCATGTCTACTACATTTAGTACATGGTTAAATAGTACCTATATCAAAGGGCCTTTAACAGTCACTAATTTTGTACCAATCTTTGATTTACCTGAAACAAACTCTAGTCAAGCATATTATTGGAGAGTATATGCTTTAGATTCAGCAAACAATAAAGGAACTAATTCCCTTACCAGAAATTTCCGTGTGATTACATCACCACCCTTGCCATGGGAAGATCTTAAACTTGCACTAAGATCCCCTTCAAACGGATTCACTTTAAATTCAAATAATCCACAACTAGAATGGAGGCATTCAAGAGATCAGAAAGTATTAGATGAAATATCAAGCTATGTAATCCAATACTCAACAGACATCACCTTCCCACCAGATAAAACAACAAATGTTTCAGGAGTATTTCAAGTCTTAGGAATAAATACTGATGACCCGAATCTATTAAATATGGGATACACCATCCAGACACCACTCTTCAACGGAACATATTTCTGGAGGGTGTGTGCAGTTGATACAGCCGGAAACAGGACACAGTTCACTGCCCCCTGGAGCTTTACAGTAAATGTTCCACATAATGAGCAGCCGCCACAATGCTCTGCAACTCAGCCATGTCCAAGCGGATACACATGTCAATCTGGGGTATGTGTACCGGTCGTAATGGCACCAGGTGATCTAACAATCACAGTACAGAGCACAGCAGGCACTGCAATCTCCGGTGCAACAGTCACAGTCGATGGCACAGCTAAGACTACCGATGCAGAAGGCAAGGTAACATTTGCTGCACTTTCCGGAGGATCACACACCATAAACAATGTCACAGCCAGCGGATACAATGACCATGGAACAAGCGCAGTAACAGTAAACGGAGCCACAGCCCAAACTATAACTTTGACAACTCCAGGTACCGAAGGGTATGTCTGGGGAACAGTATACTTTGATCAGATAGGCTCACCTGCACCAAACATCTTAATAGATATATTCAATCAGTCCACAGATGTTAAGATAGATAGCAGGCTTACAAACAGCGAAGGAAAGTTCCAGTCTTCACCACTACCTTCAACAGGAACATACTACATCAAGATACCAGCCTATGAAAAGGAGTTAAGGGACTTACAGCCCACTTCACTTACAACTGGGGAAAAGATAGTAATCCTTGAAACAAAGGGAACAATCACAGGGATAGTCCAGGATGATGCTGGCCAGATAGTCTCATCTGCCACAGTAGTCTTAAAAAAGTACCCTGGAGAAGAATTTGTCGACACAAAGACAACAAACTCCATAGGCCAGTTCTCATTTGATGCGCTCCCTGGAACCTATGTGGTCACAATTTCAAAGGCAGGATACGATGCATACACATCCTCATCATTTAGCGTCCAGTCTAGACAGACCGTCAATCTTCAAACAGTCCTTGGGAACATTATTCTAAACTCAATAAGGGGTACCTTGACAGTGTCAGTTAAGGATGACAAAGGTGCGGTAGTTAACACCGCCACAGTCACAGTGAGATCAAGCACCGGTGTTGTTGCAAAATCATTTACAACATCAGGCGGCACTGGGTCAGCTCAGCTTGCACCAGGCTCTTATAGAGTGTCTGCAGTTGCAAGCGGATTTGCAGAAAGCCTTCAACAGACAACAAACATCAATTCAAATCAGACATCTTCACTAACAATAACATTGGCCCCTGCAACAGGCTCAATTAGGGTCGTTGCAAAGGATCCAAGCGGCGCACCGCTTTCTGGCGCAAGCGTATACATTGACGGCGCACTTGCCGGGATAACTGATTCAAACGGAGAGCTACTTGCAACTGGTTTAAAACTTGGGACACACACAGTCCGCATCACAAAAGGAGGATTCACAACAGTTGAGGAGCAGGTAACAGCAGGGGAAACAGCCGTCGTAGTTGACACATCACTTAAGAAAAACAATCTGGTCTTGTTCCTTGCCATAGGCCTTGGATTACTGATACTTGCTGGAGCATTGTACTTCTTCAAATTCGGAAAGAAGGGCACCGGACCAAAGGGGCGCCCTGCACCAAAAGGATTATCTCTACCACAAAGGCCAGGCGCACCAAGGCTAAGACCCCACAGGCACAAAGGCGGGCTGCCACCGTCCTCAATTAAAGTAAAGAAAAAGAATCTCTGAAGGTGATTATAATCTGTTTATTTTATATAAAGAGGTGGAAAAATGAATAAAAAATTATCAAGTCTATTTATCAGTTTTATATTGCTCATATCAGGGTTAATGATATTTAATATAGAATCCGTAAGCGCAGTTCAAGGATGGGCTGTTAACATTACAAGTAAGACTTCAACAACCCCTTACTTTAATAATAATAGCATACCAGTGTTATTTGATGTAAAAGTTACTATAATTGATGTACCCCAAAATGCAAACGTCTCTCGAATAAAAATAACTGCCCCTCAAAATTATGTTTTAGATTTAAAGGGCTCACAACCAAGCCCTCCTTCTGGCTGGTCTATAAACTATTCCGAGAGCAACGCTAGCGGAACGCACCCTCACAGAACAATGGCCTATGATAAAAGTGATGGTTTCTATGGAACAAGTAATACTGTTACTTTTACTGTTAGAATTAATCAAGCATCAGGAAATCCTCCTCCCCCTGGGGGTACTTGGACTATAACTCCTTACAGATTAGATGGTAATGTACACTCATTATCAAAAACTACTTCAATTACATTTATAGACCCAAGTCCTCCTAAATTTGATATTAAATATATCAAAACACCCAAAGTTGAAAATATCAATTCAGAAGACATTTTAAACGCTGGAATTGTAACGATTAGACTTGAGGCAAATGAATCTGTATCAATTAATAGTGCTCAAAAACCGATTGTTCAAGTTAAACAAAATAATCAGGCAGACTGGAAATCTGTTACAGTTTCTCCTCAATCTGGTAGTTACCCCGATAGTGTTTTCATTGGAACTTATGACATTGTTACTTCTAGTGGTGGATTTTATGACGGAACTGCACAAGTTACAGTTTCTGCACCAGATAGGGCAGGTAATATAGGAACAATAATAACAGGACCGAACCCAACATCAGATGGGCCTTCTTTTATAGTAGATACTCAATGTAACACCCCAGGACTTGTTTCACCTTTAAATGGATTTTCTTCATCTGCCGGTTCAATATCCTTTAAATGGCAGAAAATAACAGATGTGTCTAATAATCCAATAACGTATATAGTCCAATTTTCTACTTCTTCTAATTTTACATCTAATGTTATAACAGCTTCTGCAGATTGTAATGAGAGTAAATCAACTCCAGAGTTTCTTGGAGTCAATACAACAATTTGGCAAATTTCTGGTGACGAAAGAATTTATACCGCAACAGCTTTATCTCAGGGAACATGGTATTGGAGAGTATATGCAACTGATGCTCTTGGAAATCAAAGCAGCTTTTCTCAAACAAGATCTTTTATACTTAGTTCAAGTGATACAAAGCCACCAAACTTCAGGATTAGATATATTAAAACACCAAAAATTGATTATATATCCACCCCAGATGTTGTAGGTTCCGGTTCGATGCAGTTAAAGGTATATTCTTCTGAAGCTCTTCAGAGCCCTCCCACGGTACAAATAAAACCCCATAACACTACTACTTGGACTTCTGTTTCTATGTCTCAATCTGGATCTTCCTCTGTATTTGTGGGAACGTATAATGTACCATCTGATACTTACATTAATGGATTAGCTTTAGTTACAGTCCAAGGACGAGACCTTGCAGGTAACTTTGGGAGTGATATCAATGCTTCAGATTGGAATGCTAGTAGGAAAACTAAATCTCCATACTTAGCAACTGAATTAGACTCAGATGGCCCAAGTTTTTACATAGATACTGCATGCGATTCACCAAGTTTGTACCAACCTTCAAATGGCTATACAATTCCCGATAATAAAAACGAGGCAAACTTTACATTCTATCGAATAAGTGATTTATCTTCTGAGAGAGCTGCAAACGTTGGGCAAAATAACTGTATTACATATAATATACAATATTCTACCTCGCCTAACTTCTCAACAAACGTAATCACACAAAGCGTAGACATTAATGAATCTAAACCAAGTCCTGTGTTTTGTGCAACAGGTAATAACTCACCATATAATAATTGGTATATTATAGATTCAAATTTAAGAAAACATAAATCTCAATCTCTTTCAAACGGAACCTGGTACTGGAGAGTATGGGCAACAGATAAATTGGGAAATCAAAGCCCTTATTCTGAAACTAGAAGCTTTTCAGTTTCCACTGTTGCACCTAAATTATACTCCCCAACAGACCTGTCGCTTATTAGAGATAGCAATGTTTCACTTAAATGGTATAATGTATCCAGTGCAGATTCATATAATATTAGACTTTCAAGAGGAGACACTAATTTTTTAGATTATACACTATACCCAGATAAAATTGCAGTCAACAGATTCCTTGAGGCAAATGATGCATCAGCTGATATCCCTTTCATAACTGACTATAATGTATCTATTTCAGAGCCACCAACACCCGCTATAGGTAGATTAGAGGATGGCGTGTGGTATTGGAAGGTAGCATCAAATTTGGACGTTACTTCTTACTCTGAAACTTGGAGATTTACAATAGATACAACTGGACCTCCTGCACCAAATCTACTCACGTTAACGGAAGGCCAAGTTAGCCAGAATAAAAGGCCTACATTTACATGGACAGCTGTTTCAGATACAAACGATCTTTCAAATCCAGTTAGGTATTATATACAGATATCTGGAAATCCAACTTTTCCAGGTGCACCAGGCCCAGCAAATGTATCCTTTAGTGGAACAACTGCTTGGCCTTCCCCAACATCTTATGCCACATGGAAGTTAACAACTTATCAAAGAGGACCTCTTACTACTCCAAATTTTGTACCGTCTCAAGACTTCCCTGAAACTTTATTGACAGATCCTGGGGCCGCTTACTACTGGAGAGTCTATGCAGTAGATTCAGCAGGAAATCGTGGAACTAACTCTATAACAAGGGTATTCAGAGTTAGTACTTCACCTTTAATTCTTTGGGGCGATTTGCCAGCAGGAAAAGACGAGATATGTGACCCTAACTGGCCTACAGGATGCCGGACTGGTAATGATGTAAATAGAGATCAATTAGCTCTTGCATTAAGATCACCCTCAAACGGATTCACTTTAAATTCAAATAATCCACAACTAGAATGGAGACATTCAAGATGTGATTGTGTAGTGAAAGAGATATCAAGCTATATAATCCAATACTCAAAAGACATCACCTTCCCACCAGATAAAACAACTGATGTTTCAGGAATATTCCAAGTTTTAGGAATCAATCCAGACAACAATCTTTTTGTCAATATGGGATACACTATCCAGACGCCACTCTACAACGGAACATACTTTTGGAGGGTATGCGCAGTTGATACTGCCGGAAACAGGACACAGTTCACTGCCCCATGGAGCTTTACAGTTAATGTTCCAGATAATGAACAGCCACCACAATGCTCTGCAACCCAGCCATGCCCAAGCGGATACACATGCCAATCTGGAGTATGTGTACCAGTTGTGATGGCACCAGGTGATCTAACAATCACAGTACAGAGCACAGCAGGCACTGCAATCTCCGGTGCAACAGTCACAGTCGATGGCACAGCTAAGACTACCGATGCAGAAGGCAAGGTAACATTTGCTGCACTTTCCGGAGGATCACACACCATAAACAATGTCACAGCCAGCGGATACAATGACCATGGAACAAGCGCAGTAACAGTAAACGGAGCCACAGCCCAAACTATAACTTTGACAACTCCAGGTACCGAAGGGTATGTCTGGGGAACAGTATACTTTGATCAGATAGGCTCACCTGCACCAAACATCTTAATAGATATATTCAATCAGTCCACAGATGTTAAGATAGATAGCAGGCTTACAAACAGCGAAGGAAAGTTCCAGTCTTCACCACTACCTTCAACAGGAACATACTACATCAAGATACCAGCCTATGAAAAGGAGTTAAGGGACTTACAGCCCACTTCACTTACAACTGGGGAAAAGATAGTAATCCTTGAAACAAAGGGAACAATCACAGGGATAGTCCAGGATGATGCTGGCCAGATAGTCTCATCTGCCACAGTAGTCTTAAAAAAGTACCCTGGAGAAGAATTTGTCGACACAAAGACAACAAACTCCATAGGCCAGTTCTCATTTGATGCGCTCCCTGGAACCTATGTGGTCACAATTTCAAAGGCAGGATACGATGCATACACATCCTCATCATTTAGCGTCCAGTCTAGACAGACCGTCAATCTTCAAACAGTCCTTGGGAACATTATTCTAAACTCAATAAGGGGTACCTTGACAGTGTCAGTTAAGGATGACAAAGGTGCGGTAGTTAACACCGCCACAGTCACAGTGAGATCAAGCACCGGTGTTGTTGCAAAATCATTTACAACATCAGGCGGCACTGGGTCAGCTCAGCTTGCACCAGGCTCTTATAGAGTGTCTGCAGTTGCAAGCGGATTTGCAGAAAGCCTTCAACAGACAACAAACATCAATTCAAATCAGACATCTTCACTAACAATAACATTGGCCCCTGCAACAGGCTCAATTAGGGTCGTTGCAAAGGATCCAAGCGGCGCACCGCTTTCTGGCGCAAGCGTATACATTGACGGCGCACTTGCCGGGATAACTGATTCAAACGGAGAGCTACTTGCAACTGGTTTAAAACTTGGGACACACACAGTCCGCATCACAAAAGGAGGATTCACAACAGTTGAGGAGCAGGTAACAGCAGGGGAAACAGCCGTCGTAGTTGACACATCACTTAAGAAAAACAATCTGGTCTTGTTCCTTGCCATAGGCCTTGGATTACTGATACTTGCTGGAGCATTGTACTTCTTCAAATTCGGAAAGAAGGGCACCGGACCAAAGGGGCGCCCTGCACCAAAAGGATTATCTCTACCACAAAGGCCAGGCGCACCAAGGCTAAGACCCCACAGGCACAAAGGCGGGCTGCCACCGTCCTCAATTAAAGTAAAGAAAAAGAATCTTTAATTTTTAATTTTTATCTTTTTCTTTTATTTTCTATTAAATCTGTTTTTACTTTTAATCAAAAACAACTAAAAAGATATTTAACTATAGGATAGCTTTTCCTTACTAGTGGTCAATATGGCATATAACATCCAAGAAGAAATTGAATCATTAGTTAGGGAGGCTGCATTTTTTGTCCATGCACAGGGAGAGGATGCATTTCCCTTGTTTAGAACAGAAGGCAGGTTCCTATATAAGGACATCTATGTGTTTGTTTGGGTGGTGAGAGGTAACAGGATAATAAGGCTTGTTTTTCCTCCTGACAATATGGGGGAGGATATAGAAATCACTGACATGACCGATTCAAACGGCATAAACATCACTGAGATGATAATGAAGATAGCAAACAGCCGTAAGGGGGAAGGGTGGTCAGAACCCTACCAGTGGAAAAAACCAAGAGAAAATATAGCTTCAGAAAAGATATCCTTTGTCAAGAGTGTTATAAACAAGGGCAGGATGTATGTCGTTGGCGCAGGGTATTACCTGACCTAGCAATGCTTTGCCGTTTTTACAAAACAGATTAGCCTAAAAAAATGACACAAAATCCTTAATCATACGGCTCTAGATGAGTAGTGACTATGGTCTCAGGCCCAAGCAGTTTTCTTATCTCCTCCTCAACGTTATAGGATATGTCATGGGCGTCTTTGACTGTCATGGACTTATCCACTAGGATGTGCAAGCTCATGGAATAGTAGTTTCCAATGCGCCTGATCCTAAGCTTGTGATAATCTTTGACGCCCTTAACTTTTGACACCGTATCAAAAATCTCGTTTTTTAACTTGTCATCAACTGAAGTTTCAATCAATTCGCTGACGCTATCCTTTAATATGTCTATGGCGACTTTTAATATCAACACACTTACAAACAATGCAGCCAGCGGGTCAAGGATCCTCCATTTCTCCCCTAAAAATATTGCCCCCCCGATACCGATCATTGTGCCTATTGAGGAGAAGGCATCTGATCTGTGATGCCAAGCGTTAGCAATAATTAACGGGCTTTCTATCTCTTTTCCTACCTTTAACGTGTACCGGTAAAGCAGCTCTTTTGAGGTTATAGATAGTATGGCTGCAATTAGTGCAATCGGTGCAGGTCTTGGGATTACCTCCCCTCTAAAAAAGCGTAGCAGCTCCTCCACACTGGATGAGGCTATAAAGAAGATAACAACTAAAAGCATCGAGCCCACAATGGCAGTTGAAAGAGTTTCTATCTTCCCATGACCATAGTTATGTGTTTCATCTATTGGATTTTTTATATAGCGAAAACAAAGGATGACGACAACATCTGAAGCAAGGTCTGAAAGGGAGTGTGCAGCATCTGCCACCATTGCAGCGCTCTGGCCAATGATCCCGGCTAGGAACTTAAAGGCAGTTAAGATAATATTTACAATTAGGCCGTTATAGGTGACTTTGACACCTTTGTTTGCCCTGACTTCACTTTCTTCTGCCCTACCCATACCTCTTTAATACTCTGCCATTATTAAATATTTTTGCTTTAATCATAATGCCGCTACAGCTCAAAATAATATTTATTCCAATAAAATGATTGTTTAACAATTTAGCTTCTGTTTAAAGAATCTGGCATTTATATGGGTAAATGACTAAATTAAGTTAGGCGAAACATTTAAAAAGAATAACATCCGCATTATAACAACAATAGTGGTGACTAATTATGAAAAAGATAATAGCTGTTTTGATAAGCTTGTTGTTTGTTGCAAGCACTTTGGGATTGCTTCTGTATTAGGAAAAAGTGGTGGCCCAGACAACTTTGGCTACATATTTATAGACTCAAATGATGATCCTTCTCTTAAAAATCATTATCCATGGATTGAAATAAAAGATACTGGAACTAAAATCACATCTTGGGATACTGGAGGGTGTGATGATGGATACAAAACGGGCATACCTCTTGGATTTGACTTTAGGTATTATGGTAACAATTACAACAAAGTTAACATAATGACAAACGGCTGGATAAACTTTGCTACTCCTGACACTTGGTATCCAAGTTCTCCTTTTCCAACTTCAGACAGTTATGTTGACCCAATATCGCTTTTTGGGAGAGACATATACCCTTGTTGTTCAGATAGTGGCGTTTACTATGAGACTCTAATAAAGAATGGAGGAAAAATTTTTGTTGTGGAGTATTTCCAAGTTCCCAAATGTTGCGATTGTAATAATGAGAGGTATACGGTCCAATTACAGCTTCATGAAGGATCAAATAACATAATTTTCTTGTACAAGACTACACACACATATACTCCTTATATTGGCATTGAGGGAAAAAATCAAACAGATGGCCTAACATATATGCTAAACCAAAATCCTGGCGATGGAACTGTAATACTATTTAATTACCCCGGCTCCCCACGATATCCCCAATCAGGAGTTCTTCCCATTGATAATATACTAAAGATCCTAAAAAAGAACAAAGACAAGGAATAAATTTATTTTTTCTTTTCTATTATTTTCTTATTATTTTTAAATCAAGCTTTATTCTTTCTGGTCTTAAAAAGATTAACGCCAAACTTAACAGGTCGATTTTAATCTAATAATTACTAATACTTTGGAATCTACATATGTTTAATCAAGAAATTCAATTTTTTCCATAAAATATGGATTAATTGCAAGCAAAATGCATAAAGTTAAATAGATTAAATTTATTTTATGACAGGGAGATATTATGAATAAATCTCTAAAAATATTTTTAATTATGGTTATTCTCACTTTTGTCACGTTTTCGGGAGTCTTAGGAACTAAAGTTATTTCTGAAGAAGAGAGGTTAACAAAAGAGACTACTGCAATAGGCGCTATTTCTTTTCCAGCAATTTACGGCAATATTGTGGTATGGGCTGACAATAGAGGCGGCGGCAACTCGAACATCTGGGGCTACAATCTAAAGACAAAGACAGAATTCCAGATATCAGACTCAGGCAATGCCAAGTTTCCAGCAATTTACGGCGACATCGTCGTCTGGTCTGACAATATAAACGGAAACTATGGTATCTACGGCTACAATCTAAAGACCAAGGAAAGATTCCAAGTATCTGACTCAGGCAATGCTGTATTTCCAGCAATTTACGGCAATATTGTGGTATGGGCTGACAATAGAGGCGGCAACTCGAACATCTTTGGCTGCAATCTGAAGACAAAGACAGAATTCCAGATATCAGACTCAGGCAACGTTATTCCATATCCAGCAATTTACGGCGACATCGTCGTCTGGTCTGACAATATAAACGGAAACTTCAACATCTACGGCTACAATCTAAATACCCAGGAAAGATTCCAAGTATCTGACTCAGGCAATGCTATGTACCCAGCAATATACGGCGACATCGTAGTCTGGACTAAAGTCGATAATAATGAAAATAAAGCTGACATATGGGGATACAATCTAAAGACCAAGGAAAGATTCCAGATAACAGAATCAAATGATGCTGGAGTTCCAGCAATATACGGTGATATTGTTGTATGGATTGGAGGGATACAGTTTGAAAATACTGAAAATATTGACATCTTTGGCTACAATCTAAAGACCAAGGAAAGATTCCAGATCACAAAATCAGGCAAAGCTATACTTCCAGAAATATATTGTGACCGTGTGGTCTGGCTTGACTATAGAGATGGCAACATTTATGGACTTCTCGACGTCTATATAATTTATCTCGATGTTGTTTGTGGGGAAACTAACAACTCACTTCCAATGAACTGGATCATGAAAAAGTTTGGCCTTGGCAACAAAGAATAACTTTATTTATTTTTTTCTTTTCTCTTCTTAAAATTAAGGCCATTCTAAGTTATATTATAAGTAGCCCTAGGTTTAATAGCTAAAAGAATAAGCCCTGGGCGGGGATTGAACCCGCGATCTCCTGCTTACCAAGCAGGCACTATACCACTAAGCTACCAGGGCACAAGTTTTAGATTTTCATAGTATTATAAAAGGTTTTTCTATATAAAATGATGAGAATCATCTATTTTCCCAAAATTTTGCACCCCATACAGACACCATCCATTGTAGGTTCCCCGCATATCTTGCATGCCCCAATGGATTCAGGGATAAAGCACTTGTTTAAGGCTGGAAGGATTTTATCGTATCCAGATAAAAGAGAGTATTTAGTAGTTGGCCTCAAGTCTTCCATTTTATCAAGAAACTTCCCCACTTCCCCTCTCATAGCGTAAACAGCATAGGGGCACTCCGATGAGTCAAAGATCAGTTTATTATTCAAGGCAAAGATTACTATTTCTTTTTCTAAAAAATATCTGAGCGGTTTGATCCTTTCAACAAACTTGTCGCTGATCTTTTTATAGTAGTTTTGCCCTCTTGAAAATCTTATGATGTCCCCTCTCATGAGATTCATTATTACAGACTGGCCCTCATCGTCAAGATTGTGCCCTGTGGCAAGCTTAGTGCAGGACAACTCTCTTGCTTTCTTGTTTAGTAAATACCTTCGTAAAACTCCACATGTAGAACAAGCGTTTTCCTTGTTGTTTTCCACAAATATATCTAAGGTCTTATCAAAATTATCTTTAAACGATTCTATATGGTAGCTTATCTCTAGCCTCTCAAGCTGTGCCTTTGCAGCATCAAGTGTAAGATTCCTATACCCAGATATCCCCTCGTCAATAATAATGGCTTCCATCTGAAATGGGTACCTTAGTTGTAACTTTTTTAATAGGTATGCAAGAGTGATACTGTCTTTCCCACCGCTTACAGCAACAGCGACCTTTTCATTCTTTTTTATTAGCTGCTCTTCTCGCACCCCTCGCATGAATTTTTTAATAAAATGGGTATTGAAATGGTCCCCACAGTAATACTGGCCTGACTGTCTTTGAAAATAGATTGCATCTTTTCTACACCTTGAGCACTTCAATTAACCACCTGAAGCAACTGTGAATAACTCCAAAGTGTCCCCTTTAGATAGGGATTCATCCTCACAGACTATCTTGCCATTTTTTATCGCGACATACTGTTCTTTCAGTATGGATAGCTTTGAGAATACCTCAGAAACATTATCTGCTTCTATTTCAAGACTCTTCTTGTCCCGTAAAAAAACTACCTTTATCATAATATCATAAAAATGAAGGCAGGATATTTAATGCAAAAAGCAGTATGCCAATTACTGCAAATATCTTCTGAATTGCATTAGAATTTGCCTCACTAAACCTTGTATCAACTATCTCTTTGAATATCTTTCCCCCGTCAAACAAAAATGGGAGTGGAAAGAGGTTGATTAAACCTATGTTGAAGTTCAAGAGGAAAATCCAGAACAACATCCCACTGATGGGTGTCAGAACTTTCATACTAATCTTGGAGGTATAGTTTTGTGAAGTCACAATACCGATGTAGCCTTTCCCAGGCTCCCTTGGGTGATTGCTTAGTGCGACACTAAATGTGCCTTTGTCGGTAATTATGTTTAATTGATCCCCCGGTTTTGTGTTCTGCATGATGTCATAAAAATTCTGCAAAGTCTCAATTTTTATTCCGTTTATTTCATTTATTATGTTCCCCTCAGACAAGACTCCAAAAGCACTTGATGAGCCTTCTATTGAAACAATTTTGATGCCAGAGGGCGTCAGTAGGGGATTTATTAAACCCACTATAAGTATGAATGTAATCAATGCTGTTACAAAATTTCCCATGGATCCAGCGGCATAGACCTTTAATCTTGTGAGCCTCGATGTCGTCTTTAGCTCTTCCTCATCTGGCTCAACAAAAGCGCCTGGTATAGCGATAAATAGGGCAAGCCCCACAGACTTTAAGCTAATGTTATTGGCCCTTGCTATTATACCGTGGGAGCCTTCATGAACAAGCAGCACTACAATAAGCCCTATCAAGCTGTACCAAAATGGGACGGTGACCCCTGGTATCACAAATCCCACCCCTGGGGCTGGTTCAGGTGAAATTAAGACTTTGATGGCATTAGAAAATAAAAAGTAAAAGACAGTTATCATGCCTAAAACTGCAGCACCTATGCCTACAATGCTATAGGCCGCCCAGAACTTTTTGCCTTTCTTTGAAACATTGTCAATAAAATCGTTAAACTTCCTAGTTCTCCACAAAAGAATGATGCCTTGAAAATCGACCCCGTACTTTGATAGGTCATGCCTTTTATTAGCCTCTGAAAGGACTACCCAGAACATAATTATGCTTATAAGCACTACATAAAGTGGATTCATACCAGATTCCTAAGATAATGATTTATATTTCTAACTGTAATTTTTTATAATGAAGGAGAAAACTGTCCCGTTTCACAGGAGGAAAGTGGTCTATAACGATGAAAACTGGCGGCTACTTTCTAAGATAAGGTCAAAGGCGCTTACGGTCATGGAAAGGATATCGGAGTTTCAACCAATTCTTTATGGTTCTGTTGCAAGAGGGGATGTGCACAAAGGCTCAGATATTGACTTTTTTATAGACCACATACCTGAAACTTACCTTTTAGAGATGGCGTTTGATGATATCGGGATTAAGGAACGGCACATCATTCAGGCGACCCCTTGGCACCTTGTCAAGGGCTCAATTACCCTATTTAGCGGGGAAACGATAACTTTCCCCATAACTGAGTCAAAGGTTAAGGAGATTGAATTTTACTATTTTGGGGGGGCAATTGAGTTTGAAGATTTGAAGGAGGATAAGAGGGTGCCCGGCGTGGACAAGAGGCTCATATTGATTAGGCCAACTGAAGAGGGGCATATTGAAGAGGATATAACTGGGAGGGAAGCCCAAGTGTCAAAACTCCTTAATGTATCAATTGATATTGTGAGGGAGCGGTCCCAAGTTCTAAACAGAAGGGATAGGATAGGTAGGACCGGCGTATACCTTAACAGAAGGCTTATGCTTGATGAATCCTTTGAGCAAGTCTTAAAAGAGATATCAGATAAAGATTCAAACGTGAGACGGAGAGGTTAGACATGCATTGGGCACTGACTTTTGCTGAAAGAATTATTGCTGAAAGAGGAGAGAAGAAAGAATACGTGTGTGAATCAGGGATTACGCCCTCTGGATTCTGTCACATAGGCCACTTTAGGGAGGCCATTACCACAAGCCTAGTAGCGCTTGCATTAAAGGACATGGGGCATAATTCCCGACATATACATATATGGGACGATTATGATAGATTTAGGAAAGTTCCATCAAATGTTCCATCTAACTATTCTGATTACATTGGCCTTCCTGACTATAAGGTGCCTGATCCGGAAGGCTGCCATAGTTCGTTTGCCGATCATTTCATGGAGCCTTTTGAGGTGTCACTTTCCGAAGCAGGGATGAAACCTGATTTTTTAAGGGCCTCTGACCTATACAAAAAAGGCATCTACAAGAATAACATCAAGATATCCCTAGATAAGAGGGGGAAGCTAATTGAAATATTGAACAGCCAAAGAGGCGGGGAGAAACTGGATTCTAACTGGTATCCTGTTTCTATTTATTGCCCTAGCTGCGGGAAGGATTTGACTAAAATCAAATCTTTTGATGGAGAATATGCTCTTGATTATTCATGTAAATGCGGCTTTGAAGAAACTGTCGATATAAGGAAGGCAAACTACGTAAAACTAAAATGGAGGGTTGACTGGCCATCAAGGTGGGCTGAGTTGGGGGTTGATTATGAACCTTATGGGAAGGATCATGGCACGCAAGGCGGCAGCGCTGATACAGGACAAAGGGTCATACAGGAGATATTCAATAAACCCCCAATTATCGGTGTGACTTATGAGTTCGTATCTTTAAAAGGTGCAGCTGGCAAGATGTCATCTTCCAAGGGGAATGTTATCCTCCCATCAGACATCCTCTCTGTCATGGAGCCAGATGTATTCAGGTATTTGTTTGTGAAGACTAAACCGGCTAAGGAATTAAAGATTGCCTTAGACCTTGATTTTCTAAATGCTTATGATGAGTTTGATAGGGTTGAGGCCACCTATTTCAGTGATGAGGAGATAGATAAGAGGGATAAGTATGACAAGCTCTATGAATTTTCTAATATCTGGGGTTATAACAGTCTACCAGCACAACCATCCTTTAGATTCATGTCAGTCCTTGTGCAGATAACTTCCGATATCGATAGGATCATTAAGATCCTACAAAAAGAAGGTCATATAAAAAATGAGCTTTCTAGTTTGGATATTGAGAGGATAAAAACAAGGGCAAAACTTGCAGCAAACTGGGTTAGGCTTTACGCACCTGAGATGATAAAGTTTCAGCTGTTGGATTCGCCACCAGATGTAGAGCTTTTGAGGGAACAAAAAGAGGGGCTTAGGATGATATCTGATATTCTCCAGGAAGAGGGTGATATAACAGATGTTGAGCTCCACAATAAGATATATGAGATTACAGCCAAAATTCCCATAGAGCCAAAAATACTCTTTGGAGCCATATACCAAGTTTTGATTGGCAAGGATTCTGGCCCTAAAGCAGCGGCGTTCATAAATGCGCTTGAAAAAGACTTTGTAGTTGAGAGATTTAGGAGTTACTGAATCTCTTATAGAGGTAGAATAATAAAGCTGCAAGAGCTGTTCCTACTCCATAGAACGGGACATTTTTTGTTTCTCTATAATAAGTATAGACGTTATCATCAAATGAGCCAAAGACTACATACCTCTTATTTTTCACATTGAAGCTATCAACTGCAGATACATAGGAGCCTGCCGTCGCAGAGCCGATAAATTCGCCGTTTCCCTTAAGCATGTAGAAATTTTCATCCATTGATCCAAGGAGGATCAAAACATCATTTCCTTCCCTATAAGATGAGATGTCCTTTACTTCCCTTTCCACTTTGTAGTTCCAGAGACTGTTCAAAGAGTAATCGTAGCTGTTCACATTCCCTTTTCCATCCGCCAATAAAATCATATTGCCTGTATCATGGCCAGCTATGAAGTATTCGTCCATATTCTTTTGATAGACTTTGTTTCCATCCTTATCTAGGACATAATAACCTTTAGTTAAAACAAGTATTGAAGTATTCCCAAGATAGTTAAACGGAATTGTGCCCCATACAACTGAGTTACTTTGATTCTTCCATAAGAGATTTAATTCACTATCAAAGACGTAAACGTAGTTTCCAAGGCCGCCTGTGATGATCTCCAATTTTTTGTCTCCATTTAGATCATAGGTATTTAGATCCATAATCCTGTTTGATGTGCTATAGCTCTTCACTTCTTCCATGTTCTTGAAGATCCTAATATGGGATGAGCCTGTGATTACTTCATTTTTTCCATCCCCGTCAATATCGGCTATTTTTATTTTTAAGACGTCTCCGGTATCGGAAAATACTTTAAGAATTTCTCCCTTGTTTGAGATGAAGTAAATCTTTGAATCAGTTGCAGCACAAACTGCATCAAGCTTCCCATCCCCGTCAATATCCCCTATGTCAAGAGCCCTGACTTCATAAGGCATCTTAGCTTGCCAGACAATTTTTCCTGACACATCAAAAACAGTGACATACCCAGGATTTCCACAGCATCCAGATGCGACAATGATCTCTGGGATTCCATCGCCTGTGAAATCCCCATGAAGAATTTCCCAGACATTTCCCCCCATATTGTGGGCCCACAATGCATTGATATACTCTTCCTCTGCATATATGCCTTGGAAAAGTAATCCTGATATAACAACTAGTGCTAAAAGAATTTTTTTCATACTATCCCCCCCTGAAAAGCGATATTATGTAGGGGAGTGCATAAAGCGTTCCAATAGTCCCCCCAACATTTGTAAATGCGACAACTAGGATAATCCTCGTGACTCTATTATCCCAAAGGTCTCTAAAGCCGTTTATATGATTTAGATCCTCAAAATCCTTCATCGTTGGCTTCCTGTACTTAAGTTCCGCCAATCCAGCAAACCATCCTGAGGCAAGAGTTGGGTGAAGTGTAGTGATTGGAGCTACAAGGAACGCTACAAGGATTGATACGGGGTGTGCAAATGCAACTGCGGCACCAATTGCAGCGGTAGTGCCTGTCACAAGGATCCACATGAGCATGATGTTTAAGGTAAAATGAATGCCCCTGTCAAAGAAACCGTATATGACCAATCCAAAGAATAGCATAGGTATGAGATACCCTATGTATTTAAGGTAGCTCTTCTTTTCAGGGATCACTTCGAGCCCTTTTATATCGTTTTTCAAATTCTTTTTACTAAGCTTTTTTAAGGCCTTAATTACCCCATCCATATGGCCCCTTCCAACGACGGCCACAAATTTCTCTGCATCACTCTCTAATATTTTTAGCGCTATGTATTGGTCTCTCTCATCAATTAGGGTTTCTTTTACTGAAGGTATCTCTTTAGATAAATCATTTAATAGCTCGTTTACGATATCCTTGTCTTGGAGCTTTTCAATGATATCTTCCTCTCCATCCTCTTCTTCAAAGAACCCCAAAAACACTCCAAACATGAGTTTGAATTTTTCTTTGAGCTTCATTTTGTTCCAAGCTCTTTTTAATGTCGTTTGAATGTTTCTATCAATAAGTGCAATTTCGATGTTCTTTTTCTCTGCAATACTAATTGCTTCTATAAATTCAGATCCAGGCTTAACACCAAACTTGTCTCCAAGCCTTTTCTGGTAATTTGAGAGCAACAGATTAATCAAAAAAAGGAATATCTTGCCCTCTTTAATAATATCTAAAATATTTGTATCTTCCCATTTCTTAGCGTTTTTCAAGGCATCGAATCGGCTTTCGCAAAGCTCAACACCCACAACATCGGGATTCTCTTTTTCAATTACATTTCGCACCTCTTCTACACTATCCTTTGAGATGTGGACGGTGCCTATTAAAATAACTTCTTTTTTTCCTATTTTTACTGTTTCTCTTGTCATTGTCTCTTAATAGACACAAAGATTACTCCTTTTAAATATTACTTTGGAAAATCATAATGAACCTAATTTTCCCTATTTTCCCTATATTTTTCCATATCTTTATATATATGAAAAGCGGCTACTAATTGATTCATAACTAGCCATAATACGGATGTAATCTTATGGAAAACCCCCGGGGCAAGGATACAACGGTTAAGAAAAATAACAAGTTTAATACTTTTCTACCGAACACCTACGTTAATCTAGCATATATATTTCCCAACATATCTATAAATAAAGACGGCATCATTGTTTATACAAACGAAGATTTATCACGTATTTTAGGGTACCAAAAAAAAGACCTTTTGGGAATGGATGCAAATGAGATCTACTTCAATACTGCCGATTGGCAGAATTTATTGAAGGAATTGTATGACAAAGAGAATGTACAAAATTTTGGTACAATACTAAAGAAAAAAGATGGCAAGCAGGTTGAGTGCACCATTGAAATGCAAGTTTTTAGGGACACTGAAGGGAATATTCTTGGGCATACTGGGACCATAAAGGATTTGAATTTAGAAACAGATCTTAGAGAAAAACTCCAAATTGAAAATAAAAGACTTTTTTCAGTATTAGAGAAAATTCCTGCGTATACATGTATTTATGATACTAATCGTAATATTGTTTTTGCAAATAAAGCTTTAAAAGACAGATTCCATAAATTAGAATCAAAAAAATGTTACAAAGTATTTTATGGTGCCGATGCACCATGTGAAGATTGTCAAGTTTTATCTGTATTTGAAACTAATAAACCAGTAATTAAAGAAAGAATGCAAAAAGACAATAAAATATGTGAGATTCATATTTACCCATTTACCGATGCAGACGGTAAAAAATTAGTATTGGAGTTTGGAATGGATATAACACAACGCAAAAAAATAGAGGAAGATCTAAAAAATTTAAACGATACACTGGAAGTATTAAATAAAATATTAAGGCACGATATTTTAAATGATTTAACGATTGCATTGAACTTTTGCGATTTAATTGAAACAAAAGATGAGGACATTAAGGCAAAAGTGATGAAGGCACTTATAAAATCTGTCAAATTAATAGAAAATTCAAGAGAGTTTGAAAAGGCCTTAAACGAAAAATTAGATAAAAATACTATGAACTTATTTGATATTAAATCTAAGCTGTTAGAGCTCATAGAATTTTACCCTGAAATGAATATTAATTTTTTGGATGACTGCAAGATATTTGCAGACGAATCAATGATTATAGTATTTAATAATATTATTAGAAATGCGAAGATTCATGGAAATGCTGACTTTATTGATATTAGCTTAAAGAAGATTGGGAAGTATTGTGAGATATCATTTGCAGATAACGGAATAGGTATCCCTGATACATTAAAGGATAAGATATTTAACGAAGGAGTGAGTTATGGACCAAATAAAGGCTCAGGGCTTGGGCTATACTTAGCAAAAAAGATAGTGGAAAAACATGGTGGAGAGATAAAAGTTTCAGACAACAAGCCTAAAGGCGCAATAATAACTCTTAAATTTATTGGTGAAAATCCTTATGAAATCTGCTAATGAAGAAATAGATATCAATTCTGAGTTTGTAAAAGAATATTATACCCTTGCGATAGAAAATGCTACAGATATGGTATTTATCCACGATAATGAAGGGAAAATAACATATATTAATGAAACTGGTATAAAGGAAAGCGGGTATTCTAGAGAAGCGCTATTAAAAATGAATCCTCTGCAGTTGGTGCCTCCCGAGTACTATAATAAATTGGCTGAGTTTCAGCTAAGAAGATTAAATGGGGATATGGGGGTATTCCAGTATGAAATGGAGTTTACCAGAAAAAATGGAGAAAGGATTCCAGTAAGAGTTAGCTCCTCACCCATCCTAAAAGATAACAAGTTGGATAAAGTCATACATGTAATGAGAGATATCTCAGATGTCAAAAAAGCAGAAAAAATGATAATTTCTCAGTTAGAGCTAAATTCAAAATTAGCCAAAACTTCTGATATTAAACTGGCACTTGAAGCGGTGTTAGACACAGCATTTAACTTAGGAAATGTTGATTGCGGCGGTATTTACATTTTTGATCATAGTATTAACGAATATGTCCTTAAAACTCACAGAAATTTAACTCAGGAATATGTAGATGCAGTGTACAATTTTGATAATGATTCAAAATATGCGAAGAATATTGAGAATGGCAAACCTATTTTTGTTAGCTATAGGGATTACCCAAGTGTTTTGGATGATGAGAATCTTGATTTACTGTTAAATAAGGAAAAAATAAAGTCAATTGCATTAATTCCATTTTTTTATCATAACGAACCTGTAGGGGCCCTTAGCCTTGGAAGCCATTCTATGGATGAGATATCTGATGCCTCAAAAAATATCCTAATTATACTGGCTCAGAAAATGGGTGGTGTGATTTCAAGGATCATTACGGAAGAAAATTTAAGGGGCAGTGAGATTAAATACAGAGAGATCGTTGAATCAGCAAACAGCATTATCTTAATGTTTGATAACAAAGGTAAAATATTATCAATAAACGAATACGGCACATCATTTTTTGGATATGGAAAAGGGGAGTTAATTGGCAAGAATGCATATGAAACAATCACACCTGAAGTTGAGTCGACAGGTCGAATCCTTAAGAATTTGGCAAATGACATCCATTCAAATCCAAAAGATTTTGAAACGCATATTAATGAGAATCTCAAAAAGAATGGTGAAAGAGTTTGGGTATATTGGTCAAACAAGCCGATTTATGATGATAGAGGCAACTTAAATGCAATTCTTTCCATTGGCATCGATATAACTGAGAAGAAAAATCTCGAAGAGAAGATACAATATTCTGAGACTAAATTTAAAGTGTTGTTTGAGAATGCCCATGAGTCTATACTTATTCTTAACAACGATTTCCTCATAGAAGATGTTAACAAGGCTACGCCGAAAGTTTTAGGATATCCAAAAGAGAAACTTCTCAGCAATATGAATATATTTGATCTTGCATCCCCCCTTGAAACAGAAAGACTCAAGCACTTACTTTTTAGGGATTTTAGCGGGGACAACATATCATTTGAAACTTATTTTATTAATGGCAGCGGCAACGTGTTTCCTGTAAATGTTAGTTTTAGCAGAATCAAGGTCAAAGATGTGAAGTCTATCATATGCATACCTAGGGACATCAGTGAGCAGAGGAAAAAAGAAGATGACCTCAGGAAACAGTTATTAAAATATGACCTAGACGAGGGCCACGTTTATCTTTCAAATGAGCCTTCAACATCAATCCCCTTTGAAGCATTCAAGGAGTTAGTTGATATAGGTTATAGAGGGCTTATAATATCAAGGGAGGATAGGGATTCCTTCAACTGTGAAAAACAAAATTGTGACTATTTCTGGATTTCTAAACAAGGAGGGGCTAAAACAGTATCAACAGATTTGATAAAATTAAAGGAGTTTATATCTTCCCAGACTAACAGGACCATTATATTTCTAGACAGCATAGATTTTCTTATTTCAAACAACGGATTCAATGAAGTCTACAAATTTATTTGTGGATTAAGGGAACTTGCTTACTTAGGAAAAAATATAATTATTCTTTCAATCGATAAAAATACTTTAGACCAAAAACAGCTAAAGCTTTTAGAAAAGGAAACAAAACAGATCCTCCTAAAAACTTATGATTCTGTGGGCCATAAGACGATTGACATACTCCATTATCTTTTGAATCAGAACAAAGTGGGAACTAATCCTTCATTTTCAAGCATTGGTAAGGAGCTGGGGATGACAAGACCAACTGTTAGGAAAAATATCAAATACCTTGAATCTAAAAGATATGTCATTGTACATAGAAACGGAAGGAACAAAAAAGTTGAGCTAACTGAAAAAGGAAAAAAATTACTGTGATTTTCCATTGGTATCTTTATATGTCTAGAAGACCATCCAATAGGGAAAAATTGGATGTAAATTTTTTTCCATATAATTTAACTTTTTTTCCATATCTTTATATATAGGGAAATGCTAATCTATTCAACTATATTACAACTGAGGTGAATTAAATTGAAAAAAATTAAATCTATAGTCTTAGGAGTTTTATTAATAGTATCTATTTTGGCGATAATTAATCCTGTTAGCGCAGCTACGCTTGAAGTTGGACCAGGAAAGACTTATGCAACGATCAATGCTGCAATAGGGGCTGCAGGTAATGGCGACACTATACTTGTATATCCAGGAACGTATAATGAAAACATTAATATTACTGTTTCAAACCTAACACTCAAATCAGTCGGAGGTAGGGATTCTACAATAGTAGGCCCTGGTACAAGCGATATAGTAATCAAGATCAATAGTAACTTAGGAACTATAACTGTAGACGGATTCACAGCCCTCCTCTCTAACACAATAACAAATCCCGGAGGAATTATTCAAGGCATGGGTTCAGCAACAGGAACAACTTCTATAGTGAAAAATAATAAGGTAGTAACTCAAAAATATCTGAGAAATGGTATACAGGTAACTGGTCAGAATTCACAAGTAATAGGGAACATAATTACTGGTGGACCTCTCACGGAAGATTGGGCAAGTTCTGGTATAACAATAGTATCTAGCACAACTACAAAGAACATTCTTGTTAGGGACAATCATATCCTTGGTGAAATGGATTATGGGATAAGTGTATTTACATGGGATAGTGGAGAAGTTTCAGACACAATAGTTGAGAATAACATAATTGAAAAGACTATATGGGCTGGAATTACAATTGGTGGCAAAGTAAGCAATACTCTAGTCAAAGACAATATAATTAAAAATAATCCCGTTAATGGGCTAGAAGAAATTCATACGAATTACTATGGCTATGCAACCGGAAATCCAACTGGCACAAAAGTATGGTACAATCAGTTCTGCAATAACGGAAAGGACATAGACATATACGACGATCCCAACGATAGTTATGTTATAGGGGAACCAAAGCTTGATGCAAGAGGCAACACTGGCTGTCCAACTACACTTCCAATGAATAGATTTATTTCAATATTCAAAAAGAACTTTGAAAAGAATCATGGTAAAAGTGAAAATTCTAACAACATAGAAAATTAATTATTTCTCTTTCTTTTTTTATTTAATAATAGAAACTCTTATATTTGATTTTCAAAATTACCTTCTGTGATGAAAATGAGAAGGAGAATAGTTTCCATACTTATTTTATTGGCACTATCATTATGTTTTGTGCCTAGCATGATGGCCGAGAGTAAAGTAGCTCTTGTTGCTAACTCAATTGATATTGGAATGAATCCAGAGCTTGTTTCCTTACTTAGGAGGAATAACCTCATGGTTGATTACTTTGGGGTAAAAGACAGCGGATATGCTGCATACGACTATATTATTATTCTTGGAGGACCAGATTCTGATGAACACACGGGGGATTTATCCAAGAGGATACTTTCAGAAACTGATCAGAACAAACTTAGAAATGGGGACTCTAAACTTATGTATGAGACAAGCGACTTCTTTAGGGTTAAGCAGAAGGTGTTTGTACTTGCAGGATCTGATAGGGATTTCACAAAAGTAGCAGTTGACCAATATACTTCACAGGTCATATCAAGGATTACAAATCAACCGATAACTAGCGCCACTTACAAATCTTTGACAGCCTCTCAATTGAAACAATTAATTGACAGCAAGGAAAGCATATACCTCATTGATGTTAGGACTGATGAGCAGTTTGCTGAAAGCCACATACCAAATGCAGTCAACATCCCATACAACAAGCTTGGGGTAATGATAACACAGATTCCAAGAGATAAAAAAGTTGTTTTATATTGCAATACTGGCCAAAAATCCTTAAGCGGTGCACAGTTTTTAGTTGATAGAAACTTTAACAATGTTTATGCATTGACAGATGGCTACTCAGTTTACTATAATCTAACCAAATAATTTATTTTTATTTTTTATTACATATTTTTTATTATGTATTTTATTTAATAGTAGGCATAATTATATTTTCCTTTAATGACTAAATTAAGGAGGTATTATGAGAAAGAAATATATTCCGTTAATTATTTTGCTGGTAATATCTATTGGACTAGCTCCGGGGGTAATTGCTCAAGAGAAAACCGCCATCATTGCAAATAGTATTGATAGTGCGATGAATCCAAATTTTATCCCAACGTTAAAGAAGGCTAATATTGCAGTCGACTTCTTTAATGCAGAAGATACTGGCTATAAAACTTATGACTACATTATAATCCTAGGAGGGCCTGATGCCACAGAACATATAGGTGCGATTTCTGGGAGAATTCTCTTAGAATTAGACCAAGATAAACTTAGGGCTGGTGGCTTTAGATTGATATACGAAGCAAATGACACATTTAAGTCCAAACAAAAGGTTTTCATCATAGCTGGATCCAATAGAAACTTTACAAAAATGGCTGTCGATCAATACACCCCTAGAATTATTTCAAAAATAACTGGCCAGCCAATTAAAACTGGATCGTATACATCCCTCAAAGCGTCTCAAGTTAAACAATTAATCGACAGCAAGGAGAGTATCTACCTTATTGACGTTAGGCCCAAAGGACAGTTTGCTGAAAGCCACATACAGGGTGCGGTCAATATACCACTTGAAGAGCTATCCTTTAAGATAAATCAGATACCAAAAGACAAGAAAATTGTCCTATATTGCAGCAGTGGGATTAAATCTGCAAATGGGGCTCAATTTTTGGTGGATTTAGGATTTAAAAATGTTTATGCAATGTCAGAAGGCTACTCCGTTTACTCTAACATGGCAAAATAAATTTATTTTTATTTTAATAAAAAAGTATTAATAAAAAAATTAGTTGCTTCTTTCTTGGACATCAATTTTTACGGTAGTTGGGAGTTTCATAGCTGCCTTTCTCAAAGCTATTCTTGCAGTTTCAATGCCTTCTTTTTCCACCCAGACAGACATTATCCTCTGTCCTCTGTCTATTCTTGCAGCTGTACCGATGGGCTTTCCAAATGAAAGTCTCATTCCATTACCATATCTGTCAGCTTTTTTACCAGACGCCATTGCGTTTTCTCTAATTATCTGAAATGGTATGGTCCTAATTTTGTAGTGGAATCCGCTTTTCCCCAATATCTTCATGAGGTATCTATTTGCAGCAATCCTTGATGCTTCCATTGCGTTAGTCCTTATCTGGCAAGCATTTTTTGATTCAAGATAAACTTCATAAGGGAATTTTCTACCGACTTCCCCCATATCAAAGTGAACTACCTTAATTCCAGGAACTGCTCTCACATATTCTCTTCTTGTGTAGTTAGGCCTATTAATCATCCTGTCAATTCTTGAGGGTCTTAGTCCTGCCATAATAATCACCTTAAATGACTGTAGAGCACCTTTCATAACGCTCTTTATAAACCTTTCTAAGTGATAACCTTTTTAAAATAAACTGCAAAGAGGCTTTATGAGTTTCTTACCTGACGGCAAGGTTGACAGTTCCATTCTTTTAAAAAGGGTGTTCCCATTCCTTGGAGCTCCCCAAAAGGAGGTAATCGTTGGGCCTAATGTAGGAGTAGACGCAGCTGTTATAGACGTATCAAAATTCCCAAGAAATATGGTAGTTTCACAAGATCCTGTCACAGGCGCAGGTGAAAATGCAGGTTTTCATGTAGTAAATGTCTGTGCAAATGATGTCGCTTCAATGGGGGCAAAGCCTATGTTTTTTCTCTCAACAATAATAATGCCAAAGGGAGCAACAGAGGAAGAATTAGAAAGAGTTTCTAAAGATATAGAGCGTGCAGCAAAAGAAATAGGCGTTTCTATAGTCGGGGGGCATACTGAAATATCCTCTAAAGTGTCAGACCTAATACTTTCTGGAACTATGATAGGATTCACAGATAGATATGTTTCGACAAGCGGTGCAAGAGAAGGGGATGATATACTATTGACAAAAGGGGCTGGCATAGAAGGGACGGCAATTTTAGCCGAGTCAAAATATTCTTACCTATCTAAATGCCTCGATACTAAATTATTAAAAAGCGCAATGGGGTTATTAGATCAGATATCTGTGGTCAAAGAAGCTTTAATTGCATCTTCCCTTGGGGCAGTTGCACTGCACGATCCAACGGAAGGAGGGATCTTAGGCGGATTACATGAGATATCAGATGCTTCTAACAAAGGGTTTGAATTTTATCCAGAAAAAGTCAACTTATATCCTGAAACTAAATCTATATGTGATGCCCTTAAAATCAATCCTTTCGGTCTCATATCGTCTGGGGCGCTCATGATTATATCCCCTAAAGAGGCTACTGAAAGCATTATAGCTGCCCTTAAAAAAGAAAAAATCCCCTCGAGTGTTATAGGCAGGATTACAAAAGGGGAACGTAGCCACGAAAGGATTTACCAGGACGAGCTTTGGCGAATCCTTGATACTAAACTTTAAATACTTTCTTTTGCTACATTCCTAGGTGTAGCAGATGGGCATAGAAGATCTAGAAACTAATGATAGAGTTATTTCTTTTAAACAGAATTTGGCTATACAAGAACTTGTTGATGAACTTCGGGACAAGGATACAGACCCTATGACATTTAGGAGAGGATTGACAAATCTTGGGATGTATATGGGGTATGAGATGTCCAAAACCTTTGACTATGAGATTATTGACATTCAGACTCCAGTATGTCCAACAAGAGGCATTAGGATACTAGATAAGGATAACGTAGTAATGATAAACATTCTAAGAGCCGCAATACCTTTTATAGAGGGGTTTTACAAAGTATTCCCTAAAGCTAGAACAGGAATTATAAGTGCATGGAGAGGTCCTGCGCCAGAATCAAAAATAGTAGTTGAGTATGTAAAAGTTCCAAAGACTACCAAGGAAGATATAATAGTTATTGGGGACCCAATGCTTGCAACTGGCCACACTATATCAAGGATTATTGATGAGGTAAAAAGTAGGGGAGAATTCAAAAGAATAATAGTAGTTGCAGTGGTAAGTGCCCCAGAAGGTATACGTGAGATACTAGCTAAACACAAGGACGTAGAAATTGTCACAGCAGTAATTGATGAAAAACTCAATCAAATGAATTACATAATTCCAGGGCTTGGGGATGCGGGGGACAGATGTTTCGGTGAACCAGATAAAAGATAAAATATTATTTTTTATTCACCTTCGAAATCAACGATTGTGAATATCCCATAATTATCTAATCGTCTCATTCCACCAAGCTCAGGAAGGCCAACGATGAATGCAGTTTCGACAACATTTCCTCCAAGCTTTTCTATAAGTTTACATGCAGCCAAAGCTGTTCCACCTGTTGCTATTAGGTCATCAACTAACAGAACATTATCCCCTTTCCTAATTGCATCAAGGTGAACCTCTATAGAATCTCTTCCATATTCGAGCTCATATTCATGATTTTCTGTCTTGTGTGGCAACTTTCCTCTTTTCCTGATTAAAACAAAGCCTGTACCAAGTTTATACGCAAGTGCACCCCCAAGGATAAATCCCCTAGCTTCAACACCTGCAACAAGATCGATTTTTTTGTCTTTATACCGTTCATAGATTACATCTATAGTATCCCTTAATCCTTCTCTATCTTTTAGTAAAGTAGTAATGTCTCTAAACATCACACCTTGCTTTGGAAAGTCATGTATTGTTCTAATCTTTCCCCTAATGCTTTCTACCCTTTTGTCCATATAATCACTTTTTATATATTTGGAATAGTTTCAACTATTAGCTTCTTTACATTATCGGCATTCTTTTTCATTGTTTTGATTATCATTTCAAAAGTTACTGATTCTTCGTTCTCCTTCCAGCAGTCATAGTCCGTTGACATTGCAACTGTGGCATATTCAATCCCAAGCTCTTTTGCAAGTGACACTTCAGGAACTGTTGACATGTTTATTACATCAGCACCTAACACTCTAAACATATTTGACTCTGCCTTAGTTGAAAATCTTGGGCCTTCGATTGTTATTACCGTCCCTTTTGGATGGTACTTTAATCCGAGTTTATTTCCACTATCAATAAATAGACTTCTTAGGATTTCAGAAAATGGAGATGCCATTGGCGTATGTACTACTCTTTCTTCATCAAAAAAAGTGTACTCTCTTTTTTTAGTGAAATCAATAAACTGATCTGGGAATACAAGATGTCCAGGGTGTATTTCCTCTCTTAAAGATCCAACGGCGGTAGTTGCTATTATGTATTCACAACCTATTTCTTTTAGTGCCAATACATTTGCCCTGAAATTAACTTTTGAGGGGGGGATTGTGTGGCCCCTCCCGTGCCGTGCTAGAATTGCTACGTCTACGTTTCTTATTGATCCTATGACTATGGGACTTGAAGGACTCCCGTACTTTGTTTTCATAGTAATTTCTTCATAATCTTTTAGGAGTTTTGGATCATCAAGACCGCTTCCACCTATAATGCCTACCTTTGCCATATCAATCATTAGCTCAGATATTTGTTAATTATATAAGATTTCTTACATCGATAAATATTTAAAGTTTAATATAATCCTTAATTTCATGAAGAGAGAAGAATTATTAAATAAGGAAATTGAACACATCGATATCAAGAGTTTCGATTCTACTGAAATAATCAATGCCTTTTCAAAAATGGCATTCCAAGCCAAAAATCTTGCACGATCAGCTCACATACTTGAAAAAATGACTGAAAATAAAGATTGCTCAATTATATTATGTCTTGCTGGATCAATCTTTAGCGCGGGTCTAAAAAAAGTAGTATATGATATGGTAAAACACAATATGGTTGATGCGATTGTTTCTACAGGTGCAATTATCGTTGACCAAGAATTCTTTGAAGCCTTAGGATTTAAACACTACCAGGGCACCCCCTTTGTCGATGACGAGATGTTAAGAAAACAAAATATTGATAGAATTTATGACACCTATATTGATGAAGATGAACTTAGAGTTTGTGATATGACTATTGCAGAAATAGCAGATTCTCTCGAGCCAAGGCCTTACTCTTCAAGAGAATTTATCGTTGCAATGGGAAAATATCTCCTCGATAATGGTGCTAAGGCGAAAGATTCGGTAGTACTTGAGTCATACAAGAAAGGGGTTCCAATATTTGTTCCTGCATTCTCAGACTGCAGTGCTGGATTTGGACTTGTTTATCACCAGAATGCCAAAGGCAGCAAACCAAAAGTTACAATTGACAGTGCAAAAGATTTCCTTGAACTTACAAAGATAAAGATAGCTTCAAAAGATACTGGCCTTTTCATGATAGGCGGAGGAGTTCCAAAGAACTTTGCCCAAGATGTTCCTGTGGCAGCTGACATACTTGGAAAGGAAGTCAATATGCACAAATATGCCATTCAAATAACTGTTGCTGATGAGAGGGACGGAGCTCTTTCAGGTTCAACTCTAAAGGAAGCCCACTCATGGGGAAAAGTTGAAAGTGGCAATGAGCAAATGGTTTATGCTGAAGCAACAGTAGCGATGCCATTAATTGTAAGCTATGCTTATCATAAAGGTGGCTGGAAAAAGCGAAGAGAAAATAGATTCAACGATTTCCTAAAATAATATTTTATTTAATTTTATAAATTTAGAAAAGAATATTCTATAAAAAAAATATTTATTTTTGCTTCTGCATTATTTCTTCTGCTTTCATTTCTATCTCGTTCATTCTAGCGCGGATATTCTGTAGTGTAGCTTCGTTTTGGCCTAAGTTTTTTTCGACCTCTTTTAGGGTTTCATCAAGTTTTGTGATAGTTTCGTCAATAGTTTTTTCCATTGTGACATCTCTTGCAAGAGTTGTAATCACAGTACCGACATCTGTAATTGTTCCCTTCACAAAATTTCCTGCACCTATGGGGATTAAAATTTCATTACCTGGCTTTATATCTTTCAAACCCTCAAGAGTTATTTTTGAAATAGCAAGTTCGTTTCTGTGGGAAGATAGCAGAGACAAGTTGTTTGAGATCAAATTAGACTGATCGTTTAGGTAGTTTAGTTCTGAACTAAGCTTCCTTAAGGCTTCTTCCTCTCCTGCCATTTACATATCTCCTTTCTTTTCTACAATGCTCTTTATTTCAATATTTTTTCTTTTACAACCGTAAATCGAACCATACTTAGAATAAATATCTTCTAAAACATCTTTTTCCTTTGTGCCGTTAAAATCTTTAACAAAATGTTTTGTACTACTTTTTAGTTTGATAACACCTTCAACTGTATAGGTTTTCATCATAAGATTCACCTCATATACCCATTATATCTTCAATATAACTTAATTCTATACCGGTTGTTGTTTCACCAACAATTGCCCCTTTATCATTTACTATCATACAGGCTCCGATATACGATACGCCTCTGTTTAGAGTTGACATTCTCACATCGACCTTTAGTAGGTCTTTAATTAGTGAAATATCCTCTTCTTTTGCTTCTTTTATTGCAAGACATCCAAAATTGTTTGCCCTTGCAACGCTTCCCACATATTTGTGATTTCCAAGAGATGAAATTGCTGTTTCGACACCAAGAGTGTCTTCGATAAGCTTTTGTTCTTTTGTTAATATAGGGCTTATTATTGCGCCTTTGTCGTTTGAAAGGATAAGATTTCCAATTGCAGTTTCCTTTGTATTAAGGATGCAGTTATTTATCCCAGCATCTTTAATTAATTGAATCTCTTCGTCTTCTATTACATATGGGGATATAATTCCATTATTGTTTCCCGCGATGTAAATGCCTGCAAGATCAGTTGCTGCAATCGTGCTTAGTATGAGTTCAGTTCCTAAAGCTTCCCTTATGGTATCGGAAAGCCCTCCAATATCTTCCCTTATGATAGTTATATTGTTATTAGTAAAACTGAATATACCAACAAACGGATTGCCATTGAACTTTAACTGTCTTATCATTAACTTTACTCCGCAAGATAAGCAGTAATAACGTCTCTTTTTTCTTCCTCTCCTTCTTCGCCCTTTACTATTTTAATCTTTATCTTTGAAGGAGAACTCTGAATTCCATTTTCCCAGAGTTTTTCATTTAATGATTTGTCAATTTTTACATTCTCGCATTTAGAATGTTTAATAACAAATTCTCTCAAGACTCTTGTTGCTCTTGCAGCTCTCTCGTTTCTAGGGGCTTCTTTAACTTTCCTTAAGGGTACAACATACATTCTCTCTTCATTGTTATCCATATTTCTCACCTCTACTTCTTAAGAGAAGTTCTTCGCCAATTTCTTCTTTTTGGATGTGATCTAATTTTTAATTTAGTCTTAGCCCATACCCAAACAGGGACTCTTCTGTTTTGGTTCATGGCCTTACCTAGTCTCTTCTTTTTCCCGAGTCCTTTGTTTCTCGACATAATAATCCTCCAATAATAGCGAGTTTATTAGGCTTTTAAATATCTATTTATATATCTTTTGTTTATGTTTTAGAAGTTGAAAATCGCCTTAAAAAGCTTTCAATTAGCATATCTAAATAAATTTAATCAAGGATTGTAAATATAAAAAATAAAAGGACTTTTCCTATTAACTTACTAGAAATAACCTTTTACAAAAAAACTCTACTTAATACCTTCTTGGGTTTTTCTTTTGGTAGCATTCCCTACAGTAAACAGGTCTTGTACCATCCGGCTTGAATGGAACTTCAGTTTCCTGTCCACAACTTGCACATGTTACTTTGTGCATTTCACGAGGAGGTCTGTTGTAGCCGCCTCGGTTTTCTCCATACATTTATATTACTCCTTTATTTACTTGGCCAATTACTGGCCTGAAAGTAAATTACAACAAACAGTATATAAATCTGTCGTTTTTAATTGATAAATTTAAAACCTAATTTCTAATCTATTAAGATAATTTCTATTAAAACTTATTTATTTAATAAAAAATCCATTTTCTTACACATTCATAGATATTAATAATTAAGAAGTTGCATTTGTTTGTTATTTATATCAATACAAAATATTTATATAATCATCTAGATATCAAAAAATATAATTTACCATGGAGGTGTTAATTTGGAGAATATCGTTAACTGTTTTAAATGCGGAGCAAGACTGCCAGAAGGGTCAAATTACTGTTTTAAATGTGGATTAAAACTCAAAAATACTCAAATTGATAGTATATTCTCAAAAAACACTTCTAAAATTGATTCTCATTATTATGAAAAAGCATCACAGAAATTTTTTATATCCGGCCTTTCGCTTTTAAAAGATGGGCAATATTCAGAATCTATTATTAAATTTACACAAGCAATTGAATTAAAAGAAGATTTTGCAGAGGCTTACTATAACAGAGGCCAAGCATACATTAAAGAAAATAAATTTGATAATGCAGTTGCTGATTTTACCAAATCAATTGAAATAGATCCTGAATTTAAAGATGCATACTTTCAACGTGGTAACCTATTTTTTGAAAAAGGATTTAAAGAAAGGGCAAGAGAGGATTATGAAAAAATCATAGAGCTTGATTTTGAAATAGCATCTCAAATATTTGATAAACTTCATAAATTTATGGAATCTTGGGTCAATAATATTGTTAAAACCAAAGTAGCCCCCACTAAAGATAATGAATATATTAATGATTCATAAGTTTAGATATTATATCTCCTGATATCATCCAAAGATTTTCTTTTTTTCATTCTTTTGGTATCGGCCGGGTATCCAACTGAAATAATGAGTGAAATTGATTTGTTTTTTGGAATTTTTAGTATTTCTTTAATATTCTTTTCATTAAAATATCCTACAATACATGTTCCAAGGCCTTCTTCTGTAGCCTTAAGACAGAAGTGGGAGGTCACTATCCCAGCATCAATAATAGTATAATCTTTACTTCGCGCTAATCTACCAAGGGTACCTGTGATAACTGGATTCTCATTTATTAATACTACGAGGACAGGTGCATTAAGGGTAAATTTGTTGAAAGAGGATACATTATCAAAAGTTTCTCTTGCAATACTTTCCTTTAAATATGGTTCGTCTATTACGATAAAACTCCAAGGCTGTGCGTTTATTGCTGATGGTGCAAGTCTTGAAGCTTCAAGACATCTTTCAATTTTTTCCCTTTCCACAACTTTATCAAGATACTTTCTTGAACTATACCTATTTTCACACAGCTCTAAAAAATCCATTTACTTACCTTTGTGAATTTTTGCATATTCAAGATATGAGTATATATAAATGAATATAGATGCCACTATAGTTGGGATAATCATGAGGAATATTGCTACCTCTTTAAATAATACCCCAAAAAAGGCTATTATACCGGAAACTTTGAAAAGCTTTCCACCAAGATCATGAGTTTTTTCCCAAACCTTTTCATCGCTTAGAGTCCAAGGAGTTCTTATTCCAACAAAGAAGTTACTCTTAGTTTTTTTCAAGACAATACCCATATAATAAAATAATACTGCAAATGAGAGTGACATGGCTTGGACCATATTAAACTTATATCCAATCGCTGCAAGTATTGTCAGGATGTATATATAAAAAAGAAATCCTACTATCATAAGAATTATTCCTTGATAGTATTCTTTGAATGATTCTAAATTACTCCTTCTTGGATCAAGTTTAGGAATTACTAAAAAAAGAGCAAATAACCCCAATGAGATTATTGGAAGCATAAAAAGTCCCCATAATTTTCCCATATAGCCATCAATTTCTCCTTGAGCGTTCCAATGCATGGGCATCATATCAGGCAAATACGAATAAGACACTATCCCAATAAAGAATGATAAGAGGATAATCCCTGCGGAAATAACCCTAGTTCTCATAATTTAGAAAAAACAATCTAACTATAAAAAGCTATTTTTTAATCTAACTAATACCATTTCTCTTTTTTGTAGATTTTCTTTCAAAATCATCTTTTATGTTTAGTCTTTGGCTCCACTTTCATTTAATTCATTTGAAAATGATTTGGCGGCTAAAAACTTCCTATCAAGTTTTATTGTATCTATTGAAGATTTTCCAAGGAGTAACACTGAGATGCCGTAGCTAATCAAAACAGAAAGCATTATTGCAGGAATAATTGAATATCCTCCTGCTATTTCAGATATCATAATTATACAAGTTAAAGGTACTTTTGAAACACCTGAAAAAAAAGCGCCCATTCCGATGAGTGCATAAGCTTCCGGATGAGATATTGTATTAGGTGCAACATGGACGAAGATTAGTCCCATCGCACCTCCAAGCATCGATCCTAAGTAAAGAGATGGCGAAAATAATCCCCCTGAAGATCCGGAGCCTAATGTGAAAGAAGTCGCAAGCATTTTTGCAACGAAAAGTAGCAAGAGTAGAGGTAGTCCAATTTTTCCAGAGAGTGCAGCATTTATGCCTTCAAATCCCGCCCCTAATACTCCATATCCCACAAGAGAAAATCCTACTAAACCTGTCAAAATTCCGCCGATAGCAGGCTTAAAATAGAAAGGAATCTTAATTTTTTCAAATCCATCCTCAATTAAATAAAATACTTTGATGAATATAAACGATGCAATTCCTATCACAACGCCAAGTATAATGTAAAACGGCACTTCAGCTGGATTATAGACAAATGGTATAACGTTTATCATGGCCTCTTGCCCTAAAACTGCTCTTGATAAATTGACAGAGATTACAGAAGCCAAAACAATTGGCATTACACTTAAGGGTGAGAAGCTTGAAAGGATTAACTCGAAACCGAAGATTGCACCTCCAAGGGGGGTATTTAATGCGGCGGAAAGGCCAGATGAAAGCCCACTTACAACAAGTATCTTTGTTTTTTTCTCATCATATTTAGAGAATTGGCCAAAAACAGAGCCGATAGAGGCCCCTATCTGTGCAATAGGACCTGCCCTGCCAGCACTACCACCACTCCCAATTGTTATTACAGAAAGTATAGTCTTAACGATAGCTTTTCTCTTTTCGATAAAACTCCCTTCAGAATTAATGGCGTACATGACTTCTGGGATACCATGCCCTTTTGACCCTCTACAGTACTTATATATGATTGGCCCTGCAATGAGCCCTCCTATCGTGGGTATGAATATAAGAATCAAGGCTTTAGAAAATCCTTGCTGGAAAATCTTTTCAAAAAAATACTTGTTATAATCTATTATTTTTGCAAATATAATAGCGCTTATTGCCCCAAATATCCCTAACATAATCGCTATTAAATTTAGCTCTGCCCACTCTTTCAAATAATTTAAGTTGTTATCTTGCACTGATTATAGGTAATCAATTCCCAGTTTAAAAAATTACCCTTCTTACTAAAAAGCTTTATAAATATAACAACTATGATTTTTTAATACCAAGAGAGGTGAGTATTATTACAACAGTATATGATGTTCCTGCTGATATCTTAATCGACGGTGTTAAGGAAGAGCTAAAAAATGACAAAAATTTAACACCTCCGCAGTGGGCAACTTTTGTTAAGACCGGATCATCAAGAGAGAAAGTTCCAGATCAGAGTGATTGGTGGTATACCAGAGCGGCCTCTATAATGAGAAAAGTTTATGTATATGGCCCCGTGGGCGTTGAAACATTGAGAGTCGACTACGGTGGCAAGAAAAACAGAGGCGTAAAACCTGAAAAGTTTAGAAAATCATCTGGTTCAATTATTAGAAAGATTTTTTCTCAGCTTGAAAAGGGCGGATACATAACAAAGGCTAAGAATGGAAGGATAATTTCTTCACAAGGAATGTCTCTTTTAGACAAAAAGGCTTCCGAAATTAAATCCCAAATTGCAGCAGAGATACCTGAACTTAAGAAATATTAAAGTGTGATTTTCTTGCAAGATGATGCCGAATCCATTAAAAAGAAAAAGTTAGAAGAACTTCAGAAGCAGGCGTTATCTGAAGAACAGGCTAGACAACAGAAGATTGAATTTGAGTTACAAAAACAACAAATAATGCGTGCACTCTTAACACCTGAAGCTAGGGAGAGACTAACTAGGGTAAAGATGGCAAGGAAAGAAGAAGGGGAGCAAATAGAGCTTTTGTTGATTCAACTCTATCAAGCTGGAAAAATCACAAAACAAGTCGATGATGCAATGTTAAAACAGATCCTTGAAAAGGCTCTTTTAAGTAATAAGAGGGAGTTTAAGATACGAAGGATCTAGTCGTTATGGAAACGGCTATCTTATTTTCTGGGGGGAAGGATTCCTCCCTTACAAATATTTTTCTAAAAAAAATACTTCCCTGCAATATTACAAATTACACAGTCACATTTGGCGTAAATTCTAGCTGGAAATACGCGGAAGAAACTGCTAAAATATTGGATTTTTCGTTTAAACTTTTTCAAATTGACAAAGAACTTCTCGAAAAGTCTGTTGATAGGATTGAAAAAGATGGATTTGCGAATGATGGAATTTCTATCCTTCACAAGTGGGTAATTGAATCGTTTTTGGAAGATGTGGATGTTGATGTTATTGCAGATGGTACCAGAAGGGATGATAGGAGTCCAAAACTAGAGCTTTCCGATATGAGGAGGATAGAGGATAAGTATGAGGTATCATACGTTGCACCCCTTATGGGTATAAGTTACAAAATTCTAAAGCCAATATGTTATTCTTTATTTATTATAGAGGAAGGCCCAACAGATTCGATAAAAAAAAGTGATTACGAATCGGAAATAAAAGATCTGATGAAACAAAGAGGTCTCTACCCTTATGATTATTTCCCAAAACACTCTCAGAGTAGGGTAATCGGATATAATGATAGGCATTCTTTCTGAATTTTTTTTTGATTCATTTATCGTACTTTCTACCCTTTATCTTTTAGTATTTTTAAGGATAAAATATTTAGTTAAATGTTACCTTTATTGATTAACATTATTAAATAAAAGGAATAACTATATCTACTTATCAATTACCATAACTGTTGGTGATAATATGTCAATGTTCAATAAAATTTATGCAACCCCACCTAATTTAACTGAACTTGAAATTTTAAAAACAATTAGGACTGCCCTTTATGAAGTTGGATATCCAGGCAGTAAATATCTTGAAAAATTACAGATAATTGCTGTTATATACCAACTTTACAGGGCAAAGGATTTGGCTAGGGATCTTCAAAGAAAAGGTGATTACCCATTTAAAGATCTTATTACATCTATTTACGTTGACATAGATGGACTTTCTAGAGAGTTTGAATACCTTAGGGATCACCCTACAATAGACAGGTGTGATCTTGCAAAAGAAAAATTATTTGAAATTAGGGATAAAATGATCAAGTTGTCAAAAAACGTTGGTATAACAGACGGAGAGATTTCAAATATATTGCGAGATTATGCTCCTAAACCCAATGAAGACCTTACAAGTTATCGCCAGAAGAAATATAGAAGATAATTTTATTCTATCATTTCATTATGATTTTATTAAAATAATATTTGTCGCCCACCTAACTAACCCCGAAGTTCATCGTTCGGGTATCCTCTCTTCCTTCGGTAACTCTCGTGGTGGGCTGATCCTTGCCATTGTAATCCCTAAATCATCTACGCGATACGCCACATCATCAGGTGACCGTTGACAAGGCATTACCCTTATATTTGCTGTTTCACTCATAGAAGAAAGATTTCCCCTCATGAACCCCTCGCTATAAGGGATAATAAAAGAATATTCTTTAGATATAAATAATTATCTCTTGAATTTATACCCACACTCAGCACAGAAGTTTGAGGAAGATAGGACTTTTTTCTTACATTTTGGGCATTTAAAATCGTAATTGTCTGAAGGTTTAAACGGTGATGCAGAAGACATTTCACCCAATCTTTTTGATAAGAAGTATATTAATACTATCAGTAGAGGTATGAATAAGAGTGCAAGTATGGTCTGTGTGAACAGAACAAAATCAAATAATCCATGAGAAAATGCGGCAATTGCAAGACCTTTATAGACAAGATTATTGTTTTTAGGGGATGAAAACTTAGCTTTTCCCACATAATACCCAACTATCCCAGAAAATCCTGCATGACCAAGGCACCCTGTTATTGCCCTCATTAGTATAAGCGAAGCTCCATATTGAGAGATGTATAAGAAATTTTCAAAAGTTGCAAATCCTAATGCTGCCACAACAGAATATAACATTGCATCAATAGGCTCATCAAACTCTTTAGATTTAAGAGAATATATCCTTATGGCCATATATTTTGATATCTCTTCTACAGGGCCTATCACTACAAAGGCAGCAAAAAATTTCATTAGAATACCCATATTTTCAAAAGATGAGGAAATAAAGATTGAATTAATTATGCCGGCAGGGATTGTTACCAAAGCCCCCAAAAGAAATGTGTAGATAATAAGTTTTTTTGGTTCGGGGTCATATCTATCTTTCTTATAAAAGTACCATACCCAGAATATACCGGGGGCAAGTGCAATTGAGAGTAGTGTTATAGGGTCCATTTAATCACCTGTTTTTTTATCAACATATCTAATAAAATTATTACATTCTTTACAATATAATGTTTACTTAGATTTTCGTATCCATATCTTGGCAGTAAATCATGAGAAGAAAATATAATTATAACTTAAATATATTTCTTATTAAAAAAAGATGTGTTATCTGCCAAATATTTCGCCAAGCTTTTAATCGCTCTTTTACCTTAAATGGCATGAAAGTTATTTATCTTGTCTATTGCCCCAAAAAAATTACTATTCTTTATTCCAATATAATGTACCTTTACATGTATTTTGAGTTTAATAAATTAAATACCTTAGTATTAAAGATACATAGCTTTATTAAATTACAAAATCTAATAGTAATTATAAATCAACTTTTGTTTACCTTAAAATAATGCTAAGGTGTAAAGATGAAAAAATATGATGTTTTAGTTATTGGCTCTGGCGCTGGTATGAACATAGCAAGTGATGCTCTTTCCAGCGGATTTAAAGTAGCTATCGTAGACAAAGGCCCTTTAGGAGGAACATGTCTGAATTTAGGATGCATCCCTTCTAAGTTACTTATCTTCCCTGCGGATCGAGTTACAGAAATAGAAAACTCAAAAAAATTTGGAATTGAGACAAATATAACTAAGATCTATTTTAGAGAAATAATGGAAAGAATGAGATCTTCTATTGCTGAGGATAGAAATCAAATAAGAGAAGGAATAAAGCATGCAAAAAATCTTGATTTTTATGAAGGAATCGGGCATTTTGTGGAGGACTACACTATCGAAGTAGATGGCAAGAAAATAATGGGTGAAAAGGTATTTATTGTTGCAGGTGCAAGACCATTTATACCTAATGTAAAGGGATTAGAAACTGTTGACTATTTAACAAATGAAACTATTCTTGAGTTAGATGAACTTCCAAAAAGTCTTGTTATCTTAGGGGGAGGGTATATTGCATGTGAATTTTCTCATTTTTTGGCTGCGATGGGAAGTGAGGTAACAATTATACAGAGAAACATGAAGCTTGTAGCAAATGAAGAACCTGAAATTTCAGATTTATTACTTAAAGAAATGTCAAAGAGGATGAAAGTATACGTCAATACAGAAGCCATTGAAGTATCAAAGGAAGGGAATTTGATTAAAGTAATAGGAAAAAACAAAAAAACTGGAAAAACTATCGAAGTCATTGCAGAAAAAATATTAGTTGCTAGTGGAAGGGTTCCAAATTCTGATTTGTTAGAGGTACATAATAGCGGTATAGAAACTAATGAAAGAGGCTTTATCAAAGTAAATGAATATCTAGAAACTTCAAAGAAAAATATCTGGGCTTTTGGAGACGTCATAGGAAAATACATGCTTAGGCACTCTGCAAACAAGGAAGCAGTATACGCTTGGCATAATAGTCTTCATCGAAAGAAAGTCCCAATGGATTATAATGCCATGCCACATGCAATATTTTCATATCCAGAAATAGCATCAGTTGGGATGACAGAACGTGAAGCAAGAAATAAACACAAAATATTAGTAGGTTTTGCAAGATATAATAGTGTAGCAAAGGGAATTGCCATGCTTGAGGAAGATTCGTTTGCAAAAGCTATTGTCAATAAAGAAGATAATAAGATATTGGGATTTCATATAATTGGCCCTTACGCTTCAATATTAATCCAAGAAGTGATTAATGTAATGGCAAATAATATGGAAATGAACGCAATCTTTAAAGGTACCCACATCCACCCAGCCCTAACTGAACTAATACCTTCAACTTTTTCAAATCTTATGGAATCAAAAGATAATTTTTAGAAAAATTCATAAAGGAAATAAACAATATTCGATAGTCATGTATGGATATTATAAATCACCTCTACATCCACTTAGGATATCAAAAGAAGGGGTAAATCTCCTAATAGAAAAGGAAGGCAACAATCTCAGGTATAAGAGAACTAGCCCCAATGAAACTGTAGAAAAAATACTTTTGACAAAGGATTGTGGGATAATCATCAATCCGATTGAAGTTCTAAAATTCCAAAAACAGTTAGCCCAGTACCAATTGATAGAATTTGAAAAATCAGTTTTTGTTGAACCAAGGGACACAAATAATATTTACCTTACATTTCCTGTTGACATAGGTATATTTATTTCAGGAAGAAAAAATTACGATCTCTTAGACACCTTTACCTTTGCAAAACAAAAATATACGTTATATGGGACTCCAAGAGATGGCGTCATATGCAAATATCATAAAAGCCCTGTATTTACATCTTTACCCAATAATTTAAATCCATTGGTCGATGGAGTAATGAAACTAAAACTTATAAATACTACAGATACATGGATTGAGGTAACAAAAAGTGTTTTTGATTCCCAAGAAATGAAAGTTTATTTTAATGAAAGTCTTGTTTCCATAAGGGCCACTATGAAAATATTAAGTGGAAAAATTGCAGAAACAGAATTTATTAGCTCAGGAATTAAAAGAGGGATGAAAAAGTCCCTTGAGGTACTAGAATCTGGAAGAATTGTAGCGTCTCAAAAAAAGTTTATTATGGAGGAAGGACTTTGAATCTAGAACAGATCCTAAATATTTTGTTAAATACTTTTAGAAATATCAAAGCTGAAAAAATATTCCCTTTTATTTTAGCAGTAGGGATAATTATTTCATCCATAATAATAGCAAAAGGCACTTCAATGCTTTTAAAAAAATATCTGCGGGACAAGTTCGACAAAGACAGATTAGGCATTCTCCTTAAGGGGAGTTACTATGGGATTATTGCTTTGGCTGTTATTTTATCATTACCTATATTGGGAATTGATACTTCAGGATTTTTAGTCGCTGGGGGAATTACAGGCATAGTTATAGGTTTTGCAAGCCAAAATATTGTTGGGAATCTTATATCTGGATTATTTATTATGGCCGAGAGACCTATCAAAATAGGTAGTCAAGTTGAAATAGATCAAATAACAGGATTTGTTGAAGATATAGGTATAATGTCCACAGTATTGAGAAATTTTGATGGTCTATACGTAAGGATACCTAACGAAAAAGTATTTACTAATAATATTATTAATAGGGGTATTAATGTCGCACGAAGAGTAGAGCGTACTATTGGTATAAGGTATAGCGATGATACCAACAAAGCCATAGATATAATATATGGAGTAATTGAAGATCACCCGTTTATTCTAAAGAAACCTAATTCTGATATTTATATTGATGAAATTAAAGATGGCTCTGTTAATATCATGATTAGAGTTTGGACTCCCTCTGAATTATGGTATACAACAAAAAGAGAACTCTTATTAGAAGTGAAAAATGCTCTTGAAAAGGAAGGGATTCTAGTTTCAATTCCGTATAGGGTAGTATGGTTTGCTAATGACAGGTCTAATAATAACTCAAATTAAGAGTCCTATTTTAACTTTATAGAAAGATAATCTGATTCCCCTAGAAAATCTTTTAAAAGAAAGTGTAGTAACTAATATGGTGATAAAATGGTTTTTTGTGGAAAATGTGGGAAAGATAATCCAGTGGGTGCGAAATTCTGTGAAAACTGTGGAGCTACTTTAGATGCCACCTCAGTAAAACAACAAACTCCGTATGCAACTGGAGATTGGTTATCACATGAGCATGCCGGATTTTTACCTAGACTTGTTGCATGGATTATTGACACTATTATATTAGGGATAGTAGGAAGAATTGTAGCTATCCCTTTTGGTACAAGCTACTCGTACGGTTATGATATGGGATATAACACTGGTTTTAATCTTGGCTCAATCGGAACTATCTTAACTGCCATCGTAGGGCTTGCATACATTATGTACTTTGAAGGTGGAAAGGGTGCAACTCCTGGTAAAATGGTAATGAAACTTAAAGTAATAGGAACCGATGGTAGAATGCCAATAGGTTATGGGACTGCATTTATCAGATGGATTGGAAAAATTATTTCAACAGTAGTCATACTATTAGGATACATATGGATACTCTTTGACAAGGACAAACAAGGATGGCATGACAAGATAGCCAACACATTTGTTGTTAAGGAATAAATTATTTTATTTCTTTTTTTAATAAGTGTGTTATCTGGTAATTATTTCGCTTCATAGTTTTCTACCTCCTTTTCTAAAAGTTCTATGAAGTTCCCTAGCGACACTGGTTCGAGCTTTCGCCAGAAAGCTTGCTCTGGCGTTTCAAGGTTATCCCAGTCAAGGCTCATATGCGGCCTTACGCAGTTGTACCAGTGTATAAAGTCATTAAATGATTTGAATTTCTCACGCTTTCTTTTGTAAAGGTCGAACCATTTCTCTACCTTGCCATTGGTCTGCGGATGTGCTCTCCCACATAGTATATGGGTTATGCCATTTTCCTTGCAGAAATCCTCGAACGGGTGAGTCGCATTTCCGTCTTTGTCCCTCTTGTTTGCATGAAACTCGCTCCCTCGATCAGTTATGACTTCCCGTATTTTCTTGATGCTAGCATATTTGTCTAAAGCTTCTTTTAGAAGCTTTACTGATGTTTCTGCGCTTTGCCGCTCAAATTCTCCGCCAGAAAGGATTTTACGGCTTGCATCGTCTAAAACAACACATAATGAAGTTCCTTTTACTCCAGTTGACCAGTCTAGATGGACTGCAGATAGTGGATATGTTCTCTCATACCTCACCCATGGCCTTTTACGAACCCTTTTATTTAGACAAACTTCTGCCATTCCTTCCTCCAGTAGAATCCGCTGGATGAGATTAACATCGACTCCAATCCCACGCTTTTTCCTCAGATGCTTGGCGACTCCAGAGGCGGAAAGATCAAGAGTTAGTTTAGCATGAATAATCACTGCCCTCAAGTCCACAGGGTATACCGCATAAGGCCTTCTTCCAGGCTGCTTGTGCCTGGGCATTTCACCAGTTGTCCTTGAAAGGCTGACTATCTGCTGAACACGTCTTTGAGAGATTTTAAACTGAGAGGCAACGATTCTTGTGGGAAGTTTGTACTTTGTTACCCTAAGTACAATAGCCTCAAGATCTGCATCCTTAAGCTTCATGCCAT